>OGYZ01000685.1_pt1 | contig 29924 bp, 28 predicted proteins | sample 1576681 | NCBI WGS metagenome assembly OGYZ01 (sample SAMEA3541480, study PRJEB24748) | human gut metagenome | biome: human gut; feature: human-associated habitat; material: faeces | place: China | collected 2012 | reverse complement strand
AGCCTATGCAGATGTCAGATCGTACCAACGCCGCATGAGGCGTGGCTGGTAACATAGGGCTTCGCCCGTCTAAGAAATACCCCCGGCTAGGCCGGGGGATATTTATTATGCCCCGTTGCGGTTTTGTTGCGGTTTCTGTCATTTGTTCACCACACACGCGGAAAAGAAAAAACCACGAAACCATTGCGGTTTCAAGGTTTTTCTGTGGAGCTGCTGGGCAGATTCGAACTCGTCGATAGGCAAAACGGGGTGTGATACCCCTTATTTTTTTGTGCTGTGACATGCGCTTTTCAAGGGATCAAGTGTCAATTCATGCCTCTTGATGTTACCGACCGGCAGACTCTAAAGGGAAAATTAAAGGGAAAAATGTGGGAATCTGAGGACGCTTTGGTTCTGCATTTAATAAACAATTACATCGACTTTCATATAGTTATATCAACGTTTACTACGATATACAAATTTATCGGAAGCAATGATAGGATACACCATTATTTTTAACTCCTTTCTTAAAACAGATAAACGATGTCATTAGGAACTTCGATAGGATTGTAGTTGGAAAGATCATCACCAACAATACTACACTGAGTACTTGCATATTCAATCTGCCAAACATCGAAGGCATCATCATCATTTTCAGTACGATTGGTAGAGGTGAATGTAACGATAACTCCATCGCCTAGAAGAATATGGCTATGACTTGTTTCCTCAAACAGAATGCATGGAGCATTATTACTAGCATTGAAAGTCCATACCTGAAGAGGGGTATCGATATACTGAGCGAAGACTACAAGTTCGTTAATCCCGTCTCCATTTAAGTCCATGATATAATAGCCAAGTTCATCAGGACTAAAACTGCAGGCATATGCATTTACATATTCAGTAGACTTCCAATCAGTAACACTAGCATTGGAATTGATCAAGGTTCTATAGTTATTGATGATCGAAGCATACTCATCGATATCTGGAGAGTCATAATAAGAAGACTCATCAGCCGATGTATATTCATTTTGGAATTGATCATCATTCATGAAGCCTTCATAGTTATCATTAAACATGAAGCATTCACCATCAGAGGTTGTAACGCACAGATATCTGGATTGGTCTCCTTCATTACCATTAATGGTCATGAACTTTTTATAGAATAGGCCGCTTTCCTTAACCATAAAGGTATATTCTTCGCCATCTTTACTAGTGCACTTATACCTACCAGTATGAGTTTTACCATCATCTAAAGTTGTCCATTCGATGTTGTAACCTCTGCCAAAACTCAATGCGATAATATCAGTGCCATCATCATCGCAAATTCTATAGCTATCACCTTCATTGAAGAACATGACATAGCTACCAACCTCACCAACAAGCTGCTTGTTGAGAACTCCTGTAGAACTCAGAAGAAATGCAATAAGAATAATTGCACCAAGAACCAACTCAATGATGCTCTTGACCGTTGATTTCTTCTTAGGAAGTCCTTCACTTGTGCCTTGCACTTTAGTGTCTTCTGATACTTCTTCTACCTGAGTCATTTTAGAATCAGGAGCAACAGATGGCTCAGACCTGATCTCTTCAGGGATAGTAGGCTCTTTAGCAGAGGGATCATCGATTAACTGAGCACCACAAGAAGAACAGAACTTAGCTCCATCAGGGACTTTAGCACCGCATTTGAAACAATACATGATAGCTTCTCCTAAATTATATTTTGATGTGAGATAAAGGACTTGCAGCAGACAAGCAACCGCAAGAAGAATGTGCATAACGCATACCCGCAAAATGTGCCTGTAATCAGTCTGCGCCAGTTAGTAGATTCCAGAATATCTAAGTATTGCAGAAGCCAGTCAAGAAACATGACAGCACAAAAACTGACTAAGATCACAGCAGGTAAAGAAAATATCCGGTACAGGATCAAAGCGCTGCACTGCCCGATCAACACGCCGGTGCAGCGAGCACATACAGGAAATTGATGCCCGTTGATAAAAAAACTCCGGTCTGGACGCTGGTGGCATCCTGCAAGTTTCCCAAAGCTCATGCAAGAATGATAGAACTTGCTGCTCACGTTCAGTCACCAAGCCAAGAATTTAACAGTGGGACTCCGAACAGGCCGAGCGCTATCACGATCACGGTAGCGATTGCAATAGAGGATAAGCAGTCCTTCTTCTGCTCAGGCGTCAGGAAGTTGATTAAAGGTTCCCCCAGTTCTTTTGATATCTCGCTATGAACAGCAGCAAGCCCGAGCGCGGGAACCGCCGCCATAATATACGCAAGGATGCCAAAACTAAACAGGTACTTTGCAACAATCAATACAATCGCAGCGGCAACCGCACTTCCATAAATTCCATCAGTTGCAATTTCCCACCTTTTTAACGCATCGGCAAGGGCAATATGAGCTTTTCCGCATTTTTTGCATACCCACCACAATTCACTTTTTGATTCCACTTTAGAGCCTTTACCGCACAAGCCGCACAACAGTCCAAACGGCCCAAGCAGGAGCATACCGCAGCAACCGCTTCCCCAACCATAGCTTTTGTTCGTAACGGTAGTTTCGTTCTTTTGCAGAGGGTGGCAATCGGGTTCCCCGCAAAAGGGGCAAACCGTATCGTTGCGAGTCTTCGCGGCAGATTCATCCAAGAGTCCCGCCCCAAATGCAAGCGCATCTTTTCCGAAATCATCGTCTGACTTCTGCTCGGGATCTTCGGCCTCGGAAGATAACTCTTGTCCGCACTGATGACAGAATTTTGCATCTGCCGTGTTACTCGCACCGCAATTCCTGCAAATAGGATGTGTCGGATCAACAGGGGGATCTTCTGAATGCTGTACATCGTCCGAGCTCAGTTCTTGACCGCATTGAAAACAGAACTTGGATTCGTTGAAGTTGTCAGCTCCGCAATGCTTACATTTCATGGTTTTCTCTCTCCTCAAAAAGTGAAGTATTCTCGGTCTCTTTAATCATCTTTTTTATAAGAATAGCTCATATTTGTGGTACTGTCAACAAAGAATATGTCAAAGATGATTATGAGAGGGCGACACGGTGCGGCTATACACGTTAGACGGCAAATGCAATATCTCCGGCGAGCGGATTAAGTCTGCACGCGCCAAAGCAAAATTGACACAGGATCAGCTTGCGGCGAGGCTGCAAGTAGCGGGCCTGCAAATGGGCCAAATGGCAATCAGCAGAATTGAAAGCGGTAAACGCCTTGTTCCTGACTTTGAGCTTCCTATCATTGCGGAAGCATTAAATGTATCAACAGATTGGCTGCTCGGCATAGAAAAAGAATGACCACTTCCGTGACATAGACGGAAGTGGTCTTTTTATTCGAGACGGTGCTCTATCTCAACTATATATTATTGCTATGAGACGCTGCGGATCTGTCCGTGGCGCTATCTTTATTTATGGAGGAATCCTATGCGAATTCTGATCGTTGAACCTGGCTCTGAGCCTTATCCCGCCGAGATTGGCGATTCTCTCGAAGCAATGCAAAGTGTTGTCGGTGGACTGATCGACGCCGTGTATCCATTCGAAGAACGCATTGCATTGATCTGTAACGATGAGGGATGCTTGCTGAATTTGCCGACCAACCGGCCATTAGTCAATCCTGAAACGGGTGAAATATATGACGTTGTGCAAGGGACATTTTTTCTGTGCGGTGCACCGGAAAGCAGTGAACACTTCACATCCCTAACAGAAGAAGAACTTGCCAAGTTTAGCAAGGAGTTTTCCTTGTCAAAGCTCTTGTATTTGTTGAGCTTCACTTAATTTAAGGAGGAAATTGAAAATGGCGAGAAAGACAAGATCAAAAGTAAAATATCGTGCACGTGGAAACAGCGTCGATTTTACTTGCGCGGTCATCATACACAAAGAAAAATACCACCACAAAGCGCATTGCAGCGCCCGTGGCGGCAAGAAAAATTAAGGAGGATAACCGCATGGACATGAGCTTTGTTGCGGCAGGAATGGTTTTGACGCTGTTTGTTTTATTTGTTGCGGAGGGAATCTGCGCAGCTATCCGAAAGGAGTGAACCATGCCGATTTTTTGGGCTGTGGTTGGGACACCGATCTACGACTTCGCGGCGGGATGCGTACTTGGCGGAAACGTCTACCTCCTTGTGCGCGGCGGCAAGAGTGCGCTGCGAGGGAAGAAAAAATAGCACGACAGAGGGGATAAGGAGAGGGAACATTCCGCAGGCCCAAAGCCGACGCGTTGCGTGGCTTCGAGCCTTGTCCCCTCTCCTTCGCGCTGCGGCGCTCAACCTCACCCCTCGCGGGATAATACATTTTTTCTGTTCTGCTGTTCCGGTGTTCTCCCCCGTTTTTCTTTTTCTATCAAGGAAAATAAGGGTTTTTGAGGGTGGAACGCAGAACGTGGAACGGGAGGTAAAGACGACCTGCGAAGTGCGTAGACTCTTTTGAGGATGGATTTGGAGAAATTATCCCCCCTCAAAAAAGTCATTTCAATAAAAATTTTTTTGTGCAAGTTAGCCAAAGGTGCTAACAGTGCGGAATTTCATTGGAACAAGCATCCTCATCGCCACAGAATCCCGCTACTTGGAGCAGAAGTAAAGCCAGATGACGCGTCTTACAATCGCTTGTAGTGACTGAGATGAAGACATCAAGCAGATCAGGGAAGATTTTATCCAGATCCTCAAGAACCGCATAACCGTACGCTTTGTTGATACGAACCATATTGTCGGTGGGAATAGATGATGTTTCAGAAAATGACTCCGTTGCTTTTTTTGTTGCATCAGTATGTGACAAAATTCTGAAGTTTGGAGCATTTTTGAAAACGGCAACCGCCTTTTGCTGAACTCTTCGCGCTCCCTCAGACAGCCGAAAAAAATGCATAAGCAAAGCGACATCCGTCTCGCGTGGATAGTCTAATGACACGAGGTGGTCTACAACGTAAAATGCTCGATCTCGGGACTGACGATCAAAAAACAGCTCTACTCTGGTTGTGTTGGGCTCTAAGCCAAGCAAAACCTCCGGTGAACACTGAAAGAAAGCGCACAACAGCAAAAGACGGTTACGGCTGATTTTCTTACGGACACCTTTTTCAACTTGAGAAATAGCTTGAAAGTCCACACCAATGTAGTCAGCAACTCGCTGTAAAGAACAGCCCCTTTCAGTGCGCAGTTCTCTGAGCCTTTTGCCATACTGCTCGATAATATTCTTGGCGTCGAACGTGGATGGTGGAATCTTCTTGAAATAATCTGAATCCTCTGTGAGCCCCATTTCGGGAAATAGTTCTATCATCAACTTTGGATCTCCGGCGTAGGCATAGTCAGAAAATTCATTTCTCCGTTTTCGAAGCAGCGGAAGAAGATCTCCCTCCGCTCTCCGCTTGCGGCGAGCATCTTTTTTCTCCATCAGAAAACCTCATTTCACTAAAATTTTGTCGGCGCCTCTGTCAATAGGAAAGTCCCCCGACACGCGGTATGATCCTCCCATCAAAATTTTGAGGAGGCCAACGAAATGGATATTTTCTACGTTGAGGGCAATGAAGCCAAGCTCATCGCGGCAGCGACAAGTATCGAAAGTGCAGCGGAGCAACGCGCACGCGTAGAGGCAGGAAAAACAGGTGGCAAGCCCGCCATGACCTTTTTCGCGTCGGCAGAAGAGGCAGCGGTCGTGATAGCCGCTGACGACCTGCGTGCACAATATAAGGAAGAGTTCGGGCTTGCCAACCGCCCCATTCTACTTCCCTATGGTAACCCGCTGATGCCGTATCAAGGACAGCGCAATCAGGGAAGCAGAGATGGAACCTTCCACCGCTACGAGCGTCGCTTCGCTGGCGGCGGAGTGTCGCATGTCGAACTCGCCAAAATCTTGCTTACCCGCGTGTGGCTCAAGCGCTGCGGCGAGGCCATCTACGCTTGGCATCATCCATGTTTTCGCCGTCTGACCGACAATCAGCTCTCGTCCCTGATTCTCGGCAACCTTCGCAGTGAGCTCGGCGAAAATGGTAGCGCCAGCCAGCTCGCAGGCGTCTCGGCGATTTTGAAGGCGGAACCGAACATTGAAGACATCCCGCTCGAAGCGTCTGATTCGCATTTCTTATGTGTCAAAAATGGTCTTCTCGACCTCGACACGCTGAGACTTTCCGACCCGTCCCCCGCGTTTTTCTTTACCAGCTTCATTTCTGTTGATTGGTGCGGAGCGCAGCCTTGCCCGACTTTTGACGGCTTCGTGGCTCAGATCAGTGGCGGCGATCCGATCCTTACAAAGCGGGTTTGGCAGATGGTAGGCTATGCTCTCACGCCAGATAACTGTGGAAAGCGCTTCATCGTCTTACAGGGCGAAGGGGACTCGGGCAAGTCCGTGTTTACCAACCTGCTCGAATCGTTCTTTGAGCCGCTTGCGGTCTCGCAAATTGATATCCACAAGGGGAACCGCTTTTCTATTGCGGCGCTTGCGGATAGGCGCTTGAATATCGCGTCCGAAATGCCGCGTGCCGTCCTTGGCGAGCAGAACATCGCGGTGATGAAAGCCATCACTGGCGGCGATACTGTGTCGATTGAAGAGAAGTACAAGGCACCGCGCTCGGCCAAGATCTCGTGCAAGCTCGTCTTTAGCACCAACCACGAGATCGTGCTGCCCGCGGGGGACGAAGCGTTTGCGCGCCGTATGCTGCTGATCCCGTTCCGCTATTCTGTCCCCAAGACGCATCAGGATCCTCATCTTCTCGACCGTTTGCTCGACGAACGCGCGGGGATCTTGTATCGCGCGATTCTGGAGTACCGTGAACTGCGTCAGCACAACTATATTTTTGCAGGCGATGACCGCTTCACGTTCTATTCTCAGACGCCTGAGACCAGTCTCGCCAACAATGACGGCGTTGAGCTGTTCGTGCAGCAGTGCTGTGACTTTGACCGCGTCAGCTTCACCGCAACGGAGGATCTTTTTGCGACGTATTCCGCCTTTTGCGCGGGCAAGCAGGTCTACCCTCTGCATGATAAGACTCTGTTCTCGCATACATTTTCGGTTGTGTGCGGCGGTGCTGTTACGCGCGATAAGCAGCGTGTTGCGGGGAGGCCCAAAAACGGCTACCGCGGTGTTTCTTTGAAGGGAGGCGATGTCTGATGTCTACAGATTTACCGCTTACGCTCACGGTTGCTGAGGCGGCGACTGTGCTCCGGATCGGGCGCACCTCTGCGTATAATCTCGTTCGCTGTGGGCGGTTGAGGAGTATCCGCTGCGGCAAAATTATCCGCATCCCGCGTGAGGCGATTTTCGAATTTTTGAATTCGTAAAAATTTTGGGGAGAGAGGGACAAGTTTCTCTCTCCTCTTTGTTTTACAATATATTTATAAACTTTGCAATAGGAGGAAAACGCTATGCCCCGCAAATCAAATTCCCGCGCCGCGCAGGGGGCGGGCACGATTCGAAAGAAGGCCGTCACACGCAAGGGTACTGCTTACGCATATTGGGAGGCCCGCATCACGACGGGCTACGATCCCGGCACTGGCAAGCAGATTCAACGGTCCTTCTCGGGCAAAACCCAAAAAGAGGTGCGAGAAAAGATGCAGGCCGCGGCTGTAGAGCTTAACCGCGGAACATACAAGGAGCCGCTGAAAATGACCGTCAGCGAATGGCTCGATATCTGGCTCGCGGAGTATTTGGGCGGCGTGAAGCCGATGACGGTGCTGAACTACACGCAGCACGTCAACAACCATATCAAGCCTGCGCTCGGCGCGATCAAGCTGGAAGCTCTCAACACTCATGAAATTCAGAGTTTTTACAATGACCTGCAAAAGCCGCACGGCGACAAAGCGGGTCTGTCTGCAAAGACCGTCAAGTGCGTGAATGGTGTGCTGCACAAGGCGCTGCAGCAGGCGGTGGCAGTCGGATATCTGCGTTTCAATCCTGCCGATGCCTGCAAGCTGCCTCGTGTGGAGCGTAAGGAGATCAAGCCGCTGGACAGTGAGGCAATCACGGCTTTTATGAAAGCGGTAGAGGGTTCGCGCTATGAAACACTTTATTTACTGACGCTGTTTACCGGAATGCGACGCGGCGAGGTCTGCGGCTTACAATGGGAATGTGTCGATTTGGAAAAAGGCACGATTCTCATTAACAAGCAACTGCAAAACATTCCCGGACAGCCGGGGAAGTATCGGCTTATTTCGTCTAAGAACGGAAAAGGCCGCAGCATCACTGCTGCACCTTTTATCGTCTCACTGCTGAAAAAGCATAAGGCGCAGCAAAGCGCAGAACGGATCCGTGCGGGCGGCGCATGGGAAGACAGCGGCTTTGTCTTTACGGACGAGCTGGGCCGTCATGTTTCGCCGCACAATGTGTATCACAGCTACAAGCGCATTGTCGCATCGATCGGTATGCCCGAGGCTCGCTTCCATGATCTTCGCCACAGCTACGCAGTTGCCGCAATCCATGCCGGTGACGATATCAAGACGGTGCAAGGGAACCTTGGACATGCGACATCTTCTTTTACGCTGGATGTCTATGGACATGTGACCGAGGAGATGAAAAAGAGCAGCGCCGACCACATGGAAAAGTTCATTGAAAAAGTGTCTGGCGGTTGAGCCGTCAGACACTTTTTTGACCTGTAAAGGGAAAACTAAAGGGAAAACGCCCTGTAAAAGTGCAAGAAAAGAGCCTGTAACCATTGCAGTTACAGGCTTTTTAACTGGTCCGAGTAGAATTATAGGGTTTCACGAAATTAGAAGTATAAAACGGTTTTGGGTAGTCGGCAATTGGTATTTCTATTGAGCTTTCTCGGATAAGCGTATCCTCTCGACTAAATGATTTGCCCAAACGAGAAGTTGTAAGGCGCGTTGTTCACTATCTTCCCAGTCACACTCATGAGCACGAGGATTTCGTATGCCTGTCATACATCCAGAAAAGATTTGCATATATCCAATCTGTTCATCCCGTTCTGAAGTGCTTTCTCCGGCGTTAATCTTTAATATGGGAGTATTCCCATTAAAGACCGCTGTCATCAGTTTGGAACCGGTTAGATTTGTGTCACCTTGTTTTGCTGTTTTTTTGACCAAGTTATCAATAAACTTATATGCTTCCTCAACAGCGCGAGCATGGTGGCCATCTCGGTATAGTTTCTCTACCGTTTTTCGGAGTGCCTTATCTGTTACCAGTTGATCAAAAGCATCAACTGGTAGTTGCTTTTCTACATCTTTTCGTGGTAGTACCCCAGAAGAAGCATCAATGTCCTCTTGGAGCCTTTTGACTTTCAAAAAAATAGTCTTGTCCATTAAGATCTACCGTAAAGATGTTTAGCCATACTGGCAAAAATACTGTCGATTTGATCAGGAGATGCATCGGGCGAAATATGAATTTGTAAATCAATGTGTACCGACGGGGTAGGAGAAGCGGCAACAGTAGGCATAATGGGAGCATTTGCATCAACGGCTGGCATAGGGGGTACAGAAACAGGATTGGCACCATTATCAGCCAAAACACTTTTCTGCGGCTTATTTGTCTTGGCTTTTTTGGGGGCTGTCGTGGTCTTTGTAACATCAGCGTCTGCTTTAATTTGACCGCTTTTCAGCATAGAAAAGGTCGAGGTAATCTTGCCAGCGGCGTTGTCTCCTAAAGAGCAGGTGTCCATAAACCAAGATTTCGCAGTTGCATTGTCAACTTGCGTATCAGGAAAAAGATCGAGCAGCTCTTGAGGATAGATTTCAGCAATAATAGCGGAACATACGTCTGGGTATTTAGCATCACTTCTCCAGTCAGTTGCCCGCGGTTGCGGTTTTCCGTCCGCATCAATTATCCCCATTTGTCTAAGAGGAGCTAAAATGTTCCGCGCAGATTGATCAGAATTCAAACTAAGCAACGATTTCAAATAACTCACATTAACAACAGAGGGGATAGTTTTCTTAAACTGGTTGCGAAGCTGCCACCAGCTTTTTTCAGATATCATCGGATAAATTTGCTTGTCAGCCACATTTTTCACTCCTTAATCATGATTTTATTACATTATAACTCATGATTTGTCTTTTTTCAACCAGTTTTTCTCATGGTAGTAATCTGAGCAACTTGGTAAGAATCCTTTTCAAACTTCGGGACAAATTGTCCCATACCGCTTCCCCCAGACATGGCTCTGGTGGTATATCCCCCGTCGCCGCATATCGTTCAGAACAGCCGGGAGCTGTCTGTCAAGGGTGCACAGCACCGCCGCTTTTGCGGTGGCTTGCCCTTGACTGGCGGCACCGGCTGTTCTATTTCCCGGCGGCGCGGCGGGGGTATATCCTCCAGAGCCGCATCCTTTCCCATGACTGGGAAAGGGAGGGGGATTGGGTTGAACATCAACGGAGGTTTACTTATGAACTTTACCAACAGTCCCTATGAGCGCATGATGAAAGAGATTCCGCATAAAGATATACCCGCTCCGCAGAAGGCACCGGAAGGAACGCCTTGTGCGGGGTGTCCTTATTGGCGGGAGATTGCTTGCGTTTTCTGTTATCAGGAACGCCTTAAAAAGCAGAGCTGATGTGTTGACATTTGGACTGAAAAAAGGCCCTGTTTGCAAGGGTTTCCGGCAACGGTTTTGGTGGTGGTAATATGATTTCCTTACCCACCCTCAATTTCCCGAAATACTGCTAACACTCTCAACCTACTAACAGCGGGAAAGCGGAGGCGGCGTGTGGAAAATTCGTCATTAAAACTGCCCTATTCTCAAGGGCTTACAGATGCACTTTAGGAGTAGGCAATCCGATTTCCTTGTTCTCATGTTTTTTGCAAAATGCTTTCCACATCTGACGCACCGGGGAACGGTTTGTGCCGTCCCCCGGTTTTTCTCTTTGGGACACTTTGTCACAAAGTTAAGGCCCAGCGCATTAGCGTCGGGCCGCAGACAGAGGGCGCAGCACGCCACGACTTCGGGACGACCTGTCCCGAAGTCGCCGGGTTTGGGGAGGCTCCCCAACAAGCGTTTTTGCAGCCCTACGGGATGCAAAAATAGCAAGTGTGGCCACACTTGCCCTGCTTGCCGTTAGTGAAATCCCCATCCGTAGCCTTGCCTGTTGAATGGAAAGAAACTACAATATATGTAGTCCAAGAAACTGATAGCTAAAAATTCTGAAATACTTTAAGTGTTTTTACGAATTTCACCGTACTATATATGACCGGTTAATTCACATGGCAAGAGGTGAACTTTTTGAATGACGAGAGAACGATAACCGCAATCAAGAACCGAAACGAAGCCGCAATCAACGAAGTGATTACAAAGTACTCCAAACTGCTGTGGGCGGTTGCAGGCGCGGTTTTGAACAACATGGGATCAACTCAAGATGTCGAGGAGTGTGTTGCCGATACATTCATTTACTTATGGGAACATCCTGACAAATACGACCCCCAACGAGGGAAGTTAAAAACATGGCTTTCCATTGTTGCCAGAACACAAGCAGTAAACAGATGTCGGGAAATTTCAAAACGGAATACGATTTCGCTTGAGAATACCGATTTCATAGACCAGCTTGGTGTTGTCGATAACATCCTTGAAGCCGAAACCCGAAAGTCCCTGATTGCAGCAGTAAATGCCTTGGGTGAGCCAAATCGGGAAATCTTGATCCGCCGCTATTACTATGATCAAAAGCCAAAGGAAATTGCGCTTGCAATGGATATGAGCGTTAAGCAGGTTGATAACCGCCTATATCAAACAAAGTTGAAATTGCGCGAGTCGCTTTCAAACTAAACAAGGAGGCCAATATGGATTCTTTCAATAAAACGAATTTGCAGAATATAAAAGATATTTTCGAAGAAAAGACAGGCGTTGCGTTGGAAACTCGGCGCCGCCGTCAGCCCATCAGAGCAGCTATGCTTGTAGCTGCTGTATTGGTTTGTAGTCTCACCATGACGGCATTTGCTGTCAGCCTGTTTTCATCGTTATCCGGAGATGACCTTAGTCTGTCTGCCACCTATGAGGGTAATGGTATCGTGACTATTCAAGTGGCAAACAAATCCGACAAAGACCTAAGTTTCCAGCGACAGCTTAAACTTATGCGGTGGTCTACCGGAAAGGAAGTTGAGCCTGTTTCTGATACCATTGTTTTTGATGGAACAGAATTTGAAGCGCATACGAACGGCGTTATGACGGTAGACCTCTCCAAAGCATACGATATGGATTTTCTGGAGCAGCCGCTTGCCGATGATAACTATTACTTTGTGCTGACAAACAACAATTTTATGTTTGGGCAGGATTGGATGTGTTTTGTCACCTTTGCCGAGCCTATTAAAACAGTTGTCGATGACCCCATCCCTGTAACTCCCGTTGAAGCTGACAAAGAACTGGTAGCACAGATTATGGAAGAACTGCAGCCATACTTTGAAAATTATTATACCGATATTGCAGATCGGAGAAACCACGCTGACAACTACCTTGTAAAGTGCCAAGAACTACTTGCTACACTTGATCGGGATATTGTTGCCTCGGAGGCATCTCCCTTGGCTATTGACGGCCTAAATCCGGATGTTGTTTTTGATAAAACCGCTCCGTTGGAAACGCAGCATTGGCTCACAGGGCTACATGAACATACACTTGACGGTTATGGTATCCCCGTTGGCTCCGCAGAGGGTGAAAGCGCATTGGTTTTAAGTGCTTATGTACCCCAGCACAAAGGCGAGGTTGATGGTGGTGCAGAGGTTCCCTTGCTCTATTTCTTCACTTACAGTGTAGATGACATTCAGAGCCCGGAAGATTATGCCTTTATCCACGGTCAAATTATCACATTTGAGCAGCTGGAGCAGTACAAGGTTTACGAAGATGACCAGTATGTTTGCTACGAAGTAACCGATCTATTCTATACAAACCTCCGACAGCATGTCGAAAGCATTATCAGCCAGAGAAGTGATATCTATTTTGATGAACAGGTTTGGGAACGAGTGGAAAATATTTATACCTACTATAAGGACAGAGATGTTCTTGCTAGCCGTTTCTACTACAATGTACCTGTTGAATAATGATGGAATGGATCAACTGCCCTATTTGCAGGAGCAAAACACGGACAAAAATCCGCATTGATACTGTGCTCAAAAATTTTCCGCTATTTTGCCCAAAGTGTAAACAGGAGACGCTGATATGCGTTAACGAACTAAATATATCTGTTATCAAAGAGCCAGACGCATAGACGCAGAGCCGATAACCCGCAGCCTTTGGGCGCGAGTTATCGGCTCTTTTGTTTTCGGCGGCTGTCAATTAAAGCCGCCGCGTTATACGACGACTTTATAAGGAACACGGCGGTTTCCGAGGAGGGATCGTCGTGTTCATTTTGCTTTTTCACAGCACCCATGATTTGCACCAGCTAAAAAAAGCGTAGCTTCCCCTCCGGGTAAGTCTGACTTCGGATGTGAAATCTGCCAGTACACCAACTGCAACCATGTTTCGCGCGCCCGTACAGCGTCATGCTGTGCGGGCGTTTTTGTATGCCCGCACTTCGGGACAATTTGTCCCAAAGTGGCCTGCCCCGGCTGCCAATCTCCGCCGCCCCTCCGTTCAGATCGACTATCCACCCACAAAAAATCTGAACGGAGGAAAATATAATGACAACCATCAATCTGAAAGACTTTTATTCTTGGTATACCCATGATGAATATATCGAAGTTCCCGACGAGGTTGCAGAAGAGCTGAAGGCTGACAAGCGATACGAGGCCGCCTACCGCCGCCGTGTCACCCGCAACAAGGCACAGTATTCTCTGGACTGCGATGACGGCATCGAGTATTCCGCCTGTCTGCATGAGCCGTCCCCGGAGGAGCTGGTGCTGCGGGCAGAACGCTTTTTCTACCTCTGGAACGCATTGAACACCCTGCCCGAAATGCAGGGCCGCCGTGTGGAGGCCTGCGTCATTGATGACAAGAGCTATGCCGAGGTGGGCCGGACCGAGGGCGTACATAGCGGCTCGGTGCGCGGCTCCGTCCTGCGCGGCCTTGAGAGTATGAAGGAATATCTGAAAGAAAATTGGTAATTGGCATCCGGTTTTGCCTGTTTTCTGTCCTTGGTATATGAGGGATGAACTTTGGGACAAGTTGTCCCAAAGTCCCTTATGAGGGGGCCAAGGGGCGGTGCTGTGCGCCGCCCCTTGGTTTTTATCTATTTGTGCGAAAGGAGGCGTAATGCCGGAGCAGTACACCTATCAAGTGGGCAAAATCAACTTCATCGTTACCCCGGTCTATAAGGACAAGAGGTCGGGTGAAACGATGAAGGATATCCTCTTAAAGCTCATGCTGGCAGACTTGGAAAGCGGCGACATCCTTAACATCGGGGGTAAGCGGAGGTACAATATACTTGGAAATACTGATTGTCCGACACCCGGGGAAGGAGGATATTTTGAAACTATCGGATAATCACAAGTTTGGCACTGCTGCCCTCTACTGCCGGCTGAGCCGTGATGATAACATGGACGCCGAGTCCAACAGCATCCAAAATCAAAAGAAATTACTGCAAAAGGTAGCACGGGACAAAGGCTACACAGACACCTTATTTTTTGTGGACGACGGCATTACCGGCACCACCATGAAACGGCCCGGTTTTCAGAAAATGCTGACCGCAATCGAGGCCGGATACATATCGGCTGTATTCGTGAAAGATTATTGTGCGATAATAGGACTAAATCAGAAAGACCTTGAAAATCAAGGCATTCTGGCTTAGTCCCTTCTTTTTTTGACCGAAAACAAAGGACTTTCACAATAATCAAGCAAGCCGGAGTGTGCCGCTGCACACTTCCGGCAGAAGGAGGATATAGTGGGTGCTATCAAAGTCTTCTTGAAGGAGGTTCTGCTTCCAATCGCGCTTGCGTTCTGCCTCGCGTCATTTCTCAAGCCGATCTATATGCCTGACGGCGTATGTGACTACTTCCTTATGTGGATCTGCGTCGGCTTGCCATTTGGCATCCGGAGGATGTGCCTCTGGCTCGTTCCCAGCGGCTACGGTATTTCCGGCTCAGTCGGCATCTTCGCATTGAACTTAATCATAGGCGGTCTTATCGGAGGACTTGCCTTTTTCATCGGGCTGCTGCTCGGTGTCATTCATACCATCCGAGAAATCATCTGAACTACATCGTAAACGAAGAGGGTTTGTTTCTTCTCCAATTTGGAGTAAGAAGCAAACCCTCTTTTTTTGTTGCCCAAAAGCCGGAATATTTGCTGGCGATGCGGCGAAGGAAAGGAGTTTTTAAGCATGAAACGCATGACAGCCGGTGATCTGCAAGCACTGGAATTGCTGATGCAGACCATACCCGGCTTTGAGCATTTTGACAGCGGCGCGGATGGCATTCTCCCTGAGTGCCGAAGCTGCCGCTTTCACCGTCCTCACTGGAAATATCAGTCCTGCGTGTTTGCAGAGTGTCCCTACTGCTGCAATCCCGTTTCTACACTCAAAAATCAAAGTGGCACATCTGATGCCGGAAAGGAAACCTGTCATGGATAACAAAATCGAAGTCTTCAAGAATGAACAGTTCGGTGAGGTGAGGACGATCCTCGACGGAGAAACACTTCTGTTCTGCGGCTCAGATGTTGCAAGAGCATTGGGATATGCCAGACCCGGCAAGGCAATTATTGACCATTGCAAGGGTGTCCTAAAACGGGACACCCTTACGAGCGGCGGTACGCAGTCCCTTTCCTACATTACGGAGGGTGATGTTTACAGGCTAATTGTCCATAGCAAACTCCCCTCGGCGGAAAGATTTGAACACTGGCTGTTCGATGAGGTTGTTCCCATGATCCGCAAGACCGGCTGCTACATGACGGAATCCCTGCTGGACCGCATTCAGAAGGAACCGGCGGTCATCATAGAGCTTGCGCAGACCTTGCTCAAGGAAACGAATCGCGCCAATGCCCTTGAAGCGGAGCTGGGCATCGCAAGACCGAAAGCCGATTACTTTGACGTCTTCGTCAATCCAGATGACTGCACCAACATTCGCACCACGGCGAAGGAACTGAAAATCCCGGAGCGCAAGTTCGTCAAATTCCTGCTTAACGAAGGGTATCTGTTCCGCTCTCCCTCCGGTCAGCTTCTTCCCTACAACAAGAAGAGCAACGAAGGACTCTTCATCGTCCGGGATTTCGTGACCTTCCGCTATACCGGCTCTCAGACCTACTTCACCCCGAAGGGCAAGAACGTCATCCGCATCCGCTACTTTGGAATCTGCGGCGTTGAAGTATCTACGGAAATGGCAGGGTGATCATGTGTCAGTCTATCGCGTCAATAAAACCCGTGACTTCACGGTCATGGGCAATACCCACCTGAGAGATAAGAACCTCTCCCTCAAAGCAGTCGGTCTTCTCTCAAAGATGCTGTCCTTCAACGACGGCTGGCAGTTCTCCACCCGTGGTCTTGCAGCACTCTGCAAGGAAGGTCCCGACGCCATACTTTCGGCACTCAAGGAGCTTGAGGAAAACGGCTACCTTGTCCGTCACCGTGGCAGAGATGATAAGGGCAGAATGGTCAGCACGGAGTTCGACATCTATGAGATGCCGCACCGGGTGGGACTTCGTAAAAGTTTGGATAAAAAATCACAACCAGGCCGAAACTCCGTTGACAGCAGCGAATTTTGCAACGATAAAAGACTTTGTCTACACGAACGGCAAAGTTGTTCCCGAATTGACGTTGGCTAAATCCGGCTGGGAAGCTCCTAAAGGAACAGCCAATGCGGAAGGTCTTGAAGATTTGGAGAATGAAATCAATGCCCGTCTTGCTAAGATAACTGTCAGTAAGTACACCGGCGGCGTGTCTTATTATCCTGTAATGATTCGTCACTTCAATGATAATGAGACGCCTTGGAAGAGTGAGTGGGCGCCTCTTAATGGAAAAGCTTATGAGGTGCAGGAGAACCACAATGCTGCAAAAGACTATCTTGGCCGTTATGGCGTGGTTCGTAATACGTGGTACGAAATCAACGTGAACAGCATCAGCAAGATTGGTTCTGCCGGTATTCCTGAAATACCTAATGGTGACGACGGCAATTGGGATGACTCCGTAGAACGTTACCTTAGCGTTAAAATTCATACCGTAAAGTGGCAGAAACGTTCGCAGAATGTTGATCTGTAAGGTTAAAAAAATACCCCTTGCGAAAGGGCTATGAAAGGATGTCATGGAACGCAGAGACACAAAATCACAAAGGACGTTGGCGACGCAACCACCTTTGTGTCCCTGTGACTCTGTGTTCCGCTCCTTTTCATGTACACTAAACCCTTTACCTAAAAGCTGCTTATGAAACGAATGATTAACTATCCGTCTATCGGTCTGTTGGTATGCCTACTGACTTCTCTTTTGTTCTCTTCGTGTACAATGATGGATGAAGACCGCAGCGACTGTGAAGAAGGCCTCAATGTGAGTTTCCGTTACGATTATAACATGCATGGCGACCTGTTTAATGACCAGGTAGGGGCAATCACGCTATATGTACTCGATACCAATAACAAAGTTGTGCGTGTTGAGACGGCGGAAAACGATGTAAGCAATGCCCCGTTGGCTGTGCCCGGTTACAGGATGCACATAGAAGGGCTTTCTCCAGGTAAATATCGCTTGGTTGCTTTGGCTATGCAAGCAGGTGAGGCCAAACGCCGGGAACGGCAAGGCGCGAAGTTTATCATTCCTCATCTTCAGATCGGAGATTCGCTCGACAAGTTGCAGATAGAATTGGAGCATAGCAAAGATCCTCGCAGTTTGTCCTTAGGTGGGTACGATGAAAAAGACTTGTTGGTACATACTGTAGACAATGGAGGAGTGGCACTTGATACGCTGTGGCATACGCTGGAGGTTCAGGATTGTGAGGTTCACTTTATGAAGCCCACCTATGCGATGGTACCTTTGATACGCGATACAAAGCTCATTAATCTTACCATTCGACAGACTGAAGATGCTACGGATTTAAAAGACACGGACTATGATGTTTTTATCACGGCAGATAACGGACATTTGAATGAAAAGAACGATGTTGTTCCTGAGGAGCCGTTGCTTTATACTCCGTTTGCACAGTGGACCATAGACGAAGCCTCAAGTGCCGTTACGACTCCCGATGAAGGAGAAATAGTCCATGCAAATTCGTTGCACTATGATTTTTCGGTTTCTCGTCTGGTGGTTTATCCAAAGGAGGAATCCAAGCATGCGGCAAAACTTTATATAGTTAACAAAAAGGACAACAAAAGATTAGTTGCTGTACTCAACTTGCCGGAATTCCTTAGTTACGGACGCGAAGCTTATGCGCGTCGTTACTCGTCGCAGGAATACTTAGACCGGGAGAACCAGTATGACATAGACCTTCTTATTGCCGGAAACCGTCTTCGTGCTATAACCATACGAATTGGGATATTGAGATGGCAGAAACGTATTCAGATTGAAGATATTTAGAGAAACTGATAAAGATTCTTGATTTGAGTTACGGTCGGGTAACGTACTTTTTCAATAGTTCAATGCCCTATTAATTAAATCCGCAATATGCGCGAGCCAAAGTACGTACAAACTTTAGGAATATGTAAAACGTTTGCCAATCGAAATTATGAAGACAATACATAGTACTACTTGACCAAAATAAGATGGTGCTCAATGTAGTGTACGAATTTTATTTTTTAGTTTGTGAATTGATGAGTTAGTAAGTCTATGAGTTGGCGTGTGAATTAATTTTCTCTTGTTGCTCGTCTTCTTGTTAACTAAAGCCCCTGTCTAACGCAGATGAAACTTAAAATAATACATACTATAGAGATTGCACTCCTTTGCCTGGGAATGCAGACGGCTTGTTCTGACGAGACTTTGCGTAAAGAGCCGCGTCACACGGGGATAGAACATGTTTTTAATGCCGCAGGAGAGGCTTATATGCAATTCCGTCTGCAAGTACCTATGGGGAATTTTACCCGTGGCGTTTCTCCGCAGAATGGAACTTCGCCAGAGTATGCAGTAGATCTTTCACATTCCTATTTGATATTGTTTTCAGGTATTGATGAGAACAATGCCGTTGCACGTTCTGTTTACAGGCTCGACAGTTCGTTTACTAAAGAAGATGGTCAAAACGTTACTGCAAGTTCTTCGTTCGTAACTCAAATTGTGCGTAACAACATCGGTGACAACGATAAACTTTATGCCTTCGTCATATTAAACGCCTCAGAGTCCCTGTTTAATTTTACAGCTGGGGCGAATGCAGCTGATAATACGTTGCGTTGTGATTCAGTGGTCATTGTTGGAAAAACCGATATAGGGAGAAGCAATAATATCCGGTTTTCCGATTTTCTTGCGTTAAAGGCGGATTTTAACTCCGGAGTAAGGATGTTGCCACGGCTTATTCCCGGGAGCAATGATAAGTCCACGCATCCTTTTGCCGATTTCAACGGAGTGAATTACCTGCTTATGACTAATGCAGTTCTTTCTACTGCAAAAGGTGGAACATTGTTATCTGCACCAAATGTTTTGACTCAGATTCTTGCTCCTGTCGCTATAGACCGCCTTTATGGTTCTGCGAAAGACGCAATAAATCATGAGCCTGCTGCAACGATTTATGTAGAACGTGCTGTAGCGAAGATAAATGTAGCTAAGACGGGCAGTGCTGCCATTGGCAAGGATGATAATGGTGAGTTATTTACCTACGATATAACAGGATGGACCTTACTTAATGTTGCAAGTAGTTCATATATTACAAAGAATATAAACCTTGTAGGTTCTCAACAGGGACTGTTTGCCAACTATGCCGGTTATAAATCTTCCGGTTCATCAAATAACTATCGTTTCCTTGGTACAGTCTCGTTGTCAACTACTGCAGCTGAGACTCCATTTTATCTAATCAATTGGGCCGTGTCTCCTTATTATAACGTCGTATATAACTCTAACAATTATCTTAATGCAACCGTCCCCGGTCGTGCTATGTGGCACAATTCACTTAATGATGTTGACTATCCCATGGAGAACACCACAGATGTGGACCATATGCGTCAACAGAGTACTACTGCAGTCGAACTGGAAGTGACTATTGGTTCGACGAAGAATGGACAAGAAATTACGAACTATGGCGTAATTACTTCCAGTGAATTGCCAGATGAGGTTTTTACCGTGCAAGGCTTGAATAATCTTGTAACGCACAAACTAATAGCAGACTGCTCGCTGATTTGTTTGCCATAGATTCCATTTACCAGTATCCAAAAGGTTCTTCTGTCACAGAAGCACAGCTGACAGCATGGCGTATTAATTGGTTAATCTTGTTTCGAAAACTGCTTAATCAGCCGACTGCACAGCAATTTTATGCTGCCGGTGGCGACATGTTCAACGCCTCGTTTACAGCAGATGATAAGACTGTGTATTTTTCTGATCTTTACGATATGAATGGTGACACTCCATTGCTAACACCGAAGGAGAATCCCGCAGGAACAGCCGTTGGCGATTTTGGCACTGCTTTCGTCGCGTCGGCATCTCATTTCAAGAGTGATGCAGATCTTAACTCTGTTACTGGGTTAGAAGGACTCATTCGTGTTAAAGAAGATTTACCAGTGTCATGGGTTAATAATACTAACGGAACTGGTTTAACGCATAATGAAGTAGCATGTGTATTGCACGATTTTCTTGTTTCTGCGCTTGCTTGGTTAGCGGACAATTATACTTCGCGCTTCGGTTTTTATCGTGGAGGAAAGATGTACTACGTTGTGCCTATACGTCATTTCGATGATAGCGAGACACCGTGGCATGAGAACGAGACACCAAAGCCTTCTATTGTGGTTTATCCTAAGACTAATGCCGACGCTCAAGGTGCAACTGTTGTTACACAGGGGCAGAACTACCTTGGACGCTACGGATTAGTGCGTAATAATTGGTATGAGTTGAATATTACAGGTATTGATAAGCCCGGTGCTACGGAACCGTTGCCTTTTGATTCCGACAGAGAGAATGATTCTATGTTGAGTTACCTGCGTTTCTACATTGAAATTCTGCCTTGGCGTGTAAAGAGTAATCAGGTTATAGATTTTACACAGATAAATGCTAACTAAATTGCCAATAATAATGAATGTAAATACGACACAAATAGACTGCTGTGTAGAGGCTTTCAGCCGAAGGATACGGCCTGTGTTTTTTTTGCTCATAGTTGTTTTTCAGGTAGCCTGTTCCGACATTAAAAACGAATTAGAGCCGAAGCCAGAGCCACAGCCGGTGCCAATAGGGCGTACATATATTCGCTTTCGCATTTCTCTGGCGAAACCTAATGCTTTGTTTACTCGTGCGGAAGAAATAGGAGAGTCCATTGGGTCGGATAACGAGAACACAATACGTTCGTTCTATGTATTTATCTTTGACCAGAACTTTAAATACATAACAGATATCGACCTTACAGGTAAAGTAGAGAATAATACAGAGTATCTTTATTCTTCCGACAACTTGGTGTTGAAGTCAGGTTCACAGTATATGGTGGCTTTGGCTAATCTCACTCCGGAGCAATATGACAAGTTAAAAGCGATGGTGGAGAACTTTGATAGTCTTCCTGCCGAGGAAAAGAATTATTATAAGTATATGAGAATGACTATAGGCTCTGGTCCTTCCATGATAGGTATGTCACGTTTTAATGATGTAATTAATTATTTTGCTCGCAATTCTGATGGACGTCAACAGAAACTTGAGTCTGATTCCGACGGATGTATACAAATGCAGGCTGTAGGTACGAGCGATAGTAATTCTTCGTCGTTTGACCTTAGCGTTGTTTATTCAAAAGACAATCCTCTCGATGTTAATTTCGAGTTAACCCGTAGTGTAGCGAAAGTTCACCTGCTTTATACGGATACTGAGACGAGCGGAGGAGTAGATTTTATAAAAACTTACCAAAAAGCTGACGAGACTAACGTTACTAACATAAATGGCGGTATTGGATTTATTCGCGCTGATTCCATATTTTATACGGTAAATAGTATGAATCGTGAAATATATCTAATATCCAAGGAGGCAGATCAAGACAAGTATCCAAAATTGTGGTATGAAGACCCTAATATGGATCTTGCGGAAGTGATGCAAAAGATAGATTCTAAAACTTATCGCTACGACCAAAGCAAACTTGATGAACACTTTGTTTATATACCGCCGCAGGATTATGGAAAACTTACCGACGCGCAGTTTTATAGCCACTTCGAAAGGGCTGAGAAATTGGATAATGCCAAACTTTATCGCACAAACCATCGTCAAGGTAGTGGTTATGTGAAGGGGGTTTACACTCTTCCTAATGTTTACGGCAAACCAACGGTTGACCAGACCGACGCAAACAACTTGCTGGCTAACAATCTTGTCAGTCCTGTACGTTCCATTACGCACTTGCAGGTGGCATGTCGTCTCATGCCGCGCGAACTCTATGTGGATCGTGAAACTTGGAATTATGTGAAGGATCCTCAAAATACCTATCTTACAGACGAAGAACGCGGCTTTATGGAATCACTTTTCCATCAGTCTACGACGGGCGACGGTAGCTATTTCCATGAAGATGTTTTTATGTCCGATCGCGGGGTGCGTTTAGCAGAAGGTAGTTCCAAAGCAAATTTTGAACTCGACTGCGTGCACATAGATTTCGGCCGCCGTTTCAAGGTAGCAGGAGAAACTACAGTGGAGGAGAACAAGACTGATAACGAGCTTGGCTTATACAATAAGATAGAGCGATTCCTCTCGCTCTGTCTCAAGGTACAGAACGAATACCGTGATACCGGTACAGCCTGGCAAGCAAATAGTTTTACACCTGGTTCTTATTGGACAGTGCCTCTACCATATACAAACGAGACAGGTAAGCAGGAAACAAAGTATTATTTTATTACAGAACGTTTGGCACGTCGTCCAGGTTCACTTGCCGGAGTGCGTAACCGGATTGTAACTCACGTAGGCGGGTGGTGTTATTTTTTTTCCTATATAGAAGATTATAACGTTAAGAAGAAAGAAGACATCGTTTACGTGAGCCCTAGCCAAAGCTATGTTAATGCTCAGTTATTGCGCAACACATATTATCTGCCACAATTGCGTCGAATCACTGTTCCAGGAAACGGTGATGATGGCGGCACATATATCGAAGTCAATACCGTAAGCATAGGCTGGGGTAATGGCGGTGAAGGTAAAACTTTTTTAGATTGACAAGAAATGAAAATAAACTTATATTTGGCATATAGGCGTTTTTGTTTATTGCTATCGATAGTTACGGGGGGGACATGTTTACTCTCTTCGTGTACTGTCACGGAAGATGACCTTAATGTGCGACCAGATGATATTAATAATGAAATTCGTATGAATTTTGTAGTGAGTCGTGCCGGTTTACAACAGATTGACGGTGTGCGCATGACTCCGAACATATTACTTATGACACAACAGCAGGCTGTTGCGTTCAATGAACCACCTAATGACTATTTAAGTGCGTATAACGCTTATACTCACCTTGTAGAAATATTGGGTAAAATCAATGACTATAATAAGATGACTTATAACACTGGTGTGGAGTATGCTTCTAACGGTGATACGTATTTTGCACGAGGTTATGCACCTGCAGTTGTACTAGCTCCTACGGAAACAGTTTATGGTGCTTTCGATTATCGTGAACTGACACTAAGCGATGAAGCTATACAAGGTACTCTACCTTTGGGAAGAATGGACTTTCTTTCCCTTGACGCGGATCCTGCTTACCAAGGACGTATGGATGATAAGTTTGGTCAAGAGAAGAATCGGCTATATTTTCGTCATCTAACGGCACAGATACTATTCGTGGCACAGAGAGATCAATCTATGGTAGATATGCAGTATGTGCGTGACGTTGTGCTGAGTAATATACGGGTGTGCTACTACGGAGGTAATGCAGACTCTCCGACAGCCGACGATGTTGGTTGGCTTCCTTTCAGCACTCCTCAGAAACTAAGTTGGAGACCCGGCCAAGCAATTGCACAGAATGGAACTTCCTCTATATACGGTTATAAGGTGACTGCTATGGAAGATCTTCCGGATACCTTCTCTATCCGTACGATAGGGCATACTCAGCTCACGGTAGGGCGCGACGTGGCAGTGGATTCCATATTTGTAAACGTACGTACTAGGCGAGATACTCCGGAAATGATTGAAAATGTACCAGCTACAAAGGGCGTCTTTCTGAAGATGGATGTGAGTGCCCAACTTTCACATCTCGATACTTTTCCTCTGGATCCGAATCGAACTGACCAGGAAAACGGACTTACTCACACAATGACGTGGAAGAATGTTATTATTCCAGTATATGTGGCCGGGACGACGATTCTAGTTAAGTCAATCGAAACTGGTAAGCGTTACAAGATTACAGTTGTTTTCGGACGTCACAATCTTTATCTTGACGCTGTTCTTATAGACTGGAAAGACGGTGGCTTACATGATTACGTTTTTCGCCCTGCGCATGATAATGAGAGAAATACCTAAAATCTTTTTTAGACTTTTAATTTATGAATATTATTCCTTGTTGCCTTTAGAAGGTGGGATTATTTTAGGAATGTCAGGAAAATCTTTAATGTATGAAACATTTAATCAACATACAACTTTTTATATTAGGAATGATGTTGACTTTCGGGTGTTCTGATCTATCTCATGATGATGGAACAGATGATGTACGCTATGATTATCGTGTGAGTGAATTAATTGCTATGCGTGCCGGAGAAAATGCGGGCTCATCCGATTTTCCTACAGGTTCACTATATCGTTTATTTGCATTCACACAGAAATATGATAATGCGACACCGAATCCATATATTCCTGCTACAACTCTACGTTTTGACCAGCTTGTTTCGGAACAGGAGACGGGAGAGGACGGACACAAATATATCAAGATAGCAAATGCCAACGACGATCTTAGTTTCAAACCTTCTACGGATAGAGAGAAAGCGGAAGATCCTTTTGCCAAACGTACTATAGATTTTTATGGCTTTACCTACGACGGTGAAAATTATTATCCCGCAAAGGACGCGAAAGAGAATTTTGTGCCTTTGAAACGCGAAAACGGTGCCTCTTATGATGGAGACGATCCAGGAAGCTATTATTACGAAACACCAGACTTGAGTGTGAAAAATAATAACGGTTTTCCAAAAGACAGCTTGAGCGACCTTATGTGGGGACGTCTGCTCAATCAGAATGTTCTGACGGCTTTACCTCATAGTCACATTCCTTTTAGCCACTGTTTTTCACAGCTGACATTTGAAGTAATGCAACAGGAAGGCAACGAGACAGGTATAGGACGTTATGACATCAGTATTGCCGATATTAGCCTGATTAATGTCTATCGTCAAGGACGTGTTAATCTTAAGACAGGTAAACTTACCGTTACTGGCGATCCGTGTAGTATTAGAATAAATCCCAGTTCACCACAACTTTTGTCAGAAAGAATACCAGTGAATTCGTCGCGTTTCTCAACGTTGCTGGTATTTCCTACACATGGTGATTCTTACGATTTATCGGATGGTATTAGTGCTCCTGGTGGTAATAAAACTTATGCTCTTCAAGCTCAAGTAACGCTGAAAGGTGACTCGTATGTGCTAAATCGTTTTGCCAATAAGGCGTATGGCGCTATTGACAAAGTAGAACCTGTTGACGGTGAAGATGGAGTTTCTACTCTCGTATTACCATCATTTGAATTACCGCGTACCGTACAGAGTGGAGAAGGACTAAATGAAGATAAGCTTTATTTAAAGGCAGGTTACAGTTATACAGTACGTATATCTTTCTTGGAAGACGGTGTGTTCATTGTAACGCAGATTCCGCAGAAAGTACGTTGGATTCATGGCGAAGGAGATGAAAACGGCATAGGTGATGGGTCCGATGGTGTATTCGATTATCAGTTGCTGGCTACAGGCAATCCTGTATATTTTGGCGGTTCTGTATGGATGGACCGCAATTTGGGGGCGGAAGAATGGAATGCTTCTGACCCCGATACTGATCCCGATCGTTTGCAGGGTTATTACTACCAGCCGGGACGGAATTGACAGAGGCTAACTATGGTAGTATATTTACAATAGTTAGACAAATCTAACTAACAAAGCCATTACCAACATGGCATGAACGATGGAATGTACCATTGGTGAATAGTGAAGGTACCGGTTTTATGGATAGTCAAATGCCGTTGTTTCCCATATTACCTGATTACATGGTTCGAACGGCTCGTACCAAGTGGTATAAATTATATGAAGAAAGGAAAGGTTATTGGCAATGGGCTGAGAATTCTATGTTGGCGTCGGACTATGTACACGCAGCCAACGATATTGTGGAAAAAGAAGAGTATGAACGATGGACTAAGGGCGGAGCCGATAGCAAAACTTATATGCGTGCAGCCATGTATCCTCGTAAAAAATGGGAAAATGGAGCTTCGGAACAGCCGGTGCCACCAGGTTGGCGTATTCCTACGATGGATGAATTTCTACAAATTTATCCTTCGTGTTCTGCTGCTGGTAATTATGCTTTTATTACCGGACCTACAAATACGGTTAGCTTACAATGGGATGATAGAGGAAATATGCCAGACTCAATCCTGCGTGTTTGTGTTCCCTATTACAGACCAGGTATGCCGGCTCCGGCAGATACTAAAAAGGATACTCAAGGTATGAGTTATAGGCCTGGTTATGAAGTCTGGGAACAGTTTCACAGAGACTATGAGGAAAGTGGAAACTTTCCGTCAGACCTTACATGGAGTTCACCGCGAACGGATTATAACAATGGCATATGTCCTGCTTATGACCCGTTGCCGGGGCAAGTTTCAGTGTATTTGATAGTGCGAAAACATGACGCTATAGGGTCCTGTATAGAGGCAGAAGAAGTGAGGCGGAAGATAGGAACTAATGCTGCTAAAAACTTGGATTTGTATAGAAGGTCGTCATGGGGTACGGTATATGCTATAAAGGCTTTGCATACCCCGGAGGCTTATGCAATGCGATGGCGAATAGAAGTGAGCCCGAATGTACAAACATTGCTTAATGGAAAGTTGGCACCTGTTTTTTATTTACGTATCGACCGCTATAAACTTGAGGACCCTGTGAATGCAGAATTAGATGCCATGAATTACGAAAATCTTGTGAATTGGGACAATCCTTCGGCAACGATGTTTCTGCCAAATACAGGAATGGCAAACTTGAAGAGTAGTGGTAATGGAGCCGGCTTGTATTATTATGGAATTGAATCAATGTATTTGACATCTACAATGAGTGATGCAGGTTATTATTGCGTGTGGTTGAAAGGACCTTGGGCAAATGCTCCGTTAAACAATGTTCGTATTGGACTTTCTCCTCTTCGACCATTTAAAGCAGGTGATGTTAATTCTATAAATAATTTTACCGGTCAACTCCGTCTCATAAAGCGGTGATTTACTATTGACAATAAATGAATCATATCATTTTGCATGTTTTAGTATAACATAAAAACTTGAGAACTAAAATGAACAATATATTGACAACCTGCCTCGGAAGCCTGGTACTCGTATTATCAGGAGCTTGTACTTCCGACAATGTAGTGTCGCAACTTGGCAGTGAACGGCACCGTATAGAAATTGTTCTTTCGGGCAATTCAACTATAGCGTGTGTTTCCAGTAGAAACACACGCACTCTTGTTTCCGGAAATCCGGCATTGGTGCATCCGGAACTATCTAATCCGCGTAGTGTAGCAGACATTCTTAACCCTTATCTCGATAATATGGTTATAGGCAGTACCGTTCGCCTGCTTGTATGGCCTGCGGTAAAGAATTCAAATGACAACAAATGGCAACGCAAAGAAGGAGTCTTACCTCTTAATCGTACATTTGTGGTGAGCGGTGATGTTGACACACATTTATACTATTTACGTCCTTGCCTGGTTAATTCCGACGGCAGTTTTAAGAGCTATGGAGGTTCACCTCTTATTCTTGAGAACGGTGATTGGATTATCTATGCGTCATCGCCTGCCCTCCCGTTGGACGACAACGCCGGGCTAAAGCTCGATAACGGACAGGAATACATGAGTAGCGACTGGCGCTACACGGAGACTTATCCTACGTATTTCCATTTGGAGCCAACAGATGACGATGTTATCCAGATGACACTAAACCCTATAATACATCAGAATGCACGCCTCATACTTTCTCTCTATTCTGAGAACGAGTTTATAAGTTCGGTCGATTTGCTCAATGCCGGTATTCATGTCAACGGACTTCAACGTCCGGTTTATTATACTGCGGCAAACGGTGTCCAATATAGTATGAACTATGCTGATACGTTGAAAACGCTTTGGGGCAAGAAAAACGAGAAACTTGTTCTTCTTAATAAGTATATTGCTCCGGTCAAGGTGCGTTACAAAGCTCAGGACGGGAGCGATAGTATAGTTACTTATCGAGCCTTCAATGTCATGGCGGATATTCTGCCAACCGAAGCTACTTCGCAACCGCTTAATATCTTATTTAGTGGCGTTGTGAACGGAGTTCCCGCTAATTTCTCCTATAACTTAAATGAGAAAGTTTTTAGACCAGGTTATTACTACCATTACCTGGGCAAAATTGATATCAAGGAAGGTGTAGTAGTCTTAGACTGGGGGTCCAATAACTGGGAAGCGGATGTTGACTTGAATTATAATGAAAGCCAATACAAAACAACAGGCAATCGATAATTTGATAAAAAAAGTTATGATGATTAGTGTTATGAAAAACTTGTTTATTCTGTTGCTTGCATTACTTACGTTCACAACTTGTGACGATTCCGACCGAGACGATACCTGGTTGCAAAAAAAGAAAGGCGGCAGGTTGGTTGAAATACCCGTTTATATAGGATTGCGTCCTATGGTGAACGCAATCACTACTCGTGCTGAAAATCCACTTGACCCGGCTACGGAAAATTATATGAATTCGCTGCGTTTTTTCGAGTTCGATCAAGAAGGGTTTCACAATCGCAACGAAGACTATCACGAAATACTGTTCAGCCAGGGGCACACTTCTTATCCTAATATTTCTATTCACGACATTAAGTTTCATGAACTTTCACGCACTATCGTTTGTGTGGCAAACATTACGCCGCGTAACGTGGAGGATTTATATAATACCTATTCCGGTACTGGTACAGACAAGGAAGAGGGGCATATCACTCTCGATGACTTCAAAAAATGGATGATAGATGTGGAGTATCAGCAATATGACGCCGAAAATCCGAACGAGAAAGCCTTCTTTTCCAGCGTCTACGAAGGACTTCCTGTTTCCATGCCGATGTCTGCTGTGTTTGAGGGTAATCCGATGGATTTTCAGAATAAAGGCATTACTTTCTATATGGGGCGTTTGCTTACGATGTTGCACTTTACCTTGTATTTCAAGTCTGAAATCGATAAACCTTTCGGAGCCGAGTTTAACAATGTTGCGACACAAACTCATCTTTTCCCAGGTGAACGGGTGGAAGTGGACCCTAACTGGACACCACGTTTCCAGATTGTTGATATTCTGCCCCGTCCGCAAGGCGCATATTGGGGGCCTCGCGAAAGTTATAAAGTAGGGGAATCAGTGCAACGTTATCTTTATATACCTGCTACGGCGGCTACAGATTGGAAGACCGCTGTTTTTGCTGATATATTCTATGGCAAGGCTTGTGAACAACGTTTCGGCAATCCTCTTGCCGATCCGCCAATACAGCCCGTTCCGCGCGACCAATATGTCATTCCTAACGCTCGTGTTTTTTTGACGGCAAACCGTTTGAATACACCGGGTATTTCAAACCCCTATCAGCTCGACGCGAATACCATTTATCGCATTCGTCTGAACTTGACCCTGACAAACGATTCTTCTAAACTGGACAGCTATGATACGCCCCCTATAATTTTTGATGGCGAGACAACCCGTGCCGCCCTTCCTACTCGTGCTTTGTCCCTCGATTCTCCCGACGCAGTACTTTCCGACGGCACGCTAATTTATAATGTGACGGTTCTGGATAAAAAGTAATGTGATACTATATTTTGCTTTTTAATACATGCACGTCCTTCAATACTGCCTTACGTGTTCAATATGCTCGCACTTGTAAGTCTGACCATCA
>OGYZ01000664.1_pt1 | contig 30440 bp, 27 predicted proteins | sample 1576681 | NCBI WGS metagenome assembly OGYZ01 (sample SAMEA3541480, study PRJEB24748) | human gut metagenome | biome: human gut; feature: human-associated habitat; material: faeces | place: China | collected 2012 | reverse complement strand
TGTGTCTAAAGTTATTATTTTTTACCTTACTTGACACACTTTAATTTACGCTCTCTGTTATTCCGTAATGTGCTGTATGGGGTGAAAGAAGAGCGCGTCTGTTTTAATCATTTTTTTCAGTAGGTAAATATCCATTGATTTAATCAACCTTTTTATTGAATCGCTTTTATACCAAGTCATGCTGTGGGCAATGAACCTCTTCTTGCCCATATGATCTTTAATAACAGATGGCTCTATACGCCTGATGTACTCTTGTGCCATGCTGTCAATCTGCCGGAATGCCTGAGGATCATATCGTGCAATGTCAAAATATACGGATGGGGAAATATCACATGTGTCTAAATGTAGATGATCAAAACCGTGTATAAGGCAACAGCACAAAAAATATTCTTGTAATAAGGCCCTGTTTACTTGCTTGCTGTTGTGTTTGTGGGTTGTCATACAGCTACTGAATAATAACACACTAATAAATCCCATCAAATAATTCGAAATTTTTCTCATGTCTTGAATGTGTTACTGATTATTCGAGAGTCTATAGATTTATAATTTGCAGCATATGGCCCTGCATCACTATGACTAATGGTTGCTGTTTTGTGGCCTACAGTGGCATGTCCAAAGTCACAATACCCATCTACCGAGTTATTGCATTCTTCACGCTCCATCCTGCAACTCCTTTTCGCTGAAAAGGTATTTGTTTTTAGCTATCAGTAAGTTCCCAATGCTGTTTTGCTTAGTATGTCCTAAAGATCATAAAATAAAAGCTACTACTGCCAGTCTTATACTATACAGTAGTAGCTTGTGATGACCTATTGATAAGTTACGATTAGGGGGTGTCCCATACGAGACTCATATTGCTCTTTGGACAAGACCAATTTGTCCAAATACAATTTGTTTTGCCTGATCTCTTTCCAAGAGTATTGATGAAATGTAGTTGTATCATAGATATATACATAAAGCGAATCTGGGGTATAATCAAGTGTTTGTAAGATGCCAAGATTTTTGCCACGCAAGTTGTGCTGTAAACAATACACGTTGGTATCTCCGGCTGAAACAAAATTGTATTCGAACGAGGATGGATCCGGTAGAGGTAGCGATGGAGATATGGTATCTTTCAGGATATCAAATTCATAAGCGGCTACATAGATTGGTCTGTCCGACCGATTGACAAAGGAAGTATATGCTCTGAGGTAAGGTTTTATTAATACAGGGTTTTCCCATAAGTGCGATTTACCTATCCAAATAGGATTTTTTGTTTCAATACGCTTATTGCTGGACACGGTAGCTTCTGCGGCTATAGTGTCCTGTCCAATTAATCGTATCATTTTATAGGTTGCAAAAAGATCTTTCCCGACCCTGACAGAATCGACGAGAATCGGTGAGCTGAATTGTGCAAAACCAACATCAATATGTTTGGTGATCCAAAGCCGGTCTAAGATCTTCCAATGTGCCTCTTGCTCCATCTCTAATAGCGTTCTCGGCGTGTTCAGGTTGTGTTGGGGACGTAGATACAAGCCATAGCCTCCGCCGATGCACAGGATTATAATGATTCCCCACAGTAAGCTCTTTTTCTTTTTCATGGTTTTATAATTTACGGTGTAGGTCGTTTTACAAGGTTGTTCAAGGATGATCAGAAGTATCGTTTTAAAACGATGGGTCCGCGATACAGACCGGGCAGTAACATGCTTTTGATGCCATCGGGTTGAATGATCCCGTAAAAGGGCATATTTAACGCAGAATCTGTCAGAACTAAGATGTTTCCATCTCTGTCCCAGATGCCGGCGGAATGATCAGTTGTGATTGGCTTGGGGTAGGCCTGTACAATGTGATTGTCAAAAAAACATACGAGAGTGTCCAAGAAATAGACATTTTGACTCTAATATATATTAATCAAATATTTGTAAATCAAGTATTTGATTGTTTGGCATGGATATTTGTAGTGTATGTCATACAAAACCATTTAATAGATCTATTATGAAAAGACTTGTGTCATTTGCAATGGTATGTTGGGCAGGGATCGGGTTCCTGTTTGCTCAACAGATGAATCAACAATCTTTGTTGACCGGGGAAGAGATCCGAGGAATCGACGTGACGGGGCGTTGGGATATCGTCATCACTCAAGGAGACCAAACTGGAGTTAAACTGGAATACGATTCCACACTGACGGAAAAATACAACGTGACCTGCGAACTGGATGGGACAACGGTTTATTTAAATGTCGAAAATAAAGACGGTAGCCCCAATATTGAGGGTCCGGTAATGGCTTATGCTTATGTGACCCTGTCGTCATTGGATAAATTCCGGGTGTTCGGAGGGGCTTGCAAAATTACGGCGAAAGATACGCTTACCGCCAACCATTGCGATATCAATATTGTGGGAGTGGGTGACATTGAGAATGTATCCCTGAAGGTACAAACGTTGAGTTACGAGCAAGCCGGTGCAGCCCAGATATCTGGATTGAATATAAAGGCCCAAGAGGATGTCGATATAGCTATCGCTGGAGCTGGAAACTGTTCTGATATCTCGATTTGTACGGCTGGAGATTTGCAAATTCAGACCAAGGGTGTGGTTCAGTTTGCGGCCAATATTGATGTGAATAAGGTGACGGTTGAGGCCTCAAGTAATATGGGTAAAATCTGTTTGAGGGGACATGCCGCTCGTAAAACGGTACATTCGTCTCCTGTCAAGCAGATCGATCTCTCGCAGTTGGAAATATCCCAATAGATTGTTTGTGGTGTGGTTTGGTCGGATTAAGGAGGGGAGATTCTTGCAAATCCCTAAACGAAAAAAAGGTTACGACTTGTATCGTAACCTCTTATTTTCGGGCTCCTCAACAAGGACTTGAACCTTGGACCCCCTGATTAACAGTCAGGTGCTCTAACCAACTGAGCTATTGAGGAATGTTCCTTTTGTTTTTCGAGTGCAAATATAAAGCAAAATCTCGATTCTGCAAAAGTTTTTCGAAAAATAATCGTAAAAATTTTCATGAAAATCGAGGCTCAGATTGACTTTTTCTTGATAAGGTGTTGGAATACAGTTGATCTGTGTGGGAGTTTATGTGGTTTCGTTTTTGCAATTTTTTTTATGATCAAATCTGCAAATAGAGACTATACGGGACTTGCAGTTGCGGAAATTCTCCTGAGTTTTGATGGCTGGACTTAGGTAAAGTTGGGTTACTTGTCAAAAATACGATTGGGAATCGGGGTCGATTTGTTGTGCGTGCATCAGTCGCTCGGAATTGGTGAAGCACGTTGCTGAAAGAAATGGCTACGCATAATAAAAACGTCAACTGTCATCCCCGTTGGGTGGGGCAGTTGACGTTTTTAGTTATGAACTGCGATTTATGGCGCAATAGGAATCTACTTGCGGAGATTACAGATGCGGAGCCAGAATCATGTGTCATGTTGACTGCATCCGTGTTGGCTGCATTTGACCATCGCTTTGTTTGAGCTTACCTTTTCAGTGCAGACTCTGTGCAATTGCTAACCCTTAGTGCTACTATTCCGGTGGCGTGTGGACGAGTGTTCGTTTCTCTGTGGGGCCGGATATCCGTGCGAACCTTGTGAGCCTGTACTCCATGTCTTCATGGCTCCGTGATCTCAAGCTCCCATGATTTCAGGCTTTCGGGATCTGGTGACTCTTTGTCCCTGTGTTCCTGTGTCTCTGAGCCTCTGTGATACTGTGCCCGACTATTTGTATCCTAATGTCTGTATTTGGGCGAGGTCGGCCGTGGCAATTACCACTTTTTTTCCTGCAGCGAAATCTCGATAAATTCGGTGTTCGGGGAGTGGCGTTGGAGATATTGTTTGAGGTAGCGGCGGGTGTCGTCGGTAATCTCTTTGCTGGTCGGCGGGTAGAGGTTATAGACCAGTTTGGCCACTTCGATGTGACGGTTGAAGCAGGCCTCAAGACTCAACACCGTATGGTTGATGCTGCCCAACCGGGGAGAGGTAACCAAAATCAGCGGAAGATGATGATCGGCAATGTAGTCGATGGTCGAGTAGGTGTCGGTCAGCGGAACGAACAATCCTCCCGCTCCCTCTAACAGGACTGTATCGTAGCTTTCGAGTAGTTTTGCCGTGCTCTTTTCGACCAAGGAGAGGTCTATCTCCCGGTGGTCGATTTCAGCTGCGAGTTGGGGTGATGAAGGGTAGGTGAAGATAATCGGGCAGGTGGTGCCGTCAATATCCACCTCCTGCAGCGGAATCCCCATGATGCGCCGGTGCAACTCAATGTCTTCTGAAATTCCTGTATTGCCGGTTTGGATGAATTTTTGTGTGATGGTCCGTTCGTTGCGGGCGTTCATGTCACGGGCCAACAGCCCGGTAACGACACTTTTCCCGGCATCGGTGTCGATGCCGCTGACAAAATATACTTTTTTGCTTTGCATGTGCTTCGGGTTTAACGTCGAATATCAGTTCAAAAGTAGTATCTTTGTCTGCATAGTACAACTTTTTTATGGATATCGTTACGCTTGAAGAGAAAATTGCGGCAGGCTATCGGCTCGGATATGACGAGGCCGTGGAACTGATGCATACCACACCTGCCGAAGAGTTATATGAATTGGCACATCGACTGCGTACCCGTTATCAAGGCAAGAAGTTCGAAACCTGTTCGATCATGAATGCGCGCAGTGGCCGTTGCAGCGAAAACTGTAAGTGGTGTGCGCAATCGAAATTTCACAAAACCAATATTGAGGTTTATCCGTTGGTGAGCGAGGAGGCTGCACTCAAAGAGGCGCTGCACAATGCTTCGAAAGGGGTGGAGCGCTTCTCGTTGGTGACCAGTGGACGGACCTTGAGTGCGGCCGATACGGATCGTATCTGTTCGATCTATCGTCACATCAAACAGCATACTCCGATTCATCTGTGCGCCTCATTGGGCCTATTGACCAAAGAGCAGCTGATTCAATTGCGCGAGAGTGGCGTAGAGCGTTACCATTGCAACATGGAGACTGCGCCCTCCTATTTCGTGAAGTTGTGTACGACTCACACGCCCGAAGAGAAGATGCAGACCATTGCCTGGGCCAAAGAGGCCGGTTTGAGCATCTGTTCGGGAGGTATCATCGGTATGGGTGAGAGTGCAGAACAGCGCATCGAGTTGGCGGTGACCCTCCAGAAGATTGGTGTTGATTCGATTCCGGTCAATGTACTGAATCCGATTCCAGGGACTCCTTTGGCCGATGTGAAGCCGTTGGAAGATACCGAAGTGTTGGTAGCGATGGCCATGATGCGTATTATCAACCCCACGGCCAATATTCGGTTGGCTGGAGGACGCAATATGATCAAACATATTGAAGAGAAGGCACTCTATTGTGGAGTCAGCGCTTCGATTGTGGGCGATCTGCTGACCACGGCAGGATCTGATATTGACACCGATAAGGCGATGTTCCGTCGTTGCGGGTTCGAATTGTAGCCACCTGCTATTTTTTCGGGGGCTTTGTGGTTTTGTAATATGAAGACCAAAACTTTCTTTCCTGGTCTGCGATGAATCGTCTGGAATGACAAAACAGGCTCGCAGAGAGGTGTTTTTGAGAACCTTTTTAGACATTATGTGCGTGTGGAAAATATCGATACGAAGCTGAATAAGGTGTAAATGGGCTGAAAAACACTGAATGCAGCCGGAAAGGTTGGATGACGGAGTAGGGGAAGAGGAGTTGTGGAATTGGATGTAAAAATTAAGGCGTAGGACGATGAAAAGGTTGGTTCTGTTGATCATGGCGCTTGTGACTGGATCATGGGCGTTGGCGCAGCAAACTTCGACGATGAAATTCGCGCAGGAGCAGTGGAATTTCGGTGAAATCCACGAAAAAGGGGGCAAGGTGTCGCACCGTTTCGAATTCACCAATACCGGTTCCAACCCTTTTGTGATTGAGAAGGTGGTTACCTCTTGCGGGTGCACGACGCCGACCTTTACCCGTCAACCGATCCTGCCCGGTCGCAAAGGTTATGTCGAGATTACCTATGATCCGTTGTATCGTCCCGGTAAGTTTCGTCGTGAGGTGACGGTGGTCAGTAACGATCGCCGCAACCAGAACAAACTGATCATCACAGGCAATGTGATTGCAGCTGAACGTTCCCCGCAGGAGGCTTATCCTGTCGATTTGGGCGAAGGATTGCGAGTGACCCGCAAAACGGTCGGAATCGGCTATGTGCCTCGTGGAGATGCCAAGGCCGGTACGTTGGAGTATTTTAATGCGTCCGATAAACCGATCACGATCGGCGTAATTTATGAGAACCCACGTGTTCCGGGATTCAGTGTCTCTCTCTCTACCTCGATGTTGGAACCGGCTACAGGCGGGGTGATGACCCTGTCGTTCGATCTGCGCAATGCGGATGTGTGGGGTCGGGTCAACCAAACGTTTTATCTGACGGTGAACGGTCAAAAGAGACCGGTTCGGTTTACGGTGTCGGGTATTGCCGTTGAGGATTTCTCCGGGCTTTCTCAGCAGGAGTTGGCTCAGGCGGCCAAAGCACAATTTACCGCTCAATATTACCATTTCGGCGATATGAAAGCAGGTGAGGAGCGGTCCAAAAACTTTACGGTGACCAACGTGGGAAAATCTCCGCTGATTATTCGTCAGGTCAATCCTGATAAATATATGAGCATTACCTTGAAAGCTGGAACCACGATTGCTCCTGGAGCATCTGTTACCTTTACCGGAACGTTGCGTTCTGCGGGGGCACAACCGGGGCGTTTTATGGGGACGACGGTGATAGTGTTGAATGATCCGTCACGCCCGATGCGGGAACTTCGCTTGACAGGCAATATACTTTAGTGTGCCCCCTGGCTGCGTCTTATGAGGCGAGGCGAATAAAAGGAGGATACCGTGCAGCGTGCAGTGTTTCAGAGGAGTGTGCGTGTACACGAAAGGACAAAGAAGATCCTGAGAAGTACAGTGTTGGACAGAAGCAGCGAGTGGCGATCCGAAAGAGCCCATAAGCCTCACAATGTTCCCAAGTCCGTGATGTGAAATGGGCTGTAAGGGACATGATCACCTAACGGTAAAAATGTGTAATAAGACTGTGAATGAATAAAATATCGCTTGTCGTGTGCAAGGACAAGAATGAAATAAGAACATTAATCGTACGATATGTTTAAGATACTCGGTAAGGAGCTATTGGCTCCGAATATTTACCAGATGGAGATTGAAGCTCCGCGGGTAGCTCAGGCTGCTAAACCCGGACAATTCATCATCCTGCGCCTCAATGAAGAGGGTGAGCGCGTTCCGTTGACCATCGCCGACTATGATACAGATCGAGGCTCTGTTACCATTGTGATTCAGACGGTAGGTTATTCCACAAGCAAACTGTGTGAGATGAATCCCGGCGAATCGATTGCCGATTTTGCGGGACCTCTTGGCCAGCCCTCAGAATTTGTGCACGAACCCATCGAGCAGTTGCGCGAAAAACGGATTCTGTTTGTTGCTGGTGGCGTGGGGACCGCTCCGGTCTATCCGCAGGTCAAATGGCTGAATGAGCATGGCGTAAAAGCCGACGTGATTATTGGAGCCAAGAATCGTGATACACTAATTTTTGTGGAGCAGATGAAGGCTGTTGCCGGCAATGTCTATATTGCAACCGATGATGGTAGCGCTGGTTTCAAAGGTATGGTGACCGCCTTGTTGTGCGATTTGATCGACAATCAGGGCAAGCAGTACGATGAGGTGATTGCAATCGGTCCGATGATCATGATGAAGTTCGTCGCGCTGACCACGCTGAAATATGGTATTAAAACCATTGTCAGCCTCAATACGCTGATGGTAGATGGAACCGGTATGTGTGGTGCTTGTCGGGTGACGGTGGGCGGTAAAACCCGTTTTACCTGTGTGGATGGTCCCGAATTCGACGGTCATCAGGTCGATTTCGATGAGGCGATGCGGCGTCAGGGAATGTATCGTACCATTGAAAGCCGGAAAGCTCACATGGCGGAGGAGCGTGCTGCCGGGCACGTTTGCAACATTGGTTTGGACAAATAATCGGGAAAGAGATGGCAAACAAGATAGGACGAGTTCCCGTGCGGGAACAGGACCCGAAAGTAAGGGTTACCAATTTTGAAGAGGTGTGTCAGGGTTACACCCTTGAAGAGGCGCAGTTGGAGGCTTCGCGTTGTCTGCATTGCCGCAAACCGCGTTGCGTGGAGCATTGCCCGGTCTCGGTGCAGATCCCAGAATTTATTGCAGAGCTTGCTGCGGGAGATCTGGCTGCCGCTGCCGCTGTTATTGCTGAAGATAGTTCGCTGCCGTCGGTTTGTGGACGGGTGTGTCCGCAGGAGACGCAATGTGAGGGCTCTTGCGTATTGGGCGTGAAAGGAGAACCGGTCGCTATCGGTAAGTTGGAACGTTTTGTCGGAGACTGGGCGTTGGAACATCCCGAAGAGTTGGATAGTGTCGAGTCGTCTGCTCCGAATGGACATAAAGTGGCTATCGTCGGAAGTGGTCCGGCAGGTCTGGCTTGTGCCTCCGATCTGGCCAAGATGGGTTACGATGTAACTATTTTTGAAGCCCTGCACAAAGCGGGCGGCGTGTTGGAGTACGGTATTCCCGAATTCCGTCTGCCCAAGAGTGGGGTGGTGGCCCGTGAAATAGAGAATGTACGGCGCCTCGGGGTACGCATTGAAACGGATGTGATTGTGGGGCGTACCGTGACGATCGATGAGTTGATGGATCGTGAGGGGTTTGAAGCGGTGTTTATCGGCTCGGGTGCCGGACTGCCTCGTTTTATGGGAATCCCCGGAGAGAACCTGAATGGCGTACTCTCGGCCAACGAATTTTTGACCCGTGTCAACCTGATGAAAGCCTACGATGATCGTTATGATACACCGGTTTATGTAGGGCAGCGAGTTGTTGTCGTAGGTGGAGGTAACGTGGCCATGGATGCGGTTCGTACTGCTGCACGTCTCGGAGCTGAAGCCAATATTGTGTATCGACGTAGCGAAGCCGAGCTGCCTGCCCGTCGTGAAGAGGTCCATCACGCCAAAGAGGAGGGAATTGCGTTCCACATGCTTTGCAATCCGATCGAGGTGATTGGAGATGAGAAGGGTTGGGTACGCGGTGTACGTTGTATCCGGATGGAGCTGGGCGAACCCGATGCTTCGGGACGCCGTTCTCCGGTCGAAATCCCCGGCTCTGAGTTTGAGATGCCGTGCGACGTAGTGATCATGGCGCTCGGAACCTCTCCTAATCCATTGATCGCTTCGACTACTGCAGGTTTGGAGACCACACGTCGGGGTTGCTTGGTAGCGGATGAAGAGTATGGTGCAACTACTCGTCCCGGAGTATTTGCCGGTGGCGATACCGTAACCGGTGCAGCTACCGTTATTCTGGCTATGGGGGCAGGACGCAAGGCTGCTCTGGGAATTGATCGTTATCTTCGAGGCAAAGAATAATCCATGAGCGTTTGCCTCTGCTAACGTCAAAACAGTGTGTGCTTAGTTCCCGGATATTGGGATGTAAAAAGTGAAACATACCAAACTCAATAAAACATCCCGACAGGTTCACTGCCGGGATGTTTTTATTGATGGGTTTTGCTGATTAACCAGTAATCAGGTTGTTTTGACGTATTCGTATTTGAAATTGATGTGGTGCGGTTACTCTTCTGTCGGGGGAGTTGCTACCGTAACCAACACCTTATCGATACGGGCGCCATCCATATCGACAATCTCGAAATTGAAATCCTGCCATGCAAATCGCTCGCCAGTGACCGGTATGTGTTCGAGTATATCCAGGATTAATCCGCTTAATGTGTTGTAATTATGCTCGTTGTAGATATCCTCTTTGTCAAAATAGGCCAAAAAGTCATAGAAAGAGCACTGTCCATCCACTAAGTAACCTCCCTCTTCACGTGGAACGATCTCCTGCTCCTCGCCGAGCTGAGGCATATTACCCAATAGGGCCCGAACGATATCTTTTAATGTGACAATACCTTCGATACTGCCGAATTCATCTGTCACGATCCCATATTTTACCTCGGTTGATTTGAATTGAGCCAATGCGTTATATACACTCAATTTTTCCGGGAGGTATTTTGCCGGTAACAGCACGTGTCTGATATTGAATTCCGGAGAGTCGAGTTTGCCGAACAGGTCTTTGAGATATACGACCCCTACAATGTGATCCAAATTGCGGTCTGCAACGGGATAGGCATTATAGAGGTTATGCTCTACTTGTTCCTTGATCTGCTGATTGCTTGCGTTGATATCTAACCAAATCAGGTCGCTGCGGTGGGTCATGATGGAGCCGATATTGCGGTCACCCAGGTTGAAAACCCGTTCCACCAACTCCTGTTCCACCTCTTGCACCTCACCATCTTCCGTACCCTCCTGGATGATGGCTTTGATCTCCTCTTCGGTCACTTTGCTTTCTCCAGCTTTGTCAAGCCCCAGCATGCGGATTACCCCGTTGGTGCTGCGGGCCAGCAACCATACAAACGGACGCCCGATCTGTGAAAATAGCCGCATCGGTCGGGCAACCAAACGCGAAACTCGTTCGGAAGCGGTCATGCCGATTCGTTTGGGCACCAACTCCCCGATGATTAAGGTAAGGTAGGTAACGATCACCACAATCAGGGTTTGTGCGATTCCGAGACTGTAAGGTTGTAAAGGGGTGATTTTTGCGATCACTGGAGCCAACTGTTGTGCCAATACATCACCGGAGTAGATACCGGTCAGAATGCCGACTAAGGTGATGCCGATCTGAATGGTCGAAAGAAATACGTCTGGGTTGTTGGCTAAATCCAATGCGGCTTTGGCAGATTTGCTGCCCTTTTTGGCGTCGGTTTCGAGCTTGGATTTGCGGGCTGAAACCAGCGCAATCTCGGACATGGACAATACTCCGTTAAGTACGATCAGCCCGAGGATAATGAAGATTTCCATATAATGATTAAAGGTTGACGGCTTTAAGATACGATAAATTATACAATTACGAAAATGCTTGATTTGAAAGCCCTGTTTTTTGTGCGCTGAACCCAGGGGCTATTGTGGAAGTTTCTGATCGTAATTACTGTAAGGTGAACGCAGTAAACAGAGCAAAATTTAAAATGTGGGTGGCAACGATGTTTGTGCATTCGTGTGTATAAATTCTGATGGTATGGATAGTTGTCATGTTTTCTTGGTAGTAGATACGATTGTAGCTTGTAGAGTTAGGTTGGTACGTGGAAATAAAAAACGACAGATGGAATCACAACAAACATCTCACAAGATTCACTGCTATTCATATCAATCGCAGAAACCACACCGACAGTATCAGCAAATAAACCGGGTAGTGAGGGGGTGATGGTCAGATGTCAGTGAGAAGATATGTGCGAGGTGTTTTTGCGTTGCCGAATCAGTTTTTTTAATCTGCAGACGTTCGGATGGTAAAGAGAAGGGGCAATATAGATCGATAGCTGCCAATAACAGACAATAACAAAAAAAGAGTTCCAGAATGATCCGGAACTCTTTTGGTAATGAGATACAGTTGGAACTATATCGTTATAACTAAAAAGTTATAATCCAGCTATATGCTTACTATTTTGTAAAACCTTTACCGATAGCGATGAAATCATCAGCTTTCAAAGCAGCACCGCCGATCAGACCGCCGTCAACATCCTCTTTAGCGAAGATCTCAGCTGCGTTAGCCGGTTTGCAGCTACCACCGTACAGAATAACGGTCTCGTTGGCAGCGTCGCCGAACTTCTCAGCCAATACTTTGCGGATGTATGCGTGAATCTCTTGTGCCTGGTCTGCAGTAGCGGTTTTGCCGGTACCAATAGCCCATACCGGTTCGTAAGCAATGATCAGTTTGCTGAACTGCTCCGGAGTCAGGTTGAATACAACCTCTTCAACTTGCTGACGAACTACATCGAAGTGTTTGCCAGCCTCACGCTCTTCGAGGTTTTCACCTACGCAGTAGATCGGAGTCAAGTTGTTGGCATAAGCCTGAGCCATTTTTTTGTTCAGGGTCTCACTGGTTTCGCCGTAATATTGACGACGCTCGCTGTGACCCAAAATTACATATTCAACGCCCAGTGAAGCGATCATCTCTGCAGATACCTCGCCGGTGTATGCGCCTTTAGCTTCAGCAGCGCAGTTCTGTGCACCAACACCAATACCGGTGCCACGAGACAATTTTACGATTTCAGACAGGTGAGTGAAAGGAGGTGCCACGATGAAGTTCACGCATGAGCAAACTTCGCCCTTCTTGGCAACAATACCTTTGAACAGTTCAACACCCTCTACCGGAGTGGTGTTCATCTTCCAGTTTCCTGCAACAATTTTCTTTCTCATAGTTTTATTCTAATGAAGTTTTATTTTTTCGTTTGTGTTTTGTGTCTTATTCGTTCATCCAACTGCGTACTTCATCCAGTGTCGGATTTTTTAGTCCGAGTTTGTTCTTTTTGTTGAAGCCGCACAGGTCGTTGAACAGTTTTCCCGGGGCAATTTTACGCATGGCCTCTACGGTCAGCAGACTCATTTTGTGCAGAACAGGTACCCATTCAGCCGGTACACCTACCGCCCCGAATTTAGCTTCATCATCCTTCTGTACAGCCTTCTCCGGACGCATCTGCGGGAAGAAGAGTACATCTTGAATGGTGGTTTGGCCCGTCATGAACATGGTCAGACGGTCGATACCCATACCCATACCCGAGCAGGTCGGCATGCCGTATTCCAATGCACGCACAAAATCCATGTCGATAAACATCGCTTCGTCGTCACCCTTCTCTGAGAGGCGTAACTGCTCCTGGAAGCGTTCGTATTGGTCGATCGGATCGTTCAGCTCAGAGTAAGCGTTGCAGAGCTCCTTGCCATTGACAAAGAGTTCGAAACGTTCGGTCAGATCCTGATTGTCCCGGTGGCGTTTGCACAGCGGTGACATCTCGATCGGGTAGTCGCAAATAAAGGTTGGCTGGATAAGATCACCTTCGCAGTATTGGCCGAAGATGGCATCGATCAGCTTGCCTTTGCCCATCGTGTCGTCAATCTCGACGTTCAGCCGTTTGCAGGCTTCACGCAACTGCTCTTCGCTCTGTCCGGTGATGTCGTATCCGGTCTTTTCGCGGATGGCGTCAGTCATGGTCAGCCGGCGGAACGGAGCTTTGAACGAAATGGCATGTCCGTCAATGGTCAGTTCCGTGGTGCCGTTTACCTCGGTCGAAATCCGTTCGAGCAACTGCTCGGTGAACTCCATCATCCAACGGTAATCCTTGTAGGCCACATAGATCTCCATGCAGGTGAATTCCGGATTGTGGGTACGGTCCATACCCTCGTTGCGGAAGTTCTTACCCAATTCATATACGCCATTAAAACCACCTACGATCAATTTTTTGAGGTAGAGCTCCGTTGCAATACGTAGGTATAGATCAATATCTAATGAGTTGTGGTGCGTGATGAACGGGCGAGCCGATGCGCCACCAGGAATCGGTTGCAGAATGGGAGTCTCAACCTCCAAATAGCCACGTTCATTGAAGAACTGGCGCATGGTGTTGATAATTTTGCTGCGCTGGATGAAGACATCCTTCACCTGCGGATTGACGATCAGATCCACGTAGCGTTGACGATAACGCAGTTCGGGATCACTGAATGCGTCGTACACCTTGCCGTCTTTCTCCTTAACGATCGGCAGCGGACGCAGCGACTTGCTCAACAGCGTAAACTCTTTGCAGTGGATTGAGAGCTCGCCGGTCTTGGTGACGAATACGAAACCTTTGACACCGACGATATCTCCGATATCGAGCAATTTTTTGAACACTTTGTTGTAGAGGGTAGCTTCAGGATCATCACCGCAGACATCGTCGCGTTTGATATAGACCTGGATTTTACCGGTGTGATCCTGCAGCTCAAAAAATGAGGCACTGCCCATGATTCGGCGGCTCATGATACGACCGGCAACTGCCACATCCTGGAAGTTGCCCTTTTCGGCATCGTATTGTTCAGCGATCTGTGCGGTGGTTGCTGTCACTTCATATTTGGCTGCGGGATAGGGATTGATGCCCAATTTTCGCAATTCGGCAAGAGAATTGCGGCGGATCTGTTCCTGTTCACTCAGTTCCAACGTGCTCATAATAACGATTTCAATGTTAAATTCGGACGACAAATGTACGAATTTTTCGATTTTTATCCTGCGATAGATCGAAAAATAGTCGTATATTCGTTTCAATATTCAATCAATCTGACAGCGATATGAAATGTTTCTTTGATTTTCGGGTGAAAGGAATACGCCTCCTGGCAATTTGCCTCGGGTATCTGATCTGCTTGTGGGCAGTAATGGGGGTAGCGATGTGGTTTGGTAGTATGTACGAGATGAACCGTATGATGATGGCTTCAGGGCTGCCAGTGGAGGAATCTCCTGTCAATTACGCTCCACTCGTGTATGTTACGATGCAGTTGATCTACTTTGTGGTCTCTTTGTTATTGGGATTTTTCCTGATCACTGAATGCGTGAAAGGCCTGTCGTTCAAAGGCGAGTCTTTGCAGCCTCACTATGAGTTGGGAAAATATATCGGTCAGGTTGTAAAGGGCTTCCTGTTGACCATCATAACTCTGGGTATCTATTATCCGTGGTTTCTGACTAAAATTATTCGCTTCTTTGCTTCCGGAACGACTTATCGTGATCAACCGTTTGCTTTTAAAGGTGCGGGGGCAACCCTCTTTTATATCATGACTTTTGTACTGCTCATTCCTTATATATTCTTGTTGGGAATATTCTATTTTACATTATATGTAGCCATGAGTAGCGGAAGTGCTGGGTTTGCAATTATTGCTCCACTCTGTCTGGTCGCTATTTTACTGCTGTACGGTCTCTATTGTGCGTTTGTATATCGTTGGATGATAGATTTCTCTTATGGCAACTCTCGGATTGTACTGAAAGTGTCAATCCCGGTGACCATGTTGTTTATGTTTATTCAGATTGTCCTCTGCATCCTGACTGCAGGACTGTTTGTCCCGATCGCAGTTGTGATGATCTACCGTTATATCGTCGGCAATATGCGTTTGGTCTCTGAGGCCGGGGAGGAGAGTGCATTTGGCTATCAGGGCCGAATTGGTTACGATTGCCTCTATGTATATGGTCAGGCGCTGTTAACGGTGATTACGGCAGGAATCTATACTCCGTGGCTGATTTCAAAAGTGGGGCGTCGTTTGGTCTCCAATACCTATCTCGAACGCCCTGATGTGATCACACCGACGTTTACTCCCGGTGCGAATGAACCGGCCGAGGCTTTTCAACCTGTTGCACCTGCTGAAACTGCTCAACCCTCTCCGTTGCAGATGTAAGTGCCTACCGAAGAACGTTAAGCTGAGCGTTTGAGCATTGCAGTTTTAATAAATAACGGCGTCCACTCATATACAGATGGGTGGACGCTGTTGGTTTGGTAGTATGTTATCAAAAGATGGGACAGTTTAGATAGATATTAAAAGATAGTTCTTAGGTGTAATGAAATGTCTATTGAGTTAAAATCTGGCGTGTGGGGGACTAACGCTCTTGCCTGTGCGTTTTGTCTCGATCCCGATGCTTGATAAGCATCGATTTTAAACCCGGCCAAAGGGATTTCCACAAATAGTTGAATTGAGATTTGTAGGGATCTCGGTCGGTAGATCCTGTCCCTATTCGGGTCCTACCATATTGTGGGTTGGAGGAGTACAAAATCCAATCGTTAATGGCTTCTGACAGTAGTCTGCGTTGTCTGATTTGGCCATCGTGATCTTTGATTAATTCAATCTCTAAACCGTTGTACAAAAGTTTCAAATCGACCGCAGAACTGTGTTTGTTTCCTGTAATGTTAAAGATCAGCGTGTCAATTCGTCCATTTTGGATCGATAGATTGGCTAAAGGCTCTGTAAGTGTATTGAGTTGATTCATGGCGAGTGAACCCAGTTGTCCATTGACCGTGAATTGTTCACTGGTATCCTGTAAGGAAAAATTGATGGTTGTTTGCAGGTTGGCAAGTCCCATCAGTTTCCCTGTTGATCGGATCGTCAAGAATGATTGATTTTGTGCGGGTCGGTTGCTTAACCCGAGGCACTCTCCTGTCAAATTGGTAACCGTTAATTTTCCGGGTTGTACTCCTTCTGGTGTTAGCTCTTGATATACGACGTCAAGTGGCCCGAATTGGAGACAACGGATGTCAAGGGCAATCGGCAGATGGCGGAGTGTTTGATTTAACAGCTGTTTTTCTCGTTGAGACTGAGCTATCTGTCTGTTTTTGTAACTGCTGATCTCTGCATGTTGAATAGTGATTGTATCGATGACGATACTACGCTCTTTCATGAATGCTGTAAAATCAATACCAGTCCATATAGTGGTTGAAGTTTGAATTTTGGTCCAGTCGCTGTGATTTTGGCTTAATTCCGCGTAGTCACTTTGTGGTAGTTGAGGGATCAATTGTAATCCTGTTGTTCGTATGAAGCGTTTTGTGGTGTTGATGTAAAGGGTGTCGAGACGAAGCTGATTCTCTTTATTTTGAAACGTGTACTGAATTCCGACAATATTTGCTGTCAGATTTCGTCTGCTCAGATGTGTGTTGGCAGTGTCTGAGGTAAGATCGATAGCAATAGTTCCTGTTTCGAAACTAATGCCATTGGTTATATGAAGGTTGGACTTCTCTCCATCGGTTTCGTATTCGTAAAAAGCGCCATTATTTAGAATAAAGTTCCCGATTTTGACCCTTTCATTGGCTGGTGTAAAAGTTTGTCGAGAGAGGCCAATTTGTGAAGGAATGTTTGTCTGCGAGTTGCTACGGGGATTTTTATTGATCAACTGTTGACTTGACGTGGTTGTATTGTTTGTGTGTTCTGTTTCTGATCCAATTCCGTTAGGATTTATCTCATGAACGGGATTTGTATTTTGGCTGTCAGGCATTTTAGTAACCTTCCCATTCCTAAAAATATGGATGATCGGATCTCGCAGCGTGAACTGATCACACGATAGCATTAGGTCCGAAGAGTTTTTGTGCCAATCGATCTTTGTCGCTGTTAATTGTGCAATGTTTATTTGTGAAATGAAGTGGCTTTCTCCTTGTGAGATCAATCTTGTCGTGTCAGCTATTAAACATATCTTTTCCAGTGTAACGGATCGTTTGATGAGACCAAGCGTTGTACGCTCAACTTGCAGATGATACAGACCGGCAGTACGTTGGTCAACCTCTCGTACTAAGGCTTGTTCAATCCGATTTTCAATGATTTGTTTGCTGATGATGCCAGCAAGCAGTAAGAGTATGATACTACCTGCAGTGATATAAATGGTTCGTTTTTTCATAGTATGTGTGGTCATGGCAATGAAATAAAATAAATCAGTCGGTTTTGTTGCGTTGAATGCGTATGGTTTTTACGTTGCAATTTTCTTTCCAATTTTTTTGAATCGGTTATCACTTTGTCGTCAATATTTTCCGGGCTATTTTTTGTGTGAGTGTGTGGGTGTGTGAGAAATGACTGTTGTTGGTGTGCGTGGATGATATGTTATTGTGAAGGGTCTTCTCGGTTGATTTGTATAAATCAATTTTAAAATATTTTAATATATAGTCAAATGTATAATAAAAAGAACTTTTATTTTTATGAGTTAATTTGTATATTTAATTGTATTGTTGTAATTTTACATTGTATTATTAACCATTTAAAATTTGTATTATGAAAAAGTTTTTATTCTTGTTTGCATCGATGATGCTATTGGGTGGTTATTTTGTCCATGCAGCAACAACTGAAAATGCTAATATGGCAACAACTGAGAATGCTACGGAAGTTGTTACTTTGCATCTGAATTTTACTGTTGATGCTCAGACGGTTCGTTTCAATTGCCCGGAAGCTGAACAATATGGTATTAATATTCTGACAGTATGTTTGCATAATGTAGATGTATATCAGTGGGGTAGTACTACCCCGGATTACAATACAACAGCATGGATTCAATTAGCATTTGGCTCTGAATCAGAGGTTGCACCAATTGTTCTTAGACCAGAAAGTTATGTGGCCTTAGATGAAATTGTTGTTGAAGGATCAGGTGATTATGAATATGACTTTGTTGTAACCGGTATTCCAGCCTGGTAGAATACGATGAATAATATGCTGTAGGGGATGCAAGTGCGTCCCCTTTTTTTATTTATATACAAAATGTATTGAAATTCTGATCATTTACTTTACTAAACAGTGTACTTCTGGTTGGATCACGTGTGCGATTTTATGTTTGTGATTTATGTTGAAATCAGCTCTGTCGAATCGGAGCTGGTTGCGTGGTGTTATTGTGAAAATTCTGTGTAGCAAGGATACTTTCGAATAAATCTTTCTAATTTTGAGAAGATTGGATTAATAAAATAGATGCAGGATGAAAAAGATCGTTTTGTTGCTGACAATTGGGATGTGTGCTTGCGCAGAGCAGAATCAGATTGATTTGGCAGGCTGTTGGATGGAGATTTTACCTCAAAATACGTTTTATCAACAAGGGGTATGTCTAAATTCTGATGGAACAGCTCAATCTATTGGAATGGCAACGTTGCAATATCATGATTGGACACAATCTGATAATCAACTTATAATTAATGGCGAAAGTATTGAAAACGGCCAATCCATCCTGTTTTCTGATACATTGACGATTGTGAATTTGGTCAATGACACTTTAACGGTGCAGCAGAGTGGGGGTCGGTCAATCTCTTTTGTTCGAGTTAATACGCCTGAAGAGGTGGCCGATCGGACTGCCCCACGTCCTGCTTATGAAGGGTTTGAATGGACGGAGCTATGTGGTGCAGGTCTCAAACTGAATGTGCAAAAGAATGAACATATTAGATTGTTAGCAGACCCCTCTTTGCCTGGAATCGTAATGGTGAGAGATAAAGATCTCACTCCAAAAATGTTAATTCAAATTTTTGATTTGAAAAATCAGAATATAGATGATGTTATTCTTGTTTTAGAATCAACGGATGGTTGGGATAAACAGCAAACATGTACGTTTAAAGAGGTGGCATCAGGGCGTCCAGGAGTGCGGCGTTATGTTATGGTTCCCGATGGTCAGTATGGAGTGGAGATCAACAAACAGATGCAGACTGAGCCTGTTCCGGCGACGTGCAATGGATGGGGTGTTGGGAATAGCGGCAGTAGATATTTTGAAATACACGAAAATCATCCTGATAAGGCTGTGTTTGTTGAAATCGGGCAAGATGCACCTTTATTTGATGAGAACAGTATAGAATTTACAGAGCAGGGTGTTTTGGATCCGTCGTCGGATATTCTTTATACTATGAGTGGAACTGTTCGGATTGGCCATGAAGTACGCTCTTTTCAGCCTGCAAACAGTGACGAGGAGTTTTGGCTTGTGGATAAGACGGGAACTTTAAACGCAATGTACGACGAACTCACTGGTGGAGTCAAAAATGGTAAGCCGGTAGAGGCTACTCTCAAACTTGAATATAATGGGAAATGGGATGATGGATTTGCAGCAGAATATAGTGGAGTCTATTTTGTTCGTGAGGTAATCAGTCTAAAATAACGATGGGTATTTTGCGGAACGTAGCGGTTTTATCTATATTTTGAGGTAGAAGTAATTTAAAGTTACCTCTACATATCCCAAAAGAATTGTTAAATCTATTTTGATACTGGGCGTATAGAAGATTGACTGTTTTAATGTTTAGTGTGGATGATTCATTTCAAAAGCACTGTATGTCTTTTGTCTCTATCCACGTAACAGTTACTAGTGTAGATGTTTTGAGTACAAAAAAAGGATTTGCAATAATGCAAATCCTCAATGATTTAGCGCGTTTTACGCTTGTGGTTCTAGCAGGACTCGAACCTGCATTTAAAGTTTAGGAAACGCTAAATTTATTTTGTATTTTATTCAGATAATCAGTTTGTTGTGTTTTTGTATTTGAGTGTTTGTATAAACAATGGATAAACAAAGGAGGCTTTGAGAGTGAATTCAAATTGTTTAATTCTATCCAGAAATCTTTGTTGAAAGATAACCGTAATTTACCAAAGAATCAAGTTATACTGCACTCCGACTCCAATATAGGGCTGTACCCCGTGGGGCGTTAATGCCCCACCGGCACTTACTCCGATCCCCCAACGTTTAGGCTTTGCGGGAACCTCGATCCGTTCGATGACGGTCTGCGTGATGGTGCGGGGATAGACCTCGATACTGCGGGCTTTGACGTTGTACCCTTCCATGTCAATGAGATATGTCGAATCATCGGTGAACAGGTAGCTGCTGATCGGCACAGGCAGATAGATTGGATTTCCATCCACAGTGTCCCGTATGGTGTCGAAATACTCTACATGGACATATTTAGGTACTAACAACGTATCCCGAACAGTATCGATGCGGACGATCGGAGGCAGAGTGTCGTGATACATCACATTAACCGTTTGGACAGGTTTGGTGGCCCTACCTAATAGGAATGCTCCCAAAATAACAGCTGAGAAAATTATCACATTTTTCATAGGTGTAGGATTGCATGTCTATTCTTACCGGCCGAATAGGAGATATGTACCCAACTATAGTTGCTTTCGTCGATCAGTTGGTCAAAGTCGAAATCACCTTTAGCAATCAAATCGAACAGTTGTTGATTCAGTTCAGGAGACCCGACTGTAATATCGGCCGCTTCGCCCTTTTGGTGCTGACTGGTGGGAACCCCTCCAACTGCTTTATTCAATACCGGACACCGGTACCCACTGTTCACAGAGATGGGGCTCCCCCATGCCTCACGGATCGGATCGAGCAGGTTATTGATCAGCGATGTCAGTTTAACTTTAATAGCAGGCGGAGGAGTGTTATCAATGCCCTTTTGATGTGCTGTGTCCGATTGTGTCAATTCGTGGATGGTAAAATATTTCATTTGTCAACAGTTTTAACGATCTTAATTTCAACACTTCCAAAAGGAGGTTTTCTGTCGAGACATGCTGTATTTTCACATTTCAGCATTCTTGCCACCGCTTCGGAGGTTCGAGTGTGATCCAACTCACCACGCAGTTTAGCGATTTCGGCATAGAGGGAGTCGATTTTTGCATCCTTGCGGTCAAGGTCAGATTTCAGCTCATCGGCCCGCAGCTTTCGGTCGTTTGCCACCTCTTGCCACTGGTCGATCAACTTGCTGATATTATCCAAAAAGGCGGCGTTTTTCTTTTCGCGCAGCGTGACCAACGTGACCAATCCGCCATTGCTGATGAGTAGTGTGAGAATGGTTATAATGATAGTTGTCCAGTCCATACATGTTGGGTAAGTATGTTAAAAGTAGGTCGGGAACCCCGACCATACTTTCTACAAAATTGAAATCAGCCACATAACGATTCCTCCAGCGACTACCGGTACAAAGTCTTTCCAAAACTTCGGTTTTTCGTATTCGCCTTTAGCGTTTTTGTACTCTTTCCCGGTGCTTTGCTTGACACCTCCCCAGGTGATCGCTACGATCAGCAGTGGGATCAGCGCAAAACCGCCCATATTGAGCGTTACAGTGCTAAGGGCAGCCACCACCATCCCGACGATGACTTGCCAAAGATTCTCTTTTGTCATAAGGTTATCTGTTTAGGTTATACCATAGTTATCATTCCACTTGACCAATAGTACCGAGCGTTAGAGGTTTCGTAAGGAGATGATGGTGAGATTGTATATTCACTTGAGCCAATCCCTTCAATACTAAATTGATCAGTTATAGAGTATCCTGGAGGTGAGAATAGAACAGAGGTTGATGAGCTGGGAACAATACCGGTAGTATATTCCCAGATGCCTCCCAATTGATCATATCCCATGAATTTGATGAAGAAGGTATCTTTAGGAGCGGAGCTGAAATTGATTTGGATCTGTGAGGTGGCGTAATTAAACGAGGTGGTAATGTAAATATCCACGGGTCCAGGTTTTGCATCTTGGGTGATTTTGGTGGTAGCAGATGTGATAGATGTGCCTGAGCTATTTTTTACCGTAGCGGTTACAGTTGCACTGCGGGTATTTGTAGTTGTATTAGCTTGGGCCGTTACGACTCCAGAAGAGGCGTTAATTGAAAAACCTGATCCAGAGATGGTGTAGGAGATGGAATATCCTGAAGGGATACCATGTTCATCACGATATGTTCCAGAATCATAAGTGACATCATATGTTATATCCATTACGGGAGAATCGGATCCCCCCGAATATGGGATATTATCATAACCAAATTGATTGATAAGGATATTGCTATAACTCTTTACGGAGTTAGCGGCCTGGTATATATACATGGTTCCTGAAGCTGATTTGCTTCCTGATCCGCTCCAGGTTACGGTTTGAGATTTCACAGTGGTTTGTCCTGAAACTGTTCGACCTTTCGAAGAGGCTGAGGCTGTAATGGATGACACACTTGGCGCTATGGTGTTTTTCCCAGAAGAGGCAGCTGTCGTTGTTTCTTGCTTCGTATCTCCGGAGTCATACGTATATGTTGTTATAACAGCTGTTTTATTCCAACTTTGAGAACCATTGCCGGCAGTAGCGGTGGCCGAACCTCCGGAAGCCGGAATGGTTTTGTTGGTAATAGTACCGGCTATGACGTTTTCATAAGTTGTTACTCCACCGGAACTGCTTGTCGCCTTACGCGAGTTTGTGATGGACGTGCTTGCTGTTTTAGTTTTGGATGTATCACCCGAGTTTTGGGCTGTGATGGTCACGGAGTCTGTTGCCAAAGTGGTTGCCATATCTCTATGAGAGAGCGTATTCCCAGATAGACTGAATGCACTATTCCCATTTGAGGTGATAGAAATCGTAGTGGTGCCAGCGACCGATCTGGTTTGATTAGGACCTGTGGCCCCAGAGGTATATAAGGCATTATATGTTTGCGTATTCGATACCGAGTGGGACACCGTAGCTGAACCTCCTGCAGCTGTCATTCCTGAACCAATACTTACAGTGGGCGTTCCATACGTGGTGATGCGCGGATTGTAATTCGAATTGGTAACCGCGTTTGCGTTAGATGTAACTGATGTTGAGGCTACCACAGTGCCTGAAGCGGAACCTTGTCGAACCTGAAGCGTATAGGTTTGTGCAGAGATGACGGTAGTCCCATACGTCGTCTTAGTTAAAGTGGAGGAGGTTGTAGAGCTGGAATTGGTGTAACTGACCGGATTCACGCTACAATAAGAGGTGCCTGAATTCACCGATACGGTTAAATATGCGGTTCCGCTCCACGTTTCCGTCGAGGCTGACCCTGAATTACCGGAAGAGTAAACCGGAGTTTTGGATCTTCGAATATAGCCCCACGTTACAGTACGTGTAGTCGCTCCAGCTGCCAAAGCTGCAGAACTGTTTAACGACAGGCTGGCGGTATAATTCCCATAGTTATATCGGTCAATGGAGTTGGCTGCCTGCTGAACTTTGACCTGCTTATTGCTGCTCTTACCGTGCATGGTAACGGTAATTGTAGCAGTTGTTACATCAGTGACGCCGGATGCGACAGCACCTTTAGATCCAGCAGTTACTGAACCATTGGAGGTATTCACCGAGCTCCCTGCATAACTAATACTTCCACCGGTCGTATCCGTACCAGCCCCCGAGGTCGCACCATTCCAACCGTAGGTTTGAGAATACGATACGGTGGGGGTCACTGTTCCACCCGATGCGGGAATCATCGGATAGGTCGCATTAATAACCGGATTAGCATATGTGAAGTATCCTGCTGCCTGGTTATAGGTAATGTCCTTTGTAGCGGTCTCGCCATTCAACGTCAACGTAATCCTAACCACAAACCCATTTCTTGCGGAAGAGGACATGTTATTCGTTGCAGTAACAGTAGAACCGGACAGGCTAAATCCGGTTATAGCAGTTATTACGGAGTATGACAAGTTTCCGCCCGAGGAGGCCGAGGCCGACGATCCACTTGAGTATTGTCCAGTCTGAGAATAGGTCAATCCAGTTGCCACATTATCAGTCCCGCCGGTTGCTGCTATGGTTACAGGGGTAGTACGGGAGATGGTTGGTGTATTCCAGGTGAGGGTATTTGCAGCCTGAGTTATAGTTAGTGATGTAGTTTTGTTTACTGCTACCCCATTAATAGGCCCATTAATAGTGCATGACAAAGATCCCGTTCTGTCTGAACTCGTTGTAGTTCCTCTTGATTCGTAGGTAACTTGACCATAATAAGGGACAGAGGAAGCTGTATTAGGTTTCCAAGTTCCCCAAGATTGATTGAAATTCCATGAGAATACAGATGCAGGGAAATTTACTGCTCCACCAGATCCCCCAGATGTAAATTTAGGGCTAACCACATATCCATAATTACCTCCGGCCGCAGGAATTGAAACAACAGCATGATCATTAGTACCCGATTCAATGATTGAAATTGAAATAACGGTATTTTGTTGTTGATATACATCTGCACTAACAGATCCGGTTTGACCATTGCAAACATAAAAATAAGTTAAAGTCCCTTTTTTAGTTCTAGGTGCTACCGTAAAACCCAATGATCCACTGGAAACACTTGCAGAATAATTTGAACTTGTTACTGTCGGAGTAGTAATCGTATCAGAAGATCCTGAACTAAAAGTTCTGGTCTGAGTTATCGTGCCTCCGAGAGTTCCATTTGAGATAGTACCTCCAGCTGCGGGGATGTCGGAAACAGACAGTGTTCTTCCAGTAGGAATACCATAACTTATTACACCATTGGCTGCTTGTGTTAAATTAATAGTTACAGAGAGTGTTTTATTATCAGTTGAAGGTGACGTCAAAGTCCACGTTAGTGCTGCATCTCTTTCAGCACCTGCGGTTGTTCCTCGTGATTCAGCCGTTATTTTTAAAACTCCGGTTTCAGATAAAGATTTGCTAAAATAATTTTGTGATACGATCCAATCACCTGTCACCCACGTAGTAACAGAAAAATCTTCCCCAGAAGAAACTGTTGCCCATCCCGTATAGAAATGCGCATTTTCACCCGCACTAAAAGAACCACCTGGGGTAATGTAGGTTGACAAGTTATTACCACCGATCTTTAATGACTCAATATAGTTGGCTTCTTGGTAAACTGTAAAAGATTCAGTAAGTACATCCCTAACAGTATCACCACCAACGGATTCAGGGTTAGTAAAGGTAACATCTAAAACACAGGAAGGATTACAACTTCTGCGACTACCAATCGTAATTTCACGAGAGGATGCGGTAATAGTTCCAGTCTCCGCATTGAGCGAAAATCCAGTAGCATTAGGCATAGACCACGTTCTATGTGCTACTCTTCCGTCTGTGTTTATTTCTGTTGCCCCAGACGAATAAGTTGATTTGGTTTGCGAACTTTTATTAGGAATTTTGGTTCCTCCTGAAGCAGGTATGTCCCCAGCTGGATATTCAGTCGTACTACTTGATCCTGCGGCCGGTTCAAATTGGATATTAACTACCTTATTCAAAGCCTGAGTACATGTAGCAGACACACTTATAGTAGCAGATTGATTTCCTTCAGCATTATATATACTTGTAGGATACCAAGTTGCATCAATTTTACGAGTCACTTCCCCTGAGATTCGTGCATTACCAATCTCTGTTCCTCGGTTAGTAGCAGTCAAAACGCCTGTCTTTGCATCAACAGCAGTAAATCCATTTTGGATTGATCCTAACGACCACGTGATTTGTACCCCTAATATACCATAGGTATCTGACGGAGCAGAAATTCCAGTTGCCCCACTTGAGTAAGTAAACTGATAAGCACCTCCATTTAAGGTTGGAGAGGCTGAGGTTGCTCCGGCATTAATAGTCTGATAAGCCAGAGTAAATGGTATAATTGAAAGTTTGGTTACATAATTACCTGCTTGATAAACGTCCGCTTGGGCAGCTGCGGATTTTCCATTCAGGGTAACAGTTACTGAAGTGGAGGTGATTTGAGTTCGATTGGATATTGTGGTTTCTTTCGATGGAGCTGTTACGTTTCCTTCCGTATCCACATTGTCGCCAGTGTACACTACTGTGGCTCCAGTGGTTATGTTCCCTCCACTTTCGGCGACAGCGTTCCAGGTCCAGGTCTGCGTATAGTTCAGTTTCGGGGCGACGGACCCTCCCTTTGCCGATATCTCCGAGTAACTAAACGCAGATATGGTAACCTCCGAAAAAAACTTGACTCCCGCCTCTTGGGTGAGAGCACATGATGCAGCGTCTTGTTCACTGGATACCATGAGGGTTCCGGACCGTCTGTTTGCGGAGGTGTTGTTTGCAGCGGTTACGGTTATGTAAGCCGGGCCGGTGCCCGAGAGCGGTGATACCTGCCAATCGTTGGGAGCTGTGATTGTCCAGGGCTTATTTTCATCCACAACAATATCCAATGTCAAGCTTTGCCCCGCAGCGGCAAATGACAGCTCAGAGGCAGACAGAGTCAGCGAGGTATTGGGGTAGATCTGGTTGTTGCCGACGTATGCCTTTTCGACAGCCGTTGCTCCTACGTATGCAGCGGCGATATTATTGGTTCCGATGATGATCATTGTTGTGTCAGTATATCTCCAATTTCATAGGTGTAAAGCTCATCCTGGGGATTTTCGCTCTCAAACCAGATGGAAGCATTTTCCGGGTAGGGTGTGCCCTGTTCGATGTAGTCTGTGGAGCTGTTTTCCCATCGGTCTTTCCCCTTTTCGATGGTGTATTCGTAGGCTGTTGGATGGGAGACTGAGTCATACCAGAAGCTGACATTTGAGGCTGCCTTTACAGGACGATCAATGGAATCATGATCCAAAGAGAGGCGGACGTAGCAACCATTATTAGATTTCACCAATACCAAGTACACGGTTTGACGTTGAAATGCAGCCTGCGTGTAGTTCACCGTTGCGGTCATGCCTCCACCGCTGACGGAGATCGAGCCCTCGGAGGCTGTCTCTGATTTTGTTGCGTGTATGGTTACCGTTGCGGGACCGACCCCAGAGGTCGGGGTGGCAGTCCACCCCTCGGGCAGACCAATGATACTCCATTGGAGCGAAGGGTTGCATTTGATCTGAATGCTGCGATCCTCCGGCATTCCAGAGAAGGAGAGGGTATTGGGGGATACCGACAGAAAATCCGACTCGTTTTTGAAGACCAAATAGATGGTATTTGCGTCTCGAGACGAGATTAGGGCGAGTTCATCTTCAGTTCCGGTCCAGATCTTTTTGTTACCGGTTCCGGCCTGGTCTGTGAAGGAGTCGGCATTTCCACCGTTTGCGGGCAGGGCATTGGGTTTGTCCGGCAGACTGGCGAATGTGGTTCCGTGGGGGTTTCCGCTTTTGATCTGTGAGTGGTCATAGGCTGTTTTGCCTCGATCTCCCCGGTAGGCTGTTGAGGAGGTCTCTCCCAAAGCTAAGGAGGGCGAAATCTCCACGTAGCCCGATCCACTCCACCGATAGGTAAGGTTGCTGTCTTTGGCTACATAGATTTTCCCAGCTTCGCCAGAGGCCGGGAAGCTACTTAGAGAGTCGTACTCCAAGACATCATCCACATAGGATGGGAGCTGAGAGGAGAGAATTAATCCGTTGTCATCCAGCTCAGCCACACCGCCGGCAACGCCAATATCGGTTTTATCCACCTTGTGGTTGTCGGCATACTCTTGGGCACTTTGCAGCGTTGTGGCATCGGCCTCAGTATAATCTGTCCGGATACTATCTTCTCGGTCATTGGTGTATGTTTTGGCCTGCGTCAAAGTCGAAGCGTCGCCTTGATCGGCATACTGCTTTGCAGATTCCAAAGCGTTACCAGCCGCTACCTCAGTAATATTTTTGTCACCTATATAAATAGCCATATCATTTTGTTTTTCAGAAGTTATCCCAAGTGTAATCGGCAATCTCTCCCTTATACGAACCTGTGTAATCCTTATTCACCGACAAAATTCTCGCACTATCTATGGCTCCCCCCACAGAGGTCTGGCCGTCAGTATTCCCGGGAAGCATCAGTATTGACCAAGGTGTTTCTGGAAGGTCTTTCCCTCCTGCCACACCATTAATTTCTAAATAGTCCTGCACTGGTTCTCCGTCTCTTGTCATGACTCTGACAATCCCTTGATCGTGAGAAACGTCGTTCAGTATCAGATGGAAGGTGTCTCTTTTAGGCATGCCATCTTGTTTGCAGGGGACGTGGATCGAAAGACCACCGCTGGAGATGGACAGCGATCCGTTGCGTGGAGTGGAGGTGCTGTTTGCGGTGGCGGTTACGGTGATGGTTCCCGGACCGGTTCCCGAGAGCGGCGAGACCTGCCAATCGTCGGGCAGCTCTGGCGTTACAACCCATTGATCGTTGGCCTCACAGTTGATGGTTAGCGTTCTAGAGGTTTGATCGACGTAGAACGACAGAGAGGTCGGGGTAACGGTTACTGCATGGTCGTCGGTCAGGTAAATGGTGTTTGGATCTTTGGTGGGAAGAGCGTCATATTCGTCTTGGGAGCCGGTCCAGATCTTTTTGCGGTTGTCTTCGTCATTCCAATCTTTGACGGTATCGGCATACTCTTTGGCTTGTGACAACACATATTGATCGGCAGCGGCGAAATCTGTTCGGATGCTCTCTTCGCGTTGGGAAGTATAGCTTTGAGCATTGGCTAAAGTGGTGCTATCTCCTTGATCGGCGTAGGCTTGTGCCTCTTGGAGAACTACCGTGTCGGCCTGGGCAAAGTCCTGGCGGATGACCTCTTCTCGTTCATCCGTATAGGCTTTCGCAGAGTCCAAAATCACCTGATCGGCCGCTGCAAAGTCCTGGCGGATGATCTGCTCCCGTTGATCGGTGTAATCTTTGGCTTGGACGAGTATCCACTCGTCGGCCGAGGTGATGCGATCCAGTGAGGAGGAGATGTAAACCGAAGAGATGGTAATCCTGTTGCCCTGCTCATCCACGTAATCGGTGCCGATGTCGTTGGCCTCAGAAGAGCATTCGACTAACTCAAAGACGGCGCAAGTGTTATGAGTGTATGTGAGCAGAGTGTCGGGGTCGGCCATGCTGGGCTGCTTGTAGCGCAGCCGGGCATCCCAGATTCCAATTGTCTGCTGACTGCTGGCGGGAAAGAGTATGATAATCTTATTCCCGCTGATGGTGTAGTCCGGCTTGATGGTTAGCTGTTTACGACTGCAATACAATTCTACTTCGATCTCTGAACAGTTGTCGAAGGAGAGCGGTTGGTCGGCGCTGTAAAGAGCCCAGACCAAACGGACATCGTTTCCGATTCTTACTTTGGCTGTTGGCATGGTTTATTTGGTCCAATAGGATTTAGACAGTTCGATCAGTGTGGTGGCCCGCTCCTCTCCGAAGGTGGCTGCGGTCAATCCTGCCGTCTGGTAGATGACTGCCGGATAGAGTAGCTTGCAGAAGGAGATTTTGTTCTCTTCGATCTGCGGTATCGGGTTGTATTTGGCCATTTCAATCTGGGCGGTTTCATCTTTTGAGCCGTAGGCCTCCAGTCGGTATCCTTCGGGGGATTGCACGACGGCGACAATCGGCCGCTCGTCATTGCCTCGCACGCCGGCCCATTTGCACTGCAGCTGCAAATAGGTGGGCGAAGAGTCGGTGATGGCAGCCAACACCGGAATGGTCCAATCACTCATCTTGAAGATCACTAAGCGTAAAAAGTCGTCGGGCAGGGGGAGCGTAGCGACGTTCCCTCTCCAGGTGATCTCCGAGGCTATGGAGGGGGCATCTCCCATCAGATCGGCCGAAGCGTTGAGCGACACGGTGCGAACGGCATCGACGACCTTTTGGCGGATGATGTCGTTGAGCGATAGTGTGTTGATGTCACGAATCAGGTCGGCCGTCATCTCGTTTTCGTCCAGCGCTATGCGCACATCGGAGAGGATGCCTTCGAGCAGATATTGCATGGCTACTGTAAATTGGGGAAGGAGATACCTTGATTTTTGGCAGCCTCGAGTAGGCCGGAACGGGTGCGCAGCTGTGTGGTTGGCACGCCTCGCTCTTTGAGTATGTGTTTGGCATCAGACAAGGAGGTCACCTCAGCATAGATCTGCGCTTCGGATTCGTTAGAGGTTCACCTTGTCTTCACAAAAATACTGCGAACTTTTGCTGTGCGGGCACACTTTTTACAACGAACTTTGCGAATTCGGCCTTTAAAATATATCAGCCATAAGTATGCAAACAGGAATTTACATTTACAACATGATCCAATATCTTTGTATTAGCTTACCCTCTTTTAAAACTTCGTTTTCTAATACTCCGCCATTATTGATAATTGATTTGACAGAACCAATGTTGTCTTTATCACAAACCAATAAAACTTTATCCATACCAAGTTTCTTGCATTCTTCTAAAGCCAAGCTGATCATTTTGGTTGCGTAACCTTTTCTTCTTTCGCTTGGTCTTATACCATCTCCAATATGACCACCATATTTCAATAAATATTCGTTTAAGTAATGTCTGATATTAACAGCACCAACCATGGTATCCCTGTCTTCATCTAAGCAAAAGAAAGTAGAATCAGGAACAAATCCATCGTCTGTCGTTGATATTTCTAAATTATTTAGATAATATTCAAAATCATCATAATCATTTTTAAATATAGCCCATGGCGAAGTATTTGCGTTATGGGTATCGTTATACG
>OGYZ01000653.1_pt1 | contig 30723 bp, 20 predicted proteins | sample 1576681 | NCBI WGS metagenome assembly OGYZ01 (sample SAMEA3541480, study PRJEB24748) | human gut metagenome | biome: human gut; feature: human-associated habitat; material: faeces | place: China | collected 2012 | reverse complement strand
TCTTTACCATGATCTTCTCGCAGCATCCTACTGTACATCGGAATTTCTTTCGATGTTTACTCCCGTACTTCATCAAAGACACATCACGAACTGGCTTCCGAGTTTTTCAAAACGCTGTATGACAAAGGAGAATTCATCGAAAAGACATCTGAACAATATTATGATGAAGAGGCTCACCAGTTTCTGGCCGACCGATATATCACAGGTGAATGCCCCCATTGTCACGCAGAAGGTGCATACGGTGACCAATGCGAAAAGTGTGGTACTTCATTATCACCTACCGATTTGATTAATCCGAAAAGTGCCATCAGTGGCAGTAAGCCCGTGATGCGTGAAACCAAACATTGGTATTTGCCGTTGGACAAGCACGAAGGCTGGTTGCGCAAATGGATTCTGGAAGACCACAAAGAATGGCGTCCCAACGTGTACGGACAGTGCAAGAGCTGGCTGGACATGGGCTTGCAGCCGCGTGCCGTAAGCCGTGACCTGGATTGGGGTATCCCCGTTCCCGTGGAAGGAGCGGAAGGGAAAGTGCTTTATGTATGGTTTGACGCTCCTATCGGGTACATTTCAAATACCAAAGAATTACTGCCCGACAGTTGGGAAACATGGTGGAAAGACCCCGAAACACGTCTGATTCATTTCATCGGAAAAGACAATATCGTGTTCCATTGCATCGTATTTCCGGCTATGCTGAAAGCGGAAGGCAGTTACATTTTGCCCGATAATGTGCCAAGCAACGAATTCCTGAACTTGGAAGGAGATAAGATTTCCACATCCCGCAATTGGGCTGTATGGCTGCACGAATATTTACAGGACTTCCCCGGAAAGCAGGATGTGCTTCGCTATGTACTGACTGCCAATGCTCCCGAAACGAAGGACAATGACTTCACATGGAAAGACTTTCAGGCACGCAACAACAATGAGTTGGTAGCCGTGTACGGCAACTTTGTGAACCGTGCTTTGGTGCTGACTCAGAAATACTTTAACGGATGCGTTCCCGCCTGCGGAGAGTTGACAGAATATGACAAGGATACACTGAAGGAATTTGCAGATGTAAAAGCGGAAGTAGAAAAACTGCTGAATGTCTTCAAGTTCCGCGATGCTCAGAAAGAAGCAATGAATCTGGCACGTATCGGTAACAAATATCTGGCAGACACCGAACCGTGGAAACTTGCCAAGACCGATATGCCGCGCGTGGCCACTATCCTGAATATAGCATTGCAACTGGTAGCTAATCTGGCCATTGCATTCGAACCGTTCCTGCCGTTCAGCAGCGAAAAACTTCGTAAGATGTTGAATATGGATACCTTTGAATGGGAGCAGTTGGGACGTACCGACCTGTTGGCAGAAGGCCATCAACTGAATAAGGCTGAATTGCTGTTCGAGAAGATAGAAGACGAAACAATTCAGGCACAGGTAGACAAATTGTTGGCTACTAAAAAAGAGAATGAGGCTGCAAGCTATAAGGCTAATCCTATCAAACCGACTATTTCTTTTGAAGAGTTCGAGAAGTTGGATATCCGTGTAGGAACCGTACTGGAATGTGAAACAGTTCCCAAGATGAAGAAACTGCTGAAGTTCAAGATTGCCGACGGACTGGAGAACCGTACCATTGTCAGCGGTATCGCCCAGCACTACGCCCCGGAAGAACTGGTAGGAAAACAAGTGTTGTTCATAGCAAACCTGGCTCCCCGCCAATTCAAAAACGGCTTGGTAAGCGAAGGCATGATTCTAAGCGCCGAGAACTTTGACGGTTCACTGGCCGTTACCTCTCTATTAAAAGAGGTAAAACCGGGAAGTGAAGTTAAATAATCATTATAAGAAGAGATACTCTTCGTGAGGGTGTGTCAAAATGATAGGCTGATTACTTTTGGCACATCCTCATTGGTTTTCATCAGCATTGTCTTCAGACAAAGAAGCTGAAGAAGCATACCATAGGCAAACGATAAGAACAGATTATGACAGAGCAATCTTTGAAAGACAAGACCGCAAAAGGACTTTTTTGGGGAGGGCTGAGCAACGGCATGCAGCAGTTGCTCAATCTTATTTTCGGGATTGCATTAGCCCGTATCCTTGATGCCGAAGACTATGGTATGATAGGAATGCTCAGCATATTCTCACTGATTGCTTCCACCCTGCAGGAAAGCGGATTTACCGCCGCACTTGCCAATAAGAAAAATATCAGCCATGAAGACTACAATGCAGTCTTTTGGTTCAGTTTGTTTACAAGTGGGCTGCTTTACATATTATTATTTTTCTTATCCCCATACATTGCAGAGTTTTACCATACTCCGGCATTGATACCATTGGCACGGTATACTTTCCTTGGCTTTTTTATAGCCAGTCTCGGCATAGCACACAATGCCTATTTATTCCGTAATCTTAAAGTAAAACAGAAAGCTTTTATCCAACTGACCGGTCTGATACTGTCAAACATAACAGGAGTCACATTGGCTCTTTGCGGAATGGCATATTGGGGAATAGCAACACAAGGGTTGGTATACGTGACCAGCAATACCATTCTGTTTTGGCGCTATTCCGGCTGGAAACCAACGCTACATATTTCTTTCAAGCCACTGAAAAGCATGATCAACTTCAGTTGTAAGATATTAATAACCAATATATTCTCGAATATAAACAACAACATGCTGACTGTCATATTAGGTCGTTTTTACAGTCAAGAGGAAGTGGGGTATTTCAATCAAGCCAATAAATGGACATCCATGGGATATTCTACCATACTAGGTACGATAAACGGAATAGCCCAACCTGTATTGCGCAATGTGTCGGAAGATACAGAACGCCAATGCCGCGTGTTTCGCAAGATGCTCCGCTTTACAGCTTTTATATCATTTCCCGCTTTGTTCGGTCTTTCACTCATCGCTCCCGAACTCATCACAATAACCATTACAGACAAATGGAACGAAAGTGCAATCATCATGCAGATTCTTTGTATCGGAAGTGCTTTTCTTCCCATTCAGAATCTTTATTCCAACCTTGTAATCAGTAAGGGAAAATCGGATATCTTCATGTGGAATACCATTTTCCTGGGAATCATACAAATTGCAACTGCCCTGCTATGCTACCCTTATGGCATCCGAACGATGATTTTTGCCTATATCAGCATCAATATCAGTTGGCTGTTCGTGTGGCATTACTTTATATGGAAAGAGATACACCTCACTTTATGGGATGCACTAAAAGATGTCGTTCCTTTCGGAGTTATTGCAGTAAGCTGCATGGGTGCTGCCTACTTTCTCACCCGATCTATCGATAACCTCTATCTAATCTTAACAGCCAAAATTGCCATTGCAGCCGGACTATACATTATAATCATGCAATTGAGCAAGTCTGCAACTTTTAAAGAAGTCATAAACTATCTGTCAAAAAAGAAATAATATTTGACTTTCTGATAAAATCTCCTTTACTTTGTAGCAAAATAGCATTTCAACAAAGAAAAGATATGGAAACAATACCTATATTCTTTACATTCGACCGTTATTATGTACTTGCAGCCTGTGTTGCTTTCCATTCTTTGTTGACTAATGCCGCACCCGAATATCAGTATCAGCTCTACGTAGTACATACCGACCTCCAGCCTCATCATATACAACGAATAAAAAAAGTTGTCTCTCACTTCCATAATGCCAATATACAGTTTAAAAATGCTTCCCATTATGACACGGCATGGGATAAATTGCGTAATAAGTCGCATTTTTCAAAAGAGATATTCTATAAACTGACAGCTGCGGAAATGTTTCCTCAGTATGAGCGAATTCTCTTTTCTGATGTAGATGTACTCTTTACAGCCGATATATCTTCTTCCTTCTTTCTTTATCCGAATGAGAAATTTTATTATGCCGGCACACGTCCTATTCAGGAAAATACAAACTTGCCGTGTTATGCTAAAGAATTTACACAGGAAGAAATCCGGTTGATATCTGATTATGAAATATCGGCCGGCTATATGCTTATAAACCTGAAATGCATACGTGAGGACAACAAGCAAATAGAACTGACACAGTTTTTCCATAACAATTTAAACCGCCTGATACTGCCTGAACAAGACTGCATTGCATTATGCTGTGCTCCATATCTTCGTTTCATGCCTTACAAATATGTAGTTTGTGCGTTTCAATTCCATGAAGACCCGCAAAGGGTGAAATTCAACCCCAATAATGCCTCCTTTCAAGACAAACAAGTTGCCATAAAAGCTTACAACGAGATGCGTGAACAAGTGGTACAATTGCATTACCCGGGAAGAGAAAAGCCATGGAACTCACCTTTCGTATACAAATACAAAGAATGGCTGACCGGTTGTCACCAAGCCAACCAACTTGGTTACTATCTGCTCATGCAGCCCTTATTCTTTACACAAAGACTGAAAAAATACAGCTTATCCCGCTTTATCAGAAAAATAAAAAAGAAATACCATGGTTAATATTCTGCATCGTATTCCGCTCATACGCCATTATGCACGGAAATGGGAGTTTGCCTGTTTTCAGAAAAAATGGCGAAAGCAAAACCGCCATAATCGCACTGTTGCCATGAACCGTTTTCCCATAAAATCTGTGCAAGTAGGAAAAGACACGTATGGCGAACTGCATATTTTAAGTCATTTGCCCGAAACAGAATTCCTGCAAATAGGAAATTATGTGTCCATTGCTCCCGATGTTCACTTCATTTTGAGTGGAAACCATCAGACAGAAACGCTTTTCACTTACCCTATTCAATCATTGTTAACCAATGGACACTGTCCGAAAGACAGTGTGAGCAAAGGGGCCGTTATAATAGAAGATGAAGTTTGGATTGGTTATGGCGCCCTCATCTTATCGGGAGTAACCATCGGGAAAGGAAGCATTATAGCCGCCGGTTCAGTAGTCACCCGTGATGTGCCTCCTTATGCCATTGTAGGAGGAAATCCGGCCAGAATAATCCGCTATCGTTTACCCCGGGAAGTGATAGAGCTTGTAAAAGATACATATCTGAAAGATATTTCACACGATATATTAAAAAAGAACTTGAAACAACTGTATACTCCTCTGCACACTCCGGCCGAGGCGAGTCAACTGATAGAACTAATAAAAAATGGAAAAGAATAAATATAAAGTACGGGTCATTGCATTTTACCTGCCACAGTTCCATCCTACCCCCGAGAACGATAAATGGTGGGGGAAAGGATTTACGGAATGGACCAATGTGGGCAAAGCCAAACCTTTGTTTAAAGGGCATTACCAACCCAAGGTTCCGGCCGACTTAGGATATTATGATTTGAGAGTTCCCGAAACCCGCCGTGAGCAAGCAGAATTAGCACGTCAATATGGAATAGAAGGCTTCTGCTATTGGCATTACTGGTTCGGTAACGGCAGACAATTATTACAACGTCCGTTTCAAGAAGTTTTGGCTTCGGGAGAGCCTGATTTCCCCTTTTGCCTGGCATGGGCCAACCATAGCTGGGAAGATAAACAGTTTAACAAAGAGGGAGGGAACAAAATGTTAATGGAGCAATTATATCCGGGTGACGAAGATTATATCGCCCATTTCAATGCTGTTCTCCCGGCATTCAAAGATCCGCGCTATATCCGTGTAAACGGTGAGCCACTGTTTATGATTTATGCTCCCATGAAAGTGCCTGATATAGCACACTTTATCGAACTTTGGCAAAAACTGGCCGAGCCTCATGGTTTCCGCATTCATTTTGTGGGGCATACCAGTAAAACAGAGGAATTGCCTTTATTCCGCCAATGGGGGTTTAATGCCACCAATCTGGTACGTCTGTTTGATGTGTTCCAAAAGAACTATAGCCTCTTAGGACGTATCAAAACCAAATTCCAGCGCATCACCTTCCATCAGGGACAAAGAATAGACTATGAAAGAGCTGCCCGATACTTTTCAGGACCGGAAGACCAAAACACAGACTGTTACCCTACACTGATTCCCAACTGGGATCATTCTCCCCGTTCGGGACGATCCGGACATATATTAATCAATTCCACGCCGAAAAAGTTTGAGGAACATGCGGAAAGAACTTTCCGTAATGTCATACACAAACCGAAGGAAGAACGCATTGTCTTTCTGAAATCTTGGAATGAATGGGCAGAAGGAAACTACATGGAACCGGATTTAAAGTTCGGAAGAGGCTATCTGGAAGCTCTATTAAAAGCTATTAACAACGTTTTTAACTGACAGAATCATGAATAAACTCAAAATAGCATTAGTTAAGCAAGAGGTCTATCAAGATCTGTACGTTTGTCCTGTTACAGAAAAAGATCCGGGTCAAATTTTGTTCTCATCTATGGGACGTGTAGGTCCCATAGCACTAATGAGCGACCTGAATGCGGATTTCTATATTGTAAAAGAAGAGTCCAATAAAGAAACCCGGATTTATCAGAAAGTCATCCCACATATAGCTCCTTATTTGCATTTGCTTAAAACCGAAACGCTGGATAAAATACCCGGGCAAGAATTTAAAAGTCCGGGAAGTCCGTACCCGAACGGGAAATATGCTGTCAGCTGCTATACTATAGACTGGGGACAATACGATATTGTTATTTCCATCAATATAAGTCTTCCCACACAATTGATATTGAAATATCCACAAACGCTTTTCGCTTATATGATAGGCGAGGCTAATATGGCTACCGGAAAAGCCAGGTTTGGATACGATGCCACTCTCAACCAAATGGCAAGGGGCAGAATATCGCATAAATGTGGCGCTATAGATTTTCCCTATACCTTTGTTGCAAAAGATACTTTAGAGAAAATTATGCAACAATACTTAGGCAGACCTTCTGCAAGAAAAGGTATCTTTATGGAAATCAATTCAACTACAGAACGACCGGTAACACGCATACCCGACCATTTTCAACCGCTGGCGGATGCCGGATATGAAATTATCCTGCATCAACAGAAAATAGCAGATAACCTGAAAAACATTTATGACGCCAAATATTTTGTCAAAATGGGAGGTCGGAGTATCCGAGGAAACTCCGTAGCCGAAGCCGTATCACTTGGCACACTCGCTATCATGAACCGTGATGAGGTAATTCACCACGAGCTGATTATTGATGAATGCAATGTGAAAACCATGGATGAAATGATATCACTCATCAACCGACTAGAAAATGACCCCGAATTATACCGGACTTTACAGCAGAAGCAACGTCAGGTACTGCACACTTACTTTTTTGACGCACCACTTCAATCACTCATCAACTGCCTAAAAGAAAAACGAGGATTATCCAAACCAAGGACTTATAGTCGATGGAACAGATTATTTGATAACTTATATTTCCTAAAACTCAGATAATATGATGTTAGCCCCCATTCTTCTATTTGTATATAATCGTCCTGCACATGCAAAACGTGCAATAGAAGCACTGTTGCACAATACTTTGGCTGCCGAAAGCGAGCTGTTTATTTACTCGGATGCGGCCCGTAGCCCCGAAGATTGCAAATCGGTAAACGAAGTGCGCAGTTTTATCCACTCCGTCAATGGATTTAAAAAGGTACACATCATAGAACGTGAAAAGAACTATGGTTTGGCACGAAGTATTATTGACGGAGTTACCACACAAGTCAATGCATACGGACGCACCATTGTATTGGAAGATGATCTGGTAACCGCCCCTTACTTCCTGCAATTTATGAACAGCGCACTGGAAATGTATAAAGACGAGCCCCGGATAGGACATATACAAGCTTGCGACTTTACTCAGGACCCATCGTTACCGGATACTTTTCTTATTAAATGGACCGGAAGCTGGGGCTGGGCAACCTGGGATCGCGCTTGGAAATATTTCAATCCTGACGGTAAAGCACTCTTAAATGAGCTGGAAAAACGAAAGTTAACCTATACCTTTGATTTCAATGGTAAATATGGTTATACCCGTATGCTTCGCCGGCAAACGGAAGGCAAAAATAACTCATGGGCTATTCGCTGGAATGCATCTTTATTTCTAAAAGACATTCTATCGTTAAATGTAGGCAAATCACTGATACAGAACAACGGATTTGACGGAAGCGGAACAAATTGTGGGGGAGGAAATCTTTACGCTTCCAATTTATATATGAAAGAATTGCCTCTCGTTCCCATCACTCCGGTCGTTGAGAATTTACAGGCACGCCAGGCCTATGTCAACTATTATGCACGGACCAACTCATTTATGGCCAAAGCCATCCGGCGTATCAAACGAACTTTAAAAGGAGATTTCGGAGCATAAAAAGGCAAAAAGATACCAAACATTTCTTCTAAAAAACGTACCTTTGCATAAACGTTAATGCACATGAGAGTACTTATCATCAATACGTCTGAGCGAATAGGAGGAGCCGCCATTGCAGCCCACCGCCTGATGGAAGCCCTGAAGAACAATGGTATAAAAGCCAAAATGCTTGTCCGCGACAAGCAGACTGACCAAATCAGTGTGGTGCAACTGAAAAAATCGTGGTGGAAAGTATGGCAATTCATCTGGGAGCGCATCGTCATCTGGAAAGCAAACCGATTTAAAAAACATAATCTTTTTGCTGTCGACATTGCCAACACGGGTACAAACATTTCCGCACTCCCCGAGTTCAATCAGGCAGATGTGATTCATCTGCATTGGATTAACCAAGGTATGCTCTCACTGACAGATATACGCCGCATCATCGAGTCGGGAAAGCCCATCGTATGGACCATGCACGATATGTGGCCTTTTACAGGCATTTGCCATTACGCAAGTGATTGTGATAAATATACCCAAGAATGCCATTACTGCCCTTTGTTATTCAAAGGAGGAAAGAAAGACCTTTCCTATCGCACTTTCGAGAAAAAAAGAAAGCTTTTTGACGGGGCAAACATCACATTCGTGGCATGCAGCCGTTGGCTGGAAGGAATGGCCAAACAAAGTGAACTGCTGAAAGGACAGACCATTACCAATATTCCCAATGCCATCAACACCAACCTGTTCAAACCGCGCAACAAGAAACAGGCACGGGAGAAATGCCATCTGCCGCAAGACAAGAAATTATTGCTCTTCGGCTCGGTAAAAATCACAGATAAGCGAAAAGGCATTGACTATTTGGTGGAAGCATGTAAAATTCTAGCCTCACAAGACCCCGGATTAAGTAAACAATTGGGGGTCGTGGTGTTTGGCAAACAAGCCGAGCAGTATGCCTCCTTATTCCCTTTCCCCATTTACCCGATGAACTATGTGAGCAACGAAAAGGAACTGGTGGATATCTACAATGCTGTCGACCTATATGTCACTCCCTCCTTGCAGGACAATCTTCCCAACACCATTGTAGAAGCGATGGCATGTGGCATTCCCTGCGTAGGTTTCAATGTAGGAGGCATTCCCCAAATGATAGACCATCTGCACAATGGATACGTGGCCGAATATCAATCGGCTAAAGACCTCGCCAATGGCATCCGGTGGACATTGACCGAAGGCGAATACGATAACCTGAGTGAAGAAGCTTGCCGGAAAGCACTCTCCAGTTATTCCGAAAGTATTATCTCAATGAGATATATCGATATCTATAATAAGATTACAGGAAGCCATGCATAATATTCATCCTCATCCCAAGTTCTCCATCATCACCGTGACCTATAATGCGGAGAAAGTGCTGGAAGACACGATACAAAGCATTGTTACCCAATCTTATAAGAACGTGGAATATATCATTGTAGACGGAGGTTCCACCGATGGCACGTTGAGCATTGTCAACAAATACAAAGAGCACATACATACCATTGTCAGCGAACCCGACAAAGGCTTGTATGATGCCATGAATAAAGGCATCAAACTGGCAACAGGAGATTACCTTTGTTTTCTGAATGCAGGAGACGGACTTCATGAAGATGATACACTTTTACGAATCGTTCATTCCCTGACCGGAACAATACTGCCGGATGTGATTTATGGCGAAACGGACATAGTAGACGATGAAGGACATTTCCTTTACAAGCGACGTCTTTCTGCTCCCGAAACACTTCACTGGAAGAGTTTCAAAAAAGGAATGTTGGTCTGCCATCAAGCCTTCTTTGCACGCAGAGAGCTGGCCTTAGAAGAACCATACGATTTACAATACCGCTTTTCGGCAGACTTTGATTGGTGCATCCGTATCATGAAGAAGGCGAAAGTATTGCATAATACACATCTCACCCTCATTGATTATCTGAACGAAGGAATGACCACCCGAAACCATAAAGCCTCACTGAAAGAGCGTTTCCACATCATGGCGAAGCATTACGGATTGGTCAGCACCGTGTTGCATCATGCTTGGTTTGCAGTGCGTCTGGCTTATAAATGAAAGCCATTGCTCCGGTTAATATAATAAGAGAATGATGATGAGCATCATAAAGCTTTTCCAAAACAAGGTGAGCTCCGCAACTCCCCTTTGACAAGTTTCCTCCTGCCCATTCTTTATCCCTTCTTTCCCCAAAGAGCTTTTCCCTGTAACACCAGCAACAGCAGCACCGCCATTGCCAGCAATCCCAATGCAACAAAAGCAATTGTTTCCGTCGTATGCAATGACTTCGGATCGAACTTGAACTCAACCGTATGTTTTCCTGCCGGCACATTCATAGCACGTAAAATATAGTCTGCCCTGCCGTGAGGAGCCTCAACTCCGTCGATATAAGCCTGCCAACCCGGATAATAGATTTCGGAGAAAACAACAACTCCACCCTTCTCCGAGCTTACCTCATATTTCAAGTCATTCGGTTCGTATGCCACCAGCTTAACGAAACGCAACGAATCAGACACCGCCACCGGCTTTACCTGCTCGGCAAACTTCTTGTCAACTACTGCCACCTTCGCAGGCATCACTTTATGTAAAGATTCTATTTCCTCGTTCGCATTATTCACATACTGCACTTTGTCCACAAACCATGCATTACCTAAAGTATAAGGATTTTGTATAGGCATAGTCTTTCCACCCTGTAGGGGAAAAATAAAATAACGAGTATTCAGCATATTCAATACCGGAAACGCAGACGCATCTACTTTCGCCATATCGCCGCCGGCTTCAGACACAGCCTTGAACAAATTACTCATTTCCGGACTGATATGTTCCTCTATCATTTCCTGATAACGGCGCAATTTAGCGGCATGATAACCACCTATGCTCTTATGCCAATAAGAAGTATTATTCTCGTTAAATGTATTCGAAGCCAAGTTCAGTACCCTATAATCCAATGTCTTATCCTCCAAAATAGCCTTATCCGTTTCCGTCGGCCGGAAGCTTTCCGTTCGAACCGTTTGAGGTACAAACTGTGCATCATACAGATAGCGTTTGTTTACATTCCACATTTCCACCAGGCAGAGCAACAACAATACACCAATAGTCAACTCTGATTTCAGCTTACCCATGCCATAAAGCCACAACAGCACAGCCCCAATTGATACCACAAAGAAACTACGCCAGGCATCCGAAGTGAAAATACTTACGCGAACCTCTTCCAAATTGGCTATCAGTGGTGCCAACTGGTCAGCCGGAATACTCTGCAAAGCCTGCATTTCCATGCTCGACACATAAGAAGGAAAGAAAAAGCGTGGAGCCAGTGCAAACAGCAAAGCAATACCGCCTGTCAATCCAAAACTGATATAAAACGCCTTTGCCTGTTCTTTCATGATTTGCGGACGTGCAATAATCTGCTTCAATGCCAACATTGCCAACAACGGAATTGTAAACTCGGCAATAACCAATATAGAAGATACCGCACGAAACTTATCGTACATCGGAATATAATCAAGGAAGAAATCCGTAAATCCCATAAAATTCTTTCCCCAAGAAAGCAATACAGACAATACAGTAGCAGCCAAAAGCGCCCATTTCATCGGTCCTTTTACAACAAATAGCCCTAAAATGAACAGAAACATTACAAATGCCCCGACATACACCGGACCTGACGTTCCGGGCTGCTCACCCCAATACTGACCAAGCTGATTGTAAATACTTCCATACATCGGATTGGCCTTTTCCATCGCCTTCTCATTGGCAGCAAGAGGCACCGATGCTCCACCTTTCACATTAGGCACCAATAAAGAAAAGGTCTCACCGATGCCGTAACTCCATTGCGTAATATAATCGCGCTCCAATCCACCCTTTGTCTGATTATGCGTATCCGGTTTCACCAATTCGCTCTTTCCACGCATGGTTTCCTTACTATATTCATACGTGTGATAAAGATTTGACAAATTGATACATACCCCCAATACACCTGCTACTACCAATACACCTGTTGCCTTAAAAAAACGGGGTAGTTCTTTCTTCTGATAAGCAGATACCCCGAAAGCCACTGCCATAAACAACATCACAAACAAAAAATAATAGCTCATCTGCACGTGGTTCGATACAATTTGCAAAGCTACAAATATGGCCGTCAGTAATCCACCAAACAAGTATTTTCCTCTGTAAACCAACACCATACCGGCTATGGTAGGCGGAATATAAGCCAACGTTACAAATTTCCAGATATGACCTGCCGCAATAATAATAAAGAAATAGGACGAAAAAGCCCATATAATCGCTCCCAATGAAGCAAGCCACACCGAGAAATCAAACGCACGCATCAGAATATAGAAACCCAGCAGCATCACAAACACATACCACACATAAGAAGGCAAATATAAATGATACAAATTTTCCATCCCTTTCAACATATCCGTAGAATTGTAGCTGGGAGCCATCTGATAAGTAGGCATACCTCCAAAAATCGAATTCGTCCAGCGTGTACGCTCTCCTGTACGTTCCAAGTACTCTTTCGATTCCTCACCGGCACCGATTCCCGCCACAGCATCATGCTGAGACAGAACACGTCCCTCGGTCACAGCCGGGAAAAAGTAAACAAACGAGATGACGGCAAATAAGATAATCACTACTATATCAGGTAGTATTCTTTTAAATAAGTTCATAAGTATATCTGTTTATTAACGCTGCAAAGATACGATATACTCTGATAAATTACGTACATTTGCACCTGAAATAAAGTTGAATTATGAAAATAGGAATTATAACTGCGATGAGTTCCGAGCAGAAACAAGTGGAACAACTGCTCGCCAACAAGAAAGAATATGTCGAAGGACCGTTCCAGTATACGGAAGGAACGATTCAAAACAACACGGTCATCCTGATGAAATGCGGTATCGGAAAAGTAAATGCCGCCGCCGGCACGGTGGAGCTAATCCGCAACTTTCACCCCGATTGCATTATCAGCACCGGTGTGGCGGGAGGCATAGACAGTGGTTTGAAAGTAATGGATGTAGTTGCCGGCAGCCAAATCGTCTACCATGATGTATGGTGTGGAGAAGGAAATGCCTACGGTCAAATCCAAGGACTGCCTGCCCTGTTCGAAGGCAACGACACATTGTTCAACTGCGCCATGTCATTAGACACAGAAACAGCCATCCACGGCGGACTCATCTGTAGCGGAGACAAATTTATCACCGACCGCCAAGAGCTCAACTCCATCAAGACAGCTTTCCCCGCAGGACTGGCCGTCGACATGGAATCAGGAGCTATCGCCCAAATTTGTCATATATATAAGGTACCGTTCCTCAGTTTCCGCATTATCAGCGACACTCCGGGTGCCGACAATCATTGGGAACAATACACCAACTTCTGGAGCACCATTGCCGACCGTTCATTCGAGGTAACCCGCATTTTCCTCCATTCATTACCAGCAAATTTATAATAAAAACAGAAATATGAAAACAATACCCAGTTTTACCATCGACCACATCCGTCTTTTGCGCGGTATTTATGTCTCAAGAAAAGACCAAGTAGGAGACGACACCGTAACTACTTTCGACATCCGAATGAAAGAGCCCAACCGCGAACCGGCCTTGGGCCAGGGAGCATTGCACACCATCGAACACCTGGCCGCCACCTTCCTGCGTAACCATCCTGTATGGGGTGACAAAATTGTCTATTGGGGACCGATGGGTTGTCTCACTGGCAATTATTTACTGATGAAAGGTGACTTGGAATCAAAAGACATTGTAGAATTGATGCAAGAAACCTTCCGCTTCGTTGCCGAATTTGAAGGTGAAGTGCCGGGTACCACCCCTAAAGACTGCGGTAACTGTCTGCTCCACGACCTGCCTATGGCCAAATGGGAATCTGCACGCTACCTGCATGAAGTACTCGAAAAAATGACTGATAAAAACCTGTATTATCCTCAAAAAGCATAGCATTTCCCGGCTTCACACACATTCTCATAAACAAGGGACAGCATTTACGGTTTTTCAAAACAAAAAAATATTACCGTATATCTGTCCCTTTTTGCCCTTCTAACAGTAAAAGTCTTAAAAACACACCACATCATACTCCAGCCAACTCTGATACATCCTTTAAAAAGAAAACACAATCAGTAGCAATAAATCCGCCACAAATAATATAAAATCGATATTTTTTTATACTTTTGTACAAAATAACTGTTTAAATAACCCTATGGACATACTTCAGGAAACAGACACATTTCATCCTCTGCTACTTAATATCGGCTATGCGATTCATCATTCCGACTGGAACTGGACAGAGGTAAACAGCCCGTTTTTTCGTATCTATTATGTAACAAAAGGTATGGCAGAAGTAACTCTTCCCGACCGAACCATAACACTTTCTCCCCACCACTTATATATTATTCCTGCATTTACCTGTCACAATTGTCATTGTGAAGGAGATTTTGAACATTACTATCTGCACATTTACGAAGACCATTCTTCCGCCACCAGTATCTTGGAAGATTTGGACTTCCCCACTGAAGTTCCGGCCGGCCCACTGGATTTGGAGTTGATCAAACTATTACATGAAATGAATCCCGCTATTCAGCTTCCACATTCCAATCCCTCTACTTACGACAATACCCCTACCCTGATACAAAATATCATAAAAAACAAACAGAAAGCTTTTCATAATAAAGTAGCCTCCAAAGGCATCATCTACATGCTAATCTCCCGCTTCTTAAAAGACGCACAACCCAAAGACTCCAGCAGCGACAACCGTATCATTAATGTAGTCAACTTTATACGTAAGAATATAGACAAAAACATTGACATTGATACTTTGGCCGGACTTTCCTGCCTTTCGAAAGACCACTTCATCCGCCTGTTCAAAAGCGAAATGAAAACAACCCCCTTACAGTATATCGTCAAAAAGAAAATAGAGAAAGCACAACTACTGCTCATCACCAAAGACCTTGCCATCAAGGAAATAGCCTACACACTGGGATATGACAATTACTCGTATTTCATTAAGTTATTCAAAAAGCAGACCGGACTCACCCCACAAACCTACAAAGAGTCTAACCGGAAACATTAGTTACTCTATACCATTATGTTATACCAGCCTAACCCGCAAATAAATAATTACTGAATTCCGCATTTATTTCCATAGCACTTGTAGCCAAGTAAAATGAAGCTGTGAATCCAGATATTGGATCTCTATAATATTTATTTTCTTGCAGAAATCCCTCCCAAAGCAGTTCCTGCCAACTACAATTTAAGACCTATATCGATTTAAGACTATCCTTTATCTGAATCGTTTATTGATGCATCCCATCATTTTCAATTACTTTGCATCATCCTATTTACGCCAAATAACAACCTGGTTCAAAACAAGTGGTGGAAAAATTAAGAAAATAAATGAGCCGATATCCGCACAACAGGTATAGAAACCAAAACCTGTTGGCGGACGGCTTTGATTGTATAACAAATAGCTAAATATATCACAATGAAAAAGAACAACCTCATCGCACTCTTTTTAATGTTATGCACTGCCTGCTTTTGCAGTTGCAGTCAGCAAGAGAAAACAGTCACATTCGCCATCGCATCCGACTTCCACACACAAGATGTCCCGGACGGAAAAGAACGATTAAGCAGTTTTGTACGTGCCGCCCAAGACGCCAATGCAGACTTCATCATAGAGTTGGGTGACTTCTGTCGTCTGGACAGTGCCAATCAAGTGTTTCATGACATCTGGAACAGTTTTCCGAGAGACAAATATCACACCATCGGCAATCACGACATGGATGCTTATACTCCCGATGAGTACGTAGCAGGAATGAAAATGCCCGGACGCTATTACTCATTCGACAAAGGAGACTTCCACTTTATCGTGCTGGATGGAAACAACTTGTATGATGGAAAAAAATACACTCACTATTCCAAAGCCAACTATTATGTGAATCCCAAGATGAGAGCCTTCGTAGACCCGGAGCAAATGGAATGGCTGAAAAAAGACCTGGAATCGACCGATAAGAAGTGTATCATCTTCTCTCACCAAAGTATCGATACCTTTATGAACAACGGTAAAGAAGTACATGCACTCCTTGCCGGAGAAAACAAGCGTGCCGGATTCAAAAAGGTGATATTGGCCTTCAGCGGACACAATCACAGCAACTATACAAAGAAAATAGACGGTATCACCTATGTGCAGATAAACAGTGCATCGTATGTATGGATAGACAAACCCTCGCAAACAGAGAAACGTTATCCGGCGGAAATCAACAAACGTTATCCTATCCTGAACTATTCCATGACCTATGACAAACCGCTTTATGCCATTGTCACTCTGACCGAAGACGAAGCAGATATCAAGGGAACAAAAGCAGGTTTCCTTCCTCCCACACCCGAGGAACTGAACATGAACGATTCAATCGGTGTATTCCCGTTGGTTTCGAGTATTGAGGATGCCAAAATCAGATTCTAAGAAACTAAAAAAGAGCTGGAAACAAGCTCATAAATAAGAAATCATCTGGAAAGAAAGGTATGAAAAAAGAATTTATATTTTCAATGTTATTGGCAGCTTCGCTTCCGGCTGCTGCCGCCCACCACGGGCGTGTTTTTGTGGATAAGAACCACAACGGAAGTTTCGATAAAGGAGAAAAAGTGCTGAAAGACGTCAAAGTATCCGACGGGCTGAACGTGGTAAAAACCGATGCAAACGGTATGTACACCCTGCCCGGACACGAACGTGAGCGATTTGTTTTCATCACCCTCCCCTCCGGATACAAAGCCGGCGACAAGCACTACCACCCCATCACAGCGGCTGCCGGGAATTACGATTTCGGCCTCATCCCCTATCAGGCAGGCATTGATAAGAAAGGAGCACACCGTTTTATACAGGTATCGGATACCGAAATATTCAATACTACCGGCAACGAAGCATGGGCCGAAAACATCCGCCAATATGCCGCCAATGAAAAACCGGCTTTTATCATACATACCGGCGACATCTGCTATGAAAAGGGATTAAAGGAACATATCGAACTGATGAATACCCAAAATATGAACATACCCATGTTCTATTGCATCGGTAACCACGACCTGGTAAAAGGAAAATATGGAGAAGAGTGTTTCGAAAAATACTACGGTCCGGTATATTATTCATTCGATGTAGCAGGTGTACACTATATCGTCACTCCCATGCCGGGAGGAGATTACCGCCCGGGATATACCAAAGACGATGTATGCCGTTGGTTAAAGAATGACTTGGCACATGTCTCGCCGGAAACCCCCATCTATATATTCAACCATGATATATTGACTTACGGAAACGACTTCACTTATAAAGGAAAGACTGAAAGTATCAACCTGAACGAATACAACCTGAAAGCCTGGATATATGGCCATTGGCACATCAACCACAAAAAGAAACAGGGCAACGTATATACCATCTGCACTTCCAGCCTCGACAAAGGTGGGATTGACCATTCCACCAGTGCCTACCGGGTCATGCATGTAGACGGCAAGGGAGACTTTACCAGCGAGTTACGCTATACTTACCTGGACAAGAAATTATGTATCGCCTCACCCGTCGGAGAGTCGGCGTCACGCGTTGTTACAGCCAATGTTTACTCCTCGGTATCGCCCGTACGCAAAGCCAGCTATACCTGCACAGACGGAACAAGGACAATCTTGAAAAACAAACCGCTGACCCAGGTATCGGACTGGACATGGAGTGCCGATATGCCACTGAAAGAACAGTATAAAGGAAAGAAACTGACCTTACAGGTAGTGGCAGAATTCAAAAACGGAGAAACGACAAAAACAGAAACAAACTTTGTTTACCTTCCCGGAGAGACCACAGTAAAACTAGATGGTAATTGGGACAACCTGGCAGGAAATGCCGCCCATACCGGAATCTCTACCGCCCAACTGGACAGCACACTTTCGCTGGCATGGGTCAGAAATGTGGGCGCCAACCTCTATATGTCCTCTCCGTTAATACATAACGGCAAAATCTTTACCGCTTCCATAGATGAAGATTTAAAAGGAAAAGCTTTTATTTATGCCATGGACGGAGCAAGCGGAAAAATAGTATGGAAATATCCGGTAGCAAGCTCCATCAAAAATACAATAGCCATTACTGATGATATCGTATTTGCCCAAGATGTTTTGGGTAACCTGTATGCCGTAGATTGCGAGAGCGGAACACTCCGCTGGAAAGCCCAACTGCCGGTAAACGGCCTGCCCGGACTGATTGAAGGACTGGCTACCGACAAGGGAATCGTGTATGCCGGAACCGGAAAAGCATTGTCGGCCTTTGAAGCACGGACCGGAAAACTGATATGGAGAAATAACGACTGGAACCAGCGTGAAGGAACCACAACGACCCTGTCTGTAGGCAGTGGAGTCGTGATAGGTTCTGTTCAATGGAGTGCCTTGTATGCCAACGACCTGAAAACAGGCAAGAAGCTTTGGAGTGCAAGCAACCACGGACTGCGCAACCGGGGTGCGTCGGCAGCGATTCACAACGGACTGCTCTATTTGATTTCCAATAAAGCCTTCTTTATTATGGAAGCCCGGACCGGAAGAATCATTGTCCGCAAGACCTTACCTTATAGTGTAGATGTCACCTCCACTCCTCTTCTCACCGATAAAGAAATTATTTTCGGTACAGCCAAAGAGGGACTGGTAGCTTTGGACAACCAGACACTGGAAGAAAAATGGAAATGCCCCGTAGGAGATGCCCTGATTTATACCTCGCCCTACAGCCGCCCCGTATCGGGCACCATAGAGACCACCCCTGTCCTGGCAGGTAAGATGATAGCAGTAGGCGCATCAGACGGAACCATCTATGGAGTAGATAAAGCAACCGGAAAAATCACTTGGAAACATGCCACAGGCTCACCGGTATTCGGTTCGGTAGCTGCATCCGGAAACGCCTTGGTCGCTACTGATTTCGGCGGCAATGTCTATGTTTTTACTAGAAAATAATATGAACCATAACATCAATCATTTACAAAAGATGAAAAGAACCTTTTTATACAGCAGTCTTTTCGGCGTAGGCATGCTCTTTGCAGCCTGTGCCGAGAAGAGTCGCCCGGATCTGACCCTGCCGTGCCAAAACACGATAGCGATAGAAAGTACAGACACCCCGGAAAGCATTATGGAGAAAGCCGCACATATTGTTCCCAGCCCGATGCAAATGGAAGCTTTGAAAAATGAATTCATCGCTTTCATCCATTTCGGTCCCAATACCTTTACCCGCATGGAGTGGGGAAACGGCATGGAAGATCCCCGCGTCTTTGATTTGAAACAACTGGATACCGACCAATGGTGCGAAGCCATGAAAGCAGCAGGCATGAAAATGGTCATATTCACAGCTAAGCACCATGACGGATTCGTATTATGGCAAAGCCGCTATACCCGTCACGGTATCATGTCCACAGATTTCCGCAAAGGCAAGGGGGATATACTGAAAGACCTCTCCGCATCCTGCCAAAAATACGGATTAAAATTAGGCGTATACCTTTCTCCTGCCGATTTATACCAGATAGAACATCCTCAAGGTCTCTATGGCAACCTGAGTCCATACACCGAGCGCACCATTCCTCGGGAAGTACCCGGACGTCCGTTCGCCAACAAAACCACTTTCCGGTTCATGCTTGATGACTATAATGAATATTTCATGAACCAACTGTTCGAGCTGCTCACCGAGTATGGTCCCATTCACGAAATATGGTTTGACGGTGCACATCCCAAGCGCAAAGGCGGACAAAGATATAACTACCCGGCCTGGAAAGAACTGATTCACAAACTGGCCCCTCAAGCTGTCATTTTCGGTCGCGAGGACATCCGCTGGTGCGGAAACGAATCGGGAAAAACCCGCGATACCGAATGGAATGTCATCCCCTATCCGGAAAATCCCGACACCACTTCTCATTTCCCGGATATGACTGACGAAGATTTAGGCAGCCGCACACAACTCTGCAAGGCCAAGTATCTGCACTACCAGCAAGCCGAAACCAACACCTCCATCCGTGAAGGCTGGTTCTACCGCGATGATGACCGTCAGCGTGTCCGCTCTGTCGATGATGTATTCGACATATACGAACGTGCAGTAGGAGGCAATTCCACTTTTCTGCTCAATATTCCTCCCAACCGTGAAGGACGCTTCTCGGCACAAGATGTCAGTGTGCTGAAAGAAGTAGGAAAACGGATCAACCAAACCTATACTACCGATTACCTGCAAGGAGCCGAGGGACCGGAAGAACTGCTGGACAACAATACAGACACCTATATCGTAGTCGGACCGGACAAGAAAGAAATTGTTATTGAGACCCCCGATCCTGTCACTATCAACCGTTTCCTTATTCAGGAAGCCATCACCGTGAGCAGTGAACGAGTAGAAAAGCATGCCCTGGACGCATGGATAGACAATGCCTGGCAAGAAGTGGCAACCGGCACCAACATCGGCTACAAACGCATCCTCCGTTTCCCCGATGTAACCAGCAATAAATTCAGACTGCGTATTTTGGAATCTCGCATGAAGCCGGCCATTTGCCAAGTAGCAGCCTATCACTATGCAGCCCGTCCGCCCCGCCTGGAGGTAAAACGAAATACAGAAGGTAACGTAACCATCAGCACCATGCAACAAAAATTCGGATGGAAAACATATACACAGGACATTGCCCGAAATTTGAACGCCGGATTCAAGATTCATTATACTACAGACGGAAGTACTCCTACAGCAGAATCAAAAGAATACACCCAACCGTTTGCTTTGGAAAGCGGAATGGTGAAAGCTGTTGCACTGCTGAACAACGAAAAGGGAGAAGTGTGTCAGCAGCAATTGGGATACCTTAAAAAGGAATGGAAGATCAAACAGGAAAGACCTACTGTGGTGACTCTGCAGGCAAACCGTCCTTATTCCATATCCGGACTGATGTATACTCCACAGATAAATGATGCAATGCCGATGAGTGTCAAAGGAAGCGTCAAGTTCAGTGAGAATGGAAAAGACTGGATTCTTGCAGAAACATTTGAATTCGGAAATCTGAAAAATGACCCCACTTGCCGTTATCACTACTTCAAGAAGCCGGCAAAAGCGCGTTACATACGCATAGAAGCCAATGAAAAGATAACCAAGGACGCCATTGAGTACGACCTGTTCTAAGTAAAATAGCCTCATAAAAAAAGCCGCTTCTCTTTTCAGAGTAGCGGCTTTTCTTAAGTCCTTTCCTAAAGAATGGATTACTTACGCAATCCGAGTGCTTTAACGATAGCACGGTATCTTTCGATATCGCGATCCTTCAAGTAGTTCAGCAACGCACGGCGCTTACCTACCAAAGTTGTCAAAGCTCTTTCAGTGCTATAATCTTTTCTGTTGAGCTTCATGTGCTCAGTCAGGTGAGAAATACGGTATGAAAACAAAGCTATCTGCGCTTCAGCTGAGCCAGTATCAGTGTTAGACTTTCCGTACTTTTCAAAGATTTCTTGTTTTTTAGCTGCGTCTAAATACATAATTTTTAGATTTGTTGATATATAATTTATTCGTTTCGCGGGTGCAAAGATAGACATTATCTTTTATACCACAATGAATTAAAGCAATTTATTTTTTATTTTAATGTATAGACATAAGAGTTCAATGTCGTTTTGTCTCTGCCTGTTTTTGTTGTTTTAGCATGATTACAGTGGTATTTTCATCAATAATATTGGCATTTCAATCAAAAATATCGGTATATCGTTCATTTTTTCTCTAAAAAATTTGTTTTTCTATTTTTTATTCCTACCTTTGCAAAGAAGAAATAAACGAAGTATTTCTTTTAGATAAACAAAGCCCCTTCATATCATTTTTTATTATAGAACCATCTGGAAGAATAAGCGATTCTCCGGATGGTTCACTTTTTTCCAAAACTATTCCTTTCTCTATAAGAAAAACCGTATCTTTGCTCCGGTCAAAACAAAATTCGACTTATAGGGGCATGACTTTCATCTATTTTGTAACAAACAGTGCATGGAATCCCAACACTTGGGCTATTCTGTGCGGTATATTAGCAGTATTCCTTATCGTAGTACTGCTTACTATCTATTTTATTTTCAGACGACTCCATATCGACCTTACCATTTTGCGTACAGTTTTTCAAGAACAGAAGCGCCCTTCCCACCCGGCAACATTAACGATTTCCGATATACCTCCGGGGAGCGAGACCGCAGATTTACCTCAAGTTCCGGCTTCCGCAGCCAAAACAAAGAAGCAACATACCTTATTAATTATAGAAGACCATCTGGAGATACGCCTTTACCTGAAGCTGATATTCAGCAACGAATACTACCTACCTGTCGAATGTCGTCAATCATTACTTTAAATGCAACTATAAACACTTACTGAATAAATACCGCATCCTTCACGCCAAGCACCTGATAGACCACAACGAATGCGCTATTACCGAGCTTGACAAGCGTTGCGGGTTCACTTCCAGAAGTGTGTTCTATGATGCATTCGGTAAAATAATGGGAATTCCACCGGCACATTACCGGAAGCGGAGGGAAAAAGATGCGGAAACCTGTTCCGGCTTCTCCGGGACAATGGAAAACTCATTGGGAAAGAATGAAATACATCAACAGCAGGTCATATAAATCAATGAAACCAAGTCCTTTAAAAACGATAAACAAATTGAGTTTTTAAATTTATAAATTTAAAGTTTTTCTATTATGAACAAAAAATTTTTAAGTGCAATCCTGTTCGGAGCCTTGATGGTATCCTCTACAGGAACGTTTGTGTCTTGTAAAGACTATGACGATGACATCGACGAAATCAACAAGGAGTTGACCGATATCAAGTCAAAGCTTTCAGACCTTGAATCGAAAGTCACCACCGGTGGCGCTTATGTAACCAAGATTGAATCTGTAGAGGGCGGTTTGAAAGTATCTGTCAGCGACGGTACTTCTTACAACCTGACTATTGCCGGCACACCTGCAGGCAGCACGGTTGTCATCGACAAGACAACAGGTGAAATCAGCATCGACGGTACTCCTACAGGCTTCTTTGCCACTACAGGCACTACTCCCCAGGGAGAAAGCACTGCTCCTTATGTAAAGGACGGCTTCTGGTATTTCTATGATGATGCAACCAAGGCATTCGTGAAGTCTGAATATAAGGCGTCAGGTAACGCGTGGGCTGTACAGAAAGGCGATTCGGTGGTTCTGCACATCCCCAATGAAGCAGGCGTGATGCAGGAAATTACCCTGCCGACTTCTTCTTCGGCTCTGACAGCACTTAATGCAACTCCGAGCAATTGGACTTCAGGTAAAAATATCGCATGGTCAAAAGCCGGTGCCGATGTAACTTGGGCAGGTAAGAAAGGCAATGTGACTGCAGGGCAACTCTTGATTGGTCAATTAAGCAACCTTGTGGAAGTAGCTGAAGTTTCACCTAAATCTTATGACTTGGGTGCACAGGAATTGACTTTGGTAGACGTAGAAGGCAAGGCGGCTCCTGTTAAAGTGGTGGCAACTCCACAAGATGCAGAATCTACAGCTCCTCGTGCCGTTTCTATGAATGGTAAGTGGAATTTGTCTATCGAAATGAATGAAACCATTACCGCCGATAATATAGCTACCGCTTTCACCAAGAAAGAAAACGGTGTGGACAGAAACGTGAAATATGCATTGGCAGTGAACGGTACTGTGATGACAGGATACGCTTTCGTTATAGATACACAAACTGATGCAGAAAGTAAAACCAACAAAGCTTTGTCTGATAAAAGCATAACCAGTGTCGTAATTGACGGTGAAGATGGAAATACAGTTCCTTTAGGCACTACAATTTTAGCTGTCAAGGAGGATAATGTATACGATTCTTATATCAAATTTGAAGGGTTGGCTGCATCAAAGGCAGAAAAAGCAGGTATTACTGTTGATGGTATGACAATGACTGTTCCTGCTACGGCAGCCGGAGTTCAAGGTTTGGAGGCCACTATTTATGCTTTGGACGTAACAGGTCATATTTCAACACACACAGTTACTTTGAATATTGCCAGCGCAACAGAAGCACCGTCGGAAAGTGTATCTCCGGTTGACATAAAGATAATAAAAATCGGCCAATCATTCACAATTGACTTGGGTGATACATTCGCTAATCTGGATGCTAACCAGGCTTTGTCAATTAATAAATTTGCTTTGACAACAAACAATAAAGACTTCTTTGCTTTGACTGATGGTGCTCAAAATGCTCCTTATGAGGTCTGTCTGGCAAATAGCAATGGCATTGTCTATAAGAATGAAAAAGATGAAGAAGTTGATTTGAATGGAGCTTCTGCAGACCTTCGTTCTATCAAGAAAGCAGTCATTACATTGGGACGTTATTATAAATCAGGTGCAGAAAGTCCTGCCAATATGTTTGGTTCATTCACTTTGACATTGACTTTGAAAGCCGGTGAAAATGCAGTGAAAGCCATTGAAATTCCTGTAACCGTAGAAGAACCTGCATTCGGTGACTTGTATGAACAGAATGAATATGCTGCTTGGGCAGATAACACTTATACGACTACTTTAGTGAAGGCTGCCGGAAACAACAAACCTTCTATTTCCCTTGAAAATATCTTTGTAAGCAAGAAAGATGCAAACGGTACTGCTATTACTTCAGCTTCTGTAAGTTATACAGAGAAAGTAACATATACCGATTATGATGGTAATACAAGAAACGAAAATGCTACGACTCTGTTTGGCGATTTGTCAGCAAGTGATGCTAAAATCTTGAAAAACGTTATTGGCGTTACTAATGTTAATGGTAAGGAACTTGCAGTAAATACATTCAAGACAAAAGCCAGTGCTGAAATTTTGGAAATCGAATATAATACTTCCAGCACTTACAAAGTTAAGGTAACTTCTTCTGAATTTACAGTAAAAGCTAAGAGTGTCTTCGAAGGTGCATCACTTGTATACTACAAGGCAGGTGCTTCAGTAGATGCGATTGTAAATACAGAAACAGACATGATTGCTCCGTTGACCGGTGCTGCTGAAAAGAGAAACGGTCTTGCACTGAAACTCGGTGACAGCGAAATGGCTGTGAACTTTGCTAACTTGTCTGCTGATAATGATGCTACTGATAAGAATTACAATGAACAGGGAAAACTTGGTCAGAAGTTTACAGTAACAAAACAAGATAATTTGAGTGGAACTCCTGCAAGCACTTATGCAATCCATGCACTTCTTGATGAGAGTGAAAATTCATTCGGTACTGTAACGATGGGAACTCCTGGAAATAAATACGTTGGAGATACTGAAGCCAAGAAGCAAGCTGCTCAACAGGCAGAAAACAATGCAACCGGTATCAAGGTAACAGGTCTGGAAGAAGGTCAAGGCGGTACATTAGTATTGACATTCAAAGATGAACTGGATATCATCACCACTGCAACAGTTAAATATAAGAAGTAATCTACTTCTTTCGATAATAGAAAGGCATCCTTTGGGGTGCCTTTTTTATATCTTCTTTTCTAAATCTTGAGAAAAGACAAAGGGGCTGCCACACTTTTGGAGTGCACTTCACTTTTGAGATGGCCTCTTGTTTTATTCTCTGTCATAAATTCAAAGCTTTATCAAGATTGCTTCTGCCATAACCTATTGTCAAGACTACAAATGCTTATATAGGACCCATACAAAATTAGGGATAAATCCCTAATCGCCTCTCTTTCTTCAATATCGTTGATAATAAGCGGAATATATTCTTATTACAACTAACACTATTTGTATTTGGCCAGGGCTTATTGTCATGTGAAGAAATGAAGAATTTTTATCTAGAAAGAAAATGAAATCTTAATATCAGATTTTGATAAACAAGTATTAGTTATTTTTAGAAAGAACTTCTTGATATTTATAACTATTGAATAAAAAAGTGCCGGTTGCAACAAGAGGATATTACGTTGATTATCAGTTATATTTGAGAAAGAGAGGTAATTCGGGATTTATCCCTTATTTTGTATAGATTCCATATAAGCATTCATAATCTTGGTTATAGATTATGGCAGAAGCAATCTTGACAAGGACTTGATTTTATGGAGGGAAATAAAACAAGGCGGAAGAAAGCTTCATGCTTCTCTTCCGCCTTGTTATGTTAAATAAAAGGATATATCCGGTCAGTCTAACTGTTCTATTTCTTCGATGCTTAATCCGGTTGCAGCAGCAATGGCTTCAACGGACATTCCACCGGACCTTAAATTGCGGGCTACGGAAAGAATGCCTTCTTTGCGCCCTTCTTTTCTTCCTTCTTTCAATCCTTTTTCGATTCCTTCCTTCAACCCTTCCTCTTTCCCCTGATTTTTAGCAAAAGAAATCGTTGCCAGATTATCCCTGTATACTTTGATGCTCTCATCATACTTCATACGCTCCTCTTTACTCAGGGAAGCGATATCCACAATCTTCTCCAGTTTTTCAAAGACGGCTTTGCGCGCTTTGAAAGGAAGTCTGTTCAGCGTTTCCATATTCTTGAGTATATATATCCAACGTTCAAAATCCGTCTCGCATTCCTCTTCCTCCTTGTTGAAAGAAGGAAGCTCGATAAAAATAAACCGCAGCTTGTCCGAAAACACTTCGTGCGTATCACGGTCCGAAAGGACAATGTCCGTGCGGAGCTTGTGGGGAGTGTCCTCCAGACGGAAGTTCATGAAGAAGACACCGTAAACGGCCTTCAGGTCAAACTCCCAGCGGGCTCCCTTCTCACCCTGACGCGTAATGGTATGCGAAAGATAGAACAACGCACGCTCCTTAAAGTTCGTCTGCTGCCGGTTCTGCATCTCCACGATGATATGCTCCCCTGCCTCCGTGGTGCAATAGATGTCATAAATAACACCCCGGTCACCCATGTATTCGGGCAACAACTCTTTATCCAGAAAAGTGATGTCCTTTATGGACCTCTCACCCACCAGCAGGTCGTTCAGGAAGTCTATGAGCAAATCCTTGCTGACCTCCTGGCCGAATATCTTCTTGAAACCCACGTCCGTAAACGGATTGATAAATTTTCCCATGCCGCTTTATTTTTAGCAAAGATAATCTTTTAAGGGGAACCGGACAAGAAGGAGGGACATTTTATTTATGGGATTTATTTTCCTTTTTTACGGAAACATGATAATAACGAAAAACAACGATCTTTTTAGATGAAAAACGTTTTTTTATTTGACAGTATAACATTAGTGTGAGGATTGTATGCCTCTTTCGTTTTACTCTGATAACATCCCATTTCTTCCCTTGCCTGTTAATATTATTTCTTTTGATAAAATTGTGGAATACCTCCAATGCTTATATGGAATCTATACAAAATAAGGGATAAATCCCGAATTGCCTCTCCTTTTTAAATACCATTGATAATCAACGCAATATCCTCTTATTGCAACCGGCACGAATACTACCTACCTGTCGAATGTCGTCAATCATTACTTTAAATGCAACTTTAAGACATTGGTGAACAGATGTCGGGTGGAATATGCCAAACTCCTTCTACGAAAGGAAAAGCGCACGGCTGATGAATTGATAAAGCTTTGCGGATTTACATCCAGAAGTGTCTTCTATTCTGCCTTTACCAAAGAAGTCGGTGTGGTTCCTTCACGGTATCCCGGGAATATGCTCCCGTTTCTTTCTGAATACGATTAAGTCCTTTATAAAATAATAAACAAAAAACAAATCAAGTTTTTAAATTTATAAATTTAAAGTTTTTCTATTATGAACAAAAAATTTTTAAGTGTAGTCCTGTTCGGAGCTCTTATGGCCGGCTCTTCAGTGACTTTCACGGGATGTATCGACAACGATGAACCCGCAGGTATCGAAAATCTTCGCGGTGCCAAGGCTGAACTCTTGCGTGCCAAGGTTGCAGTAGAAACAGCGGAAGCTGCATTGAGGAATGCATATGCTGCTGAACATTTGGCTCAAGCTAAATGGACAGAAGCTATGGCTGCAAAACAAGAATTGGAAAATGAAGAGAAAAGGCTGAAAAATGAAGTTGAAGCTGCTAAAACAGAGGCAGAAAAAGCTTATTGGGCTGCAGAATTGGCAAAAGTTGAAGCTGATTTGGCTAAGAACAAACTTACTTGGGAAGCAGATCGATTAGCCGCAGAAACTGTTTTAGCACAAGCTCGAAAAGATTACGAGGATGCTATGAAAGCCATCGAGTTGTCAAAAAACTATCTGAGTGAAGCGGAACTGGGACAATTGAATTATGTTCAAGGAGAGTATTCTTATGCATACGCCAAATTATATGGTGGTAGCTACACTCGTTACACTGCCAGTGTAGATAAAACTACAGGAAAAGTAACATGGAAGGCTGTCAATGGTAAAGTTGAGGCGAACAATAGTGCTAAGGGTATCTTGAAAGCTGCATATGATACGTATGAATCAGATGTCAACGCTGGAAGCTTTGAGGATATCAGTGAAATTAAGCTCAATGCAGCAGTAGCTGAAGCAAAAACAACATTGGAAGTTACCGTTGCTGAATTAGATATCAAAAAAGAAGCTTTGGCTGCTTTGGAATCAAGCGAAACTTTAGCTAACTGGAAGAAAGTAAAAGCTGAATATAAAGCAAAGCAAGATTCTTTGAATGATGTAGTAGCAGATAAAACAATTGCTGCCAACAAAATTGTTATTGAAAATTCAGATAAGGCAATGGCTATGCAAAAAGCATTGGACAATGCCGCTGCTTTCAAAACAAATACATTTAAAGACGGAAAGATTGTTCAAAGTGCAGAAGATAATGCTGTAATCAAAGCTTCTGATGCTTTGAAGGAAAAATTATCAGCGTTAGACTTCGCTAAAGCCGGTTCTTATGTAACCTATGATAATAGTGCTAATCAGTTTACTGTTGCATTAGATAAATCTAACTTGCTGGGTGTTGTTAGGGATAATAAGGACAATGAAACCGTTACTTTGGAAAAAGCAAAACTGGATGCCGAAAAAGATGGTGTAGCACCTTATGAATATTGGAATACGGAAGGTGTAAAACTGTTAGATGACGCTATTGTCTTCAACGGAAGTCAGGGAACTGAGTATGCAAAAATGAATGAAGCAATTGATGTTGTTATTGAAACCTTGAATAAAGCAAAAGGTGATATTCCAAGTCTTGATATAGAACAGGCAAACAAGGAACTGGCTGCTGCTAAAGAGAACTTGACAGCAATGGAAAAAGCGAAGACTGGTGCTACTAAAACTTGGAAAGATGCCGTTACTGCATGGGGAAAAGCTAAAGCTTACGCCACTGAAACTGCTGATAAAAAGGCTGTAGAAACAGCCGCTGACGTTTACGTTAAAGCAATAGCTGCAGCAGATGCCCTCTCGGGTACTGAAAAGGTAAAGGCACAAATAAAGGCTCGCCAGGCTTTTGCAGATGCGGTTGTTACCTATTATAATGCTGTTAATGCTGGTCCCGGACTTACAAGCAACACTGTTACATTAGAGTTGAACAAGGCCGTAGGAACTGGAACGGAATTTATCACTAAAAGTGTCCAGGCATGGTTGAGCGATGCAAATAATAAAGATAGTTATTTGGAAGCTTTGATAACTTACTTTGGCTTAACTGAAAGCACGGTAACAAAAGACAAGTTAAACGTTTTCTGGACTGAAGGTACAGCTGAAACTGTAACCCCCGGTGAACAACCGTCTGTAAAAGCTGATGCTGCCTTGAAGAAGATTAATACAGTGGATGATGTACGTAGTGTATTGCTGGATGCTTCAGAAACATTGTATGGAGATGTTGAAACATTGGGTTACTATACTGTTGATGGTACAAAATATGGCCGTGAGACAGAACCTTCTGATGCTGAGATCAAGGCACAATGGGAAAAGACACCTGAAAGAGTTGGTGCATGCGGCAAGGTATTGTCAGCAGAAAAGAGAGTGAAGACTGCTGAAGAATCTGTAGCTCAGGTTGACCAGTTTGCCGCAGTTGTTAAAGCATTGGAAGAAGTAAAAGCAACCATTGCAGCAGCAAAAGTTGACTTCATGGCTGAAGCTAAAGAATTGATCGATGCTGCAAGTGCTGCCCAAAAAGAATGTGCCGATAACATCAATGCTCCTATTCAGGAATTAGGTATTGAAGCAGATTTAGCTCTGAGTGAAAAGATTGGCAATGTTATTGATGCGGTTGAAGGATCTGTTGGTGAATTTGATACAGATTGGGCAGACGAGGAACTTCTGCAACAAACAGAAAAATACATTGCTCTGATTGGAAATCTGAAGACTGAAATCAAGAATTTACAAGAAACAACTATTCCTGCCGCTGAATCTGCATTGATTAAGGCAGAAGCAATGCTTGATGCTTATAAGAATGGCAATATGTCTGCTCAACATGTAATTGAATGGGCTCAGGCTAAAGTTGACAATGCTAAGGCTAATTATGAGGCAGCAGTTAAGGAATTGACTTATTGGACAGACAAAGTTCAAGAAGTTACTGCGGCTCTTTACGGTAAAGTAGCAGAATAATTAAGTAAAAACGTAATTATACGATGATCAAGAAACTATGCACATT
>OGYZ01000649.1_pt1 | contig 30799 bp, 26 predicted proteins | sample 1576681 | NCBI WGS metagenome assembly OGYZ01 (sample SAMEA3541480, study PRJEB24748) | human gut metagenome | biome: human gut; feature: human-associated habitat; material: faeces | place: China | collected 2012 | reverse complement strand
GGAATATATTCGAAAAAATCAATTTACCCGGTGGTGTGTTAAGGTTACACTTTTTTAAGAAAAAACAATAAATTTCTTCAAAAAAAAGACTTGACATATGACCAGAATACTGAGCGGTAGCGAAGGATCTCGGTAAGAGCAGCCATTGTCTGATATGCAGATAAATACCAATCGGCGGGGCGGATGATGGTGATTCAACTATTTGATACACTTTCAATCATGCTTTCCCAGCCTTTCTCCTATTCTATTCAGGCTGCGCTCTATCTTCCAATTCTCCTTCGATATCAAGGTACAGGGACTGCAGCTTGTCCAGGGTTTCATCCGCCGCCTGCCAGAGGCCCCTCTTTTCTGCTTCCAGCAGGGTTTCGGTAATGCACTGCAGGGCCCAGGGGTTTACTTTCTTCATCCAATCCTGCATATTTCCATCCAGTGCATATTTTTCCGCCAGTTTCTCATACATCCAGTCTTCCATGACCTGACTGGTGGCGTCCCACTGGAAGCTGATGGATACGCGGCTGGCCAAATCAGCGGCCCCTTTGTATCCATGTTTCATCATGCCCTTTATGAATTTAGGATTCACCGTTTCCATGCGGAAAACCCTTTTGGCCTGTTCCTGCACGGTGCGCACTTTGATACTGCCCCTATCCGTGCTGTCTCCTTCATAGGAATGGGGTGCCCTGCCGGAGAGGCTCCGCACGGCAGCGATGAGACCGCCGTGGTAGGCATTGTAATCGTCGCTGCTCATCATATTGGTTTCATGGTTGTCTTCATTTTTTACGGTCACATCCATATGGGAAAGCCTTTCCTTGAAAAGCTCCGGTTTATAGGCACCTTTAGACTTACTTCCGTAGGCGTGGCCGCCCCAGCGGACGAAAACGCGGGAGAGGTCATCCAGGTTCTCCCAGTTTTTAGACTCCAGGAGAGCGGATACACCGGCGCCGTAGGTACCGGGTGCATCGCCGAAGATGCGATAGCATGCCTCCCGCCAGGCCTCTTCAGTCGGCATTCCCTTTTCTTCCATAAGGCCGCTTTCAAGAAGGGCGTGTTTACGGATGAAATTGTCATCCTCCTGTTCCGGAAGGGAGGCCGCCAGGAGAACCGCCCGGTCCATGAGGGACACCACCGCCGGCATGGTGTCCCGGAAGAGTCCGCTGATCCGTCCGGTCACATCCAGCCTGGGTCTTTTAAGTTCTGCAAGGGGAATGGGCTCGAGACGCTTTACATAGAGGCTTCCTTTTTCCCAAAGGGGACGGATGCCCATAAGATAAAGAAATTCCGCAATGCACTGGCCGTGGCTTCTCATGTTGGCGCCGGACCAGAAGACCATGCCTATATTTTCCGGATATTTCCCTTCATCCCTGATGTACAGGGCAATCACCTCATCGCCCAGCGCCTTTCCCACTTCCCAGGCCGCTTTGGTGGGAAGCCTTCTGGGGTCTATGCCATAAAAATTGATGCCCGCCGGAAGAAGGGATACGCCGCCGGCATGGGGCGAACCCGACGGTCCGGGCATGATATATTTTCCTTCGATTCCCTCCAGGGTATGGTCCATTTCATGCTTCGTGCCGGATAGTCTCCTGTAAAGGTCATGGCAGATGAAGAGGGCCATCCCTCTTGCCTTCTCTTTCCATTCTCCGCTTCCTTCTGTCATGAAGTCCAAAGACAGCGCCCTTTCCATCCCCTCTTGGCTGAACTGATTTTCCTGCAGACATTTGACAAACCGGGCCGCTTCATTTCTAATCAGGTCCATCATCTCACTGCCTGTCACGTTTTCCGAAAGAAGCACCTGGGCTTTTTCCGTGAGCTCTTTCACCGAATATCCCCGTTTTTCCGCAAACAGCTCAAAAATGGAGGGAATATCTCCATTGGGCTGCCGCATAAGCTGTAGGATTTCATCGGACAGGATATCCCCTTCCGGCATCCTCCCCAGGATATGAAGGCCCACATGACATTCACTGTTTTTCAGATCTTCTATATACCCGTGAAGCCTGCCCAGATAGGCGGAAAACATTTCTCCTTCCTCATAGGGTACTTCGCCGTCCAAACCGGCCTTTTCCGCCAGCCTCCGTATCATCGGTTCCAGCCGCTCCACCGTTTCCGGTTCCGTTTTCAGGAAATGAGCGTATTCGTCCATTTCCTTTTCCAGTTCCGCCAGCTCATCATAGGTGCCGGCATCCGCCATGGGCGCCGGCATATGGTCCACCAGACAGGCACTGCCCCGCCGCTTGGCCTGTATGCCTTCCCCGGTAATGGTCATATGGTAGGGATACACGTTAGGAAGAAAGCCTAATGCCAGATCCGGATAACTGCCGCGGTCAAGGCCTGTCCCTTTCCCCGGCAGCCATTCCAGATTGCCATGGGTTCCTACATGGATGACGGCGTCTGCCTTCCAGATGTCCCTTATCCACTGGTAGTAGGCCAGATACTGGTGGGTAGGGGCGATGTAAGGATCATGGTAGATTTTCGCCGAATCAAATCCATAGCCCCGGGGCGCCTGCACCGTGATGAATACATGACCGTCCAGTACGCCGGGCACCAGGATATTTCCCTTTTCATCCACCATGACAGTCCCCGGCGCCTTTCCCCAGTCCTTTTCCATCTGAACTTTCACGTCATCAGGGAAGGAACGGAAGAAATCTTCATACTGTTTTGCGCTCACCTTCTCGCAGGCGGCTTCCTGCTCTTCCGTCATCAGGGATATGTCATTGGTGGCACCGGCGGTGATAAGCTCTGCCAGCTCCTTTCCCGATGAAGGCACCCGGTCAATGGCATAGCCCTCTTCCTTCATTCTTTCCAGCAGCAGGCGCACACTTTCCATGCTGTCCAATCCGAAGGCGCTCCCTATGTTGGAATTTTTCGGCGGATAATTATGGAAAATAATGGCAATCTTCTTATCCCTGTTTTTCTTCCTATGAAGATTGGCCCAGGCGCCGGCCTTTTTTACCATGGCAGAAATCCGCTCCCCCAGAGGCAGATATTCCACCTCTCCCGTCTCCTTCACATGCTTGGCCGCAATGGGCACCCCATGGATGATACCGTCAAATTCCGGCATGGTTACGCTGATGGACACCTCCATGGCATTCATGCCTTCCAGAGACTTTCTCCATTCCTCCTCCGGCATGAGCAGGGAATAGCACTGCAGTACAGGGACTCCCATTTCATGGACGGTTTCCCTGGAAATGGAACCGGAAGTGGTGAAAGAGAATTTCATCACATTCACCAGACTATCAATCACCGGCTTTCCATTCTTCATGAAATAGCGGTGAAACACCTCATCCAGCGACGGCATGCCCAGCTTCGTATCAGGAAGACCGTTGGTAAAGACAGGAATCACATTGAGCCCCTGCCTTTTGGCCTCTTCAATGAAGGCATCCTGGTATTTCGTATCACCCCATATCCATTCATCCCGGTAAAACAGGAAGCCCATCGTCGGGCGGCCCGGAACGCAGAACTTTTCCCGGTACCCATCCAAATCCGTCATATACCGGTCCTTCATGCCCGGATGATACAGGCCTGCCCAGCAGAGCGGGCACGGCACCGCCGGCTTTTCCGCAGAGCCATCAAAAAGAGAAGCGCCATAGAGCCACAGGTTCCTGTAATTTTCCAGTCCACCGTAGAAACTATACTCCTTAATGGTCCTGATTTCCTCTTCTCCAATCCACCGCCGGCACTCCTCCTCCGCCGAACCGGCAGCATCCATGTAATAAGGAATCCCCCGGCCCTCCAGGAAAGCCAGGCACTGCTGCCAGAACTTCGAGCGGATGGTATTTCCCATGAATTTAATCATCACCAGGGACGCTCCCTCAAAGGCAGAGACATAAGGACCAAAGCTGTCCCCATCGGCAATCTTAATGGTACGACATTCTTTGGCCAGCATGCCTTCCTGCTGCAGTGCCTTCATGGCCCGGTTCATCATGAAATACCGGCGGTCCACATTGGTTGCATAAATGAGTTTCACTGCCATTGATTTTCTCCTAACTGTAAAATGGAAATAGCCATTCACTCCGCATCCTCAAAAAGTTCCGGATACACCGCCCGTGCACTGGCTTCCATGGCATCGGTGATATGCTGGCTCATGACATACTTGTACTTCTCCGGAAAGGGAATGAGCCTTCCGCTTTTGACAGCCTTCACGTCACGGTATGCCGGATTTTCCATGATTTCCCGGGCAAATTCCTTCTCATCATCCCCTGCCTTCACCTTCCACACCGGCAGGAGAATCACATCGGGATCGATTTCCGGCAGGATTTCCAGAGACAAATAGGCATTGGTTCCCTTTGGCACATCGTACCGGGCAGCGCCGTCCTTCACATGGGCCATGGCCAGCACGTCGCTGAAAAGAGTTCCCTTCTTCCCCAGAATCCCACGGAAAGAAAGGCCCAGGGCGCACCTTTCCTGCGACGGGCCAATGGCGGAGAGCTTCTTCTCCAGGGCCGCCCTTTTATCCTCCATGTCCTGCACCATGGACTCTCCGGCTTCCTCCTCATGTACCGCCTTCGCCACGCCCCGCACTTTTTCTTCCATTTCATCCCAGTCTGCCGCCACAAGGGACACATACACCGGCACGCCGGACTGCCGAAGAAGACTGACCAGCTGGGGAGACACCGCGGTGGATGCAACGACCAGGTCCGGCTTCAAAGCCATGATGGATTCTGCATTGAGGTCCGCCTTCCGCCCCACAGCCGCCGCTTCTTCCTTTGTCACAAAGGAAATATCCCGATTGCCTGCATATTTGGAAAGAGCAGTCACCCTTGAAGTATCCACCAGCCCCAGAAGGATTTCATCGGTGCCATAGGTAAGAGACACGATGCGGGAGGGATGGTGGGGAAGGGATACGGACTGGCCTGTATCGTCCACCACCTGCCGCAGGTGGCTTTCCGGCTGTACCTTTCCGCAGCCGGTGAGGAGAAGAGTGCTGAAAAGAAGGGAGAGGAGAAATAGAGCGAAGCGTTTCAAGAGAAACTCCTTTGAAATACAAAGGAAGCGCCGTTTAAGTCAAGGAAACCAAGACAAAATACTCATACTTGCCGCATTAAATCTATGTTTCCCTGCACTCAGGCACTTCCTCATATAATATGACCAGCCCTTATGTCATATATCTTTGTATGAAAATGGCTGTTTAAAACTTATGACGATAGGACAGAAGGAAAGTGGTAGGCGTTGAATAATATTCACTGGATGTGTGAGATGTCACATCTTCCCTGTTCAGAATATTATCCACCGTCAAAATAATATCATCAGACTTGTTGGGTGAATATTTAGCAAAGAAAGATGTAAGCAGATAGGGCTTTACATCATAGGAATGGGCACTGGTAGGTGTCATGACCCTGTCAGCCAGATAACTGAAATTCAATGCCGTTTCCCATTTATTCTTTGTATAATCCACGCCGCCATTCAAAAGGATTCTTCCATAATGGCGGTCCCAATAGGTTTTAGCAGTCTTTTTCTGCGATTTTTCTTTAGTTTTCGGATTCTGGTAAGTAAATCCGGCATGCCAGCCAAACCCGTTCTTTTCCTGCCCTTTCACCGTCAATTCCAGTCCTTTATTCTTGAAATCCTCATTGACTGTATCCCAGTAATCCTGACCGGTCTGCTTTGAGAAAGAAATATCATCCTTAATTCTTTCGGTAAACAGGGCTGCCTTGTACTGTCTATGTTCCGTTTCCATTTTCCATCCAATTTCATAGTGGGTCCCCTTCTGCGGTTTCAGGTCGGGATTCCCAATAATACGGTCCGATGAAGAAATATCATATCTGGAATGCAGCTGGCGAAGGGTAGGCAGTACGAAAGACTGACCAAAGCCGGCATAGATGCTCTGGTTGTTATTCAGCTTATGCAGGTACTGTGCCTGGGTGCTGAAATTGTGATACTGTTTCTTTCCTCCCGTGGTCCATGTACCGCGGCCGCTCAAGGTAAAGGTGTCCTTCGGTGTGATATTTCTGTTCCATGAGCCAAAGGCTGCATAAATATTTCTGCCTTCACTGATTTCTCTATCCAGAGCGCTGGTGGCACCGGGGTCATGGTTCTTATATTCTTCCCGAACCAGGGATATCCCCAGCAGGAAGGTCTGTTTGTCCTTCTGGTCCCACACCTTTTGAAAATCATAGCCATAGGTCTTATTCTTTTCCTTGCTATAGCTTCTATATTTGGGATTATCCGGTTTGTACGGTGAAGCTGTGGAACTGTAGAAATTGATCTGGTGAGTGGCAAGGGAGTTATAGTTATAGAAAACATGGCCGCTGAAGCCATCCATATCATGAAGATTTAACTGGATAAAATCTCCATCTCTTTCAAATTTGGTCTTATACCGAGTCTGACCATTCAGGCCCGCATATTTATTTCCCTCCGGTATCCCGCTGTACTTATAGGACCAACGATTGGTGGATTCATTATGGTTGTAAAGCAAATCCAGCTTGTCATTGAATTGATACATGGCATTGAAATTGTTCTTTTCAGAACCTCTGAATTTCTGCTGCATATGGACCGGGAAAAGGGTGACTGTCTTCCCATTCTTCTTTGTAGTCACCTTTGTATTATAATCGGAGACCTTATCAATGGTCCCCCATTTATTGTAATCATAGGCAAAGGAGAAGCTGCCCGCATTAGCTGAAACCTTATAGCTCTGTCTGCCACGGTTGCCCCAGCCTGCCTCTACCTGATTATCCAGTTTTTTCTTCGTAATGATATTAATGACACCGCCGGTAGCCTGGCTGCCGTACATCACCGCACCGCCGCCATGGACCACTTCTACCCGGGATACCGCACTGGTCGGAATATTTTCCAGATTATAAAGATTTCTCCAGTTGATAGGGGTACCGTTAACCATAACCACCGTGCCATTTTCAACGCCGCGCATCACGATTTTGCTGGTCATGGAAGAATTAGACGCCCCATTGGGCCCCATGCCGGAGGTAACCACGCCATCCAGATATCCTAAAGCTACAGACATATTATCTGCACCGGTTGCGGCAATGTCTTTTCCAGTAAATGTCTGTGTAGTGGCAGGCACATCAACGTCCTTTTTCTCATAACGCTGTGCTGTTACGGTAATGGGATTCAGTTCATACACCTGCTCTGCGGAAGCGCCGGTCCAGCCGGTGCAGGCAAGAGCAATCCCCAGGGCTGCATACTTGATTTTCTGATTCATACATATCCTCCCGCTGTTTTTGAATATAAAAAAAGAGAACTGAAAAAAAAGCGCAGTGCGCTCCAGTTCTCATATTCCCCATAATAATATGCAAAAGCCTTAATGTATTACCTTATTATTATAATTATTATTCAATCTTTATTCATTATCCTCTTCTTTTATTTTATTGTCAAATATCAATGTGCAATTTTTTATGCTCTTTCATGCCCTATCCTCTGCCGCCTATGGCGGCGAAGCAGTCCAGCCATTTACATTGCTATGCTTTTCGAAGGGAGATTTCTCGACTACCGTTCACTGGCTCCATGAAAAATGATACTCACTCCGTCATGTACCTCCGCTCGAAATGACAGGGCGGCGGGGTGTCTCTGGTGCTATAGGGGGCTAAAACGGGGCCGGGTCGGGATTAAAGCCGCAAAGAAACCTTCAAACGCCCCGCCTTCCGCCGTCATCCTGAGCGACAGCGAAGGATCTCGGTAAGAGCAGCCTTTGTCTGATATGCGGGTAAATACCGGTTGGCGGGGCGATGGTTCTATGACTTCCGCCCTATTCTCCACCGCCTAACAGCGGCACCTTCTGACCGTGGAAGGATGCTTGGCATGTGAAACGGCGAAGCAGTGCGGTTATTGGCGATGCTATTCTTTTCGAAAGGAGATTTCTCGACTCCGCTCCGCTCCGCTCGAAATGACAGGGCGGCGGGGTGCCTCTGTGCAAGTGGGAGCAAGGCCGGGATTTGCCCACGCAGAAGCCGTCAATCAGCAAAAAAGCATGGTCCCCTATGGGTTCCATGCTTTTTCTATATCAGTTGTTTTTCAGCTGTTTTTCCACTTTTTCCAGTGCCATTTCCAAGGTGTGCCAGCCCAGGGTGGCGCATTTGACGCGGACGGGCATCTGGGAGATGTCTTTCAGGGTAATGGCGGCTTCCAGTTCTTCCAGCTTAGAGTCGTCGGTCACTTTGCCGCGAATCATGTCGAGGAAGAGGCGGCAGAGGCGGAGTCCTTCTTCCACGGTTCTTCCCTGGAGAAGTTCGGCCATCATGGCTGTGGAGGCCTGGCTGATGGCGCAGCCGGAGCCGGTGTAGGCGAGGTCGGTGATGATGCCGTTTTCTACTTTGGCTTCGATGTCGATGTCGTCGCCGCAGCTGGGGTTATGGCCGTGTTCGTGGACGGTGGGGCTTTCGATTTTGCGTTTATTGGTCTTATCTCTGTTGTATTCCAGGATAAGGTCGGTGTAGAGCTGTTTTAATTCCATCAGTCGTCGTACCCCATCACTTTCCGAACGTCCTTCAGTTCCTTAAGGAAATAGTCCACTTCGTCCACGGTATTGTAGAAGTAGAAGGAGGCGCGGCAGGATGCGTTGATGCCCAGGTAGTAGTGGAGGGGTTCGGCGCAGTGGTGGCCGGTGCGGATGCAGATACCCTTGGCGGAGAGAATCTGGGCCACGTCGTGGGGATGGACACCTTCCACTTCAAAGGCCACGAGGCCTTCTTTTTCTTCAGGGTTTGTCGGTCCGATGATGTGGATGAAGGGGAGTTTCTTCATACCTTCCAGGCACCTGGTGACGAGTCTTCTTTCCTGGGCCCTGATTTCATCGTAGCCGATGGCTTCCACGTATTTGATGGCAGCCACAAGGCTTACGGCACCTTCCACGTACTGGGTGCCTGCTTCAAATTTGGCGGGCAGTTCGGCGAAGGTGGTTTCCTGTTCGTGTACGTCTTCAATCATGTCGCCGCCCATCATGAAGGGTTCCATGTCATTCAGCAGTTCTTCTCTTCCGTAAAGGACGCCGATGCCGCCCATGGAGCACATTTTGTGGCCGGAGAAGGCGAAGAAGTCGCAGCCCAGGTCCTGAACGTCCACTCTCTTATGGGGCGTGGACTGGGCGCCGTCGAGAACGACGATGGCGCCGTGGGCATGGGCCCTTTCAATAAGGGGCTTGGGGTCAAAGTCGATGCCCAGTACGTTGGACACTTCGGCAAAGGCGAAGAGTTTCACTCTAGGATCGTCGATTTTCTTCAGTTCTTCTTCCGGGAAATGGCCGGTTTTCTTATCTACATAAATATAGTCCAGCACGGCCCCGGTTTTCTGTGCCACCCGCTGCCAGGTGACCAGGTTGGAGTGGTGCTCTGCAATGGTGATGAGGATGTGGTCTCCCTTGTGGAGATGGGTTTCGCCGTAGGAGCGGGCCACCAGGTTCAGGGATTCGGTGGTGTTCCTTGTATAGATGATTTCCTTTGCACTTTTGGCGTTGAGGAATTTCCGCACCACTTCCTTGGAGGTGTCGTAGGCTTCGGATGCGGAAATGGCGAAGATGTGGGCGCCTCTGTGGGGGTTGCCGTTTTCATGGAGCACATAGTCCGCCACGGCGTTCACCACGGGCAGGGGCCTCTGGGTGGTGGCGGCGTTGTCGAAGTAGACGATCTGATGACCGTTCACCTTTGTATTGAGGATGGGAAAATCTTTTCTGATTAATTCGCTGTTCATTATATCTCCTTCGAATCCAGTTTCTGCCTGAGTTCTGTAATAATTTCTTCCCTCACCGATTTATCCATGCCATCGATGATGGGGCGGATGAGGGCTTCGATGACGATTCTCCTGGCTTCTTCCAGGGAAAAGCCGCGGCTCATGAGGAAATAAATGGTGTTGGCGTCCAGCTGTCCTGCGCTGGATGCATGATTTCCCTGAACGTCATCTTCCGTGCAGAGGAGGAGGGGCAGGGAAATATTTTTCGTCTTCGGGGAAAGCTGGATGGCATAGTCCCCTTCGTCACCGACGGAGCCGCTGCAGCCTTTTTTGAAATCCAGGGTGCCCCGGAAGATTTTTTTCGATTCATCGTCCAGTGCGCCTTTTACGTCGATTTCCGCATGGGTCTTCTTGCCTACGTGGTCGATGTGGTAGAAGAAATCGAGGTGCTGCTTTTTCGTTCCCGCATACACCGCTTTTTCCGTCATGGCTGCATGGTCTCCGGCAAGGAGGCCGTAGCTGTGAACGTAAATATTTTCTCCACCCAGTTCGGCGGCGGAGAAATCGGCACGGGCCCCTTCCGCCAGCACAGTGTGGCGCTGGTCGAAAACTGCCACGCCGGAAAGGCCCGTTTCCAGACGGGATACCTTGAGGCAGGCGTTTTCGGAAAGGTCATAGTAGGCCCCTGCCAGGCAGGTGCCCTTCTTCGTCTCTCCCTTCAGTACCCAGACGAGGTTCAGGGATGCTTCCTTTTCCAGATGGAAGAGGAAGGTGCCTGCAAAGTCCGATACATCGCCGTCGCCGGAAAGGGTGATGGTGAGATCCGCCTTTTCGCCGGCGGGGATGGTAATGGTATAGTGACTGCCCTTTTCCAGAGCTTTCACCGTTTCTTCGGAGGCGCCCCTGAAGTTTTCAGGAAGGGCGCCGCCTTCCTTCACATGGGAAAGGTCTGAGAAGACAGGCCTGTTTCCCTTCTCCGGCGCTTCAAAGGCCACGGGAGTGTCGTTGGTGTGAAGGTAACGGTATGTGAGGAGAGGCAGCCGGTTGATTCTGATGTCTTCCATAATGCCTCCTTATCCTATGGCCCCTTCGAATTCAAGATCGATGAGGCGGTTCATTTCTACAGCGTATTCCAAGGGAAGGGCTTTGGAAATAGGTTCCGCAAAGCCCCGAACCAGCATGGCCTTGGCATCTTCTTCCGTAAGGCCCCGGCTCATGAGGTAGTAAATGTCCTCGTCCGGAATGCGGCCGATTTTGGCTTCATGGCCCAGGTCGATATCATCATTTTCGATGATAATATCGGGGATGGTATCGGAGCGGGACTCATTGTCCAGCATAAGAGATTCGCAGCTGATGGAACCCTTGGTGCCCTGGGCGTTGGGCCCGATGTACACCACGCCCCGGTAAATGGCGGTGCCGCCGGCCTTGGAAATGGATTTGGAGTTAATGGTCATGGACACGTCTTTCCCCAGGGCTTCCACCTTGGAGCCGGTATCCAGGAACTGTCCCTTGCCGGCAAAGGTGATGCCGGTGAATTCGCAGGTGGAGCGGTCCCCTTTGAGCACGGTGTCCGGATAGAGGCAGGACGTATGGGATCCGAAGGATCCGGATACCCAGATCATATGACCGTCCTCTTCCACCAGGGATTTCTTGGTGTTCAGGTTATACATGTTCTTCGACCAGTTTTCAATGGTAGAGTAACGGAGGGTGGCTCCTTTCTTCACGAAGAGTTCCACCGCCCCGGCGTGGAGGTTGGCCACATTGTAGCGGGGAGCGGAGCAGCCTTCGATGAAATGGCAGGTTGCCCCTTCTTCTACGATAATGAGGGTATGCTCAAACTGGCCTGCCCCCGGCGCATTGAGCCGGAAATAGCTCTGCAGGGGCATCTTCACATGGACGCCCTTCGGCACGTAGACAAAGGAACCGCCGGACCATACGGCGTAGTGAAGAGCTGCAAATTTATGATAGTTCGGGGTGATGAGTTTTCCGAAATAGGGTTTAATCAGTTCCGGATACTTCTTCACCGCCGTTTCAAAGTCAACATAAATGACTCCCTGTTCCTCCAGTTCTTTCTGGATATTGTGGTACACCACTTCGGAGTCATACTGGGCGCCTACACCGGCGAGAGATTTCTTTTCCGCTTCCGGAATACCCAGCCGGTCGAAGGTTTCCCTGATATTTTCCGGCAGGTCTTCCCAGCGGGCCTTCATGTCCGTCTTCGGGCGGACGTAGGTATCGATGTGCTCCATATCCAGCTCCGAAATATCCGGCGCCCAGGGCGGCACATCCAGTTTGTTGTAGATTTCCAGGGCCTTCAGCCGCTTTTCCAGCATCCATTCCGGTTCATCCTTTTCTCTGGAGATTTCCCGGATCACGTCTTCCGTGAGGCCCCTGTCTGCCTTGTAGGAATACTCCACCCTATCCTTCACATCATAGATACTGCGGTTGATATCCTCTACCTGGCTCTTTTTCTTTTCTTCAGCCATGACTACACCTCACTGCGGTATGCATCAAAGCCGTTGGTTTCGATTTCATCCACCAGCTCCGGTCCGCCTTCCTTCACAATGCGGCCGTCGATGAGGACATGCACGTATTCGGGGGTGATGAACTTCAGAATCTGGTTCAGATGGGTAATGATGAGAAGGGAATTATTCTCATTGTGGTATTCGGAAATATTCTTGGAAACGATGCGCACTGCGTCCACATCGAGGCCCGAGTCCGTTTCATCCAGCATGGCCAGCTTCGGGTCCAGAATGCGCATCTGCAGGATTTCACTCTTCTTCCTTTCGCCACCGGAGAAACCGTCATTGAGATAACGGTCAGCGTAGGACGGATTCATTTCCAAATCCTCCATCCTTGCCTTCATAAGGCGCTTGAAAGGAAACAGCCGCTGCTGCTTACCGGAAATGGTGGTCTTCGCGGTGCGGATGAAATTCTCCATGGTAATGCCTGCCACGGAAATAGGGTTCTGGAAGGACAGGAAAATGCCCAGCTTTGCCCTTTTATCAACAGACAGGTCCGTAATCTCCTGTCCTTCAAAATAAATATGTCCCTCAGTCACCTTGTAAACAGGATTTCCCATGATGGCATGAAGCAGCGTCGACTTGCCTGCCCCGTTAACACCCATAATTACATGGACTTCCCCCTTGTTTACGGTGAGGTTAATGCCGTGGAGGAGTTCTTTCCCGCCTACGGAAACGTGGAGATTCTCCACGCGTAGCAATTCACTCATTTGATCACCTCATAATATATTGTAACCTGCATGCGTCAGGAGACGTATACAATTGAAATCTTATTCCATTTTATATTATTTATCTCTATATGTAAATACGCCGGCGCCGTGGAAACTGCTTCCTTCCTGCCTTTTCCCCCTGCGGCATCACATCCTATCTAACTTTTTCAATATGTAATCCTTCCCATACCGATTTAGGGAAGATAAATGAGTATATTATATAGGGTTCACAGGGTGGCGGCGGCCGCTTCGCCGCAGCTTTTACAGGCCGCTATCCGGCGGCATACCCCTTCCACCACTGACGTGGTCCCACTCCTCCTGGCAGGCAGGGAAGTCAAGTTACAGAAGCGCGGTCCCTTACCCCCCCCGGTGGGAAGCGTGTCACAGGCACGAAAAAAGAGCGGATCGTTTCCGCTCTTTTTCCTTACCTTCTATATCCCGGTCCGGGGCAGTAGTAATCATTCCGGTCGCTCTGCCGGTATCCACCGCAGCCGTAGCCTCTGCCGTAGCTGCCGTCACGGGAGTCCCGGCTCACGGTCTGCCTTGGGCCCGGGCACCAGCCATTCCAGCTGCTGTCACTGTTATCGGCAAATACACTGTAGCCGCCAAGAGAAATCAGGCCAGCAGCAGCCAGGGAAATCATCAGGGTGCTTTTCTTCATGGAATCATCCCTCTTTCTTTGTAAATGAAGAGGTCTAGGCCTCTTCATTTATTATACCATGGTCCGGAAGCCCTGCCCCATGAGGCAGCGATTCTGTTTTTCCGGCCCTCAGGACTTGACGTCCGGCTCTTTGCTGAAGTTTTCATCGGCAAACCATTTATCGTAAATCTTATCATATTCGCCGTTCTTCATCAGCTTATCCAGGGCCTCATTCACCTTTTCCCGGAGGCCTTCATCTTTCTTGCTCACCATCATGACAAATCCGCCGGAACCGCTGATAATGCCGGCAGGCTTCAATTTCTCCGATGCGCCGTGGGCCAGGTAGAAGCGGGCCACCGGTTTATCCAGGATCAGGGCGTCTGCCTCGTTGTCCTCCACCGCCTTGATAAGCTGGTCGTGGTAGTCATACTCCTTCACTTCGGCGCCGTACTGTTTCGCTGTTCCTACATAGACCGTGCCCTTTTCCACAGCCACCTTTTTCCCCTTCAGGTCTTCCGGTCCCCTGATTTCATTGTCCTCTTTCCGGGCCAGGATGGAAACATTTTCCTTGCTGTAGTAAATATTGCTGAAATCTACCTTGTCCGCCCGGTCCTGGGTCATGTCTACGGCTGCCACCGCTATGTCCGCCTTATTGGCCTGAAGGGCCGGTACCATTTCATTGAAGGGCATGCTTTCATACACCACCTGAGCCCCCAGCTCCTTTGCCACGGCACCGGTGATATCCACATCAAAGCCTACGATTTTCCCTTCTTTGTCCTTGTACACAAAAGGCGGATAGGTAGCCACACAGGCCACCTTCAGCTCCTTCTTCGCCGGCGCTGAAGCTGCCTTCGAAGCAGCCTGCTTTTCGCCGCCGCAGCCGGACAGGCCGGCCATCATGCACAGGGCCAGCGCTGCTGCTCCTGCTTTCATCCATCTGTTCATACAAAACACCTCCCGAAAAACCCACCAAGTGTTGTCTTCATTATATAGAGCGGAAATTGAATTATCAAATGGGAAATGAGAGGGACCGCCTGCTTTCCCGGGTTCAGAAGCTCCCACCAGTCCGCCAGTAATCCTGCTAACTAAAAAAACCGGGCCCCTTTGAGCCCGGTTTCCTTATATCAATTATTTCTTTCCTTCATTGCCAAACCACTTGGTGTAAATCTTATCATAGGTGCCGTTGTCCTTCAGTTCCTTCAGCGCCTTGTTGACAGCAGCCTGCAGTTCCTTGTTGTCTTTCTTCATGGCAAATACCATGCCTTCTGCGTCTTTGGCAGTGCCCACGATCTTCAGGTCCTTGTCAGCGCCCTGTTTCAGGTAGTACATACCCACCGGCTGGTCAATGACCACCGCATCCAGGGTCTTTGCCTGCAGTTCCATGAAGGCCTGGGAGTTGGAATCCAGCTGCTTTACATTGGCTGCCTTGGCTTCCTGAGCCACTTTCACCTGCTGGGTGCCTACCTGGGCGCCTACGTTCTTTCCTTCCAGATCAGCCCAGTCTTTAATGCTGTCATTGTCTTTGTTGACGACGATGACGAAGCCGTCCTGGGTGAAATAAGGATCCGAGAAGGCTACCTGTTTCGCTCTTTCAGGAGTGGCATTGAGGCCGGCAGCAATGAGGTCGATCTGGCCAGACTGTACGGCCGGGATGAGGGCATCAAAGCCCATGCTCTTGAATTCCATCTTGCTGCCCATCTGTTTGATGATGGCATCCGTCAGGTCAAGATCAAAGCCTACATATTTATCGTCCTTTGTAAATTCAAAGGGCGGGAAGGTGGTTTCCGAACCTACACGGATGACCGAAGGAATGCCGTTCTTGGAGGAAGAAGAGCTGCTGCTTGAACTTCCACCGCCGCAGCCTGCTGCGCCAAATACAGCGGCCATAGCACCTAATGCCAATGCGATTTTTAATTTCTTACCCATCATGACAAATCATCTCCATACAGATATTTTCACTGATTGGAAGCACCCCTATGAATTTTTATTCAGGCTTCCTGTTTTCCTTTCATAAAGACATCCGGAAGATTTCGTTGATTTTCCCAAATTTTGTCCTAATTCAGCGAAATCTTTGCAAGTACCATTTTCGCAAGTCGGTATCTTTATGCAATCTATGCATATTTTATCAATATTTTATACAGTTGTCAAATAGAACGTGCATAATTGGACGGGAAAGGGGAAACGAACTTATGGGATACCCGAAATTGCCTCTTTCCAGGGATCCCGGAAGAGTCAATTTCCCTGTGCTTCATCCTGTTCATTGACCCTGCCCTCTTACCATGTTATATTTTATAGTGATAGTCTCGAAAGGTGGATTGGATTACCTTCAGGGCCGTTCATTGATTGTTTATATATTGTATATATAATGTATACTTTCCTTACATATAATAAAGCAGGCAGGAAAAATTCCCGCCACAGGATTCATTCGTTTTTGAATTGACAAAGGACTTTCTTTATGGAATTCATTATTTCATTTCTCTCCGAATGGGGATATCTGGCTCTTTTCATCTGCATGGTGCTGGAAAATATGAATATCCCTATCCCCAGTGAAATCATTCTGGGCTTTGCCGGTTTTCTTGTTTCCCAGGATATTTTCTCCTTTTGGCCTACAGTCATCATCGGAACCGCCGCCGGTATTACGGGGTCCGTGGTATCCTACTATATGGGCGCCAGAGGAGGGCGCGACATGATTTTGAAGCACACCGCCAAAGGAGGCCTTGGTGCCAGAAAGATGATTGCCGCCAAAGACTGGTTTGAAAATTATGGTGCCATTGCTGTTTTCACCGGCCGCCTGCTGCCGGGGGTACGCACCTTTATTTCCCTTCCTGCCGGTATTGCCCAGTTTCCTCTGCCCGAATTCGTCATCCTTACCATACTGGGCACCCTGCCCTGGACCATATTTCTTGTTTATGTAGGCTCCGAGCTGGGGCACAACTGGACCATGATTCTGGACTACAAGCTGGAAATCGCTGCTGCCTGCGCCGCCATTTCCGCATGCATCGGTCTGGCTTACTATATCTACCATAAGAGAAAATCAAAATGAAACTGAATAAAAACTGTATCTTCCTCTTCCTTTTCTGTATTGTCCTCTACGGCGCCTTTCTTGGCACCATTCCACTTCTGGACCCCGATGAACCGGTGTACGGGGAAACGGCCAAGGAAATGATAGCCACCGGCGATTTCCTTTCTCCCCGCATTTACGGGGAATTCTGGTACGACAAGCCGCCTCTCTTCTACTGGCTGGAAGCGCTATCTTTCAGCCTGTTTGGCGTTTCGACCTGGGCCGCTCGATTTCCTTCCCTCTTTCTGGGCGCCCTCACCCCGGTGTACCTGTATCTTTCCTCCCGAAAGCTCATTGGCGGAAAGGCTGCCCTCCGGGGTGCTTTCATCTGCGCCACTTCTCTTGAAATCATCGTCCTTGCCAGGAGCAGTGTCACCGATACCCTCCTCACACTGACGCTCACCATCGCCCTCATGTCCTTCCTCCGAAAGGAATATATAGCGGCCTACATATTCTGCGGTCTGGCGCTCCTCACCAAGGGGCCTGTGGGCTTTGGTTTTCCTGCCCTCATTGTGGGCATCTGGATGGTTCTTACAAAGCAGTTCCATGTGAAGGAAATCCTGGGCCTCAAATGGTACTGGGGCATCCCGCTGGCCTGCCTGGTAGGCCTTCCCTGGTATGTAGCCATGGGCCATATCCACGGCAGCGCCTTTATCGACACCTTTCTGGGCTACCACAATGTGACCCGTTTCGTGAGCCCGGAGCATGCGGGGCAGAACCATTACTGGCTCTATATAGTGGTGCTGCTGGCCGGATTTTATCCCTGGAGCGGCACCCTGCCCGGTATTTTCCGCCGTACGAAGAAATGGCTGAAGGATAGGACCAGTGCTTTCTTCCTGGTATGGACCCTGTTTATTTTTATTTTCTTCTCCCTTTCTTCCACCCAGCTCTTTTCCTACGTTCTTCCCATGTTCCCGCCCCTGTCCCTTCTGGCAGGCATGTATCTGACGGACTGTGAAAAGTCGGGCCATATTTCAAAGACCCTGATTTTTTCCCATCTCTTCTTTTCCCTTCTCACAGCAGGGGCCATTGCCCTGGCGCCCATTCATCCCGCGGGAGGCCCCATCATCCGGTGGCTCATCGTTTTCTTCATGGTCCTTGCCGCCGTTCTGGCCGCCCTGGGCCTCAAAAGGGGCCGCTTCCGCGCCTTCATGATGACCCAGGCCCTTCTGATTCTCGTCTTCGTTCTTTCCATATGGGGCGCCTTTGCCTCTGCTGTCTCTTCCCTCTTTACCTCCGCCGCCATTGCAGAAAAACTTGCCAGCACATACCGGGATCCTTCCATCCCCCTCTATGTGGACACCTTCTACCGTCCTTCCGCTGCCTTCTACACCGACATCTACGGAAAGGCGCTGCCTGAGTTTGACCGGAGGAAACAGGAAACAGACGAGAAGAATGAAGAAAAGGGCGTCCTCCTTCCAGGAAAAGAAACCTCCCATCTGCCGGAGAATGCGTATATCCTGGTGCAGAAAAAAGTATTTAAAAACTGGCCGGAAGAACAGAAATCGGGCCTTACGGTTCTCTGGGAAAAGGATACGGCCCTTCTGTTGTTAAAGAAAGAAGACTGACATTGAGCACAAAGCGCATGAAAAGAAAAAATAAACTGAATCACGGAAAGCAGGAAACCGGGGATAGAGGCGTCTTGAAAACCCTTCTCTTTTTCTTCCTGGCTGCCTTTCTTTTCCTTCTCTGGGGCTCCTGGCTCCTTCCGGTGACAGATCCGGTAGAGTCCAACTATGCTTTGACGGCCAAGGAAATGGTGCTCTCCGGCAACTGGATGTCACCCCAGATTTACGGTACTTTCTGGTACGACAAGCCCATCATGGTCTACTGGCTTCTTTCTATTTCCTATACCATTCTGGGATTTACCAGTCTGGCCTCCCGCATGCCTGCCATCGTCTCAGGCGCCCTGTCGGTGACCCTCCTCATTTGGTACATGCAGCGGATTCGGAAGGATAATGTGACTGCCGTATGGTCCGGCGCCATGCTGGCCTTGTCTCTGGAATTCTGGGTCATTTCCCATGCCGTCATTACTGACAGCATCCTCCTTCTCTTCACCATTCCCACAATGCTTTCCGGCTATATCGGTGTGATGGAGGGAAACAGGAAACACCTGGTGCTGGCCTATGCCGCCGCCGGCTTTGCCTGCCTGACCAAGGGCCCCGTGGGACTGGTGCTTCCCGGCGCCCTGCTCCTTCTGTGGTGCCTCACCATGAAATCGAGGAAAATGGCAGCCCGCCTTTTTCCCTGGCAGGGCATTCTTGCCTTTTTTGCCGTCACCCTTCCCTGGTACGGCGGCATGTACCTCATTCACGGCAATGATTTCGTGGAACAGTTCCTGGGCCTTCACAATATCCTGAGAGCCACTTCTTCCGAGCACCCCGAAGATAACCACTGGTATTACTACCTGGTTCTTCTTCCTGCCGCTCTTCTCCCCTGGACCTTCACCTCTTTTTACGAAATGGTCCGGGGCTGGAAGGAAAAGACCCCCTTCTACCGTTTCCTCATGGTATGGTGCTGGGGCACCCTGCTGTTCTACACCCTCATGGCCACCAAGTACGTCACCTACACCTACATTGCCGTGGTGCCGGCCATCATCTTTGCCGCCCTGGCAGCACCCGCCATCCGGCAGGGAGAGAAAAAGCCCTACCTGTGGACGGCTCTGGGCTTTGCCCTTTTCCTCGCTGCCGCCATCGGCGGTTCCATCTACATCAAGGAAGGAAGCTGGTGGGTTCTTTATGCGGTCATTTTCTATGCCTTCTGGTCCCTGGTTCTTCGCCATAAAAAAAGCAGCGGCCGGCGGCTCACTGTAATCACCGCCGTAACGGCCTCGGTGTTCCTCTGCCTCATGATGGAAGGCCTGCCCCACTATCTTCCCCGCCGCTCCGCCATCGACCTGGCACCGGAAATGAAAGCTGCGCCGGGAGAGCACTACTTCTTCCGTTCCTACCCTGCCGGATACACCTTCTATTCCGGTGAAACCGCCATCAGGGTGGTGCCGCCTGTTTCCGGTGAAATCGAAGAAAGAAATCCCCTGTGGAATGAAAAATATGTGATGCCCTCCCTGTCCGACAAAGAATTCATGGACAGCCACCGCCACCCGGACAAGCCGATATTCCTCTTCGTTTCTAAAAGCGATGCCAATCACTTCGACCACTGGTTCTTCAAATACCGTTTCAAACCTGTGAAGCCTCTCCTGACCGGCACCATCTACATTTTGACCAGCGAAGAAAATATTCCTGAATCCTTCAAAGAAGCCAAAAAGCAGATCAAAGAGGACATCAAGGAATCTCATGAAACTGATGATTCCGCGGAAAGTGATGAGTAAAAGGAGCCCTGCCATGGATATATCCTGTTTTCTGAACCATCTGGCCCAATACAGCGGTGAAAATACCTTCAACCCCTGGGCCGACCACGATGAAAACTATGAAATAGAAAAGGCCCTCGCCATCCGGAGAGCCAACCTGAAAGACTACCTCACCCTTCGCATCGGCAGCGCCAGGATTCTTCTCGTGGCCGAAGCCTGCGGCTATCAGGGCGGCCATTTTTCCGGCATCGCCATGACCTGCGAAAGAATGCTCCTGGACTTTCACCCTGCCGTTACGAGCACCATGGTCCTGGGCCATAGTGGAAACCGCACCAGCCGGAAGGACAGTCCCCTTTTAAAGCCTATCCAGCAGGAAAAAGGGTTCAATGAACCCACCGATTCGGTGGTGTGGAAAGCCTGCCTGGAAGCAGGCCTCTCTCCCCGGGATTTCCTTCTCTGGAACATTTTCCCCTTCCATCCCTATAAAAAAGGAAATCTTCTCACCAACCGTACCCCTTCGGAAGAAGAACTGGCCGCAGGCCTTGCCTATACCAGGGAGCTCCTATCCCTCACCGGTCCCCTTCCCCTCTTCGCCATCGGGAAAAAGAGTGAAAATACCCTCACCGCAGCCGGCTTTACCGTCACCGGCCTCCGGCATCCTGCCAACGGAGGCGCCAATATTTTCCGAGCCCAGCTGAAAGAGGCGCTGGCATAAAAAACCGCACCATGGACATTTTCCATGGTGTGGTTTTTTACGTGCAGAGGGGAAGGTTGACAGGGCTTCGCCCCGGAGGTTCTTAAGGTCTTCAGGTTTGACAGCGCCTTTTGCGCTGAAGGTTTTGGATTGCCGCAAAGGGCTTTCACCCCTCCCTCTCCCCGCCTGTCACACATGGCCGTGAAGCACGTACCGCTTGGTGAAATAGTTCCATATCATCACAATGGCTGAGGCAATGACTTTGGCAAACATGTACCATATGCCCATGATGTCGATAAAGAACCACATAACCAGCTGATTAATGCCAAGACCCATGAGGGAAGTCAGCACGAAAAGGGCCATCTGCAGGCCTGTCTGCTTTTGCGCATGAAAAACAACATAGACGCAGAGAATATAGTTCACCACCAGGGACACGGTAAAGGCAATGGGCGCCGATACCAGTGGATCAAGGCCTCCATATTCGGTCAGGGTGTAGAGGAGAAAATATTCCAGCAGGAAGCAGCCGCCTCCTACCACGAGAAAACGAAAAACTTCCCAGAATCGTTCTGTGGAAGGAAAGAATCGACGAATCAGAGAATCAAACATGGTCTTGCCTTTCTTGAATTAAGGGAAAGTAGGAAATCAGTCACCTTCCATGGCCAAAGGAATCTATTTTTTCAGCATCATGCGGATGATATTCATCTGGATTTCAAAGTTTTTCCTGCTGTTTTTGACCTCCGTATCCAGCATGAGGCCAATGCCCAGGAAAACCACCGCCGCCATCATGAAGAAGCCCGAGGTCACCAGGGTAGGCAGCTTGGGAACCAGTCCCGTCATCACGTATTCATGGAACACCGGCAGGAACAGGGCGAGGGAAATGAAGGCCAGAAGGACAGCGGCGAAAGTGAAAAAGCGAAGAGGCCGGTAGTCCTTGTACAGCAGGAAAATGGTTTTCAGTACTTTGGCGCCGTCCCGGAAGGTATGAAGCTTGCTTACGCTGCCGGCCGGACGGTCCCGGTAGGATACAGGCACATTGGCCAGGAGAAGATTCTTGTCCAGGGCATGGATGGTCATTTCCGTTTCGATTTCAAATCCTTTGGAAAGAATGGGGAAGGTCTTTACAAACATGGGGGAAAAGGCGCGGTAGCCCGTCATGACGTCTTTGATTTCATGACTGCTTTCTCCCCAGAATATATTGATGAAACGGCGCACCAGCATGTTGCCGGAATTATGGAAGGGTCTTTTGTTTTCCTCAAAATAGGTGGAGGAAAGACGGTCACCGATGACCATATCCGCCTTTCCCTCCAGAACGAGATTCACCATGTCCCGGGCATTTTCCGCCGGATAGGTATCATCCCCATCCACCATGACATAGCAGTCCGCATCCACATCCCGAAACATGGAGCGGATCACATTCCCCTTCCCCTGCCGGTACTCATGGCGTACCACGGCGCCTGCCCGGGCCGCCAGGTCTGCGGTGCGATCTGTGGAATTATTATCATATACATAAATCACCGCTTCCGGAAGCACCCTTTTGAAATCGGACACCACCTTTTCGATGGTAAGGGCTTCATTCCAGCAGGGAATCAATACGGCAATCCTGTCCATCATTTCATCTCCATTCGCTCAGATACTTTACTATTTTACTCCATTTGCAGGGAGAATCCTATAGCCGGAAGAAGATCGGAACCGCTGCAGACAGAAAAGGGGCCGTGAAAAAAAGATTGGATCTTTATCAGGTAGCAAGCCTTTGAAAGGAAGAGAATCAAAATTCCTGAATCCCCTACCATGAATGACACAGATATCACTCCGTCCCACTGTCATTTCGGCGGTCGAAGCAAAGCATCGAAATCTCACTTCTCAATGGTACAGAGAGCATGGTGGCAGGAGATCTCTCGGCTCAGAGTCTCAATAGAGCCAAACTCTTTACCATCCATACCGGCTCGCAGCCCCGCTCGAGATGACACAGGGACTGGAAGCCTTATCATCAGAAAAAAGTCATAGAAAAAAGGCTGTAAAGAAATGATTTACATTTTTTCACAGCCTTTTTGATTTATTTCAAAAGGATACCTTCCGCCGCCTGTCCTAGCGATTCTTCCACAGAAGGATGGGGACGGATGATTTTGAGGAAATCTTCTATGGTCATTCCGCCGGCTATAGCCAGGGACACTTCGGAAATCAGATTGTCTGCGCCGCTGCAGAGGAGCTGGGCCCCAGCATATGATTTTCCTGGTCCGTAAAGATTTTCATGTATCCCCCTTCATCGGCGATGAGACTTTTGGCATTGCTGCCCATGACCACCCGGCTTGTCTTGAAGGAAAGACCGTCTTTTTTGGCCTGATCTTCGGAAATTCCAACCGCTGCGATTTCCGGAATGGTGTAGACACACTGGGGCACCAGGGCTATGTCAATGGCCCGTTTCTTTCCGGCTATGGCCGCGGCCGCCGCTTTTCCTTCCGCTTCCGCCGCATGGGCCAGCTGGATGCCGCCGTAGACGATGTCGCCGATGGCATAGATACCGGGCACCGACGTTTCAAAATGTTCATTCACCTTGAAGAAGCCCCGTTCCATAATTGCCTCCATGGGAAGAAGTCCCTGGGTTTCCGGATGGCGGCCAGTGGCAATGATGTCTCCATCCTTCTTCTCCAGGGCAAGCAGACTGTTATCATCCAAACACCGCCACACTTTGTACTTCCTGTATTTCAATATCTCTTCTATAACCTTATCCATCACCAGTGCTATGGCTGTCTCCTCTGCTGAACAAAAGGAAAATGCATCTATCCCTATAGTATTCGATACTCCACCACCCTGTAAAGAGAAACGGAAACCGTGGATTTGTAAATGGATTTCGCAGGCATCGGAACTGCTCAATCACCTGCCACTCCCCCTCACCAGAGAAGAAGGACTCTTATGCCGGTTTAAAGTACATTTTTGAATAACCGCCATGGAAGAAAATCATGTACTTTCAAACCGCCCTGGTTCTACTCTCCTTTTTTCATCATGCACTGCGGAGGGGCAGGAAGCCATTCCGGATTTTAACAGGTTGGAATGGTGATTTTTCTTCTTTATTCTTTCCATTGTGTTAAAATAAATGACAATGGAATGCACATAGAAATCCATAAAGGAGAGAGAAAACATACAAATGATGGAATTAAAAAAATGGCTGCAGAGCCAGGGAGAAAATAAAAGAGCCTTTTATATTTTTGCGATTCTGTCCCTGGTTCTCTGCTTTTTCCTCATTGTCAATGCCTGCTACGTTATTTACGGTACCCATTACAATGAATATAAAGTTACCCAAAACGCAACCATAGACCTGGTCAAGCCGGACGGTACCATTCAAAAAAAATATAAATCCCCGCTTCTCCTACCCCGGCGGAAGCCGGATCCGTATCCATGTACCGGTGTCCCTCCATTCCGATAAAAAGCAGTATACCCTGGCCTTTACCGCAGCCCGCGTATACTACCAGGTATCATGGAACGGCCAGATCCTTTCTTACTACGATGAATCCCGTATATCCCGAAACCATAACTTCGGCGCCGTCATCTGTATGGCAGAACTGCCTGCCAGCACCTATGGTTCCACCATTACCATAGAAGAAGAGCTCCTGTCCTCTACTTCCATTCCCTATATCGGAGATATCTTTGTTATTCCCACCAGAAAGAGCTATACCTACTACCTGCAGAGAGAAGGATTCTTCTTTATCCTGTACCACGCCCTTCTGACCCTGTCCCTGTCCGCTTTCCTTGTGCTTCTTTTCCTGAAAAAAAGTTTACTCGTAAAAAAAGGGCTGGCCATATCCCTTTTCCTCACATCTTTCATCCTGTGGTGTCTTTGTTACCATCATATGACCGCCTTCTGGATAGACAGTCCTTACATCAATTCTCTTCTGGAATACGGCTCTCTCTACTTCCTGCCGGCCCCCCTTCTCTACTTCCTTTTCCTTTCGGAAAAAGAGGGAAAACGAAGAGCCCTTTACCATCATCTGTCCCTGTGGTTTGTCCTCCTCTTTGCCGCTGCCTTCCTTCTGCAGGCAGGGGGGCTTTATACCCTGGATGACATGCTGCCTCTGCTTCATATATCCATTATACTTTCAGGCATACTTGTATGCTGGTACCAGCTCCACCCGCTGGGCAAAGAAAAAACCTGGCAAGTCGTGATGCGCTGGGGCATCCTTCTTTCATCCGGTGCCGCCGCCCTGGACACAGCCCAGTACTACATTACCTCCGGCCACAGTATTATCCATATCTATGTGATGCAGGCCCTGTCCACCTGGGCTCTCCTGGTATTCGTCTTTTCTGTCATCCTCTCTTACGTATTCCAGATCCTGGCACAGGCGGAAGAAGCCCAGGAAAAGAAAGCCGCTCTCCATCTGGCTTATCATGATGCCCTCACAGGCCTTTATAACCATGCCGGCATATTCCACATTGCCAAAAGCCTGGACAGCCGGAAATCCTACGCCCTCCTTTTCATGGACCTGAACGGACTGAAAGAAGTGAATGATCGCTACGGCCATGAAGCCGGTGATTTCTTCCTTTGCCACATGGCAAAAATTCTATCCTCCGTCACCCCTTCCTCCGCCTTCTGCGGAAGACTTGGAGGCGATGAATTTATCATCCTTCTTCCGCCCCATGAAGCAGACTCTCTTTTCCCTCTTATAAAGACCATTCGAAAAAAAATGCAGGAGCTGAAGGGCCTGCCCCATATGCCCAAAGATCCTTCCGCTTCCTTCGGCTGGAGCATCCATGACCCTTCCCAGCCTCTCTCCTTTGATGATCATCTCAATGAAGCAGACGACCGCATGTATGAAGAAAAAGAAAAATACAAACTCACCCACCCGGCCGAAGCAGGAAGAAATTTCAGAAGAGAAAAATAGGAGCTGAAAAGACGGCTGTCTATATGGGCCATCTTCTCCCCTGTTTTTCATCGCACTGCAGGCAAAAATCCTGCCGCTCTCAAAGAAGCGGCAGGATTTTTCATGACCTTTTGATTTCTGCATCAGGATGATGTCTGCAAAAGAGCCAGCTGCTGTTTCAGCCTTTTATTTTCCTGTTCCAGCCTGGCCTGTTTCTGTTCCTCTTCATATCTTTCATGATATCGGAGGCAGCTGGAAGCGGGCCCCTTGTAAAAAGCTGCACAAAAAACGGCGCCATGGGCGCCGCCAGAAAGTTAATGAAAGAGCATCATAATCCCGCCGCCTATGGTGGGAAGAGCCACGATAGAGGCCTTCAGCAGGGGAAGGGGTGCCAGGTGGGTCATTTTCGCACCCATCCAGGCGCCGATAGTGAGGCCGGCCAGGGTCTGGAGGAATATCCACATATCCAGATGGCCGCTTGCCAGGTAGCCCAAGCCGCCGGAGGCGGAAATAGGGAGGATAATCATCATGCAGGTGCCGATGGACTGGAGAAGGGACACGCCGAAGATGACCATGAGAGCTATCTGGATGTAGGCTGCTGCGCCGATGCCGAAGGCACCTGCCAGAAATCCGGAAACTATACCGGTGGGAATCCCGTAGATATAAAGTTTCTTGCCGGTGAGCAGAGTCCGGCGCCCGTGGAGATGATGGTTCAGCCAGTCTGCGTGGTACAGTTTCACATACAGTATGAGAGCGCTGGAAAGAATCATGAGCCCTGTCATGAAACTTAAATCGTCAGAGGGCATATGGTCCGACACGGCAGCTCCCAGAAGGGCGCCTGCCACCCCGCCGCCACCGATAATGGCGCCTACCTTCACCACCACTTCATGTTCCCTGAAATGGCTGTAGGCGCCGGAAAGCATGGTGAAAGTCATGGACGCGAGGGCCACTGCCAGTGCTGTGTGGATGGGCACGCCAAATCCTACGGTGAGAAGAGTAATGGTGACGCCGGCGCCGCCGGCTCCCACAAAGCCGATGACAGCACCTAATAAAATCATAGATATGAAAAGCATAAAAATCTCCTTATAGATGATTCGCTCTCGCTCAGGGGGCGACAGGCCTTCAGTCTGAAGGGAAAGGAAAAAGGTTCTCAAGCTGGACGGCCCCTGCGGGCCCAAGGGTATGGTATCGCCCCAACCGGCGATGCACATGAAGTCAGCGTTACAGGCTTACCCTAAATAAAAGGCGCCACCGGCAGCCCTCCAAATCCTCAGGCTGCTGTTTTTTGGCAAAAGGAGCTCAGCACTGTGGAGCCCAGAATGAGAATGGCTCCGGCTATACCGCTAAAGCCCAGAGGCTCTGCCAGCCAGCAGGCGGAGAGAATGATGGCTACGATGGGATCGATATAGCTGAAAAGGGCCGCAGTCTGGGCATGGAGATGGTGCATGCTTCCGAAATAAAGGGTGTAGGTAATGCCTGTATGGACGATGCCTACCGTGAGAAGAAGAACCACCGTGAGCGGTGCAAAGGACATGGATGAAAAGTCCTCTGTTCCCAGGGTATAGGGCAGAAGCACCAGGGATGCCAGTCCCAGCTGGGTAATGGTCATGTCATAGGCACTGATGTCCTTCAGAAACTGGTTCAAAAGCATCACTGACGCATAAAAGGCGGCGGCCCCCAGACCAAAGCCGATGCCCTTAAAGGTAACACCTTCTCCCGGCTCCGTCAGGACGCCGGAAATCAGGACCATGCCTGCAAAGGCAGAAAGGGCGCAGAGAAATTTCACGACCGTCAGCTTTTCTTTCACCACAAAGGGAGACGCCAGAATGACAAAAACCGGCGCCATATAGTAGGACAGGGTGGCCGTGGATACCGTGGTATAGCGGTAGGCTTCAAAGAGAAGAATCCAGTTCACCCCGATGGCGGCACCGGAAAGAAATAGAATTTTAAAATTTTTCTTCACCGCTTCTCTGGATATGGAAGAATGGCGCAGACACACCACCACCAGAAGAAACAGGGTTGCCAGAATCCCCCGGGCCTCTGCAATCACTGTGGAGGGCAGAGGGATATAACGGATGAAAATCCCCAGCGTCCCGAAAATCATCATAGCAAAAATAAACTGGCCCTTGGCCCTCATGGTTTCTTCTTTCATACATCCTCCCCTGAAAAGTTTCCTTTTCGCTTCCCTGCTTCTTTCCATGAAATAGTATTTTTATTATACACGTTTCCTCATGGTCCTGCGACCACCCGCCTCCATATTTCCGAAGATTTCATGTCCCTCTTTCCGTGCGCCTGCTTTCTCTCGCCCGCTTATCCTGCCAGACCGCTGAAATAGACCAGAGGATAGAGGATGAAGAGAAAGACCAGGGTAGTGGTGACGAAGGACGATTCCGCCATATCCACATTCAATCCATACAGCTGGGACGCTGCCACAGCAAAAATGGCAGTCGGCGCGCCGGCAGACAGAATGACGCAGGTAATCATGGCCGGGTCAGATACGAAAAGACGGGTCAGACCATAAAGAACGGCCGGCAGAAAAATGAATTTCACCGGAAAGATAGGCCACAGGCGGAAAGCCCAGGTGCCTACGCTGGATAGATGAAGATCATAACCTACAGGCATCATGCCCATCCAGGCACTGACATGAATCAGCAGGGTAAACAGGGTGCCCACGGCTTCCGGCCGTTCCACCTGACATCCGGAGAGCAGAAGCCCCGCTGCCACGCCCAGGGCAGGCAGCTGGTTCGGTGTGAGCAGGAGCTTGATAAACTGAGTCCTTTCCCCTCTTTTCCCCTGGGCCCTTCCCATTTCATAGTACCTTTGGGCCATGGGAAAGCAGAAGAGCACAATCACCAGAATCTGGGGTACTGCAATGAGCTGTACATAGGCAAAGCCGATTTCTCCATACAGTACATAAGCACAGAGGCCCGCCAGGGTGCCTATGTTGCCCAGCATCATGGAAATCAGGTAGCTTCCCTGGTCCAGGGGATTTGTGAAACGGTTCTTCTGGAAAAGATAAAAAATCAGCACCGGCAGAAAGCAGATAGGCAGAATGGAAACAGGGAGCCACAGCAGCTCCCTGGTCACATGGACCGACCAGAATGATACGAGGGACAGAAATGACGCCACCCCCACCACATTGGCCTTTATAATCAGTCGGAGTATATCTCTGGAAAGGCCCCAGCGCCTGAGCGCCATGCCCAGAGCCAGGGGCAGCAGAATATCTGCAAATACCACAAAAAAGCGGCTGTCCATCCTATCCCTCCTTTCAGAAAAATGCCGATGCCATGGCCTGCTGCATTGATTCCTGCATCAGCTTTCTTTATATTTTTACTATTATACCATGGGAATGAGAGGCCTATGGATGTCTGCAGCAGACAGATTCCAAGGCGCCCGGAAGCCCGGTGCATGGAGGGAAGAGGCATTGAAAAAGGAATGTGAAAAAATGTCAATTCTTTCTTCACATCCCTTTTGATGAAATTTCTATGGTCCCTCTTTCCTATGGATTTCCCATACATCCGCAAAGGCTATTTTCCTTCCTTCCAAACAGAGCTTTCTTCCGATGCGGTCCACCATCTCCACCGTGCCTTCTATCCTGCGGTAGCAATCCCGGTCGTAAAACACCACTTCCACCCTGTCTTTTTTCTTCAGAAGGCCTGTCATTTGATCCAGTACTGCCGCCCGATCTTCTGATACCTGCCTTTTCTCTTCTCTTTCCCTTCCTGTTTCCGCCAGAAGGGTGCCATAGCCTGAAAGACCATCGAAAGGAAGAAACTGGCAGGCTCTTTTGATATCACTCATGATGACCTCCTATGAGACCGTTCCTGCTCCGCAGGGTGGCTTTCGGGAAATAGTCGATACCGCGAAGCAGCGCATTTTTTCCAAATTTACTTTTAATATCCATCATAGCCAGCTCCACCTTTTTCTGCCTTTCCTCTTCCCAAGGCGAACGGAAGAGGGAAAAGTGCCGGGGGACTTCATCTGCCGGCGCCACATCCTCCAGCGCCAGGCGAAGGGTGCGTATGCCCAGGCGGGGAATGACCTTGTCCTGATACAGCTGATGGAAAGCCTGCCATATATCTTCCGGAACGTCGGTATATCCATCCAGCTTCCTGCTGCCGCTGCTCCCCTTCCTTTCCCGTCCAGAATAGCCGGCATAGAGGGAGATGCCCCGGGCTGCGAGGCCCTGTCCCAGCATCTGCTGTATCAGCAGCTCCGCCATTTCATAAAGCAGGATTTCCCCTTCCTCATAGGTGTAATCTTCAAAAAGGACCTGCCCCGTATGGATGGAGCGGGCCCTGGGGCGGTAGGAATGGATATCCTGCAGGGTGCAGGGCTCCCGGCCATGGGCATGGTCGATGAGGTATTTCGCATTCACCCCGAATTCCTTATACAGCATTTCGGGAGGAAGGAGGGTGACGCCGTGAAGGTCATAAACCCCGTATTTCTGAAGCCTTCCGGCAATGCCCTTTCCTATGTTCCATATGTCCGTGAGAGGACGGTGGTACCACAGGGTTTCCTTGAAGATGCCTTCATCCAGATAAGCTATATGCTCCGGTACATGCTTGGCCACAATGTCCATGGCGATTTTCGCCAGAAAAAGATTGGTTCCCACCCCTGCAGTAGCGCAGATACCGGTCCTTTCATATACGGCCTTCATCATCATTTCCGCCAGTGCCATGCCGTCCTTCCGATACATGGCCAGATAGGGCGAAGCGTGGATGAAACATTCGTCAATGGAATAGGCGTACACGTCTTCTGCAGAAAAGAAATGAAGATACACATTGTAAATATCTGCAGACACTTCCATATAGAGCCCCATCCGTGGCAGGGCCGTAATGTATTTCAGGGAAGGAGGAATCTCAAAAAGCCGGCACCGGTTCCTGACCCCCTTCGCCTTCAGCCCGGGACTCACCGCCAGACACAGGGCTCCAGGCCCTCGAGACGGATCCGCCACTACCAGGTTCGTGGTAAAAGGGTCCAGCCCCCGGGCCGCACATTCCACAGAAGCATAGAAACTTTTCAAGTCTATACACACATACACATCGTCCGCCATGGCTCCTCCATCAAACTTATTTTTGTAAAATAAACGTTCTGTGTTTATTATAGAATGCTCGTTCTACGTATGCAATGGAACACAGGATTAAAAATGAGATGGAGAGCCCCCTGCGTGAGGGTCCATAGGGGAAGGTTCTTAAGATGGACCGGCCTTCGGCGGTCGGGTTCGTAAGTTTGACGGGACCTTTGGCCCCGAGGACGGTGAAGGTTTGATCATACCGGCGCCATCTATAAATTAAAGACGCCCGCCACGACCGCTGCCCCTTGAGCGAAGCAATGCACAGCGAACATGATTTGCACTATGCGAACTGGATTTGTAAGGGAGCATCAGCGACCTGAAAATCCAGT
>OGYZ01000644.1_pt1 | contig 30998 bp, 25 predicted proteins | sample 1576681 | NCBI WGS metagenome assembly OGYZ01 (sample SAMEA3541480, study PRJEB24748) | human gut metagenome | biome: human gut; feature: human-associated habitat; material: faeces | place: China | collected 2012 | reverse complement strand
ACTGGCCAGAGCTATACAGAAATACTGATAAAACCGAAGCCACGGAGATAGTAATTATCGACAGTCAAATGAATTACCGAGGAAAACTTGACACTTACCTCCCCTTTTTCCCTTCTCAAAATCCTATCTTCCTATGGTATAATCAAAGAAATGAATATAATTGTTTCTGAAAGGAGATACCTTATGAATAGAGAAGAACGAATCAGAGCCGCCCTGGCCGGCCAGCCTGTAGACCATGTACCAGTGGGTGCCTGGATGCACCTTTCCGAATTTGACCAGGACCCCATTTCCCTGGCAGAAGCAGAGGCTGCATTTACAGAGAAATATGATTTCGATTATATCAAAATGATGCCTTTCGGCCTGTACAGCACCCAGGACTTCGGCAACCAGATTACCATTTACTGCGACCCCTACAGGGAACCGATTGTTAAAAATTTCGCCATCCAGAGCCCTTCGGACTACGATGCCCTGAAAGCCATTCCCGCCATCCAGGGCACCTATGGCAAGCAGATTGAATTTGCCAGGGAAATGGTGAAAAGAAGAAAACCCGGCACTCCGGTGATGCAGACCATCTTCAGTCCTTTCTCCACGTTGAAGAAAATGGCCGGCGACCGTCTCCTCATGGACATGATCAACTATCCGGAATCGGTACACCATGCGCTTTCAGCCATTACTGCCACCACCCTTGATTTTGTCAGCTATAACATTGATGCCGGTGTGGACGGTTTCTTCTTTGCCACCCAGAACGCCACCCGCTCTGTCATGAACCTTCATGAATTTGAAGAATTCGGCCAGTTCTATGACCTCCAGGTCATCAAATCCTACGCTAAAAAGACCTGGTTCAATGCAGTCCACATTCATGGAGAAGACATTTACTTCAACGAAGTGGCTGCCTATCCGGTCAACTGCATCAACTGGCATGACCGCCACACCTGGCCCACACTGAAGGAAGCCCGGGCGCTGACAGATAAATGCCTGCTGGCCGGTATCAAATCAGCCCCCTACTTTGTGAACGGCGTGTTGAAATACGATGATATTATTCTTGAAGGTACACCGGAAGAAATCACCGCCCATGTGAAAGATGCCATTGCCCAGGTAGACGGCAGAGGCCTCATTCTCGGCCCCGGCTGCGTAGTCAATCCAAAGGCGCCGGAAGAAAACCTCATGGCCCTTAGAAAAGCGGTAGAATCATAAGAAATCCTATTCCGTAAAATAAAAACACTCCCGTATCCATACAGGAGTGTTTTTTCATGCAGTGATTTATGCACCTGCCGCCTCACCATCGGAAGGCTCAGGAATCTTTCCTTTCAGGTCATGGTCCGTCATAGCGCATACGGCAGAATCAGACCACACGTTTTCTGCCGTCTCAATCATATCAATAATGGTGTAGATAGGAAGGATAACCCCCATAATGCCAATGGGGGCCCCGATACCGCTCATAAGAGAAAGGGTAAGGAAATAGCAGCCCATAGGCACACCAGCGTTGCCGATGGCTGCCAGTACAGCCACAAAAAGCCAGGTAATCATGGTGGGCATAGACATTTCATAGCCAGCGTTCTGCATAACGAAGAGAGACGTGACCAGAATGAAGGCAGCGCAGCCATTCATATTAATGGTAGTGCAGATGGGAAGAACAAAACGGGAAACAGCGGGATTGGCCTTCATATTATGTTCTGCCGAAGCCAGGGTCACCGGCAGGGTGCCGGCAGAGCTCTTGGTAAAAAGGGCTACCGCAATGGCAGGAGACATTTTCCTGAATACCTGAAGAGGATTGAGTCCCCTGGCCAGGAGGAAAACAGGAATCACAATAAAGAACTGAATCACGTTACTGCCAATGATAACAGCCGTGTATTTTCCCAGGGCTCCTACAATGACACCCGCTTCAATCTGGGCAGAAAGCTGGGCAGCGAAAGCTAGGATACCAACGGGAAGAATGAAAAGAAGAGCACGAATCAGGGTGAAAAGCAGCTCCTGGAATCCCATGATTCCCTTCATAAGAATGTCCCGGTTTTCCGTTTTTGGCATGAAAGCCAGCCCAAGACCAAAGGCAGCAGCAATCATCATTACTGCCAGCACATTGCCGGACAGGAAGGGCTGCAGCAGGTTATTGGGGATAACGCTCAAAATATGGTCATAATAGGTAAGGTGGCCCAGTTTCTGCGGTACGTTGGCTGTACCGGCACCGATAATATCAGCAGGAAGATTGCCCGGTGCAATCCATAGATACATCATGAGCCCGATACCAGCAGCGCAGATAGTCGTCAAAAGGGTGTAGGTTACAGCATGAGCAAAGATACGTCCCGTTTCCTTCTTGCCGCCCAGCTGGGCCAGGGTGGTAATCACAGCCAAAGCAATGGTAGGCACTGCGATGAACTGGAAAAGGCGGGTAAAAACAGTGGCAATAAAAGTAAATAATTCATTCAGCGGCTTAATTCCCAGCCAGCCCAGAGCCGCTCCTACCACCAGAGCCAGCATCCAGAGAACAAACTGGCGGCCTTGCTTGTTTTTCTTGTTGGCCTCCAGCGCCTTTTGTGCAGCTGCCTGCACTTCCTCGTTTTTCTTCATAAAAACCTCCTGGAATTATAGAGAAATATGTGTAAGGAACCATTTCCGGCGCGGCAGCCATAAAAAAAATCTTCCATCCCTTTGGGACGAAAGACTCGTGATTACCACCCAGATTCACACACATGTCACCATGCATGCCTCGTGAGGTTTCCTTCCTTGTAGAAACCATGATTCTGTAACGGGAATGCCCGGAAAGGCATACTGAATTCCGCCTTTCACGCTCAGAAACGCACTTCGATAACTCCTGTCTCATCCGCTCCCACTCTCCGGACTCGCTTGAAAGACCTCAAAAGAAACCTACTCTTTTTCTTCATCGCTGCAAGTGCCCATACTATAACATGATAAAATGACTGTGTCAAGGTGAAATTTGGAAAATCCCCTGTCTTTAGCCGCCCCAGGCTCATCATGACTTGTTCCCAGAGCAGCTTTTGCCTGAAAAGATGTTTCAGCAGGGGGAAAATGGATAGATTCCTTCTGCCATTGACTCGTCTCAACTGGCAAAAACCAGAAAGAGAAGTAAATATCCAAAATTTTTGCATACCCCTCTTGAAAAATATCTTCATATAAGGCATAATAGACTACGTCAGAGTTATGGGCGATTAGCTCAGCTGGGAGAGCGTCTGCCTTACAAGCAGAATGTCAGCAGTTCGATCCTGTTATCGCCCACCATCAAAAAAGACACTATGTGCTTCGCGCCGTAGTGTCTTTTTGATTTTCCCTTTTCTTTCATCGGTCATTTAACCTCCTGCATCCGCGATTCACTATGTCTTGCGCGTCGCTTTCGCTCCTTCAAGACATGTTCTCTGCGGAACCAGTTCGATCCTGTTATCGCCCACCACTAAAAAAGACACTATGTGCTTTGCGCCGTAGTGTCTTTTTTGTTTTCCCTTTTCTTTTCATCGGTTATTTAACCTCCTGTATCCGTGTGATTCACCACGCTGCCATTTCTCCATCAAAAAAGGACGCCTTCTTACAGGCATCCTTTTTTTGATTCCCTATTCTATCTTATTCTTCCATAGGAAGGGTGGATCCACCTACAGGGATTACATAGACACTGGCGTCCTTTCCCATTTTGTCCAAAGCAGCGTCCACGGCCTGCTGCAGATCATGGAACGGGGTCATATTGGCTTTGGTCACCATGGCATCATCCATATCGGTAACCAGGTAAATGCTACATTTCTTCTGTACCAGAGCCAGGGCTGCCGATTTGTGGCCTCCCAGTTCAAAGTGCTCATGAATCGCCTTGATCCGGTCATCAGGGGTATCATATTTCTGAATCCAGTCACCGAAGACGGTGCTGCCATAACCTTCTTTACAGGAGGCGGATACCACCATAATACCGCCTTCTTTCACCGCATGCTTGGCGTTATCAATGGATTTCTGCGCCTGATACAGGTTGATATCCTTAGGATAGCCGCCGGTAGAAACGATGACCACATCTGCGGGCTTATCGATTTTGATTTTATAAATGCTGTCCAGGAAACGGCAGGCTTCCCGATGGGCCTTGATTCTGTCTCCTGCTGCCGCAAAGGCAATCTTCTTATGGTCATCCAAAGCCACATTAACAATGAAATCCACGGGGCAGAAATGATATACTTCTTCAATATCTTCACGCACCGGATTTCCTTCCAAATGGCCTGCGTAGGCACCGGGGCGAATCATATTCTTATGGTTGGACTGAATGGCATCATGAGAAGAAACGCCGGGCATAATCGCTTTCATGCCGCCGGAATAACCGGCGAAATAATGATATTCCACATTGCCCGTAAGAATACGGCGATCTGCTTCAGCAACGGTTTTAAATATATCCACAGATGTACCATTTTTGCAGGTACCCATGTGGACGCACTGCTCAGGATCGCTGTCAATGCACTTGATCCGGCTGTAAATATCTTCTCCCACAAGCCGTTTCTTTTCCTCTTCCGTCTGCTTCCTGTGGGATCCCAGACCGAATACTACGGTGATGTCTTCATCCTTCACCCCTGCCTTTTCCAGTTCCTCCACTACGCAGGGAACCATAACCCAGGAAGGTGCCGGACGGGTGACGTCACTGGCCACAATGACCACTTTTTCACCAGGTTTAACGATTTCAGAAAGCCTGGGTGTCCCTATGGGATGAACCAATGCCCTTCTGACCTCTGCCGCCTCCGATTCCACCGCCGGACACTGCTTAGGATTCAGTTCCACCGGATGATGGCTGTCATCCACATGAAAGGGTACATAATCCTTGAAATATTTGATTTTAAATTCCATCATGTCCATCTCCTTATTCTTTGGAAATATGGGGCTGCCACGTCATAACGATGTATTTCTATATGTATATTATACCTTATTTAATAAAATAATCCCATCTGAAATTAAGAAATTTCCCGAGTCATAGAAAAGCGGCCCCTTTGAAAAAGGTGCCGCTTTTTCTCCTACCCGGTCATCTTATACCATATCTGCCAGAGACAGGATCAAATCCCTGCTCTTTTCCCAGCCCAGGCAGGGGTCCGTAATAGATTTTCCATAAACCCCATCGCCGATTTTCTGGTTTCCATCTTCGATATAGCTTTCAATCATGAGGCCCTTCACTATATGCCGGATATCGTCTGCATATTGACGGCTGGCCATAACATCCCTGGCAATTCTGATCTGCTCCATGTATTTCTTACCGGAGTTATTATGGTTGCAGTCTACTACAATGGCCGGATTTTTTAGATTTCTTTCTCCATACATATCTGCCACTTTCCGAAGATTTTCGTAATGGTAGTTAGGCATGCTGGTACCGAAATGGTTCACATAGCCTCGAAGGATGGCATGGGCCAGCGAATTGCCGGTGGTATGGACCTCCCAGCCGTGGAAAAGAAAATCCTGCTCACTCTGGGCTGCTTCAATGGAATTCATCATCACCGACAGATCACCGGAAGTGGGATTTTTCATTCCTACAGGAATGCCGGCGCCGCTGGCAATCATACGATGCAGTTGGTCTTCTACCGACCGGGCACCAATGGCGCCATAGGAAAGAAGATCCGACAGGTAACGATGATTTTCCGGATACAGGATTTCTTCTGCACAGGTAAAGCCGGTCTGTTCGATGACATGAACATGCATGCGACGAATGGCCTTGATTCCTTCCATCATATTTTCCTTCCCCTCCGGATCCGGCTGGTGCAGCATACCTTTGTACCCTTTACCAATGGTCCGCGGTTTATTGGTATAAACCCGGGGAACAAAGAAAAGACGATCCTTCACTTCGTCCGCCACCTTAGCCAGACGGCTGCAGTAGTCCAGTACAGCCGGCTCATTATCTGCAGAGCAGGGTCCGATAATCAGGAGGAATCTATCATCCTTACCGGTCATAATGTCAGCGATTTCCTGATCCCTTTTTTCTTTTAATTTTCGGAACTCCTCTTTCAGCGGGATTTCCTGTTTGATTTCCATCGGTTCCGGAAGTTTCCGGATAAACTGCATCTGTTCCATACATGTCACCTTTCGCTGCAATTTCTATAAAAAATTATTCATCCACTTTTTCAATCTTAAATACATTAATAGTTTCCACATCGGGGCAGCAGAATAGGGCTGTCCCTTTTTTCTGCCCAGGCTGAGGGATTTCACCTCCATAGCGCAGGATGTCTATATAGGGAAACGCCACATGCATCACCATGGGGCAAATCTGTCCCCGGTCTTTGTCAAAATCCCAGGAATCACCTACGCGGTGTCCTCTGTGGCAGGGGCACTTTCCCAGCCTGTCTACACAGGTTATTTTTATTTTCGGTCTTCTTGGCATGAATCAATCACCTCCAGACAGGATTCTACTGGAATTCCCTTAAAAGAATCGCCGCTGCTGCTGCTCAGTACAATCATCTGACGCACTGCCATCATGGCTTTATCTACAGAATCCATCATGGAAACCCCGTTCATCACATTTCCCATGAAAATAGCGGAAAAAATATCCCCCGTTCCCGGGAAACGGACAGGAATCATATCAAAGGTACGAAGGAAATATTCTCCCCTGTCCTTATCAAAACCTGCCACTGCATCTTCTCCATCCACTTTGGCGCTGGTAATGGCTATGGAGCCGTTACCCATGCGATGCAGCCTACCCAGAAGATTCTTCATAGCCACCCAGGAGAGGCCTTCCTTTTTATAAGTCTCGCCTGCAATAAGGGCTGCTTCTGTATAATTGGGAACCATGTAATCAGCCTGGGAAACCAGGCGCCGCATACCTTCCACCGTCCGCTCTGTGAGACCGTTATACAGATGGCCTTCATCTCCCATGATGGGATCCACAAAAATCTTTGTCCCCTTTAACCGCTCCCGGCTGCAGTAATTGGCAATCATGGCAGCCTGGGCAGGAGAAACAATAAAGCCTGTTGAAATGGCATCAAAAGAAAACCCCAGCGCTTTCCACACACCTATGGTATTTCTCATATAATCCGTGGTATCCAGGATTTCAAAGCGCCCATAGTCCAGCGTATTGGAAACAAGGGCCGTGGGAAGATTGTAAATATGATGGCCCATATGAGTCAGCACCGGCATCATGGCCGCCAGTGCTACCTTCCCGTATCCCGGCAAATCGTTGACCAAAAGCAGATGTTTTCCCAAAGTATCCCTCTTTCCTGTAGCAATGTGCTTCTATTTTATCATATCTTTGAAAAAAGCAGGTAAAAGAATATAATGTTTATAAAAAAGTTCCCATTCATTGAAAGGAAAGAAAAATCCATGCATATTTTTATCAGGGACGAATTTGATCTTTATAAAATCATACACAGCGGCCAGTGCTTCCGGGCAGTCGAAATAAATGACGGCCTTTTCCGCTTCATCACCGGCCGCCATGTTCTCTACATACGCCATATACAGGGTATCCGTTATGATGTGTCCTGCTCCCCATACCTGTGGAATCACCTGTGGAAGCCCTATTTCGATCTGTTTGAAAACTATGAAGCCATCCGAAACAGTATAAGTCCAAATGACCATTACCTTCAAAAGGCAGCCGACTACAGCAGGGGCATCCGTATCCTTAGGCAGGACCCCTGGGAAACACTGATTACCTTTATTATCTCCCAGAGAAAATCCATCCCCGCCATTGCTTCTGCTGTAGAAAAACTATGCCAGAAGGCCGGAGAGGAAATCAAAACACCTCTGGAAATACTCTATACCTTTCCGACGCCCCAAAAACTTTCTTCCCTGTCCCCGGAGGACCTCAAAGCCTGTTCCCTGGGCTACCGCATCCCCTATATTTCCAAATCAGCGGGAATCATAAAAAAATCGCCACACCTGCTGAAGGATATGGCGAAATATGATGATGAACAGCTATTGAACGCCCTGATGGAACTTCCCGGCGTTGGTATCAAAGTAGCAAACTGCACAGCCCTCTTCGGCTTCCATCGCACAGCCCTGGCACCGGTGGACGTATGGATAAAGCGGGTCATTGATCAAAAATACGAAGGATCCAATCCCTTTCCCGCCTATGGGCAAAAGGCTGGCATTATGCAGCAGTACCTTTTCTACTACGCCCAAAGTACCGGCATGAAATAAACATTAAAATTGCAGTCCCGCCTTCTTTAGAGTTTTGAAAGTATAGGTCAGGATATGATACAGAGTCTCGCTGTCTTCGGCAGTGAGATTTTTCTCATCCATGTTTTTCAAATCCTTATAATAGAAACCCAGCTTCTTTTCCAGCTCCCGGCGAACCTCCGATTCCGGCACTGCAGTTTCCTGTTTTTTCTGGTTCTTTTCATCCTTCATTTCCTGCTTCAGCGCATCCAGCTCTGCTTCCAGCTGGAACGTTTTCTCCTGAAGACTGCCATTTTCTCCGCGAAGAGACTCAATGGTAAGGTTCAGCCCCTCATTGGCATCCCTCTCCTGAGATAAATTCACCTGAAGACATTCTACTGTCCCCTTCAGCGCCGCAATGGTATCTCTGGCAGCCAGGAACCCTTCCCGATTCAAACCATTCCCACTCATATCTATACCTCCTGTTTAACCTGTACTTCTTTACTCCTATTTTATCACACAACATAGGATTTGAAAGATAAACATCAGGAACGCTGCTTCACAAATTTCTGGACCACCTGCTTATAGGCCGGACCATTCACCGCCATTTCCATAGTATGGGCAGCCCCATCAAAAATATAAAGCTCCTTCACGCTGCTGGAAGAATCAGCCAAAAGCTCATGAGCCACCGATGGAGGAACAAGCATATCCGCGCTGCCATGAAGGAAAAGCACCGGAGAAGACATACGGGTCACCTGGGATGCCGGATCCACATCGGACAAAATTCGGCCGGTATGGAAAAACATAGCCGCCTGCATAAAAGGATTCAGCACATCCATGCCAAGGACCAGCCGATCATCGCCGGTATAGGTCATAATCTTATCCCGTCCCAGTGCCAATAGATTCCCATACGAACTGTCAGCCACATAGAACTTCATATGCTGCCCTTCCACACTGCCGCTGTAAATCAAAGCCATGGCCGCGCCAAGAGAAATCCCGTGAAATCCGATCTCCATAGATGGATTCTTAGACCGCAGAAAATCAACCCAGGCATTCATATCATCCACATCATGAATCCCCCAGTCCGTATGACCACCGCCGCTCTCGCCATGGCCCCGAAGATCCACCAGAAGCACATTGTATCCCATATCCTGGTACATAGAAATATAAGGAACGCACATGGACCGATTCTGGTACAGTCCATGAAGAAGAACCACCGCCTTCCGGCCCCCTTTCACGGTCTCGATATAAGTTCCCCGAAGCTCTGTACCATCTTTGGAAGGCACCATCACCCTCTGCCACCCATACCGATCTTCAAGCCCATGAATCCTTCCCAAGTCCAGGCGATGATTCTCAATCCCAAGAATCCTGTCCCAGGGCGCATTAAAAAGCTCTTCATAGGATAGATTGCCTGCATAAAAGCCAAGACTCAAAGCAGCAAAAAGAACAAGTATAATCAACCATTTGATCAGTTTAAATAGAAAATGCATCATATCACCTGATGTTAAGTATAAACCATGTATAAGCCGTTTGAAAAGAGATAAGGTATGCCATAGATTCTAAGGGTTCTGCGCCCCTGGACACAGAATGTTCTCAAGATGGACCGGCTTGTCGGCCGGAAGGATCGCAAGTTTGACGGAGCCTTTGGCCCCGAGGATGGCGGTATTACCATAGGCAATGCTTATAAAGTCAGCGTTACGAGAGTTGCCTTTCTGTGTCATATGGCAAAATAAGCATTCTGTTGAATTATCTGCCTTCGGCAGATACACCCCCTTTCCGGCTGTGCCGGACTTCCCCCGCAAGCGGGGGAAGAATAAGTCGCTCTATGATTTCCTGTAGAGACATGGCCTCATTGTTAAGCATCCATAGTACCCCCTCGAAGAGGGGGAAAGGTGGTGGCGCCAGCCACCAAAGGGGGATGCATTTCCGACGCCCGCAGGGCGGTTGTAAAGGTTTTATTATAAGAGGGCGCCTTCTATAATTTAGAGGCGCCCTACAACAACCCTCAGCGGCATAGCCGCTGTCAAACTTAAGCCCATTAAGAACCTTCGGCCCGAAGGGCCGTCAACCCTCAAGCCCCAAAGGGACTTGCCTTTTGTGGGTCCTGTAGGCGCATCAAAAAAGCTTCCCGATTTCTCAGGAAGCTTTTTGATCAGAATTGAAATACCACTTTGCCCAGCACATGGTCCACCGGCACAGGGCCGATAAACCGGCTGTCGGAGCTGTGGTTGCGGTTGTCCCCCATCACAAACACCATGCCCTCGGGAACCGTATAGGAGCCATCCATGGAAAATTCCATGGGTTCATTGATATAAGGCTCATCCAGCTCGCTGCCATTGCGATAGACATGGCCGTTCTTGAACTCCAGCTTATCGCCGCCTTTGCCGATGACCCGTTTGACCCATACATTATGACCCTGGGAAGATTTGTCGAAAATGGCAATATAATTCTTCATCGGTTCATCCAGATCATCCATCCAGGAACGCTCCCTGTGGGTCCGGCTGTCGATAATGACGATATCTCCGTAATTCGGCATTTCTCTAAGGACATGACTGATTTTCGAAACAATGAGATACTCCCCGTTGGTGAGGGTGGGATACATAGATTCACCGGACACCTTGGTGGGTACAAACAAAAAAATATGAATCAGCATGGCCAGAAACAAGGCCACCACAATAGAATAGACCCAATCTAAAACTTCGTGCATAAACTCTCCTTCATCTATCTGAAAATGTAAAATCCCTCTGCGCATGTTTCATTGTACAACATCACTCCTCTTTCCGCCAGTTTTTCCTGTAAAATCCCCGGGACCTGCTGATGCAAAAACCGTGAGTCCCCGGAATGCCCCTTTCTTCCTATTTCCCTGCTCAAGATGATGCATGGCAGTCACCTTGCCATCAGAAAATTTTCATGTAAAAAAGACTGCGAAGAAATGATTTCCATTTTTTCACAGTCCCTTTCAATGATTCCCTTTAGATACCCTCATGCAGGAAGGACCTTTGCCTCTATTCTTCCTCCTGCCATTTACGTCCCTCAGACTTGAATGATATTTCCTGCCTCCACCGGAATGGACAGACGGAAAACTTCTGTAGTCTTCTTGAAATCATCCAGGTGCAGAACTCCCATAATACGGCATATCATATCGCCGGCAGGGGTATAATTATGGGCATGGCAGAAAGCGATGATCTGTTCCGCATAGGTGCGAAGTTTGCTGAAGTCTTCAAAGTAAACAAAAACGCTTGTACTGCTGGGAAGCTGTTCTGCTCCAGCGATTTCTCTATTTTTTCCCTGTACAATGATTCCCAGTTTTTCTGTCCGGTACCGCTGATGTTTGATATCATCCAGACTCAGTGTGACAAATGGATAATTCAGATATCCCTCTGTAAATCCACTCTTTATCAACTGTCCTTCAATGGAGGATGCATCATAAATGACACTGCCTATATCTTCAAGCACATAATTTCTAACTGCCTTTTTTTCATATACATATTCGGCTGTCATAAAGCCCATCTGAATGAATCCATTGGGCGGGCGGTGGCAGAAATGGTCAGCCCATTTCATCATCCGCTCCAGCTCCTCTTTCCGAAATTCAAATTCAGCCAGCGCCTGATTCACCTCATCTAGCTTCTTTTTGTATATCTGTTCGAGAAAACAATAGTCATTCAGTCTCAATATTTCTTTTGTCTCTTTCAAGCTCATATTGAGTGCTTTATGATGCTGTATAATATGAAATGCCAGACACTGCTGAACATCATAATAGCGATATCCCGTTTCCGGATTTACATAAACAGGAGAAAGGATACCCACTTTGTCATAATGACGAAGTGTAGCAAGGGTAGTGTGATTCAATCTGGCCATCTGCCCGATTAACAGTCTGTTATTTTTCAAGATTCCCTCCAAGCAGCAATGCTGTCGTAAACACCTCAAAGCTGGTCTTGTCAGCTCATTGCAATCCTTCTAAAAGAAATGAATACCCCGTCTTCCTGCTGGAAACCTATTTTCAAAGGATGCAGAGCGTACATATATTTCCATAAAGCCATGAAAATATGACCAATTTTAAAACAGACTGCTTCAGATGAATCAAAATGTTTTCTGACAGTTTTTTTTCCCCCCCGCATACATTTCCTCTAATTGTCCACTGGAAACGTACACAGGAGCTATGGAACCCATTTCCGGATTTTGATAAAGCATTTATAAACCTCCCATACTTTAAAACCTCCAATACTTTACTTACTTATTATATCTATCATAAACCATATTTAGCCTAAAGGTCAATAAACGTTTTGGTTTAAGAGATTAATTCTTCCTGATTTTAACAAAATATTTACTTTATTAGTAGAATGATTTTTCAACAAATTCTAAAATAATGATGTTTCTACCATATGCACTAAATCCTTCAACCATAATAAAAAAGCAGTGCAGATCATGAATCTGCACTGCTTTTTTAATCACACTTCGTCCCGAAGTCCTAACAGATAATCAACGGACACATGGTAGTACTGTGCCAGTATCAGCAGCTTATCTGCCGATATTTTTCTCTTGCCCAGCTCATACATACCATAGGCAGCCTGGCTGCAGTGAAGCACACCGGCCACATCGGTCTGTGACAGATTATTGGATTTTCGAAGGAATTTCAGCCGCTCTGGCCAAACAGCATCAGCATTTTTCATAGGCATCACATCCTTTTCCATCGATTTGCTCTATTTTCCGTTTTTATCCAGCTTAGCCAGGATTTCCGCTATTTTCTGCTCCAGAGCATCGATACGTTTATCCTTGTCTGCATTGTCCTTCTTCAGGGCATCGATTTCCTTAGACTGACTGTTGATGACTTTTGTCATTTCTGTCCTGAACATGGCCTCGCGTCCTGCGCCGCCGCGTCCTACCTTGAAGGAAACGCCTGCATTGAAGCCGGGATCTCCGTTACCCAGGGAAACGCCTACATTCACCATGGTATTTTCATTGGGATGATAGAAGACACCTACAGCGGCGGCATTGGCATTGCGGTAATGACCATAGCCTGCAGTAAAGTCGGCCTTGTCGTCGGGATCATAGTCCAGCGGATGGAGAGCGGCCAAAGCGTTGCTTCCAGCTGCAGCCTTATTGATATTATTGTTGAGCCTGCCGTAAGCGTTGTTCATATCCCGGTAAATCTGCTGGGTATTGGCCGAGGTGACGCCGTTCACATAGCCCACATTAGCAGCGCTGGTGGGGTCAGTGGCATCGGTGACAACACCGGTAATAACGCGGCCTTTGCCATCCTTGCCATTGACATCAATCTTCGTAGCCGTGCTGTTGCCGCCAATCTGGATGGTATCGCCGGCGGTATTCGTGTGGATGAGGTCGCTGGTGGTCTTAAGACCGGAATCCAAAGCGGACAGATTCTGACCGGTAGTCTTGTCTTTCTTCACATAGTTTCCATCTTCTGTCGGACGGACTTCATTGTAAAGCGTACCACCGGAAATCAGGTTGCCATCATCTTTTTCGACAGTACCGTTGTTATTAGCAGAAATCGTATAGGTCTTGTTCCCCTTGTCATCCGTAGTTTCATCCACCTTGATACGGTCGCCAGCCTTAACCTGAACAGCATCCTTCGACAAATTCTTGATGACCGTCTTACCGGCATCTGTAATATTGGACAGATTCTTCAGATTCGTGATGTCGCCAGCATTCTTAGTGATGTTCGTCATGTTCGTATCAACCTTCTGATCTACCTGCCAGAGCTGACCGCCGTTGACAGCATCCGAGCTGTTTTCGCTCAGAGCACCAGCCTTGACATTTGTGATGGTGGTGCCGCCTTCACCTCCCAGGCTGATTTTTGACTTGCTGGAATCATCATATTTCACGGCATTCTGATCAAGCGTACTGATTGACTGATTGATGTTTGTAATAGCATTGGCATTATCCTTGACCTGCGTATCCAGTTTGGTCAGGTTATCCGAAATAGTTGTAGATGCCTTTGAATCAATATAATTGTAGGTTTTCGTTTCATCCAGTTTGCCAATCTTACTATCCAGGGCCGACAGATTTTCACCAGTAGTCTGAGTTTTCTTCACATAGTTGCCATCTTGCGTCGGACGGACTTCATCATAGACAGTCTTGCCTGTTACCATCCGACCATCATCAGCTTTGATTTCACCGGTACCGATAGCACTGCCCCACTTTTTAGCATTAGCTTTCTGGTCTTCTGCCGAAGCAGCAGAGCCGTCTGCATTTTTCAGGTTAGCCCCGATGTTGGATGCGTCGATGTTGGCTTTGTTATTCAAGCCATTAGCGCCATCTGTCAATTCCTTCTTGGCATCGTTGACCATATTCTGGACGTCGCCGATGTTGGCGGCATTGCCCTTGTTCTGGTCTGTAACGGTATATTTGCCATTTGTATCCTTTTCAATGCCACTGCCTACATTAGTAATGACTTTTTTGCCACCATCAATACCTTTGTTGGTAATACTTGGGCCGTCCGTAATCGTCAGACCATTACCATTCACTACTGTCGTAGAAGTCGTTGCCGATTCTCCTTCGCCAGTTGTGGTTGTATAGGTGGTACTGTTCATTCCTGTCAAATCCTTAGACAATTGGACTTTCAGCTTGTCGCCATCACTATTGACACCGATGTTCTTGTCAGTCAGTTTCGTGTTGTCTGCACCACCGATAATTTCCATGGTGTTATTCAGCTTCTTGGCAATTTCTGTTCCATCATCACCCTTGAACTTCAAGCCGTCTTCCATGGTAGCTACCTGGTGTTCACCGGCACCATCTGTGTAAACGATACGGGTCAGGCTCGTTCCATCGACACCGTTCTTGCCATTGATTCCATCTTTGCCATCTTTTCCAGCTTCATCATAGCCATTCTTGACGGTGATGTCAATGGAAGTTCCCGGCTGTCCATCTGTACCTTTTATGCCATTGGTGCCAGCAGGGCCTGTCAGGCCGATATGGCCGACACCATCTTTACCAGAAATGGAGACAGCATCGTTGCCATCCTTGCCGGAGATACCGACTTTGCCGTCGATACCATCTTTACCGGCTTCACCTTTCGGGCCGGTAATGGTGACACCATCTTTGCCCGGTGCACCATCTTTACCATCCAGACCGCGGACGGTGATGCCGTCGGAGCCGTTCAGGCCAATATGGCCATCCCTGCCGTCGATGCCGATCTTGCCATCTTCACCGTTTTTGCCCGGCTTGCCGATACTGATGTCCTTGGCCAGCTTCAGATCATACGTAACCTTGCCATTTTCATCCGTGGATTCATGGAGCAGGATGTTCTTGCCAGCATAGACGTCTTCTTTCGTCTTTTCATCCTTACCTTTACCAGCTGGCGTATTGCCTTCTACAGTCAGTGCTGTATGCGAAGTGCTGGCATTTTCAGCTTTTGTATTGATGTCATTATAGACCTTTTGCAAATCACCAAGGTTAGCTGCATTCTTCAGAGCATCGCCGGTTGCTGTAGCAATCGTAGCATCTTTACCTTCTGCATCCTTAGCACCATCGAGAGCACTCTTGATGTTCGTGACCTTGTTACCACCGACATTGATATCACCGCCAGTGATATTAGTCGTGCCATCAGCACCAAGGGTAATCTTAGCGCCGGTGGTCTTGCCGCCTTCGGTCTTCTGGTTGCTGATTGATGTGATATCTGTCAGGTCTTTTGCCAGCTGAACTTTCAGCTGGCCATCCGTCGTGCTGTTGACGCCGATGTTGCCTTCTGTCAGGTCGCCCTTCGCACCGCCGATGATATCGAGAGTGTTGTTCAGTTTCTTAGCAATGACCTTCGTTGTATCTGTCTGTGCATCATCGCCAGCATATTTCATACCGTCTTCCATGGTAGCTACCTGGTGTTCACCGGCACCATCTGTGTAAACGATACGGGTCAGGCTCGTTCCATCGACACCGTTCTTGCCATTGATTCCATCTTTGCCATCTTTTCCAGCTTCATCATAGCCATTCTTGACGGTGATGTCAATGGAAGTTCCCGGCTGTCCATCTGTACCTTTTATGCCATTGGTGCCAGCAGGGCCTGTCAGGCCGATATGGCCGACACCATCTTTACCAGAAATGGAGACAGCATCGTTGCCATCCTTGCCGGAGATACCGACTTTGCCGTCGATACCATCTTTACCGGCTTCACCTTTCGGGCCGGTAATGGTGACACCATCTTTGCCCGGTGCACCATCTTTACCATCCAGACCGCGGACGCTGATACCGTCGGAGCCATTCAGGCCAATATGGCCGTCTTTGCCGTCGATGCCAATCTTACCATCTTCACCGTCTTTGCCCGGCTTACCGATATTGATATCCTTGGCCAGCTTCAGATCATACGTGACCTTGCCATTTTCATCTGTGGATTCGTGGAGCAGGATGTTCTTGCCAGCATAGACGTCTTCGTTCGTCTTAGCATCCTTACCTGTACCGGCTGGAGTGTTACCTTCTACAGTCAGGGCCGTATGGGCACCTGCTGTTGTGCTGACCGTCTTTAAAGCAGAATCAAGGACTTCCAGGTTCTTCCCGGCTGAATTGTTGGCGTTCAGATAATTGTAGGTCTTAGCCTGGCCATTGTCGTCTTTTGCGCTGATGCGCGTTTCATTAAAGACCGTACCACCGGTGACGAGCTGCTGGGAACCGTTGTTTTCTGCACTCGTTTCACCTGTTGCGTTCGGATCTGCTACCTTGCCAGTGCCGAGAGCCGCGCCCCAAGCATTTTCATTGGCTTTCTTCTGGTCTGCTGTTGCTTTGGCTTCCGTGATCGTTTCTCCATCGTCACCGACGGTGTAGGTTTTCAAGTTACTGCCAATATTGGATGCGTCCGATTTGGTATACGGTTTCAGCTGTTCCATGACCACGCATCATGGGCATCAATGCCGTCAGCGGCTTTGACGAGACGATTGTAGTAGGCAGACTGATATGTTGTTTCTGTTTCAATAGGATCCTGAGTGTAATCGTTTAACGTCCCATCTGAATTGACTAGCTTATTATAATCATCAGCTGAAATTTCCTTATGGTTTGCATCGTAATATTTTACTGAATAATTATCGTCAACTTCCATAGTGGCTTTCTGTTTCCATTTTTTTGCTACGGAAGCTACGTCTCCCTTATCATGGCCAAAAGCTATGACTCCCGGCGCATCGGCAGTGGACTGATAACCGACAGCTGTTGAAATCCGGTCCAAAACCTTAACCTTAGAATCAGAAGAGCCATCACCCCAATCCACCAATCCACTGAATCCAGGCCAGGAGTTTATTCCTTGATTGATTTTATCTGCTTCATCCTGTGTGATAGGACGCCATTCCACACCACTATCAGCAACTACAGATTGATAACCGGCAGCCAGGGTGAGCATCGCATTCTCACCAGTAGAACCTCCAGCTATTCCAGTCGATAATTTGCCATTTACACTAGAATCCTGACCACCTAAGGCGACTGAAACATTGCCAAAGGCCATATTATTCATACCGCCAGCAGCATAAGAGGACATTCCATAGCTGGTATTTTGCGCTCCGCCATTGACTGTACTATCCTCTCCTATGGCAACATTCTGACCGCCGCCAACGACAACAGATTCTTTCCCTTTCGCATCATTATTTTTTCCGCCTAAAGTGGTGGCATACAATCCCGAGGCCGTATTCGTTGTACCTCCTATGGCACTGGACCAGACTCCGTCGGCTTCATTATGGTCGCCGCCTAAGACAGAACTGTACTCACCGGCGGCTTTATTCAACTGTCCGCCAAATACTCCAGCTCCTCCGCCATCTGTTTCGTTCGATGCACCACCGATTACAATAGAATGGACGCCAGATACCTTATTTTGATAACCTCCGACAATAACAGATCTTAGGCCTGTAACTGTGTTGGTATCACCTCCAACGATGACAGCATTTTCTCCTGTCTGATTCACATCATTTGCAACGGTATCGATAAGGTTATTGAAACCACCGACAAGAACGGAGTCCTTTCCATTAGCACCTGCCTTGACATCATCATTTACGTTAGAGAACAATATGGATGCAGCCCCACCAAGAATCAGCGAGTTTTCTCCACCTGCTTCAAAAGTGACTTTCCCTTCACCTTTCCACGGATTCCCATAGTTCGTCCCCAGGTTACGGTTCAGACTGATGACGTTTTTCGTCGTAGTTTCCGTGACACCATCTTTTGTCGTGACATCATTAACGTTGATGCCCCAGCCAGCATTGACTTTCAAATCATTTTTAGCATTATTCAGCTGTTCCATGACGACAACGTCGTGGTCATCAATACCGTCGGCAACTTTGACAAGGCGGTTGTAGTAAGCATCTTTATATGTCGTAGGAGTTACAGAATCGGGAACCTGCGTATAATCGTTGGTTGTATGATCTGCATTTGTCTTGCCATCGGTCCGCTGTTTCCATGTGACAGCATAACCAGATACATCTCCAGCATCATGGCCAAACGCAATCGTGCCTTCTTTATTAGTTGTGGCCTGATAGCCAACGGCTGTACCATTAGCTGTTGTGACAACGGACTGATTACCTGCCGCTAAGCCATTTAACGCACCAGTACCGGTAGAACCACCAGCCAGACTAACTGAGTAGTTACCATTTACACTAGTGCTGTAACCATACATACCATTGCCGCCCGTTCCGCCGATGGCTGTTGAAGAAACACCCAATGCATAGTTGTATGCACCACCAAGAGCAACAGCCTGCTGACCATTGGCAACATTCATGATACCGCCTCCGGCTGTAGAAGCAATACCACCAGCCGTGTTATCACGTCCACCGAATACAGCAGACTGATTTCCTGCTGCATTATTGTTATCACCGCCGATGACTACAGACGTAGCGCCAGAAGCAACATTGTCCAATCCACCGACAACGACACTGCTCTTGCCGGATGCCAAGGCTTTACCAGCACCGACGATAACGGAATTTGCATCAGCAGCACCGTACTGTTTCGCAGGATCTCTGTCTTCAACCAGGCCGCCGATAATCATTCCTTTAGCCTCGTCATCGTTGTACCCCGTGCCAAGATTGTGTTTCAGGCTGATGACATTTTTAGTTACCTTTCCGGTGTTCGTCGGGTCTTTTTCATCAGCAACGTTGATGCCCCAGCCAGCATTGGCTTTCAAATTATCGGCCTGCTGTTGGAGGGCATTATACACCGTACCGCCCGTGACAAGCTGCTGCGAGCCATTCTTGGCCGGGTCATTCTTCTCTGATTTTGTAGGATCTGCGATACTGCCAGTGCCTATAGCTGCGCCCCAGGCATTTTTGTTGGTAGCCTGATCCTCGTTCCGTTTCGCTGTCGTTTTTTCTTCGTCAATTAATGGCTGATCATCGGATCCCTTTATGATAGCGCCCTTCTCATCTGTCTGATAAACCGGATCTACTGTCAAGTTGTTTCCGATATTCGATGCATCGATATTGGCTTTATTGCTGGCATCTGTTTCTTTAACAGCTTCTTTCAACTGACCAACTGTAGCAACATCCGAATTAGCAGCACCGTCGGCTACATAGGAGATGCGGCGATACCGCGTGTCGCTACCTTCTTTACCGTCACCGACAGATACATACGACTTTGGAGCTGCTTGACCCGTGATTGCGGCCTCTGTAGAAGCTGCGCCCGTGGCCATGGAGTTCGCACCGATAGCGATGTTGTTCTGTTTGGCTACGGCATTATTACCGATAGCAATGGACTGACTGTCAGAATCCGGATTCGTACCTGTGCCGGCATTGTCAAAAGTATCTGCCGCGGCCCCACTACCAATGGCAATAGACCCTGTACCTGCGGCGTCAGAGCCATAGCCAACAGAAACGACATTATTCCCTGAGCTGGGATGGACCTGGTTATTGGCATCATATTTTGCGCCAATATATACACTTTCCGTTGCCATAGAGGCATCGCGGTCACCTATGGTGATGGTATTTTTACCGGCTATTGCATTCATGCCAAGAGTATTTGAACCTACTCCTCTTGCACCACCGCCATGATAATTCTTTGTTTCACTGGAGCTATAAGATTTACCATTATCATCTTTATAGTTTGTCCCTACATAATCATTATTGTATAAACTTTCTGCCTGCACTGAGGGCATCCCTACAAACGAGAAAGCTCCCAAGGCCAGCAACACAGCTGCCGTCAGGGCGGCACTGCTCTTGGCTACGCTGCTCTTTGTATGGCGGCCGTGGCTCTTGGCGATTTCAGAAACAACGACGGCGCATTGCTTCACTTTACTGTACATGACCTTATAGATTTTGTTCATGTGACCCTGTCTCCTTTATTCTAAAAAAACTTCGAATCTAATGTGTAGATTAGATTCATTTTTCTTAGAATAGGGCCTGATGTGGCAGTAAGGTCAAATTGCCTATCAAAATATGAATAAGAATCCTAAACTAATAAATACGGTAAATTTACGTCAAATTATTGTTGATACAATATATCATCTATACAATTACCTCATATTGCACCAACAATTCATACTATCAGCTCATAAGCCTTTTCAGATTTTAAAGCCCTCCCTTGATAAACTTCATCTATTTAATGAATAAACATTCGTGTTTAATAAAAGGCTTAATAACAAAACGTATTATTTCAATGATTCGATTGATTGAATGAATGTAAAATTTCTCCTTTTCATTTCTTCTATAGCCATAAAAAGGATGGTATACTCCCCTCCTGGCAGACAGATTTTTTGTTTCACCTGCCTGCTCCAAAAGGAACATACCATCTGCTATCTTTTCGTTATTTTTTGGATGTCAGATTACTTCTTTGCAGCCAGAGCCTCCACTTGTTTTTTGAGTGCTTCGATTTCTGCTTTCATTTCAGCTTTATCCTTTGCATTCTGTACATCCCTGGCCTTCAACTCGGCAATTTTCCTGCGATGAAGGGCAGCCAGAGCGGCGGCACCGGCGCCCACATTGTTGATGCGATCGTCCAGTTCCCCTACCCTGCCGTTCAGGTAGTTGATATTCTGGGTATTAGAAGTCACCTGATTATCCAAAGCAGACAGATTCTCCCCAGCGGTATTGGATACTTTCATATAAGTGCCATCCTGTTTAACCCGGGTTTCGTTGTAATACCGTGCCAGCATTGATAGCATTCTTGGCCCCATCTTCAATCGTCGTATCAGCTACATTTCTGATATAAGCATCAAGAAATGGAAGTGGACAACTGAACTACTTTACAAATCCATCCATCAATCCTGTTATACATTCACCCATCTATGCGGCTTTTGCAAAATTGGTTACATTTTGCTTTCCTCAGGCAATATAAACAAGTGGAGATGAAAATACAGAAATCCTTCCGGAACTCTCTGAAATGGAACTACGCAGCAGAGAAATAAGCCATGAGCTTTCGCCCGGACAGGCTGAAAGATCGGCAGCGGCCATTTCATGGAGATGATTATGGATTCCCTCAGGAACTTTTCCCCTTCCCCCCGCGCCGGGTAGAAAAAGTGCAATACAAAATGCGGAAACAGGGATTTCCATTCCGTCATATGGCAGATGGCTTTGACGATACATTAGGAGCACCGATGCTTAGAGAGAAACGGGTCATACCGATTTCACAAATCCCGGCAGTAGGCAGAGCGTCTTCATCGATTCATGGCGGCTGCTTTATCCACAGGGACCTTCTATGTCCCTGTTTTCGTGCTGTTTTTTTCATAGCATCCTGCCACAGTCGGGCAATTTTATGTTAGTGGTTTCGCAGCAATTTACAGCTCCCTTACCAAGTAAGTGGAGCGCCAGCGGCGACGGCGGATAGGGGCATCAGTTCTTTGCTAAGAAATTCGGGCCTATCCTCAGGGCTTCGCCCAGCTCCATTCCGATCGGGCAAACACAAGGAAGGCCCTTTTGTGGGCAGGCTAAGGACCAACTTTGCCCGACTTGGCAATCCTATGCAGGATTGCCATCTGAGGAAGGAGCTTGATGATTCAGCATGTACCTCAGTACTGCATCCCTTGTAAAAACAAAAAACAGCCTCATACGAAGCTGCTTTTTCATCGCAAAGAAACCTGGTGCCCTCCCATCCCCTATGCTCAATGAGTTCGGTGTCTGCATGGTCTACGGCCGCTGCTGCACCTGGGAAGCAATGATTTCCTTGCAGATTCTGATTTCATACGAATTTTCATGTCATACTGCGTCGTAGAATTCCTTAAATAGTTACTATTTTCGTTATTCTACTCCTTGTCTGCCATAAAAATTCTAGAATGAAATCAGAAAGCAATGAAATCACTGCGCTCCTGCACGACGGCGCGCGCCAGGCAGGATGCTCCCGTCATTTCTGCCGTGATAGATGGCTAGGTCCTGGATTTCTCTGTTATTTTTAGATTTACCTTCCCGGCCGGGTCGGGTAGGGAAGAAAAGCGGTACCATTTTCTACTTTCCTTCACTCCATAGAATCATTTCTTATGCGCGCTTGGAAACATATGGAGTGATTTTCTGTAGAACCGCGGACTTTTCATGTCCCTCTACTATATACATACCGCGAGAATGAAAAATGAGAAGTGGGAAATGGAAAATTTTGATGAAAACTTTCTTTGTCATGCTAAAAGGGGGTTATGAAAAAAATAGCATCATTTCTTTCATAACCCCTTTAGCATGATATGATTATTCAGCTTAATTCCAATTCACCACGCAAAAAACAGAAAAGCCTATCAGGGGAGTCTCCAGGTAAGTTCAACCAGTAGATACGGCGTCCGCGCCTTGGCTCTCCCACTTATGTGGGTGCTGCTCGATACTTGTCGCTAAAGAGAGGAAAGTCCTGCGAGCGCTCTTCCTTATTGCTTTTCTGTCTTCCGTTTTTTATCCTGCATTTGATTCTGTCTATTGCCGGCCGGCTTTAGGAGAAGGGAGGGTGGAAAGGGAAATTTCCTGACGTTTCCCTTCTTCCCTGCCCTCTTCTCTACCGCGGATGTGGAAAAAGGCATTTGAAGATGGGATTCATCATCTCATGAGGTCTTTTCATCCCTCTGATACTAACATCGCAGAAGGTTTGATTTTTTGACCCCCCCCGGAGAAAAAATTTTGAATTTTTTTCTCAGCCCTGATCTCACCGCTGACGCGGAGCTCCTTTCTGTGAAAGGAATCTGCGCTGCGTTCTTTCCTTCCGCTCCACTTGCCATCTGGGACAGAGCAAATTCTCTACATAGAAGCTGTATCTGCTTTTTATAACAAATCTTTTGAGGGAGGTTGTAAAAATGAGGGGCTTATGCAATATAAATGTATGGAGAAGGAAATCAGGAAACTCCATGGAGGATTCTATGTCCCAATCTGTCATGTATGTCGCGAATATTCCGGCCGGAATGCAACTTTGGCAGCAGGGAAATCAAGAATCCCTGTATACAGGCTCCTGATTTTTCTCCACTATTTCCCGGGGCCCGGGGAAATGGGAACGGATTCTGCAGATTCGTAAAAAGCTTCACAACCAATCGAAAGCACGGATACCATCCCTTGCAGCATGAGCCCGCATTCCCGGACGACAAGAGCAGGGTTGACACAGGTTTTTCCTGCGGTTTAGCGCTGCCGCCTGATTCCAAGAGGCCTGCAATACTGACTGGCACGGATAGGTATCCGTGTTTTTGTGCTGCCTTTTTTATTTCAGCAAAGGTTTTTTATGGTATGATAAGTAATATATTTTTTCAGGAGGTTCCCATGAAACGTCAAATTCTTATGTTTGCTGCGGCTCTTTCGCTTTCTGCATCCTGCCTGTGTACTGGAGAAGTTTTCGCCGATTACGAAACCAGTCTTTCCCGTGCTGCTTCTTCCCGTCAACTGGCGGAGCAGGAGACCATGGGGCTTTTGTGGATGCGCACTTCCGCAGAGTACCGGGCTCTCTGCTATCAAGCCTATAATACGGCTCTTTCTTCTCTGGACAAGGCCATGAAGGAGACCCCGTCCCGTCACAAGCCCTTTGCCATCATTCTCGACTGTGATGAGACGGTGCTGGATAATACCCGCGCCATGGGCACCTATGCATCTCGGGGAAAGGGGTACTGGGACGGGTGGTGGTGGCATGACCGGGTACATGAAGGAAAATCTGCCGCCATGCCCGGCGCTCTGGATTTCTTAAATCAGGTATCTGCCAGGGGAGTGGAGATTTTCTATGTGTCCAACCGGTACAAACCGGATAATCTGGATGTGACCATAGACAATCTGAAAACTCTGGGATTTCCTTCTGCCGACAGGAATCATGTCCTTCTCTTTACGAAAAACAGTGATAAAATGCCCCGTTTTGCAAAGATAGAGAAATCTCACCAGGTTCTTCTCTACCTGGGCGATAATGCAGGCGATTTTCCTCTGGGAATGAAAGGAAAATCTTTAGCAGAGCGGCAGCATATCATAGATACCAGCGCAAAGGACTTCGGCACCCGCTTCATCGTCCTTCCCAATCCGGCCTACGGCTCCTGGGTCAGCGCCATGGATCCCCATTATATGAAACTGCCGGTGGAAAAGAGAAATGAGGTCAACCGGAAGTATCTGACGAAATAAAAGAAGTCTAGGGAGCGTTTTCGGATGCCACCCCTCCTCTACCTGCTGACAGTTTCATATCTCTCACCATAAAAAGAGGCTGTGAAGAAATGATTTACATTTTTTCACAGTCTCTTTTTCTATTTGGATATATAGGGATTTCCCTTCAGCAGGAATCGCCAGGGAAAGTCTTTGCCATAAGTGGCGTAGTCTATGTTTTTCCTTTTTGTCGCTTCAACAGGCCAGGGGCCGTCTTCTCTGCTTTCCACGTAAAGGGTGTCTCCGGTGAGATCCATACCGTAAAAGGTCATGTCTATGCCCATGGCCTGGGTGAGGCGGCCGGGGCCGGAGGTAAGGAGCTTTTCCTTAGTCTGGTTTCTTCTTTTTTTCATGAGGTCCAGGCCTTCCAGTGGTTCCAGGGCGCGGATAAGGACGGAGCCGGACTCACCTTCATGTCCGCAGACAAAATTGAGGCAGGTATACATGCCGTAAATGAGGTATACGTAGGCATGGCCCCCTTCGCCAAAGATGATTCTTGTCCTCGGTGTGAGGCCTTTGAATACATGGGCCCCGTCGTCTTTGTGTCCCTTATAGGTTTCCCCATAGGCTTCACACTCTACAATACGACCGGCGGTGACGCCTTCTGGAGAGCGTCGGACAATGACGGCGCCTATCAGTTTTTGGGCTGTAGTGACAGCGTCACCAAGAAAGTCTTCTCTTTCCCATTTCATTTCACGTCTACCTGCATGCCCATGTCCAGACTCTTGGGCGGATCCGTAATGACCCGGTCTCCTTCTGCCAGGCCGTCCATGACGAGGACGTAGCCGCCGGTGTCGCTGGCAATGGAAACGGATTTCATATCTACCAGGTTGTCATCATTGACGACAGCCACGGTGCTGTCACCGATAATAGCAGACTTGGGAATCATGTAGCAGGAAACGTTCTGGCCGCTTTCGATGCGGATGCTGTATTCATTGCCAATGGTAATCTCATCGTCGGGATTATCTACCTGCACTTTATAGGTAGTCAGTTTATCACCGTTTTCATTGGGCTGTTTTTTCAGTTCGCCGTACCACACTTCTGAGCCGTCACTCATGGTAACGGTCAGTGTTTTATCATCTTTGGCTTTATCCATCACGTTATCCAGTTTGGATGGAATCTGCACGGAAGCAGTGACCGGAGAATCCTGGCGGATAACGAGAGCCGGTTTCCCTGCCATGGCCAGATGGGTGTCGCCGATATATACCTGGGAAATGACACCGCTGATGGGGGCACGGACGGTGCAGTTCGCAATGGTTTTCTCCAATGTCTGCAGAGAGGCCACCAGCTGGGCCGGTGCCTCTGCCGGTGCCGGTGCTGCAGCCGGTGCTGCCTGCAGGTTGCCGCCTTTTCTGCCTTTAATCCGTTCATATTCCGCCCTGGTGATGATGCCCTGTTTGAGCAGGGATGCTTCCAGACTGTCATCTACGGCAGGAGCACTGTAGCTGTAGGAGGGAGACGGCGCTGCTGCCTGGGAGGCGGCGGCAATCTGGCTTCGAAGCGAGGCTGCCTGGGACTCATACTGGGAGGAGTCGATTTTAAAGAGCTCGTCCCCTGCATTGACAATAGTGCCTACGTCGGGAGGGTTGGAAATCAGATTTCCAGAGACCTGGGGAATCACGGGAGCCGTATGAAGAGCTTCCGGTGCCGCCTTGGTCTCCAAGGTAAAGGGTTCCCTGCTTGGTTCTGCTTTCATTACATGTACTGTGGGACGGCTTCCGCAGCCTGCCAGGAGCAGGGCCGCAGAGACACAAAAGGCTGCCGCACAGGCCATCCATTTATTCATTATCATGCCTTCTTTTCTTTCATTATATCGTCAGCTATGAGCCCTGCCAGTTTTTCCAGGGTATCATCGTCGGCAGGAGCGGAGGAAATATGGACCGGTTCTCCCAGCACAGTGCATTTCTTCCAGGTTTGTACTTTTTCCATCATCAGTTTACCGCTTACGTTCGGCGCCCAGCTGCTGTTGCCCACGATGGCTATGGTGCGATTCTGCACGTCCATTTCATGGCAGAGGTCCAGGAATGCGTTCATCACAGGGTTCAGGCCCATGTTCATGGTCACCGCTGCCAGCACCATATGGCTCCGGCGGAGAACCTCCGGAAAAGCTTCGGTGATAGAGGAACTGCAGAGGTCCACCAGCTTCAGGTTTTTGACGCCCTTGGCAGCCAGCTTCCCTGCCAGGATCTGGGCAGCCATGGCTGTATTTCCATAGGGGGAGGCAAAGAAGATGGAAACAGACTGTTCTTCCGGCTCCCAGGATGCCCATTTCCTGTAAAGAGTGGTGAGTCCTGCTATATCTTCCTTCCTGCGGAAAACGGGGCCGTGGAGAGAGCAGAGATACTTTACGTCAAGTTTCTCTACCTTTTTCAGAGCCATCTGTACCTGCATACCGTAACGAGCCACGATATTGGCATAATATTTCCTGAAGCTCGGGAGATATTCCTCTTCATAATCCACATCGTCGGCAAAAACAGAGCCGTTCAGCACGCCGAAAGTGCCGAAGGTATCAGCAGAGAAGAGCACCTTTTCCGTTTCTTCATAGGTAAAGGTCACCTCCGGCCAATGCACCATGGGCGCCTTCAGGAAACGGAGCCGGTGGGTACCCAGAGAAATTTCCAGTTTCTCATCAGAAGAAAGAAAGCGGTCCTTCAGGGACACATGAAAATACTGGCCAATCATCTTCTGGGCCTGGGGTGTGGCGATGATTTTCGCTTCGGGATAGGCCCTGGCCAGGGCCAGAAGGGAACCGCTGTGGTCCGGCTCCATATGGTTGATGACGATATAGTCCAGCTGCCTGCCATGGAGAAGATGGGATACGTTGTCCATAAAAATATCACGGATCACTGAATCCACCGTATCCAGTACCGCCGTCTTTTCGTCATCAATAAAATAGCTGTTATAAGAAATCCCCCGGGAAATAGGAATAAGATTTTCAAACCGGGTAGAAACGAAATCATTGCCGCCAATCCAGTAGATATGGTCTGTTACCTTTTGTTCGTTATGCATGGTGAGCCCCTTATGAAAGCCTACAAATACAGATTTTTTCGCTTTTTAAGTATACCACGAATGAGAGGTATATGCACTGTATCCGGAAGGGTTCTTCTATTTGTCAGGGCCATGAGTTTTGTTCTGTTTCACGGTCTGTGACAATTTTCCTAAGACTTTGCAAAGCTTCCCCGCATCAGAGTAGAATCCATGCGTATCATTTCTCTTTCCCATCTATTCCTGCTTCAGAAATTCTTCTTTTTCTTTCAAAAATGTTTCCACACAGTCAGCAAAGGAAAGACCATTTTCCTCCGCCAGTACAGCCAGCCACCATACACATTCTCCTATTTTGGAGGGAAGCATGGATTCTTCGCTGCTGGGCCAGCGGCCTTCTTTGGCCATAACAAGGCGTCCGATGAGAGCGGCATCTGTGAGGAAAGCCAGTGCATCTTCTTCCGAGGTCCATTCTTTCCCGTGGATTTCCTTTTCCAGGGCATGATATATCTTTCGTATGTCCATGGATTTTTCTGCTGTTGCCTGTAACGTCATTTCTCATCCTCTTTTCATTGGTTTTTATTCCACAAAAAGCAGAAAAGCCTCCGACTAAAGAGGGAGGTTTTTCTTATCCTTTTATTATCTACTTTTATGGCGCAAATGCAATCCTCGGCACTGAATGGAAACCTTTGATGAATTTTACGCATCTATCCCGGGTTTCTAAGGCAAAGGGCAGAGAAAAACATTTTCACGGAGCATACAGGAGAACAACTTCATCCCCTATGATGGCATTATATGAACCGGCCGGTCAAACTGTCTGTATTCTGCCGGATTTCCTCAGGCGTACCCCGGGCAATGATCCGGCCGCCTTCCTTTCCTCCTCCCGGTCCCATATCCACAATATAATCCGCATTCCTTATGACATCGAGATCATGTTCGATAACAACCAGTGTTGCCCCATGATCAATGAGGGTCTGGAAAACATGGAGAAGCGTCCTCACATCCTGCGGATGCAGCCCGATGGTAGGTTCATCGAAGACGAATACGGAATCACTCTGCCCTTTTCCCATTTCACTGGCCAGTTTCAGCCGCTGTGCCTCGCCGCCGGAGAGACCAGGCGTTTCCTCCCCCAGTGTGAGGTATCCAAGTCCAAGGTCATGCAGCACCTGCAGGCGCTGCTGCAGGAGTTTAAGTCCCCCCAGGGCGTTGAGCACCTGATCCACACTCATATTCATAAGTTCCGGCAGGCTGTATTCCTTTCCATCTTTGGCCCTGCGATGAATGTCATAGGCTTCCTTTCTGTACCGGGATCCCCGGCAGTCGGGGCAGGGAATCTGAACATCCGGCAGAAACTGGACATCCAGTGAAATCTCCCCTGTACCGTCACAGGTGGGACAGCGAAGTTTCCCTGTGTTGTATGAAAAATCTCCTGCCTTATAGTGATGTTCCTTGGCGTCTGCCGTTCGGGCATATACCTTTCTGAGTCCGTCATGTACATTGGCATAAGTGGCTACTGTAGACCGTACATTGATACCAATGGGCGTGGCATCGATGAGCTTGACCTGGGTAATGCCGTCTGCCTCTACCTTCTTCACATGGGAAGGCAGCTTCTGTCCGCTGATTTCAGCCCTCAGGGCGGGAATCAGACTTTCCAGGACCATGGTCGTTTTTCCGGATCCGGAGACCCCTGTCACCACAGTCAGACGCCCCATCGGTATCCGCACGTCCAGAGGATGCACCGTATGGATGGCCCCAGTCTCCAGATGAATCGCTCCCTTGTCAAACAGGGCCTCTCTCTTTGTGACAGGTCGGATTCTTGATTCATAGTGATCGGACAGGTAGGGGCCTATGACAGATACCGGATTCTTCGAAATATCTTCCACTGTTCCCTGGGAAATAATCGTTCCGCCTTCCGCACCGGCACCCTTCCCCATCTCTATCATCCAGTCAGCATGCTTCAACACCTGCGTATCATGATCCACAAGGATGACAGAATTTCCATCGGATTGCAAATCATCCATCACTCCGGTGAGCCCCTGAAGATTATAAGGGTGAAGTCCAATGGATGGCTCATCAAGAACGTAGAGCACACCGGTCGTACGGTTTCTTACTGCCCTTGCCAGCTGTACGCGCTGCCTCTCGCCGGTAGAAAGCGTAGAAGCCGCCCGGTCCAGCGAAAGATAGCCCAGCCCGAGGTCCATGAGCCGCTTTGAAACATCCATAAATGATTCGCATATATTTTCCGCCATGGGACGCATCTCTTCCGGAAGCGAGGAAGGAACTCCCTGTACCCAGGGGATCAGTTCCGAAAGGGTCATGGCCGATGCCTGATCCAGCCCGATTCCACGAAGATGCGGTGCACGGGCCGCTTCCGACAGCCTGGTTCCCCCGCAGTCCGGGCACACATCCTCTTCCAGATATTTTTCAAGCCGCTTCATTCCCTTTTCATCCTTCACTTTAGCCAGGGCATTTTTCACGGAATTCACTGCGCTGTAATAATTGAAATCCATCTCCGCCGGTTCCAGTGTATTTGGATTCACATAGTGGATATGGTGCTTCTTCAGCTCTCCGTGGTAGACGATTTCTTTTTCTTCCGGTGTCAGGTCGCGAAAGGGCACGTCTGTCCTGACGCCCATGGTGCGCACGATATCCTTCATGAGCGACCACATCAGAGTTCCCCAGACAACTACAGCTCCCTCATCGATGGTCTTGGAATCATCAGGCACCAGGGCTGCCTCATTCACATTTCTAACCACCCCTGTCCCGCCGCAGGTCGGGCAGGCACCGCTGCTGTTAAAGGCCAGTTCTTCCGCTCCCGGGCCATAAAATTTTACCCCACATACGGGACAGGTGATTTCCTGCATGGCTGCCACAGAAAGAGAGGGAGGGCAGTAATGGCCATTGGGGCAGCGGTGGCTTGCCAGCCGGGAAAACATAAGACGCAGACTGTTCAAAAGTTCAGAAAGTGTCCCAAAGGTACTGCGGATGCCCGGAACTCCCGGACGCTGGCGCAGCGCAAGAGCCGCCGGCACATATCTGATATCATCCACATCTGCCCGCTCCGCCTGTGTCATCCTCCGGCGGGTATAGGTAGACAGGGATTCCAGATACCGGCGAGACCCTTCCGCATAGAGCGCGCCAAGAGCCAGTGAGGATTTCCCCGATCCCGAAACACCGGCAATCGCTACGATTTCGTGAAGCGGGATATCCACATCAATATTTTTCAGATTGTGGACTTTGGCTCCCCGTACCTCGATATTTCTCGGCAGCCTTTGTATGCTGTGATTTTCTTTCTTCATCCTATTCTCCTTCATCTACCCGGGATGACAGCCATTCGTCAAAGTATCTTGATTATACTCTGCCAATGGATGCCATCAGGTCCTGCGCCCTATCCAATAAGCCTTTTCAAGCTCCACCATGATCCCATACAGGCTCATGATTTACGCACGGCGTCATTTCCTTGTATCTTCAATCAAAAGCCTTTCATTGGGATGC
>OGYZ01000639.1_pt1 | contig 31140 bp, 27 predicted proteins | sample 1576681 | NCBI WGS metagenome assembly OGYZ01 (sample SAMEA3541480, study PRJEB24748) | human gut metagenome | biome: human gut; feature: human-associated habitat; material: faeces | place: China | collected 2012 | reverse complement strand
GGAGAAAATGATTGAGCCTTTATTTGCGCCTGCGGGCGCAAACTCTGCGAGGCTTTTTTTACAATCTGATGCCCCTCTGCTTGACGCAGAGGGGCTTTGCTTTTATAATATGCCATGCGCTGCATCCCGTGCCGCACGGCACATATTAAGGGAGCAACAGCAGGAGGAATTGAATATGAACGCAAACTCTCAGGAAAAGACCCGGCGTCTGGCGGGTCTGGCACTTTTCACGGCGCTGATCGTCATTTTGCAGCTGCTCGGCAGCTTCATCCGGTTCGGCCCGGTCTCGGTGTCGCTCGTCGCGCTGCCCATCGTGGTAGGCGCGGCGGTATACGGCAGCGGGGCGGGGCTGTGGCTCGGCTTTGTTTTCGGCATGGTGGTGCTGCTCTCGGGCGACGCCGCGGCGTTTTTCGCCTTCAGCGTGCCGGGAACGCTGCTCACGGTGCTCGTAAAGGGCATTGCCTGCGGCGGTCTGGCGGGGCTCGTGTATGCGTGGCTCGCTCAGAAAAACCGCACGCTTGCCGCCGTCACCGCAGCCATCGTCTGCCCGGTCGTGAACACCGGCGTATTTCTGCTCGGCTGCCGGATCTTCTTCCTGCCGATGCTCGCTGATATGGCGCAGAACCTCGGCTTCGGCGATAACGTGGGCCGGTTTATGATCATCGGTCTCGTCGGCGTCAACTTCCTTGCCGAGCTTGGCATCAACATTGTTCTCAGCCCCGTCATTCTGCGGCTGATCCGCATCGGGAGAAAGGAAAACTGAAGCCATGATCCTTGCCATCGACACCGGCAACACGAACATCGTTCTCGGCTGCATCGAAAACCGGAAGATCTGCGCCGTGGCGCGCATGGCGACGGACGTGAATAAGACCGACTACGAGTACGCCGTCGGAATGAAAAATGTCCTCGCGTTTGCGGGCTTTCAGCCGGAGAGCTTTGAGGGCGCGATCCTCTCAAACGTCGTCTGGCCGCTCACGTCCACGCTGTGCCGGGCGGTAAAGCTCCTCACGGGGCTGGATACGCTCGTTGTCGGCAAGGGCCTCAAAACCGGGCTGGACATCCGGCTCGACGATCCCGGCCAGATCGGGGCGGATCTCGTCGTCGGCGCGGTCGCGGCGCTGCATCTGCACCGCCCGCCGCTCATCGTCATCGACATGGGCACCGCTACGACCATCTCCGCCGTAGACGCGCAGGGCCGCTTTGCCGGCGGCGCGATCGTGCCGGGGCTTCGCCTGTCGATGGAATCGCTCTCCGGCAATACGTCGCAGCTGCCGCGTGTCTCGCTCGACGCGCCCGCAAAGTGCATCGGGACGAACACCGTCGCCTGCATGCAGTCCGGCGCGATCTACGGCTCGGCTGCCCTGCTCGACGGGATGATCGAGCGTATGGAAACGGAGCTCGGCGCTCCCGCCGCCGTCATCGCCACCGGCGGGCTTGCCGGGTGCGTCACGCCGTTCTGCCGCCGGGAGATCCGGTACGAGCCGGATCTGCTGCTCATCGGCCTTGCGGTGCTCTGGGAAAAGAACCGCAGCGGGAAAAAAGCATAAAAACCAACGCGCCGGAACAGAAAAGCCTGTTCCGGCGCATTTTGTATTCACTTTTTCCGCGCGGCTCTGTGTCCTTCCGGCACGATCACCGTGGAAGAAACGCCGACGTTCTCCGGCAGATCGGTCATCTCGCTGAAGATGCGCTGCGAGGGCAGACCGCAGTCGGCGACCATGGAGGCCTCCTTTGCAAGACCGCGGCACGAGAGCGCCGCGGCGGTCTCGCCGATGGCCTTGCCGGATTTCATCAGTACCTTTGTGCCGGAAAGCTCCAGCGCCATGTCCAGATTCCCTGTTTCATCCGGATAGATATGCAGCGGCGAGTCCCTGTCGGTGAGACTGGTGCCGAGCGCTGCGGCAACGGCGCAGAAGCTCGTGATGCCGGGGATCATCTGCGTGGCGTATCCCCGGCGGCGCAGCTCGTCAAGCACGTCGTACGCCGTGGCGCAGATCGAAACATCGCCGAGATTCACCATGGCGACGCTTAAGCCCGCGTCCAGCACGCGCGCGATGCTGCTCGCTGCGCGGACATACTCGGCATTTCGCGCGGACCGTGCCCGTGCCGCGGTAAATTTCAGCGGCACGATCGACTTCCGGCTCAGATCGACGGCGCCGCGGGCTACCTCCAGCGCCGGCATTTCCCCGGAAGCGGATCTCGGCGCGGCAATGACGGGGCAGAAGCCCAGAACATCACACGCCTGACGCGTCATCCACGCCGGGTCGCCGGGGCCGACGCCCACGGCGTAAAACATTCCTATTCCCGTTTTCATGACGATTGCCCCTCCGTGTGTGCGTCCGGAGAGATGAGCCCGGCCGCTGCGCGGGCTCGGAAGAACGTTTTTTGCATAACCATGCCCTCCTGAAAATATTCATGGGGGAATCTCGCAAAACGAACTTCCAGAGACGCAGCTCCCGAAAAATAAAAGCAGAGCAGCCCAAAGGCTGCTCTGACGGTATTTTCAGAATATCAAAGCGTTTTAATCGGAAACATACCATCCGGTGAAATATCCTGACTCCGTTTCCTCGCTCGCCCGCCTTCCCGGTTTCCCAGTGGCATATTGGGGTCGCTCCGCGTTACAGTTGCCGTTACAGTCCGTGGATTACACACGGTTCCTTCATTCGGATGTTTCTATTCAATTTTACGGGAGATTCATCCATGTAAGCCAAGAATATCACACGATGAATACGATTGCAACGCCTTTTCCTGAAAAAGGCGCGCCGCCGCCGACGGAATGCCCCCTTGACAGCATCGCACATCAAGAGATAGAATACTACCGCGCAGTTTCTGCGCACATAAACCGTATGCGTCTGTAGCTCAGTAGGATAGAGCGCGAGCCTCCTAAGGTTGCGTTACAACGGCCACCTCAAAAAAAACTAAATAAGGGATTGCAGTTCGACTTTGATCGGGCTATAATCATATATCAGACACGTCCATATAGCTCAGCTGGATAGAGCACACGCCTCCTAAGCGTGGGGTCGGAGGTTCAAATCCTCTTATGGACGCCAGTGAACAACGCCGAAAGCCTTTGTTTTCAAGGGTTTTCGGCTTTTCTTATATAAAAAGCTACGAAAAAGCTCTTTCACTGTATGAGATAAAATTCTACTCCAAAATTTGATTTTTGACAACCCCTCCAGAATCGAACGGTTGTTATAAGACAAAATCGCCAGCTAATTTTTAGCAGAAAACGGGCTGTTCTTGCTAATGAAAATGCCCTTCCTGCTAATCAGCCCCAAAATCGTGCCAAAAATCCAGCTAATCAAAAAAGGCGGATGTTTTGAATACCATGCAGTTATAGCAGATAAAATTAAATATCGTTATGTACATAGAGCGTCTATTTGCCCCGCATTGGGGATGGATAGGCGCTCTTTTTTTATGCCCAAACCCATGGGCAAATACAAGAGATTGGAGGTGTTTTATTTGAGCAAGCCTGTTTATACCGCAGACAAGCCGAGCGACTGTCATTACTGCTACTTCTGGACGAATGGCAGAAAGGGCTGCCGTCTGGGTAGAAATAATTGCTACTACTTAATCTCTTTGCCGCCGAAACCCAAGTCGGAATGTGATGGCTGTCCCTATGGGCGAGATCACCCGTGCATTGGTTGGTGTACGAAGAAGGTTATGCGTGAAGTGGGGCTTCGTTGATATGGATGTGTATGAACAGGAATACCGCTTCTACTATTTTGCCCGATGTCCTTACGAAAAGACGGATACGACTTTCCGCAGCATTCCGCTGACAACAGAAAGTTTTCCGCAGAAAGAAGGTGGTGAAGCCGTGTGAGTTTTGATTATTTTTACGGTCAGCAATCCGATCTATTCACATTCTATCGAGTTCCGAAGGTGTTGTTCACGAACGAGAGGTTCTGGAATATTTCTGCCGATGCCAAGATGCTGTATGGCATTTTGCTTGACCGCATGAGCCTGTCTGCCAAGAATGGTTGGATAGATAAAAACGGTAGAGTGTATATCATTTTTACAATCGACGAAGCGAAGATGGCTCTGAACTGTGCTGAACAAAAGGCTATCAAGCTGCTCAGTGAACTTGAGAAGAAAGCAGGATTGATTGAACGTAAGCGCCAGGGTTTGGGAAAGCCCAACCTGATCTATGTGAAGAACTTTATCTCTGCTGTGGATTCACAACTCTTGAATTGTGAAAATCACAATTCTGGAACAATGGAAATCACAACTCAAGAACTTCCGAAATCACAATGTAATAATACTGATATTAAAAATACTGAATTTAGTGATACTGATTCTATCTTTCCTTCCGGAAATGGTGGAATGATGGACGAGAATGACCGGTATCAAGAATACTTTGATTATTTCTCGGATCAGCTCAGTATGGATTTGTTGAAGAAGGATTACCCTTACGATTCCGAAATGCTGGATAACATTCTGGAGTTGATCGTTGAAACAGTTTGCACGAAGCGACCGTTGATTCGCATTGGTGCAGAGGAGCGTCCGGCAGAAATTGTCCGCAGTCGGTTTATGAAACTGAATGCCGAACACATTCGATATGTTATGGACTGCTTCAAGGAGAACACCACAAAGATTAGAAATATCCGTCAGTATATGCTGACTACGATATACAATGCGCCGACGACAATAGACACCTACTACGATGCTCTTGTTCGGCACGATATGTCACACGGATATTTGGAAGGAGGATTTAAGAAATTGAAAATGAAGCGAGAGGAAGGAGAGTGACGATAAATGTCGAAAAAAGCAACCATCATTGCGGTGGTCAATCAGAAAGGAGGCACTGGAAAGACCACCACCACCGAGAATCTGGGCGTTGGCTTGGCTCTTGAAGGAAAAAAGGTGCTTCTGGTAGACACCGATCCCCAGGCTTCCCTGACGGTCAGTTTGGGCAATCCCTGCCCGGATGATCTGTCTCCGACACTTTCCGATCTGATGGGAAAGATTATGATGGAAAACCCTATTACTCCCGATGAAGGGATTCTTCATCATCCGGAGGGCGTTGATTTGGTGCCGTCCAACATCGAACTCTCAGGTATGGAGGTAGCACTGGTCAATGCCATGAGCCGGGAAACCATTCTCCGGCAATACCTGGATACAGTCAAACAGAATTATGATTACATTCTTCTTGACTGTATGCCGTCTTTGGGTATGCTGACCGTCAATGCGTTGGCAGCTGCCGACAATGTGCTGATACCGGTTCAGGCAGCATACCTTCCTGCAAAGGGTCTGGAACAGCTGCTTGGAACCATCAACAAGGTCAAGAGGCAAATCAACCCGAAACTGAGGATTGAAGGGATTCTTCTGACGATGGTGGACAGCCGCACCAACTACTCCAAAGACATCAGCAATCTGATTCGGGAGAGCTACGGCGGAAAGCTGAAGGTTTACAAGACCGACATTCCCCGCTCTGTCCGTGCAGAGGAAATCAGCGCAGAGGGAACCAGTATCTTCAAGCATGATCCCAAAGGCAAAGTTGCCGAAGCCTATAAAATTCTGACGAAGGAGGTGTTAAACAATGCAGAAAAAAGGCGCAAACATCAGCTTGAAGGGGTACGATGATATTTTCTCCACCGATCAATCCAGAGCTGAAGCCCAGCAGGAGCGTGTGCAGGAAATTCCGCTTTCTGAGCTACACCCCTTTGAGGGACACCCCTTCCGTGTGGTTGATGATGAAGAAATGATGAAAACGGCAGAGAGCGTCCGAGATTTCGGAGTTCTCACTCCTGCGATTGTCCGTCCTGACCCCGACGGTGGTTATGAAATCGTTTCTGGTCACAGGCGGCACCGGGCATCGGAGCTTGCGGGTAAGGAAACCATGCCTGCGATTGTTCGTGACCTGGACGATGATGCAGCCATTATTTTGATGGTTGATGCGAATTTGCAGAGGGAGAGTATCCTGCCGAGTGAAAGAGCATTTGCTTATAAGATGAAGCTGGATGCGATTAAACATCAAGGTCAACGCACCGATTTAACTTCATCCCAAGTTGGGATGAAGTTGCAGGCAATGGATATAGTCGGTCAGGAGGCAGGAGAAAGCAGAAATCAGGTACACCGTTATATCCGTCTGACCGAACTGATTCCGGAACTGCTGGATATGGTAGATACGGGTCAGATCAAATTCAATCCTGCGGTGGAGCTTTCCTATCTGGCAAGTGAAGAACAGAAGGATTTTCTTTCTGCAATGGATTATGCTCAAGCAGCTCCTTCCCTTTCGCAAGCACAGCGAATTAAAAAGCTCGCACAGGAGGGCGAGTGTACGCTGGATGCGATGTGCGAGATTATGAATGAAATCAAGAAGGGAGAGCTGGACAGAGTAACCTTCAAAACGGATTCGTTGCGAAAATACTTCCCGAAGTCCTATACCAACAAGCAGATGGAGGATAAAATCATTCAGCTTTTGGAGCAATGGCAGAAAAAAAGAGAAAAATCAATGGAAAGGTAAGGTAAAAAATGTTTACACCCAAAAACATTCAGGGCGCTTTGGAAGAACTCTACGACCTTTGCGATCCTGATTATATGGTAGATATGCTCGTAAACTACAGTGAGGAGTTCGATGATATTTCTCCTGCGCTTCTGGCAAAGTCGTTTCAGAAAAATGCCGAGATGATTAGCGAGTATCGAGTATTGTCCTCTGCTGGTGAGGGTATCGACTATCAGGGAAAGGTACTTCTGAACAGCAGAGCCGTGCGGCTTCTGTCCTATGTAGAAGATATGAGCGGCGATGAAAAAGTTCGCACGATTCAGAGCAAGGAGCTGTGGTTAGCAGAAGATATGACATTCTATGTGGTGTCCTGTATGTCTACGATCACGATGGACAAGGAAGAAGCCATTTGTCTTAACGAACACCGCAGCGTGGTTACTACGGTGGAATGCGAGGACGATATTTTCTTCGACATGGGTTCCCTGATTTGCGAACTGGACGATATTTGCTTGTTCGAGCTTTTAGCCGATGTGGATGCGACTATTTATGAACTGTAACAGGTTCATGGATGGTCGCTTTTCTTATTTCCAAAGAAACGGAGGTATCGAAACTTGAAAGAATACGATGTGAAGATCACCGAAACCTTGGAGAAAACGGTTACGGTGCAAGCAGAATCTCACGATGCGGCAGAGGAACAGGTTAGAGCCGCTTATTACAATTCGGAGTACATTCTGGACTCCGAAAACTTTACCGGTGTTGCGTTCGGCACGACCGAGGAACGGGAGGTTCAGAAAGAACAGGCAGATACCATGAATGTGTTGCTGGTAAAGCCGTTCATGTATCCGCAGGCTGTGCAGATCGGCTGTGAGCTGGAGGATTTGCAGAAAGCCGTAGGTGGCGATATTGAGGCAACTTATCCGTTCAATGAGCCGGTTGCACTGGTGATGCACGACGAAGGTAAACTCGTAGGCAAAGAACTGAACCGTGCGCTGCGTGATGATGACGGCGATATTTATGACATTATCGCCGGTGATTTTCTGGTTGTGGGATTGGGCGAGGATGATTTTTGTTCTCTGTCCCCGGAACTGATGAAGCAGTTTGAGGAACACTTTCATCAGCCTGAGACTTTTGTACGCATGGGGCGCAGCATTATGGCGCTTCCCCTGCCGGATGACATGGTGAAGAAAGAAGATGCACCTGTCAAAGCTGATTCGGTTCCCCACAAAAGTAACCCTGACCGAGATGTTCTGTAAGGAGGTTCTTATGCAAAGAAATTCGACGATTGGAGAGCTGATGGAGCGAAAGCGGATTCAGGATGGTGCCAAGGAGTACCAGGGACATACCTATATGGACTTGGCACGATTTGATGACGCCACCAAGCACATGATTATTTTCGATGTGCTGACCGATGAATCGCCTGTCGGTTGGAAAGGCGAAAGAAATCGCCTGTATTTGAGCGATGTGGGTTATCAGAAGGCTCTGGATAACCAGAAAGCTGGCAATATCAAGATTATCAGCCATGCCGCAGTTGCCAAGGGCAATCTGTATTACGACCACAGAGATATGGCACGATAATCTGTTCACTCTACTGCTTGCAGGAGGTGATGAATCATGCAGGAAGAAGTTGAAAACAGAACAGTAAACCTGGCGATCAGCACAACCAAGCTGACGGGGCGCACTATCATTGCCGGTATCCGCAAGTATTTGCAGCACCGGGAAAAAGTGAAGATGAAAAAGGCACGAGACCCTGCCGTTCATGGAAAGCAATCCGTGAAACAGCTTTTGGGACAGAATCAGGGTGCTACGAATGTTGAGATCGACAAAGAGAGTATCCGTGATTTTGAAAAGCTCGCCAAGAAGTATGGCGTGGACTTTGCCGTAAGAAAAGATAAGTCCGTTGATCCTCCCCGGTTTCTTGTTTTTGTCCGTTCTAAAGATGCAGATGCTTTGGATGCAATCTGCAAGGAACATCAGGCAAGGGCATTAACCAAGAATGAAAAGCCGAGCGTTCTGGCGCAGCTGAAGAAGTTCAAGGAAATTGTCGCAGCGATTCCGAAGAAGGTTCGAGAGAAGAAACAGGAGCGTGATCTGTGATGGATAAGAGAAAAATGAAAAAGCTCCTGATTCTGAATTTACCGTATTTTCTGGTAGGGTTGTTCGCTACGAATTTAGGAGAAGCATGGAGATTGGCTGAGGGGGCAGATTCATCTGCGAAAATCCTCAGCTTTTTTCATGCCCTTCCGATAGCCCTGAACAATCCGTTTCCCAGCTTTCACCCGTTGGATTTGCTGATTGGTATTCTCTGCGGCGCAGGACTTCGGCTGGCTGTCTATCTAAAAGGCAAAAACGCAAAGAAGTACCGACACAATGTTGAGTACGGTTCTGCTCGTTGGGGAACGGCAAAAGATATTGAGCCGTTTATTGCACCAAAGTTCGAGGACAATGTGATCCTGACGAAAACGGAGCGGCTGATGATGAGCAATCGCCCGAAGAATCCTGCCAATGCCCGAAATAAGAATGTTCTGATTATCGGCGGTTCGGGTTCCGGTAAAACTCGCTTTTGGTTGAAGCCAAACCTTCTCCAGATGCACAGTTCCTATGTGGTCACTGACCCGAAAGGCAGCATCGTGATTGAGTGCGGCAACGCCCTTTTGAAGCATGGCTACACCATCAAGATTTTCAACACCATCAACTTTCAGAAGTCGATGCACTATAACCCATTTGCCTATATCCATTCAGAAAAAGACATTCTGAAACTGGTGACAACGCTGATTGCCAACACAAAGGGTGATGGAAAAGCCGGTGATGAGTTCTGGACGAAGGCGGAAACGCTGCTCTACTGTGCCTTGATCGGATATATCCACTATGAAGCTCCGGTTGAGGAACAGAATTTCTCCACCCTGATTGAGTTCCTGAACGCAATGGAGGTGCGGGAAGATGATGAGGAGTTCCAGAACCCGGTGGATCTGATGTTTGAAGCCCTGGAAAAGAAAAAGCCGAATCACTTTGCAGTCCGTCAGTATAAAAAATACAAGCTGGCTGCCGGCAAGACCGCTAAGTCGATTTTGATTTCCTGCGGCGCTCGTCTGGCTCCTTTTGATATTCAGGAGGTCAGAGATGTGACTGCCTATGACGAGTTGCAGTTGGATACTCTCGGAGATAAGAAAACGGCGCTCTTTCTGATTATGTCAGATACGGATGCGACGTTTAATTTTTTGATCTCCATGATTTACACACAGCTGTTCAACTTGTTGTGCGAGAAAGCAGATGATGTGTACGGCGGCAGACTGCCGGTTCATGTGCGCTGCTTGATTGATGAGATGGCAAACATCGGTCAGATTCCCAATCTGGAAAAACTGGTAGCGACAATCCGAAGCCGTGAAATATCGGCTTGCCTTGTTCTCCAGGCACAATCACAGCTGAAAGCCATTTATAAAGACAATGCCGATACCATCATCGGCAACATGGATTCCCGAATTTTCCTGGGTGGTTCTGAGCCAACCACGCTCAAAGAACTGAATCAGGCATTGGGAAAAGAAACTATCGACACCTACAACACCTCCAACACCAGAGGTAACAGCCCGTCTTACGGCTTGAATTATCAGAAGTTAGGCAAAGACCTTGCGAGCGTAGATGAGCTTGCGGTTCTGGATGGCAGCAAGTGTATTTTGCAGTTGCGTGGTGTCAGACCGTTTCTTTCTGACAAGTACGATCTGACGCAGCACCCCAATTATAAGTACACATCAGACTTTGATAAGAGAAATGAGTTCAACATTGAGCAGTTTCTGAGTCGAAGGTTGAAGCTCAAGGCAGGTGATGAGTTTGTGGTAGTCGATGCGGATTAAGGAGGTTTCTGTTTGGAAAATCTGAAAACGGTATCTGCCCTGGTTAAGAACATCTTGGAACACGACCACAAGGCAAGAAATACCGACAATCATTTGTACCTGATGGTACTGGAACACTATTCCGGTCTGCGTGGCATCGACATTCATGCCATGACGGTTCCTGTGTTTTTGAAGGAACTGGATAGACGCAGCTTTCCGGGGTTTGAAACTGTCCGCAGAAGCAGACAGAAAGTGCAGGCAACCTACCCTGACCTTGCTCCCAGTGAAGCCGTAGGCAAGCGCAGAGCAAAAAATGAGGTTGTATATCGAGAATTTGCAGAAAGCGAGGTGTAAAAAAAATGACTTGGTGGATCACGGATACCTCTATTGGGCAGCGATTGAAGTTCGTTAGACGATTTCGCCGCCTTACCCAGAAAGAGCTTGGACTCCTGATGGGGTATTCCGAGAAAACAGCGGATGTCCGTATTGCTCAGTATGAGAAAAACGCTCGAACCCCTAATGCAGAAACCACAGCGAAACTCGCAGAGGTTCTGAAGGTTTCACCTGTCGTTTTTTCACCGACAATCTGTGCTTCTCGTGAAGATTTGTTGCAGTCAATGTATTGGCTGTTTCTTATGAAAGGTGGTGGTGATATATATGATTGTGAAACTGAATATGCAAGAAGCAGAATGGAACAGAAACTTGGCGTGATAACCGTCGAGGAGTTCCTTGAAAAGATTCTCGTAAACTAAGCCTTCCGTCCGGTTTTGATGCCGGTAGTACGGAGGGCTTTTTCTATTCTCAAAACAATTTCAAATTTTAGGAGGAAAATATTATGGCATTTTTCAATAGCGCAGTAACCGTTCTTCAGACTCTCGTTATCGCTCTGGGCGCAGGTCTTGGCATCTGGGGTGCAATCAATCTGCTTGAGGGCTACGGCAACGATAACCCCGGCGCAAAGTCCCAGGGCATGAAGCAGCTCATGGCTGGCGGCGGTGTTGCCCTCATCGGCACCACCCTTGTACCTCTGCTCTCCGGACTGTTCGGTTAATCACAAAACAAGGAGGTAATCGCCTTTGGACAGCATACTCCAACAGATCACAGACTGGCTGAAAGAAATGCTCGTTTCAGCTATTATGGGAAATCTGTCGGGGATGTTTGAGTCCGTCAACAACCAGGTTGGCGAGATAGCAACCTCCGTTGGCATGACCCCGGCGAATTTTTCGCCGGGTGTCTTTGCCATGGTACGAAACATCTCCGAGTCAGTGATTATCCCAATCGCAGGCTTGATTCTGACCTTCATTGCCTGTTATGAGCTAATTCAGATGATTATTGACCACAACAATCTGGCAAATTTTGAAACCTGGATCTTCTTCAAATGGGTGTTCAAGACTTTTGTTGCGGTCATGTTAATCACAAACACATTCAATATCACGATGGCTGTGTTTGATGTGACACAGCACGTTATAAACGCAAGCGCCGGTATCATATCCGGAAATACTGCCATAGATGCTTCGGCATTGGAAACAATGGAAGAAACGCTGATGGCAATGGATTTGGGTCCTTTGCTCGGCTTGTTCCTGCAATCCTTTATCGTGCAGGTCACGATGTCCGCTTTGGCAATCATCATCTTTGTGATCGTCTACGGTCGAATGATTGAAATTTATCTGATGGTCAGCCTTGCCCCGATTCCGCTTTCCACTTTTGGAAACAGAGAACAGAGCAATATCGGACAGAATTATCTGCGTTCGCTGTTTGCAATCGGATTCCAGGGATTCCTGATTATGATCTGCGTGGGCATTTATGCGGTGCTGATTCAGTCTATCGCATTCAGTGATGACATCATCGGTTCTATCTGGGGTGTTATGGGCTACACCGTCCTTTTGTGCTTCACCCTGTTTAAGACTGGTTCGCTTGCGAAGGGTGTATTCAGCGCTCACTAAGGGAAGGAGGAAATTGTTTGGCAGCGTATATTCCCGTACCTCGTGACCTGACGAGGGTAAAAACAAAAGTGTTCTTCAATCTGACGAAACGGCAGTTACTTTGCTTTGGTGCGGCGGCGCTCATCGGAGTGCCGATTTTCTTTCTGGTCAAAGCAACCGGAAATGTGAGCCTTGCAGCACTGTCCATGATGATCGTCATGTTACCGTTGTTCTTTCTGGCAATGTATGAAAAGGATAGTCAGCCGTTGGAAGTGGTTGTAGAACACTTCATTCAGACCAAATTCGTTCGTCCCAAGGTTCGCCCTTATCAGACGGACAACTATTATGACGCTTTGATGCGTCAGTACAAACTGGAAAAGGAGGTTGAACGAATTGTTTTTCAAAAAGAAGCCACAGGCAAGAAACATCAAAATGCCTGCAAATCTGAATCGGAAGCAGCAGCGAGAAATTAAAGCTGTTGTGGAACGGGCAAAGAAGGACAACGGTATTCCGCAGACTGCACAGCAGTCCATTCCCTTTCAGAGAATGTTCCCGGATGGCATCTGCCGTGTCACTGACAGTTATTACACCAAGACCATTCAGTTTCAGGACATCAACTATCAGCTGGCACAGCAGGAAGATAAGACTGCCATCTTCGATGAGTGGTGCAGTTTCCTGAATTTCTTTGACAGCTCCATTCACTTTGAGCTTTCCTTTATGAACCTGAGTACCGATGCTGAAAGCTTTGAAAAGAGTATCCGTATCCCGTTCAAGAAGGACAGCTTCAATCCCGTCCGTGCCGAGTATAGCCAGATGCTGAAAAAGCAGTTGGCGCAGGGCAACAACGGCTTGACCAAAACCAAGTACCTGACATTCGGCATTGAAGCCGAATCCATGCGGCAGGCAAAGCCGAGACTCAACCATATCGAAAACGATCTGCTCAATAACTTTCGGCGTTTGGGTGTCATTGCCACTACCATGAACGGCAAAGAGCGGCTGCATCTGATGCACTCTATGTTCCACATGGGTGATAATGATAAGTTCTTCTTCGATTGGAAGTATCTTGTGGAATCCGGGCTGTCCGTAAAGGACTTCATTGCTCCGACGGCGTTTGCCTTTAAGACCAACCGCACCTTCCAGATGGGCAGTATCTTCGGTTCGATGTCTTATCTGGCAATTACGGCATCAGACCTGTCTGATCGTATGCTGGCGGATTTTCTGGATATGGAATCCACGCAGATCGTGACCATGCACATCCAGTCGGTTGACCAGACTGCGGCGATTAAGACCATCAAGAGAATCATCACCGAGCTTGACCGTTCCAAAATCGAGGAACAGAAAAAGGCTGTGCGTTCTGGCTATGACATGGACATTATCCCATCTGACCTTGCTACCTATGGTAAAGATGCGAAGTCACTTCTGAAAGAATTGCAGAGCCAGAATGAGCGAATGTTCATGGTGACATTTCTGGTGCTGAACACCGGGCGCACCGAGCAGGAACTGGAGAACAATGTGTTCCAGGCACAGAGCATCGCCCAGAAGCATAACTGCAATCTGCGTCGTTTGGATTTTCAGCAGGAATCCGGACTGATGAGCAGCCTGCCTTTGGCACAAAACCTGATTGAGATTCGTCGTGGCCTGACTACCAGTTCCACGGCTATTTTTGTGCCTTTCACCACGCAGGAGCTGTTCCAGAATGGTGGAGAAACGCTCTATTACGGGCTGAATGCTCTGTCGAACAACCTTATCATGGTGGACAGAAAGAAGCTCAAGAACCCCAACGGACTGATTCTGGGTACTCCCGGTTCCGGTAAATCCTTTTCCGCAAAGCGTGAAATCACCAATGCGTTCCTGGTTACGGATGACGATATTATCATCTGCGACCCCGAAGCGGAATATGCGGCTCTGGTTCACAAGTTCAATGGTCAGGTGGTAAAAATCAGCTCCTCCAGTACCAACTATATCAACCCTATGGACATCAACCTGAACTACTCTGAGGATGACAACCCGGTAGCACTGAAAGCTGATTTTATCCTGTCCCTCTGTGAGTTGATTATGGGCAGTAAGGATGGCTTGCAGCCTATCGAAAAGACGGTTATCGACCGTTGTGTGCATCAGATTTACCAGAGATATTTCGACAATCCTGCCCCTGAGAATATGCCGATCCTTGAGGATTTGTATGATGCCCTTCTGAAACAGGACGAAAAGGAAGCCCACCATGTAGCGACCGCCTTGGAAATCTATGTTAAGGGTTCTCTGAAACTGTTTAACAACAGAACCAATGTGGATATTCAGAATCGTCTGGTGTGCTTCGACATTAAGGAGCTGGGCAATCAGCTGAAAAAAATCGGTATGCTGATCGTTCAGGATCAGGTCTGGGGGCGTGTAACTGCCAACCGTTCTGCCGGTAAATCGACCAGATATTATATTGACGAGTTCCATCTGCTTCTGAAGGAAGAACAGACGGCAACCTATTCCGTAGAAATCTGGAAGCGATTCCGTAAATGGGGCGGCTTGCCGACCGGTATTACTCAGAATGTCAAAGACCTGCTTCGTTCCCCGGAGATTGCCAACATCCTCGAAAACTCTGATTTCATCTATATGCTGAATCAGGCAAGCGATGACCGAAGTATTCTGGCACAGCGGTTGAACATTTCGCCGCATCAGCTGTCCTATGTAACCAACTCCGGTGAGGGCGAAGGACTTCTGTTCTATGGCAATGTGATTCTGCCGTTCATTGACCGATTCCCGACAGATCTGGAACTGTATCGCATTATGACCACGAAGTTAAACGAGGTGGCACAGGAAAAGGAGGCGTAATGTATGGCGAAAAGACCTACACGACTCCGTTTTACCGAAGATGACCTTGCAGATTCTCATGTGAAGAAAGCTGCCGACCGTGCAGATAAGGCGGTTGATAGGGCTGAAAAAGCGGCAGACAAATTGGCTTCTAAAAAGGCAAAGCCGAAGCTAAAGCTGGAAACAGATGCAGCCGGTTCCCGTAAAGCAAAGCTCCGTTTTGAAAAAGCGGAGTTTACGGAAATCGAGCGCCCATCTGTGGCAAAGCACATGGCAAGCCGTGGTGCCGCAGTCACGCTCACATCCAAAGCACATCGGGCGGTGTCAGAATATGAGGATGATAATATCGGCGTTCAGGCTGTGCAGGAAACGACCAAGGCTGTTGAATCCACTGTCTATACCGTCGATCATGCCGTTTACAGTCACAAGCTGAAAGCCTACGACAAGGCGGAAAAGCTGGTTGAGAAGTCAGATAAAGCAAATGTAAATGCCCTGTATGAGAAGTTCAAAAAGGACAACCCCGATGCCGGTTCCAATCCCTTTTCCCGTTGGCAACAGAAAAGGGCAATCAAGAAAGAATATGCTGCCGCCAAAGCCGGTAAGAATACCGCTTCGACAACGGCTTCTGCATCTAAGGGTGCAGGCAAGGCAACGGGCAAAGCAGCTCAGGGAGCCAAGAACATCACAGAAAGAGTAACGGAGTTCTGCACCACACACTCTAAAACGATTCTGTTTGTTTTGATTGCCGGACTGCTTTTTATGATACTCTCAGGGATGTTCTCGTCTTGTTCGGCTATGTTCCAAGGCGGCACACAGATCATTCTGGGAACTTCTTTTACTGCAAAAGAGGAAGATATTATTGGTGCGGACAATGATTACAAGGCTTTGGAAGCTGCGCTCCGCAATAAAATCAATAATATCGAGCGTACTCATAGCGGATATGACGAGTACCGGTATGACCTTGATGAAATCAACCACAATCCTTATGAGCTGGCGGCGTATTTGACGGTGAAGTTTGAGGATTACACCAGAGATGAGGTGCAGGCTACCCTGCAATGGCTATTTGAGCAACAATATGAGCTGACCCTGACGGAAGTAGTAGAGATTCGTACACGAACAACATCTTCTACTGATCCCGAAACGGGAGAGACAACAACAGAGGAAGAAGATTACGAATATTATATTCTGAATGTGAAGCTCAGAAATAAGGGCTTGAACAGTGTGATTTCAAATTCCGGCTTGTCGGAAGATGATATGGAGCGATATAGAATTTTGCTTCAGACAAGGGGCAACAGACCGGATATTTTCGGAAATGACATTTACGCCACCCCTGGCGGCGAGTACACCGATTATGATATTCCGGGCGAAGCGCTGACAGACACAAGATTTGCCAATATGATTCGGGAAGCTGAAAAATATCTGGGATACCCGTATGTGTGGGGCGGCAGCAGCCCGTCTACCTCCTTTGACTGCTCCGGATTTGTTTCCTATGTAATCAATCACTGCGGAAACGGTTGGAGTGTTGGTCGTTTGACCGCAAACGGTTTGATGGGCGTATGCGACATTATCCCGAAAAGCTCTGCCAAACCGGGAGATTTGATTTTCTTCCAAGGCACTTATGATACCTCCGGTGCATCACACGTTGGTATCTATGTTGGCAATGGTATGATGATCCACTGCGGAAACCCCATTTCCTACGCTTCTATCGAATCGAATTACTGGCAACAGCATTTTTACTGCTTCGGCAGAATCAGAAACTAAAGGAGGGATGGCGATTGAGTGCCAAGTTAGACAGAATAGGTGCAGACCTTGAAAAAGCCCGTAAGAAACGGGCAGAATGGGATGCTAAGGTGAAAGACCTGGAACGCAGATACCGTGAGGAGGAAAATTCCGAAATCCATGAGATGGTTCATGCTGCGAACCTGAATCCCGAACAGCTTTCCGAGCTGCTCCGTATGTTTGCTGCGGATATGGCTCCGAAGCCTGATACGATCAATACTATGAATGAGGAGGAAACGCAGAATGAGATTTAAGAAAATTGGAGCCGCATTGCTGGCGTGTGCAATGTGTTTTGGCGTGTTTTCTACAACGGCATTTGCCTATGTAGATGAAAGCGTAGCGACTGAAGAACCTGCGGTCGAAGAAAAAGTTCCCGAAACAGAGCCGGAGGAGCCGATGCTACCGCTTACTCCCGACGGCAATCTGACTTTGGTTGATGACGCTGGCTCGCCTACGAAAAGCGGAAAGCAGTTCATTACCGCTGTAACCAAAAACGGAAACTACTTCTATATCATCATTGACCGTGATGATAAGGGCGAGGAAACCGTGCATTTTCTGAATCAGGTGGATGAAGCCGACCTGCTCAAGCTGATGGACGAGGAAGAAGTTGCAGAGTTCACCAAGCCGGTTGAGGAAACAAAGCCGGAAGTAGTTGAAACAGTTCCTGAAATTACAGAACCGACACCGGAGGAAAAGCCGAAATCCACAAATATGCTCCCGGCGATTCTTACTCTGATTGTGCTTGCCTGTGGTGGTGGATTCTTCGTATTTAAGAAAGTCCAGGAAAAGAAGAAGGCACAGGAAGCGGCAAAGCCTGACCCAGATGCTGATTATGTGGACGATGACGAGGACTATGGGTACGATCCGGAGTTTGAGGACGACGATGAAGATAGCTCCGTCGATGAAGATGATAATGAACCTGTGTAAACAGGATAGGCTTGATGCCTGGGGCAGCCTTCGGGTTGCCTTTACATAGTTTCCGCTTTCAAAAAATAAAAAAATTTGCGTTTTTGAAAGTGACATCTTGCATATACTATTAGCAGACAGTATAATAAGTACAGCGAAGCGGTTTCGAGAAATGAAAAAATTTCAATTTTTGAAAGCGGGTGACTATATGAAAACAATCACGAGAGCAAAATATCTCGATAGAATCATTGAACTGAATGGTACTCCTGACATCAAGATCATCACGGGCATTCGTCGATCTGGTAAGTCCAAATTGATGCAGGCGTATATTGCGTATCTGAAAAGCAATTTTGAAAACATCAATATTATCTTCATCGACTTCATGGATTTGGCGTATGAAGAAATCAAGGAATACCATGCCTTACACGCCTATGTGGAAGAACATTATCAGGAAGGCAAAACGAACTACCTGTTTGTAGACGAGGTTCAGATGTGTCCCAAGTTTGAGTTGGCAATCAATAGCCTGTACTCTAAGGGAAAATACGACATCTATGTAACAGGCTCTAATGCTTTCCTGTTGAGTGCAGATCTGGCAACTCTGTTTACCGGACGCTATATTGAAATTCATGTGTTTCCTTTCAGCTTCCAGGAATATTGCCAGTATTATGATGATATTAGTGACAAAGATAAGCTCTTTGATGAGTACGCTATCAAGGGCGGTTTAGCAGGTTCCTATGCTTATAGAACCGAAAAAGACAGAACAAACTATATCAAAGAGGTCTACGAAACGATTGTTACAAGGGATTTGGTACAGAAATATACTCTCCCGGACACTTTGGTTTTACAGCGTCTGAGCGAGTTCCTTATGGATAATATCAGCAACCTCACTGTTGTATTTTTCCCGTTGGTAATCAGGAATATAACATTGCCCCCGATTTTGTCTGATAAAAAGGCGTTAATTACATTGGCATGGGATACCCTGTGGCTTTTTCTTACGATTTTTGAAGTATGTAATCATTCGGGAGATAGAGAGGGAATGAGAGCTGGTTATATAGCTGCATTTATTCTTATGGCGGGAGTATGGCTTGTGTTTTGGGTGGCAAGGTATCTTCCGGTAAATGGATGGATAAAAGCAGGAACCATTTTAATCATAAGTTGTATCTGGATGGCATTTACAAATGATGTGTATGTATATTTCGCGGAACATAAAAAGCAATTAACAATACTGTCCACTAATTTTTCTGATTGGACAAATCATATTTGTGTGAATGCAAATGTCTGTACTCTGATTTTGATTTTTGGAGGTATAGCAGGTGGTGGTTTATTAGTATATGGAAAGATCAATAGGAAGCGAAAATGCTTAAAGTGATATGAAGCAGCGAAGTCAGGGATCAGGGGCGAAGCCGATACACCGCAGGGAAGTTTTTAATGGAACGGACACAGACACGAAAGCAAAATCAGAACCCGAAAAATCTGCTCTCTATTTGCTCGAAAGGCAGACAGGGCAGATATGGGGACAGCGAAAACCCTCACAGCATCGGCTGTGAGGGTTTTCGTGGTTTTTATAGTTATCTAAAGGAATGAGAGTAAAGTGCTGGCACTTCCTGTGCCATACTTTATGAGGGGAGATAGTTGTTCATCAACTATCTGAATATTAGTATAGACAAAATGTGTGTCAAAAATATGAGTAAATTCTAAAACAAACAGAAAAAATATAAATATCTCATTAAGAAATTAGAAAAACTTGATAATCTAAGTAAAAAATGATAAACTTATCACGTAACTGATGGATCTATGTGGAGAGTGGGAACCTCCGCAGAGGGTTCAAATAAAAAAGGAGAAAAAGTTTATGAACAGAGGAAAAATGAAAAAAGTTCTTGCACTTATGCTGACCTTCATTTTTGTAATAAGTGCAACCGCATGCGGTGGAGCAACGAAGTTTGATGCAGAAGCTTATGTAAGAGGCGTAATGGATGCTAATTATAAGCAGAAATATGACGAGTATGCGAAAGCCCGCGGTATTTCAGAAAAGGATGCAAAGGCAGAGATTGAGGATACATTAGACGAGCAGGTCGATACAGAGCTGAGCGGACTGGAAGCTCTGGGAGATTTTACAGAGGAAGAAAAGCAGGAATACAAGGATATGCTTGTAAAGATTGATAATCTTGCAAAATACGAAGTAAAAGAAGCCAAGGAAGATAAGGATGGCAATTTTACAGTAACGATCGAGGTAACTCCGTCTGATGTATATCAGACTCTGGAAGATAATTCAACTGCAGTTGCACAGGAGATGATGGATCAGGGACAGGATGTAAGCCAGGCGGATGCAAGTATGTTCCAGGATCTGCTGATCCAGAGTATGCAGAAGTCGATCGATGGTAATACATATGGTGATACAACGACGATCGAAATTGCTGTAACAAAAGATTCTGATGGTCAGTACGGAATCAGTGATTCTGATATGGAGAAGATCTCCACAGCCCTGTTTCCGGGATCAGTCTAAGAATAGAAAGTCAGTCTGAAAAATCAGATGAAATGAAAAGGTTCTGTCATGGAAGTACCGGAAAGATAGTCTTCCAGACAGAACCTTTTTATCTGTATGAGATAAGAGTGAGGATGAGACAAGAGTGATAAGAACGGAGAAAACCCGCTGACCTTTCGGCCAACGGGTTTTCGGTTTTTTATAGTTATCTAAAGGAATGAGAGTTAAAGTCTGACACCCCGGGTCTGCCGGGATGCCATCACTTTATGAGGGGGGAGATAGTTGTTAATCAACTATCTGACATTTAGTATAATCATAAAATGTGTCCAAATTATGTTTAATTTATAAAAGAAAATTAAACTTCCTTATGATTTTATTAAGAACTAAAATAGTGATTCTTTGTCAGATTCGGAACTAAAAGACAATATATATAAAAAAATAAGCAAGAAATCAGAAAAAAGTAAAGCCCATTTTTTATTGGAAATAAAGGGAAAATTAAGAAAATAAAGAGTGGAAAGGAAAACTAAAATTGTTAAAAATAGACATTTGAAGGGCGATGTTTATTGATTAATCATATAAAATAACCTATAATAAAAACAAATTGATAGAAAATTATCAAAGTATAATAAGAACTGCACAAAAATATTGAAGGAGGAGCTATATGTTAGATCAAACCTACTATAAAAAAGCAGATGAGATCATTTCGCAGCATGGACTTGAACCGGCTTCACTGATTCCGATCATTCAGGACATTCAGAGTGAATATCGGTATCTTCCACCGGAACTTCTGAGGTATGTGGCGAAGAAACTTGGGATCAATGAAGCAAAGGCATACAGTGTGGCAACATTTTATGAAAACTTCTCTTTTGAACCAAAGGGAAAGTACATTATTAAAGTCTGTAATGGAACTGCCTGTCATGTCAGAAAGTCAATTCCGATTTTGGAACGGCTTTATAGTGAACTTGGACTTTCAGAAGAAAAGGCGACAACGGACGATATGTTATTTACACTGGAGACAGTTTCCTGTCTTGGAGCGTGCGGACTTGCTCCGGTTCTGACAGTAAATGATAAGGTTTATCCGGGAATGACCCCGGATGCTGCGGCAGAACTGATTCACGAATTGAGAGGAGCGGAATAAGTATGGAAAAAATTACGAGCAGAGAAATACTTCATCAGATTCGTGAAGAGGCGGCAAAAAAGATCAGCGACAGCCGTTGCAGGATTTTGATCTGTGCAGGAACCGGGTGTCTGGCAGGCGGATCAGGTGAGATATACAGGCGGATGAGCGAACTTGCAGAAGAAAATCCGGATATTGACGTGGAATTTGGACCGGAGATTGCTCATGGTAGTGGCCCGTTGGAAGTGAAGAAAAGCGGATGTCACGGATTCTGTGAAATGGGACCGCTGATGCGGATCGAACCGGCAGGAATCCTTTATACAAAAGTAAAGCCGGAAGACTGCGATGAGATTTTCCACAGAACGATCGAAAAGGGAGATGTTATCCGTCATCTTTTATTTAAGCAGGATGGGATTGAGTATAAAAAGCAGGAAGAAATCCCGTTTTATAAAAAGCAGACGAGAAATGTACTGAAAAACTGTGGACATATTGATGCAGAACATATAGAAGAATACATTTCCACCGGAGGATATGAGGCATTAGAGAAAGTCCTGTTTGAGATGACACCGCAGGAAGTGGTGGAAGAGATTTCAGCATCCAGTTTAAGAGGAAGAGGAGGCGGTGGATTCCCAACGGGATATAAATGGTCACAGGTAGCCCGTCAGGAAGAAAAGATCCGCTATGTAGTCTGTAACGGTGATGAGGGAGATCCGGGAGCATTTATGGACCGGAGTATTATGGAAGGAGATCCGCATAAGATGATCGAAGGAATGATGATCGGGGCTTATGCGGTAGGAGCCAGAGAAGGTTATATTTACGTGAGAGCGGAATATCCGCTGGCGATCAGCCGTTTGAAACGGGCAATTTCACAGGCAGAGGAAAGCGGTCTTTTAGGCGATCATATTTTAGGAACAGATTTTTCATTTCGTCTACATATTAATCGCGGTGCAGGAGCATTTGTCTGCGGAGAAGGAAGTGCATTGACTGCGTCCATTGAGGGAAAAAGAGGTATGCCGCGTGTCAAACCGCCAAGGACGGTGGAACAGGGTCTGTTTGGAAAGCCGACGGTTCTTAATAATGTAGAGACCTTTGCCAATGTTCCGATGATCATTAATAAAGGAGCAGAATGGTTCCGTTCCATCGGACCGGAAAAAAGTCCGGGAACAAAAGCATTTGCATTGACAGGAAGTGTCCGGCATACAGGTCTGATCGAGGTGCCGATGGGAACGACCCTGCGGGAAGTGATCTACGATATTGGTGGTGGCATCAAAGGAGACGGAGCGTTCAAAGCGGTGCAGATCGGAGGTCCGTCAGGAGGATGCCTGGTGTCGAAAGATCTGGATGTCAGTCTGGATTTTGATTCATTGAAAAAAATGGGGGCAATGATCGGTTCGGGCGGACTGGTTGTGATGGATGACCATACGTGCATGGTGGAAGTGGCAAGATTCTTTATGAATTTTACGCAGAATGAAAGCTGTGGAAAGTGCGTGCCATGTCGTGAAGGAACAAAGCGTATGCTGGAGATCCTGGAGCGGATCGTGGCAGGAAATGGAAAGCTGGAAGACCTTGATCTGCTGGAGGAACTGGCGAACATGATCACAGAAACTGCACTGTGCGGTCTTGGAAAGAGTGCGGCACTTCCGGTTATGAGTACGCTGAAAGTATTCCATGATGAGTATGTGGAGCATGTGGTTGAAAAGAAATGTGCCTCCCATACCTGCACTGCATTACGAAAGTTTATCATCAGTCCTGAGCGGTGTAAAGGATGTTCAAAATGTGCGAGAAACTGTCCGGTCGGTGCGATCAGCGGAAAAATCAAGGAACCATTTACGATCGATACGGAAAAATGTATCAAATGTGGAGCATGTGCGAGTGCCTGTGCATTTGGTGCGATTCATATTGAAGGGTAGGAGGAACAGAGTATGGGCTATATGACAATCAACAACAGGAGAGTGGCTTTTACAGATGAAAAAAATGTCCTCTCAGTGATCCGTAAGTCGGGAATCGATCTTCCTACGTTCTGTTATCATTCAGAACTGTCAACCTATGGGGCGTGCAGGATGTGTGTGGTGGAAGATGAACGTGGAAAGGTATTTACATCCTGTTCAGAAGTACCACGGGATGGTATGGTGATCTATACAAATACACCAAGATTGCAGCATCACAGGAAAATGATCATTGAACTGCTGTTGTCATCCCATTGCCGTGACTGTACAACGTGTGCCAAAAATGGAGTCTGTACGTTACAGAAGCTGGCAAGCCAGTTGGGTATTTCAGAGATCAGATTTGAAAATCATAAGAAACCACTTCCACTGGATACCTCTTCGGATTGTGTAATAAGAGACCCCAATAAATGTATTCTCTGTGGGGATTGTGTGCGTACCTGTGATGAAATCCAGGGACTTGGCATTCTGGATTTTGCTTTCCGGGGTTCAAAAATGCAGGTTATGCCGGCATTTAACAGAGAGCTGGCAGAGACTGACTGCGTAGGCTGCGGACAGTGCAGGGCGGTCTGTCCGACCGGTGCGATCAGTATCCGGCAGGATGTTGATCCGGTATGGAAAGCGTTGGCGGATAAGAATATCAGAGTTGTGGCACAGATCGCACCGGCTGTCCGGGTGGCGATCGGAGATAAATTTGGAATCCCGAAAGGTGAAAATACACTGGGACGCCTGGTGGCAGCTCTGCGACGTATGGGATTCGATGAGGTATATGATACAAATTTCGGGGCAGACCTGACGGTAATGGAAGAGTCAGCAGAATTGCTGGAGCGTTTAAAATCCGGTAAGAATCTTCCGTTATTTACTTCCTGCTGTCCGGGCTGGGTGAAGTTCTGTGAGAACCGTTACCCGGAATTTCGGGAAAATATTTCCACCTGCCGTTCTCCGCAGGCAATGTTCGGAGCATTGCTGAAGGAAGAAGCCCGGATGAAAGCGGCAGAAGCGGAAAAAGAAGGACGGAGCCTCCGCAAGACGGTTGTGATCTCGATTATGCCATGTACGGCAAAAAAAGCAGAGATCAAAAGACCGGAGCATTTTACAGAAGGGCAGCAGGATGTAGATTATGTACTGACCACGACAGAAGTGACCCGTATGATCAAAGAAGCGGGAATGGATCTGTCGCAGATCGAACCGGAGGCACTGGATATGCCGTTTGGTCTGTCTTCGGGGGCAGCAGCGATCTTTGGAGTAACGGGTGGTGTGACCGAGGCAGTTCTGAGACGTCTGGTACACAGCAGCAGGATGGAAGATCTGCAGGACATCAGCTTTACGGGAATCCGCGGGATTGAAGGAATCAAAGAAGCCTCCATCCAGCTTGAGGACAGAACGGTGAAAATTGCAGTGGTGAATGGTCTTCGCTGTGCAGAAACACTGCTGGAGAGGATCAAAGCCGGTGAAGTCCAATATGATTTCGTAGAAGTGATGGCATGTAAAAGAGGCTGTATTGCCGGTGGTGGACAGCCGGTGCCGATCGGACCGAGGACGAAACAGGCCCGGCTGGATGGAATGTATAAGATCGACAGCATGGCACAGATCAAGAGATCTGATGAAAATCCGATCATTGCAGAGGTTTATGAGGGAATCCTGAAGGGGAAGGAACATAAATTGCTGCATAATAGATAAAAAATCGCCTTATATCAGATGCACAGCAACTGGTATAGGGCGATTTCTGAATTATGTCGGATTATCGGTTATCAAGGTAATCTTTTACAAGAAAGAGACTGGAAATCCAGGGTTATTTCAACACCAGTTTCAGTACCTCAGTCACTTTTTTCACCGGAACGATTTCCAGCTTATTTTTAACCTCATCGGCAACGTCATCGAGATCCTGTTCATTGTCAGCAGGAATCAGAACCTTTGTGATTCCTGCACGCTGGGCGGCCATAAGCTTTTCAGGAAGTCCGCCGATCGGCATGACACCGCCACGCAGGGAAACTTCTCCGGTCATGGCATATTCCGGGCTGACTTTCTTCCCGGTGAGAAGTGATGCAAGAGCTGTTGTCAGCGTGATTCCGGCTGATGGACCGTCTTTTGGAACCGCACCGGCAGGAACATGGATATGGAGGTCGTGGTCATCAAGCACTTTGCTTTCCTTTGGATAAAGTGATTTTACAAGACTCAGTGCAATCTGAATGGACTCCTTCATTACATCTCCAAGCTGACCGGTAATAATCATCTTGCCTTTGCCCGGAATCAGTTTACTTTCTATAAATAAAATTTCTCCGCCCGCTCTTGTCCATGCAAGTCCGGTGACAACTCCCGGTTCAGGGGAAGAAAGTTTCCGCTCATGGTGGAGCTGCTTTTTCCCAAGATATTTTTCGAGATTTGTCTTAGTGACTGTCAGTGTTGTTCCCTCATTTTTAACAAGTTGGACGGCAGCCGTCCGGCAAAGAGTATCGATCAGTTTTTTCAGGTCACGGACACCTGCCTCCATTGTGTATTCATCAATAATCCTGCGAATCGCTCCGTCGCTTACTTTCAATGCATTTTTCTTAATTCCCATGGCATCGAGAGCCTTTGGAAGAAGATGTCTGCGGGCAATCTGATATTTTTCTACTGCAGTGTAACCGGAGAAATTAATAACCTCCATACGGTTGAGCAGTGGTTCAGGAATCGTATCCAGTGAGTTTGCAGTGCAGACAAAAAGTACATTGGACAGATCGTAAGGCACATTCATATAGTGGTCAGTGAAAGTGCTGTTCTGTTCAGGATCAAGAACCTCCAGAAGGGCACTGGCAGGGTCTCCGCCGTAATCTTTTGCAAGTTTGTCAACCTCATCCAGTACAATGACCGGATTGGAGACACCGCTTCGCTTGATTCCTTCCATGATTCGTCCGGGCATAGCACCGATATAAGTACGTCTGTGGCCACGGATTTCCGCCTCATCACGGATACCACCAAGACTGATCCTTACATATTCTCTTCCGAGAGCCCGTGCAATACTTTGCCCGATACTGGTCTTCCCGGTTCCAGGAGCACCAACAAATAAAAGGATCGAGCCATATTGCTTCCGGTTGAGAGCCATAACGGCGAGTTGCTGGATGATGCGTTCTTTGACTTTTTTCAGACCATAGTGATCTTCATCAAGAATCTGCTCCGCCCGGTCAAGATCGATCGGGGTAAACTGCGGTGCTTTCCAGTCCAGGCTGGTCATAAAGTCAAGGTAATCATACAGAAGACCGTACTCATGGCTGTCCTTGCCTTCCTGCTTCATGCGGTTCAGCACTTTTTCAGCTTCTTTACGGGCTTCGTCATTCATGGCGGATTCTTCAATCTTTTTTTCAAATTTCCGGGTATCGGAAATATTTTCAGGGTGCAGTTCGTCCAGTTCTTTCTGAAGATAACTGATCTGCTTCTTGATGGCTGCCTCGCGATAAAGCTGCTCCTGATCATCTTTCTGAGCTTCCTTTGCTTCGGTGGAAACTTTGGCAACCTCCATAAATTCGTTGATGGCAGCTTCGATCAGCGTACAGCGTTCCCGGCGGGAATCCGTTTCAACAATGGCATATTTTTCTTCGGGGCTGATATTCAGATATTCCGAAAGGGCAGATCCGAGATCATACATATTTTTCCGCTGTAAAATGAAACTTCTTGCCCACATTCCCCACTGGTATCCCTGGACAAATTTCAAAAGTGCGGCACGTAAACGGAGAAATTGAGCCTTCTCTTCTTCTGCCGTATAGTCATCAACCTCTGCACGAATAGATGCGTCTGCGAGAATCTGACCATTTTCCACCTCGACATCTGAAAGATCAACACGTTCCAGCGTGCGGATCTGAACACTGTCATCGTCTCCGAAAGCCTCTACTCTGGCGGAAATGCCGACCGGACAGATATGGTCAGCGTCCAGTTCTTCAGCGTCATCTTCATTTCTTAAGAAAGCAAAAAGCAGCTCACTGCCGACTTCAAGCTGCTCGGATGCATTTTCAGTAAAAAACTCTTTTTTGAAGTGATAGGTGACATCGGGAAGAAATAATATATTATAAATTGGCTGTATTACCATAGTAATTCTCCTTTCATCTGATAGATTATTAGCACTCTTAACTAATGAGTGCCAATATATAGTAGAAACCTAGCATAAAAATGTAAAAATGTCAATAGAGGCAAGGTTGACTTTTAAAATGGTTTCGTCTAAGATGAAAACGATAAAATCTGAAAAGAACGAAATAGAGAAGAACAGAACGGAATAATACGATGAGACAGTTAAGAATAGGAAATGTAACCTTAGAGAATACTTATATTCTGGGGCCAATGGCAGGAGTGACAGATCTGCCGTTTCGCTTATTGTGTAAAGAGCAGGGAGCAGGTCTTTTGTGCATGGAAATGGTCAGTGCAAAAGCCATTCTCTATAATAATAAGAATACAGAGACGCTTTTGGAGATCCATCCGGATGAACAGCCGGTATCTCTCCAGTTTTTTGGTTCAGATCCTCAGATTATGAGTGAAATGGCAAAGCGGGTCGAGGAAAGACCGTTTGATATTATGGATATTAATATGGGATGTCCTGTACCGAAAGTCGTGAAAAATGGTGAAGGATCGGCATTGATGAAAAATCCAAAGCTGGCACATGAAATTATCAGTGCTATGGTTAAAGCAATCAGGAAACCGGTGACAGTTAAAATAAGAAAAGGATTTGATGACAACTGCATTAATGCAGTGGAGATGGCGAAGATCGCAGAAGATGCGGGGGCAGCAGCTATTGCAGTCCATGGAAGGACAAGAGAGCAGTATTACAGCGGAAAAGCAGACTGGGAGATTATTCGTCAGGTAAAAGAGGCGGTTTCCATTCCTGTGATTGGAAACGGCGATGTGACCAGCCCGGAGCGTGCAGATGCCATGGTGAAAGAAACCGGTTGTGATGGTGTGATGATCGCCCGGGGAGCCCAGGGAAATCCGTGGATCTTTTCTGAGATGATCGAGCATGAAAGAACAGGGAAGATCCCATCGAGACCGACGAATGAAGAAATCCGGAAAATGATGCTCCGACATGCAAAGCTTCAGCTTCAATATAAAGGAGAATATCTGGGAATCCGGGAAATGAGAAAGCATGTGGCATGGTACACGAAAGGGATGCCGGGTTCAGCAAAACTGCGGGAAGAGATCAACCGGGTTGAGTCTTATGCAGAACTGGAAGATCTGCTGTACAGACAGCTATAAAACATAGTACAGAATCGGTGATGCGAAAGCAAGAAAACCGAATACAAAGCCGAATACGAAAGCCGAATGCGAAAGCCGAATCTGCTTGACATCAGCAGGCGGTTTGGGTATAATATTGAAATTGCGAAATAGACTTAAATGACAGCATACAGGTGAAAATCAGGTTGTGTACAGTCTGTATAGATGAACAGGTCAGAACAGTATACGGACAAGGTTGAACCTGTAAGTATAGACAGAAAAGAAAGAATCAGAAAGGAAGCGTAACCGATGGCAGAAGCTAAGAAAAGATTACTTACTTACGCAGGCTTAAAAGCACTGGAAGATGAACTGGAGAATCTGAAGGTAGTAAAGAGAAAAGAAGTAGCAGGCAAGATCAAAGAAGCAAGGGAGCAGGGAGATCTTTCCGAGAATGCTGAGTATGATGCAGCAAAGGACGAGCAGAGAGATATCGAGGCCCGTATCGAAGAATTAGAAGCAATTCTGAAAAATGCAGAGGTAGTTGTTGAGGATGAAGTAGATCTGGATAAGATCAATGTCGGATGTACTGTGAAAGTATTTGATATTACTTTTGACGAGGAGATGGAATTTAAAATTGTTGGTTCTACAGAGGCTAACAGTCTGGAAGGAAAGATTTCCAATGAATCTCCGGTAGGTCAGGCACTGATGGGCAAAAAGGTGAACGATGTAGTTGACGTAGAAACCCAGGCAGGAGTGATCCAGTACAAAGTACTTGATATTCAGCGTTCATAATCAGTATAAGATATGCCAGCACAGACCTCTTAAATAATTAAGAGGTCTTAGTTCGCTTAAAGGGTAACCTGAAAGCGGCAGAAAGAGATACGTTTTCTGCGTCATTAATCTGAAACGGACTGACGCAGGGCAGACAATATGGAAGGAGAACAGACAGTGGGACAGAATCAGAAAAATGCACAGGAACCGGATATGAATCAGTTGAGAAAGGTTCGCCGTGATAAACTTGCAGAACTGCAGCAGAACGGAAGAGACCCGTTCCAGATCACAAAGTTTGATCAGACGCATCATTCACTTGAGGTAAAGGATCTTTATGAGGCACATGAGGCTGAACTTTTAAAGGATCACCAGACACCGAATGTAGAGGGAATGGATGAGGAGCAGGCAAAAGAGGCTCTTAAAAAGGATTACGAAGAGAGAAGAAGCATTATGGATGCAAATCCGATCCATGTAGCAATCGCAGGACGTATGATGTTCAAGAGAGTTATGGGAAAAGCTTCTTTCTGTAATATCCAGGATTTACAGGGAAATATCCAGGTATATGTTGCCAGAGATGCAATCGGAACAGACTCTTATGCTGATTTTAAGAAATCTGATATCGGTGATATTTTCGGACTGGAAGGATTTGCTTTCAGAACAAGAACAGGAGAAATCTCCATCCATGCAGAGAAGATGACACTCCTTTCCAAGAGTTTACAGATGCTCCCGGAGAAGTTCCACGGTCTGACAGATACAGATACACGCTACCGTCAGAGATACGTTGACCTGATTATGAACAGCGATACAAAGGATACATTTATTAAGCGTTCAAAAATCCTCAGTGCAATCCGTAAATATTTAAGCGGAAAAGGATTTATGGAAGTTGAGACTCCGATGCTTGTAGCCAATGCAGGTGGAGCAGCAGCAAGACCATTCGAGACGCATTTCAATGCCCTGAATGAAGATCTGAAGCTTCGTATTTCGCTGGAACTGTACCTGAAGAGACTGATCGTTGGAGGTCTTGAGAAGGTATACGAGATTGGTCGTGTATTCCGTAATGAAGGCCTTGATACAAGACATAATCCTGAGTTTACTCTGATGGAGCTTTACCAGGCATATACAGATTACCATGGCATGATGGATCTGACAGAGAACCTGTACCGTTTTGTTGCACAGGAAGTTCTTGGAACAACTCATATCGTATATAAGGGAATCGAGATGGATCTCGGGAAGCCGTTTGAGCGTATTACAATGGTTGATGCGGTTAAGAAATATGCAGGCGTTGACTGGAATGAAGTAAAGGATCTTGAGCAGGCGAGAGTAATCGCAAAAGAGCATAATATCGAATTTGAAGAAAGACATAAAAAGGGAGATATCCTGAACCTGTTCTTTGAAGAGTATGTAGAGGAACATCTGCTTCAGCCTACATTTGTTATGGATCATCCGATCGAGATTTCACCTCTTACAAAGAAAAAACCGGAAAATCCGGAATATGTAGAGCGTTTCGAGTTCTTCATGAATGGTTGGGAGATGGCAAATGCTTACTCCGAGCTGAATGACCCGATCGACCAGAGAGAGCGTTTCAAAGCACAGGAAGAACTGCTTGCACAGGGCGATGATGAAGCCAACACAACAGATGAAGACTTCATGAATGCACTGGAGATCGGTATGCCGCCAACAGGTGGTATCGGATTCGGTATCGACCGTATGTGTATGCTCCTGACAGGTGCAGAGGCAATCAGAGATGTGTTGCTGTTCCCGACAATGAAGTCTATTGATAAGTAGGAATGCAGGAAAATCAAGGGTTTCAGAGCTTGGATGTACTAAAATATATAGTTGGTCAAGGGGTTTTGACCAAGATTTGACCAATTTTTGGCATAGTCAAAAAAAGATTAGTACAGGTTAGTACAGATTGCTTAGTCTGAAAAATTAAAGATTGTATTACTTAGAGGACATTTTCTAAAGAAATTTAGAAGATGT
>OGYZ01000628.1_pt1 | contig 31407 bp, 27 predicted proteins | sample 1576681 | NCBI WGS metagenome assembly OGYZ01 (sample SAMEA3541480, study PRJEB24748) | human gut metagenome | biome: human gut; feature: human-associated habitat; material: faeces | place: China | collected 2012 | reverse complement strand
TAAAGGACTTTTCGATTTTCTTACAAATTTATCCCCACTAAATTTCTACTGACCCCATACTCTACCGTGAGGATGGCACCAAGAGGATTGCGGACAATACGCTGGTCGCCATAACGCTTATGATAGCCGAGAGCCGCACGGAAGAGAAAGACGTCATGGTGAGTGTGGTGGTGAATCTTATCAATAAAAGCAACTGACAACGTTGTTCCGACGGAGCGAGAGCGGTAATTCAGATGTACAGCCAAACCGTTCTTCCGCCTGCCGCTAATGTGTGTGCGTCTTCGTGATGGAACATACAGGGAATATTCGGACAGGCTTCGGGTTGTTGACACCGTATGCGGGAAACCGCCTGACAGGGAATTTTTGACCCTGTCCCGTCATCATGATTCATCCTTATTCCATGCCGCTGTCAGTCCTGGCTGTATTTTTTTTAACCGCATATCAACTTTTTTTCATCGCTTATGCATCATTACGTCGCGTCCGGACCATATGCGTGGAAGTGACGTTTGTACTGTATTGTATATTATTGTAATTTTACCTTCGGACACGTCATGTGCCTTTGCGCGTGTCTTGCCGTGTCTAATGGTGTTTTAAGGCGGCAAAATACGTTTAAGGTTTTTATTTCACAGTAATGACGCACAGATACTCTCTGATGGCGTGTCCTCGTTAAACGTGCGACGGCATGTGCCGGAGCGTCATGCCGTTGCTTGCATAGTGTAAAACAATAAAACAGACAAAATGAAAAAGAATGACATTTGTTCGAGGATGACGGGCACTGTCCATGCAGTCCTGTCGTGTTTTATGATGTTCCTGTGTTGCACAGCCTTGTCTTCGTGCGGAGGCGATGACGACGGTGGAGATGGCGGCGGGACGACCGGCAGCATACTCGACAGACTCGTAGGAAGCGAGTGGAAGGGTGAGTATTTTCAGGTAAGCGAGAACGGTGAGTATGAGGAAGGCACCATGACACTGAAGTTCACAAGCAGTGACAGAGCCGAGCAGCACACCGCGTACAGCGGAATGGAGTGGAACTCCAACGGCGAATATGTGGAGTACAGTGGTGAGAGCGACACCTTCTATGAGTACGTCATAAGTGACGGAAAGATAACATTGACCGATACAGGCGGATACGGGTCGTTCACGCTGACACCCTCAGGAAACAACACGCTCGTATATGGTTCCACGGTATACAGGCTCGTGAAGGAAGGCACAGGAGATGATACGGGCGGCAGTCAGGGTGGCGGCGATGTGGGCGGCAATCCGGAAACAGGCATAGCCGACTTCGTTACAACCCCAGTAAGGACATTCGAAATGGAGTTCGCACAGGGCTCGCGTGACTTCAAGGTGGAGTATGTGTACTCAGGCAACAAGGTGGTGCGCATGCTGCGTTCCGGTTCGTCGTCGGCTTCCTACGCCCTCAGCTACTCCTATGATGAGGTGACGGCAAAGTCAAGCGCATACACTTATACGTTCGGGCTCGGCTCGACAGGCTATGCGAACTTCTTCAGAGACGGCGCTGACGGAGCGTGGAGTTGCCGCACGTCGGGCGACAACGACGGATACATGAGATATTTCTCAATCGAGAATCCGTACGACTACCGTTATTATATGGTGAGCTACAGCGGGGGAAATGTCAGCCGTGTGGAGGAATACCGCAACGATGGAGAGCTTTACTGCACGTATACGTTCAGCTACACATCACGTGACAACAAGAACGGACTGTATCCGGAGGCAAGCGTAATCAACACCAATCTTGAGTTCCTCCGCTATCTCGGGTTCCTCGGACAGCCTAGCCGCAAGCTTGTGGACAAGATTGACTTCAAGCCAGCCGACTCGTCGTACGGTACGATGGAGTTCAGCTATCAGTTCGACTCAGCCGGAAACGTGACGTCATACCAGTACACGTCAGACCCGATATACAAGACAACCGACAGACGGCAGCCTTCGCCCGTGTTCCGGTTCACGTATTAAACCGGATGCATCCGTCATAATCCTGTATCAGAAGAATGCGGGTCAGGACTGTAGGTAGAGTCCTGCCCCGCATTGGTATATGCTGTATCCGGGTTCAGCGTACAATCACCTTGCGTGTCTTTCCGTCGCTTCCGCGCACGATGTGCAGACCTTTTGCCGTCGGCGGCACAGCCTTTCCTGACATGTCGTAGTGTCTTTCGGATGTGTTGCCGTTAGCGTTCTCCACAGCGTTTATGCCTGACGGGACGAACTCCTCGAAGTATGTAGCCCATATTCTCCATCCCGGCGCGTTGCAGTAAGCCTCAAGCGAGCCTTCGGGAATGTATATCTTTGTGTTGTAAGACAGTCCGAACGAGTCCGACCCGTCGGGGTTGCCGTCCGGGTCGGCGAAGGTTGTGCCAAGCCATTTCGGCAGCGTTCCCTCATAGTCGGTGCGTTCCAGATTGTTTGAATAATAGGGTCTGAACGCCATGACGCCCACCTTCCGCATTCTCGGTCCTATTGTGGCGGTCTTCAGGTTTGTGGCGAAAAAGGCATAGTCGCCTATGTTTCGCGCGCGCAGCACGAGGTTGTTGAGGTTTATGCAATAGCTGAACGCCATGTATCCCACGCTGTTCACCGTTTCCGGCACCGTGAGACTCCTCAGTCCCTTGTATCCTGCGAACGCGAACTGACCTATGTCCGTCACGCCTTCCGGTATTGTCACGTCAGTCACGAGCTGCTCGTCGCCGGTGCCATAGTTCACATAGAACTCCTTGGCATAGCTCAGCGGACATGTGTCCTCCTCGTATGTCATGCCGTCCATCCTTATTGCGAGCCATTCCTCCAGCGACCCCTTGTAGTATACTTTTTCCAGAGACGTGCACGACTCGAACGCTCCGTCGCCCACCGTCTTGACTCCATTGCACATTATTATAGCCTCCATACCGCGGCATTCGGCGAACGCGGTGCGGTCTATTGTCTCCAGAGTGGAGGGCAGCCTGAGCGTGTCTATCTCCTCACACCATCCGAATGCGTTCTCGCCTATGCACCTGAGCCCTTCCGGAAGAGTCACATCCTTCAGCGCGGAGCAATACTCAAAGAGCGAGCTTGCCAGATAATCCATCTTTGACGGAACCGTTATCTCCTCCAGCCCGGAGCAGTAGGAGAAGGCGTTCATGCCTATGCTGTCCACGCTTTCGGGCAGTGTGATGTCTGTGAGCGACGTGCATCCGGAGCACGCCCACTCTCCTATGGTTGTCACGCCATCGCCTATTGTCAGTGATTTGAGGCTTGAGCACATGTAGAACATATTGTCGGGGACGGTCTTCACGTTGCCCGATATGGTGGCGTATTCAAGTGTCGAGGAGTTCCATTTGGGTGAGGAGTACGACGCGAAGTTTATTTCCCTGCCTATCTGCAGTCTCTTTACCGGCATCGTGGACATGTCGTCGAGAGATATGGGAGTGTCGCCGTCCTTTATGACAAACTCCTCCAGCGACTCGCACCCGTCGAATGCGCTGTATCCTATGGCGTTGATGTTGTTGTCGACGGTGAACGACGCCAGCGACGTACAGCCGCTGAAGGCGTATGAGCCTATTGTGGTGACAGTCTCCGGCAGGCTTACCGACGTGAGCGACGTGCATCCGCTGAACATGCTCCCGGTCTCTGTTATAGGCGCATGGATGTCTACAGATGTTATGAAACCGTTGTATGAGAACGCCGTGCTTTCGATATTCGTCACGTCATAGGTCTGGTTGTTGTATGTGATGGAAGCCGGAATGACGAGCGCGCCCTTATAAGGCTCGCCGTCGGAAGCCACCACCGTGCAGTGAAGTTGTCGTCGTTTGTCTCATAGTTTATGCCGTCCACGACAACACGTTCGGCATAAGCTGTTGCCGACAGCAACAGAAGACCTGCCGCACACTGTGCAAACTGAAAAAATGCTTCATACTGTTTTGGGCTTGTCATGTCCGGTCCCGGCTCCTGTCCGGACTCTGTTTTCGTGTTGATGTGCAGAAGCGCAAAGCCGGATGTGGCGTGCACGCTGCGTTTCTGATGATTTGCCTGGTGTGGAAAATCTTTTACAAAGATGCCGCAAGAGAGTGCAATGAGAGCTTGCTCTTGCATTGCCGAGCGCAGCAAATCTTATGCAAAGATAGTCATTATTTGAATGCCGTTGGATGATTTGTATTTAAATTTAAACTATATGTAACCAAAATAAAACCTCCCCACCCCTTTCCCATGCTTTTGAGACAGCGGTCGCGTCACGCAGGCGTTCCTTTGCCATGCCCTCATCACGGGAGAGTTCCCACTCCTTGCAGCCTGCCCTCTTGCTGCTTACGTTGTGACGCATGCCGCATCCCTCGCGCCTCCGTGGCGCGTCCTGTCCGTGTCTGTCACGACGCACCGTGCGCGCGGCTCGGGACTCAGGAGCTTATGAAAACGCAAAAGCCGACTTCACAGCCGGCTTTCTTCTGATTATACAATAACATTATGTATCTTTAACTATAAGCTGATATTAACTTCAGTTATGCAAAGTAACACCATTAATCTAAATACGTTTGCAAAGTTAAGCATTCGGCTGTAAGCGCGCAATACCTTGAAATAATGAATTTTACGTGCCTTGGAGCATGTCCTGCCACCCGAATCGTGCCTGCCGATACCCTGTTGTTGCTATCAGGCAGCGCGCGCATGCCCGTGACGGCGTGAAAGGCGCGCCCCTCCCGTTGCCTCAACCACTGCATACAGTGTGGCTGCAACTTTTCTGTTTTTACCTTTTTCTTGATTTTTTATCATTATATAAACCGCCTTCGGTGTGGCGGAAGGAAAAAGAACGGTAAATTTGCAGGCATATAAAGCAATGATATGAGCGGAATAAAGAAAATCAATCTTGCCGACAATGCGGTCAGCAAGGAGACGTTATACAACGACGGCGACATAGCCATAGGCAACAGTCTTAGAGGTTCGGAGGGAGAGGACGCTTTCATGTTCGACTTCCACGTGATGGTCCTGTGCACCGGTGGGGAGATTTCGTTCCGCATAAACAGCACGCCATACACAATGAGGAAGAACGACGTGCTCATCTGTCCGCCCGACATGATAGTGAGCGGCATACGCAAGAGCGACGGCATGCAGTGCCGCAGCATAGCCGTCTCGCCCGGTTACTTCAGGCGAATACTGCCGATGGTGAACATCGACTGGAACGCCAAGATGGCGTTCGAGACCCATCCCGTGTTCTCGCTCGACGAGAAGGACGCCGCCCTTTTCTGTCAGTATCATGCCCTTTTGCAGAAGAAGGTGGCGTCGAACCTTGGGAAACACCGCACCGAAGTCATCGGTTCGCTCATGCTCGCGTTTCTCTACGAGTTCGGCGATGTGGTGGACAGGTTCGTCGAACGGCAGGGACACACGTTCTCTTCGGCTGAGACAATATTCAACAACTTCATCAACATGCTCACAGACATGCGCCCCAAGAAGCGCAGCGTGAGCTTCTACGCCGGCAGACTGCACATCACGCCCAAATATCTCACTGCCGTATGCAGCGGCGTGAGCGGATGTCCGGCATCCAAGATAATAGACACATACGTGGTGAAGGACATAAGCTACATGCTGAGATACACGCGGAAGTCGGTGAAGGAGATTTCGTGCGACCTCGATTTTCCCAACATCTCGTTCTTCGGGAAATATGTGAAGAAGCATCTGGGCGTGTCGCCAAAGAACTACCGTGAGCGTTTTGTGAAGGACGCGGGCACGGAAACGGGGCGTGACGCGGCGGGAAAAAGAGAGTGACACACCGCAACCCTTCATGCCTCCGCCACCATTATCATCAACAGCAAACCACCCTATTATACGCAGTCAAACCAAAGTAGAGACGCAAAATCTTGCGTCTCCCGTCCTGTACCATCCCAACATACGCACGCTATAATACGCTGCCAACAAATGCGCTTCTCCCTCGTGAGACGCAAGATTTTGCGTCTCTACAAGGCTGCCGCCCTCATTATGCATGCATATATCCCCCACATCCGCCGTGCGTTCTTATCTGTCTGCCGCGATATGACGGTGAAAATACATGCGCCATCATGACGTTTCGTGACATCTTATGACTGTTTTCAGCACGGCTTTACGTCCCCGGCGGATGCATAAATATACACTCCGGCAGTAAAATATTTTGACAATGGAAAATCGCGGAACAGGAAACGGTGACGCCGGGAAAACGGAAGTGTGGCAATAAGGAGGACAGTAGTGCGATGCTTTTTGCGATGTTTTTATACCCGAACGGGACGGTTACTGATGCACATCGTGCACAGTGACGGTGCGGAACGGGCTGTATTACGGTGCGGAAAAGGCTGTGTGATGCGGCGGAACAGCCTCTTTCGCGTCGCGGAACGGGCTTTCCTGCAATGGCGGAAAGCACCTATGGATGTGTCGCGGAGCGCAAACGGCTGGCTGTCAGGGTGTTGCCCCAACTGCACGAGAGCCGCGAATTTGCATGCGTAAAACCATTCGCGTGCAAAAACGGCGGTATTCTGAGGTTGCGGTGAATAATTATTCATTCCGCGACCCATATTCCTGCATATTCTTGCAATATGCGGCAGGCATAGCATACCGTCCTCGCCTTGCCTGTGGGGAGGCATGGAGCGGCATTGTTGAGGGCGTGCGTTGTGGCGGCGTGAAGGCATTGTGCCGCCGCCGTGTCATTCCTGCTCTTCTATCACACCGTTGCCGGGCAGGTGCATGCCAGCCATTATCAGCTTCTTGTCCTTCACATACCCGATGTATTTCACCCTCGACTCGACAGCCTTCTTGCGGTCCATGTCGTAGGCTGCGCATATCTTCGGGTTCTGCATCTGCAGTGCGTAGCCGTGCATGAGGTCGCCTATGACGAGCAGTCTGCCTGCCTGATATACCGTGTGTCCGGGCGTATGTCCCGGTGCGGGCAACGCTTTCACGCCAAGTGGGAGCGCGTCGGTGTAGGCGAACCGGTGCAGATGTCCGGCATAAGCCTTCATCACCGATGCCGCGAAGGCTGCGTTGTCGCGGTGCTCCTTCTTCACTCTGCCGGCGTTGGTTATCCAGTAGTCGTACTCCTCTTCGGGCACATACACCTCCGACTGCGTGAATACGGGTTTGCCGTCGCGCATGAGTCCGCCTATGTGGTCGCCGTGGAAGTGGGTTATCATTACGTAGTCGATGTCAGTGGGCTTGATGTCCATGGAGTCGAGCAGAGCCAGAAGGCGTCCTCCCTTGTCCGGTCCGTTGCCGGTGTCGAACAGTATTTTCTTCCCTTTCTTCTCTATGAGGAAGCAGCTTATGGACGAAGGCACGCTGCCCTCGGGGGAGAGTATGTTGATGCTGTCGGAGTCGTTCTTGCCGTAGAACAGGCTGTTCGGCATGCGTCTTTCTTCCGCGTTGTCGCGGAAGGATGTGAGACTGGCAGAGTCGATGGTCATCATTGTGATGCCCTGCGGCAGTATGCCCGAGTCGCCGTCAGCCTTTCCGGAGTTGCCGTCACACGCCGTGAAGGCGATCATCGCGGCAGCGGCGAGGATGAGGCTTGCTGGTTTTATTCTTTTCATAGCTTTTTAGTGTTGTGTGTTGATACAGTTCCCTGCCTTGTGCCTGGCAGGTCTTTCATTATGATATGCGCCGACGTGGCATGTCGTTGCGGCATGCCCGTGTTCCAGGACAAAAATAAGCAAAATGAGCTATAATCGGAAATATTTTGCGGTTTTTTTTCATTTGAACCCGAATAGGTTATCAGACTTCATCCTTATTTCGTACTGCTGTCAGTCAGATTGGTTTCTGCTTTTATCGAAGATGTAGCGGGCTACATCGAGAAAAAGCGGGAGACAATATGACGGCAGCAGTGCGGAAGAGGGATGAAGATTTCTGCAAATGAGTAAAAAAACGCTATGACGGTCTGATGACCGATTCGGGTTGAACCGCCATTGTGCGTGCGAGGGAGGATATGGAGATGAGTTTTGTTTTGGCGGACGGACGTGGTGATGTGATACATGGTAGATGTTGTACGACAGAACGTACAGTCTGACGTCATTACGCAGCCTTTTCTTCTGGCATGGTGTAGCGATATGTGATGACTGTAATCGACTTTACGGTGTGAAAAATCGCAACAATTGGGTATTTCATAACTGTCTGCCGTTCATTAATTTTGCAGCTGATGATGATACGTCCGGCTCCTGAGGTATCGCACGAGGATTCCGGAGGATGCGGCGGACGGCGGACATCAGTTTGAATTTTTACATTAAAACATAACTTGACGGTATGAAGAAGACAGGAGTTTTTTATGGTTCGAGCACCGGAACGTGCGAGGATATAGCCGGACGGATAGCCGTGCGGCTGGGTGTGGACAGTGCCGACGTGCACAACGTGGCTGACCTTACGGCAGACATGATAGCCGGTTATGACGTGCTGGTGCTCGGCAGCTCCACATGGGGATGTGGCGAGTTGCAGGACGACTGGTATGACGCTCTGGAGCTGTTGAGGAAAACCGGACTGCAGGGCAAGACTGTGGCTCTCTTCGGTTGCGGCGACTCGGAGTCGTACGGCGACACGTTCTGCGACGCCTTGGGCGCGTTGTATGAGGGTCTGAAGGACAGCGGCTGCACGTTCGCGGGCGGCGGAGTGTCTGTTGACGGATATACGTTCGAGTCGTCCACGGCTGTTGTCGACGGCTGTTTCGTGGGTCTTGCCATAGACGATGTGAACGAGAGCGACCTCACCGACGGACGTATCGGTGCGTGGGCGGAGGCTGTGAAGGCTGAGATAGGCTGACCCTCCGTGCGCCGCGGACACAGGGGAGAAGGCGTCCCTCATGCGACGCGCATACTTACAATGAGGCATAAGGAAAGGAGGAAAGACGAGACAATGGAGCGGACTGAGATACATCCCACCGAACTGAAGGTGTTCATGAATCATATATATGAGCTGAAGAAGGGCGTGAGACAGATGGTGCTCTTCACGGTGAACCGAAAGTATGAGGAGGCGGCGGTGAGCCGTCTGCGGAGGCAGAACATCGACTTCATGGTGCAGCCGGTGGACAGCAGGAAGGTGAACCTGTTCTTCGGAAAGAGGGAGTGCATTCATGCCATAAGGCGGATGGTGGACCGTCCGCTCAACCAACTTACTCCGGAGGAGGACTTCATACTCGGTGCCATGCTCGGATATGACATCTGCGCGCAGTGCGAACGCTATTGTCTGCGCAAGGAGAGGGGCACGAGCTGAACGGCAATGTGCCACGTAAGGACTATGACTGAGACGTGAAAGAATAAAAACATGTCCGGAATCACATGTTCCGGACATGTTTTTTGTATATTTGTTTTTAATCAGGCAGGTTTTATTTGCCCCTCAACAGATTGGATAAAACTCGCGTGGGAACGGACAATAGTAATAATCAGCCGGACTGTTTCGAACCGTCATATTTCCTATGATTTCAAATAACACTTTATCTCAAAAGTATTTTGCGGCAATCAGAAACAATAACAGCTCATGTGTTTTTCGTACAGTTTTTATTCCTCTGTATTCAAAATTTTAACCATCAAACTGTTAGGTCTAAAGGTAAATCGCTGATATCCTTTAGGCGCTTTCCCTGAATCAACATGTCAAGTAATTCAATGGAATCTTCAGCCTGTGCTTCTTTTACAGCTTGCACCAGTTCATAGAGGGCAAAATGATAGACACAGTCAATATCACCTGTACCAAGGGCAAGGGATGCGAGACGCGCCGGCATTGGTTCTCCAGTTACGACAACAATATGCGGAAGGTGTCCCTTCCTGTTTCGGATAAGTCCTAAGGCTTCCGTACGGCTGTTTTGTGCACGGTCGCTACGCATTGTCCACTTTGCTGATATGGAGGCATGTAGTATCGGCAGACCTCCGTTGCTTTTCCGTAAGTCAGCTAATCGGCAGATATTTTCATCAACGATGACCGTATGTTCATTGATGACTTCGTCTGTTTCTGTTTCACGGTAAATGACCACATCGGGAGCCACCATATAGTCATTTCCTATACTGGCGGCAAGACGTGCGTCGTTGTGCATTAGCAGGTTAAGATATTCCAGATGTTCGTATTGGGAGAAACTGCTTGTCTTCATGGCATTGCGGTTGCCAAGCTTGACGATGTGCCATTTCCCTGGACGAAGATTCTGTAGTTTTGGAAAGGTTTCTGATAGGAATTGCATATTGATTTGCTCAAACTTTGCTCCGGAAGTTTGTCCTACTGTTTTTTCTTGTACCTCAGCCATTAATTGGTCTGCTATTCCTCGTGCTATACTGATGGACAGCTTGGATGAGCTGTCTGCATTACTTGGTATACCTCTTGTGTCTACTGTAAGCACACCGTTAGACAGTAATTCTTGATGATAATTTTTTCTCGCTTTTGTGATGAGTGCGTTCATATTCCAATATTTTTTTTATTTGTAGACCTACATTCATAGCTACCGGAGGCGGAAAGGCATTGCCTATCATCCGGCAAGCTGCTGTCTTTCGCTTTCCGAAGTCCCATTCATCAGGGAATCCTTGTAATCTGGCAAGCATTCGAGGTGTGAGCCTGGGCATTCCTCGAAAGTCGGTATCAGGGGCTTCATCTGCTATTCCTTTTCCGTCTACTCCAATATCCTCCCATGCTTTTCTCGCCCTCGTGGGACCCAAATCGGGACCTCCATGTTTTTTGCTTCCACCCACTATGGTAGGTGCTATTTTATCGGCTTTCGCTTTCCATTCATTTGCATACTGCCATCCGTTGGATGACATCAGGTCATAAAGAGTTTCTCCAACGGTTCGAGTCTTTTCCGGCTTCTTATCAGGAAAATCAAAAAAATCGGTCAGACTCTTATGAATACCGACAATAACGACTCTTGGCCGTAACTGAGGTACACCGTAATCAGATGCGTTCAATAATTGTATGTGGGTATTATAGCCATAATCAGACAGAGTCTGTAATACATGGTTTCTGTAAGTGGTGAATTTGGAATCAAGCAGTCCTCTGACATTCTCAATCATAACCGTGCGAGGTTTAATCTCGTGCACAAGACGTAACATTTGTGGGAAGAGATCGCGCTCGTCGTCCTTTCCCAGTTGCTTTCCTGCCACACTGAAAGGCGGACAAGGGACTCCTCCAGAAAGCAAGTCTATTTGTCCTTGATATGGATAGCCGTCAAAATAATGTACGTCCATACAGTGCACGTCCCAATTTGGACGGTTTTTTTTCAAGCACTCACAGTAGTCTTTCTCATATTCAACCAATGCCACATGAGAAAAACCGGCATTCTCAAGCCCTAAGGCTTGTCCTCCTGCTCCAGCGCATATTTCTATGGATTTATACATGATTTCCTGTTTATTGGATGACAAAGGTACTTATTTATTCTTCTTTCTGCATTAAAAGTTTGGTATAATATAAGTTTTTTTGTGTTTCTCTTTTGTTGATTTCCATCTGTTCTGCATCAGAAACGCGCAATGGAAGGAAGTATTATTTTCTATTTAACTATTATCAAATCGTCTTCAAGGCACATGTCAATGATGTGGAGTATACTGCGTATCTCCCAGAAATCCTAATAGCTTACATTATTTTTTCTAAATTCATCTGAAATATGGAGAGTTTCACTATATTTGTATAATATTGTATGCGGCTCGGCAACATCAATCCCGGTAAAACGTTGTTTTCCCGTCTTGCTGCTGCACTCGCCTTTCGCTATATTTGCCAATTTATTTATGATGCGTTGAAAATGTGATAGAAGTATGAAGAAAAGCCGTATAGAACGTGAGAAAAGGACGGTCCGGATGATGGTGGAGCTTTATTGCCGCCACCGGCTGCACCTCAAGGAGATGCCCGAAGAGTATGTCCGGCTGTGCGACTACGCCTCGGCAAGGCTTTCGCGCTGCCGCTACGGGGAGTCGAAGAGGGCGTGCCAGTATTGCAAGACCCACTGTTACGCTCCGGCGCAGCGCGAGATGATAAGGCGTGTGATGCGCTGGACGGGACCGCGCATGATATTCTTCGCTCCGCTTGCCGCCATCCGCCATATGCTCGGAAGGTGACGGCGGAGGCGGCGGGCAGAGCGTACGGTCTTCAGTAAACTACCGGGAACTCGCTTATGCGGAGCGTCGTGCAGCCGTAGGGGATGAGTGTTATCTCCTCCACCGGGCTTTCGGTGGGACAGCCGTGGAACGGTGTGGGACCAGCCATCTCGTTGTACAGCTGCCAGTGTGTGAGTTCCTTAGCCTTCAGCTTTATCTGTATGGGCGCGTTCTCCAGATTCCACGGATAACTGCCTTTGAGCTTCTCCTCGTCTATTATCACTTTGGCGGCGTTATCGCCTTTGTTAAGGTCGGCGTTAAGAATGCCGTAGTTCCATTTTGAAGGCGATGTCACCTCATAGTAATACCTGCCGAACTGCGCCCTCTCATTCTCAGGGAACTCGCGCTTCTTCCACTCTTCCTCCATCCTCAGACCGTATACCAGCGGTCCGCGCTCTATGGAGACGGCTCCCTCATGCCATGCGTTTGTGGATATGTGCATGGGGAACGACAGGGTGACAACGTCGCCTTCGCGCCACACGCGGTCTATCCGCAGCACGTTTCCGGTGATCTTCTGAGCCTCGCCGTTCACCCTCACATCTGCCCCGTCACACCATTCGGGTATGCGGAGACTTAGCGGGAAACTCACGCCCGACTTGCGGTCAGCCTTGGAATGGAGGCGCACGGTCATCCTTATAGTCCCGTCCATGGGATAGGCGGTCTCCTCGCTCACCGTCACCTTGCGTCCGTCAGCCACCAGTGCCGTCACTTCAGAAGGCGAATAAACCAGCGCCGCCAGTCCGTTGTCGGGTGTGGCGTACCACAGGCTCTGCGTGAACTTGGGCCAGCCTTGGTGCATGTTGGAGAAGCAGCACGGATAGCCGGAGAGCGTTCCGAACACTATGTCGGTGCCTTTGTGCGTGCCCTCCTCATAGAAATTGCGTCTGTGGCGCGTTATCATCACCTGGTTTGCCTGCTGGAAATACTGTTTGTACATGAAGTCGTCGGTTATCTGGGTGGGCAGGGCGTTGAAAGCCACGCGCTCAAGATGACCCGCGAACGACATGTCGCCCGTTATCTCCATCATCTTCTCGAGCGAGAACATCATCTCGACTGCCGAACACAGCTCCGAGCCTTGTGTGGGCACGTTGCCGTGGAGACGCTCGTCGCCGCCGTACATGCCCTGCGGCTGTCCGTTGAAACGGCGCAGGTCGGACAGTCCTTTCTTCACGGCACGCAGATATTTCTCGTCCTTCGACTGCTGATAATATATCACTGGCTCCTTCAGTCCCTGCGCCAGATTGACGCAATGGATGCCTCCCATGCTTGTCAGCTCTTTGCCGTCGAAGAACATTCCGGTGAAGTCGTAGCCCTGGGAATGCAGCAGCGAGGCAAGCCTGAGCAGCTCCTCGTCGCCCGTTATGTTGTAAAGCCAGTACACCGCCTGCAGGTTGTCGCATGCGCGGTATTCCGCCCAGAACGTCCAGTTGCCGAGAGGTTTGGAGGGCAGAGTGGCGAGCTGGTAATGGAAATATCTTGTCATGAAGTCGACGACACGCCTGTCCTGCGTTGCGTGGCGGAATAGTACTGCTGCATTATCTTCAGCACCACCATGCGGGGCCACCAGTCGGCTGAGTTGTCGCGCTGCAGACCCGGTTCGTAGCCGTAGTCTTTTGCCGGTCCGAAGTAGCCGTCCTCCCTCTGGCTCTTCAACGTCCATTCTATCCACGGCTGCACTTTCTTCTTCAGTTCCTTGTCGTCGAGGATATAGGCAAGCGGCAGGAGTCCGTCTATCCAGTAAGGACCGCGTTCCCACTGGTCGCCGTCGCCTCCGAGCCACCCGTTGCGCTGCCCCATCACCTCGGGATAGAGCGTGTCCATCTGTCCGGAGGCTCCGTCCTTCTGCCGTCGGAGCATCTCGAGGAGCCAGCCCTTGGCGCGTATGCTGCCCAGCGGAAGCTCTATGTAGGGTTTCTGCAGGAGCGGTGCGCGGTTGTTGGAGTAGCACGGCGCGGTGTCGCCCGTTGCCGCCTGAACCGCTGACGCCACTGCGACGAAAGCGGAGATAGCTAAGAATTTCTTCATCATAAGTTGCAAGGTTATATGGTTATCGGTTATTCCGTGCGGGCATGTTGCCGCCTGTGGGCTTCCCGCCATGCGTGGTGGAACGTGCGGCAACCGTATGGCAAATATACTAATATAAATCCTTAATGACGCCTTATGGTAGGGACAAATTTCACAAATGACTTCATATTTATCCGAAAAAAGACACATGCAAGGCGTTTCCCTGTCTTTTACGATGTCTTGTAGAGTAATAAAAAGACATCCGCCGGAGCATTGTTCCGGCGGATGTCCCGCAAGGTTGGGTCAGCACAACGCCACCGAGCAGCTTATTGCAGCTATGAGTGTCGCCAGCATGATTATTATTCTCAGAACGAGTATCACCCGTTCAAGGTTCTCATTCGTCATTTCCCGCCTCCTGCACGCCTATCGCGCCGATGATGGTTGTAGCGACGGCAATCAGCACTTTCATGATGACAGTCCACAGGTTGTTGTTCTTTTTACTCATGTTATACAGTTTATGTTACGTTTGATTTATGTTTCCGGTTATACGTTCTCTTCTGTCTCGGGCTCCTTCTCGATGTCGTATGGCAAAGCCTCCTGCACCTTCGCTCCGTAGATGAAGCTCTGTATGCGGTTGCCCTTGGCGTCGATCTTCAGCTCGGGCTGGAAGAGCACGTGTATGCCTTTGATGTTGGCGCCCGGCGTGAAGTCCTTCGCCTTCTCGGCGGATGTGGTGGATATGCCCAGCTTGAACGTTCCGAAGCGGTCGAGCTTCACCCTCATCGAGTTCTGGAGCTGCGTGCGCATCACCTCCACCAGCTCGCTTATGACGGCGAGGATGTCCGAGCGTTTCACGGTGCAGTTGTCCTGCATGATGTCGGCGAGGTCGTCGGTGGTCACTGTTCCCTCGTGCACGGCGCGGGCATACCATCTTCCTTTGAACCTGTCGTTACGCTTGCTCTGATAGATTTTGTACTTTACTGCCATAGTGTTTTTCCTTTCTTTGTGTTTTGTTGGTTTTGATTATTAAGGAGAGACTGTTGTCGGGCGGTGCCTGAGTCACACCTTCAGTGTGCCCGGGCGTGGCGTGCGTGAGCCGTGCCGGCTGTGGCTCGGTGCGCGCCTCGTACTACATCGGGTGTGAGGTCTGCGCCGCATGACTGTTTCTTTTCTCAAGACAAGCCGCGTAAGGCGGTATGACGGTATGACATCATTGCGTCCGGCAGCGTTATCTTGCGTGAAAGAGTGTCCTCCGCATGGGATTTTCCCTGAATGCGATGCAAAGGTAATGAATTGCTGGACGGTTGTCAATAGTGTTGGGGTGTATACATCGGGGTATGTTGTAAGATGTCTATGGGAAGCGTGTCTTTTCACGGCTGTGCAGCCTGCGGGCTGTGTTACGGCGGTGAGGCGTGGGGATGGGGGCTGACGGATGGCTGTTGCCGGCAGGGTAGGAAGGCTTGGAGAAATGAATAAATATGCAGTGTGGAAGTAAAAAATTTTGACAGCCGGAAATCCTGAAATAGAATGCCGGGAGTCCGGAGGCGGTGTTCCGGAGGATGCGGAACGGGCTTTTCCGTAATGGAAGGTGTGCAGTGGCGGATGGGAAAAACCGGCGGAACGGTGCGGAACGGGCTTTCCTGTGGCGCGAGACGGTGTCTCCTGATGTGCGGAAGAGGACTTTCCGTGGTGCGGAAAAGCCTTTCCTGCGATGCGGAAGAGCCTTTTTCGCGGATAGGAAATGCGACGCCCGGACGACGGAACGGCGCAAACGGCTGTGCCACAGGGAGGTGCGCGATGTGCGCGAGAATGGCGTATTTGCGGCGTGGGATGCCGTTGCGTGGAAAAAAGCGAGTAATGTGGAGTATGCGCTGGATGTTTATTCACTTTCAGGTGACGCGCGCTGCATATTCATGCATGTTTTTCCGGTATAGCGTGATGTCGTTGTGCTGTGTGCCCCAGTGTGCCTTATAGTGGCGTACGGCATGAGCATGGCGCCTCGGCTTTGAGTATGGCACTTACGCGCCTGACACGTGCCGGCACGGCGTGTGCCGTGTCTCTCCGGCAGAGTCAGGCGGTTTCGTTGCCTGCGTAAGCCATCGCCTCGGCGCGCGCTATGATGTCTTCCCTTCCGAGACGCTTCATGCTGATGTTGCTCAGGTCGAACTCGTTGTCGTCGTCTGCGGAAGAGTGCGTGCCGGCGGCAGCCTCTTTCTGCTGCAAAGGTCTTTCCTCGCCGCGTTCCTCCGTCTGTGGCAGGGCTGCGGTGGGCTCTTCCTCCATCTTTGTGCGGCTGGTTTTGGCTGCAAAGATCTCGTCGATGAACTGCGGTTCCTTGCGCAGTCTTGTCAGCGTGAGCTTCGATGCCATCTGCTGGCTTTCCTTTTTGCTGTAGCCCGTACCCTCACATCCGGCGATGCCTTCTATCTCTACTGTATATCTGAAGACAGGACTTCCCTGCTCGTCTTTTTTCTGTTCTATTATCTTGAACTCGAGCATCACCCTGTTCTTCTGGCTCCATTCGATGAGCTTGCTTTTGAAGTTCACCTCGCGGTATGCCACTTTGTCGATGTTGATCATCTCGCTCAGGATACGCTTCTTCATGAACCTCATGCAGGCGTCGTAGCCCCTGTCGAGATAGATGGCTCCCACGAGAGCCTCGAAGGCGTTGCCTCCCATGTAGCTGTTGTGCGACGAGCCGTGGCTGCTGTAGCGTATCAGCTGGTTTATGCCCATCTCCTGTGCCAGTCTGTTGAGCATCTCCCGCTGTACGAGCTTGCTCCTCGTGTTAGTCAGGAATCCCTCGCGCTTTCCGGGGAAATGCCGGTATACGATGTCGCCTACGGTCGCGTCGAGAATCGCGTCGCCGAGAAACTCGAGCCTCTCGTTGTTCACCGGCTTTCCTTTCTCGTTGCGCTTGAACATGCTTTTGTGCATCAGTGCGAGCTTGTAGAGCGAAATGTCGTGCGGATAGAATCCTATAATCCTGTATAAAGACAGATAAAGCTCCTTTTCCTTACGGAACGGGAGCTTTATCCGGTCTATGATGTTATTCAGCATATTTCTTGAAAACTACGCATGCGTTGTGACCTCCGAAACCGAACGTGTTGCTCAGTGCGGCTCTCACTTCTCTTTTCTGTGCTTTGTTGAAAGTGAAGTTGAGGTTGTAGTCCACGTTCTCGTCCTTGTCGTCCTCGTCGTGGTTGATTGTGGGAGGTACGATGTCGTTCTTCACGGAGAGTACGGACACCATTGCCTCCACAGCTCCTGCCGCGCCGAGAAGGTGGCCTGTCATCGACTTTGTGGAGCTGATGTTCAGTCTGTATGCAGCCTCTCCGAACACTTCCTTTATGGCTTTTGCCTCAGACACGTCGCCCACGTGGGTTGATGTTCCGTGCACGTTGATGTAGTCGATGTCCTCCGGTTTGAGTCCGGCATCAGCAAGAGCGGCTTCCATCACGAGCTTTGCGCCCAGTCCCTCGGGGTGTGACGCTGTGATGTGGTGTGCGTCGGCGCTCATGCCCTCGCCCACCATCTCGGCGTATATCTTCGCTCCGCGTGCCTTGGCATGCTCCAGTTCCTCAAGTATGAGGCATCCTGCGCCCTCTCCCATGACGAATCCGTCGCGGCTTGCGCTGAACGGGCGTGATGCGTGCTCAGGGTCGTCGTTGCGTGTGGAGAGCGCGTGCATGGCGTTGAATCCGCCCACTCCGCATGCGCAGATGGCAGCTTCGGCTCCGCCGCTCACAATCATGTCAGCCTTGCCCAGGCGTATGAGGTTGAAGGCGTCGGCCAGCGCGTTTGTCGATGAGGCGCATGCCGATGTCGTCGTATAGTTGGGGCCGTGGAAGCCATACATGATGGATATGTGTCCGGACGCGATGTCTGCAATCATTTTCGGAATGAAGAAAGGATTGAATTTAGGTCCGTTCTCTTTGTTCTGTGCGTAGTAAGACACTTCGTCCTCGAATGTCTTGATACCGCCTATGCCTACACCGAATACCACACCCACACGGTTCTTGTCTATTGTCTCCAGATTCATGCCGCTGTCTTTCACCGCCTGCATTGCCGATATGATGGCAAACTGCGTGTAACGGTCCATCTTCCGCGCTTCCTTGCGGTCGATGTAGTCGTTTATGTTGAGGTTTTTCACCTCGCATGCGAACTGTGACTTGAATTTGGAACAATCAAACTGTGTAATGGGAGCAGCACCGCTTTTTCCTGCCACGAGGTTGTTCCATGTCTCCTCGACGTTGTTTCCCACCGGTGTGACAGCACCAAGACCTGTTACTACTACTCTTTTCAATTCCATTATATTAGTATGATTATGTTAGAATAAAAAAATTTATGGTTTATGGTGAACGCATACCTGTAATTTCATTCTGCGGGGCATTTGTCTTGAATATTTGTCATAAGAAACGACAAACACCGGCAATGTCAAAATCGGAATGAAATTACGGTTCATTTACCATAAGCCATAAAGAATAAACTTCAGTAAAGCTTATTTTGTATTTTCCTCGATGTAGCTGATTGCGTCGCCTACAGTAGCTATCTTTTCAGCCTTATCGTCCGGAATGGAAATGCCGAACTCTTTCTCGAATTCCATGATGAGCTCAACAGTGTCCAGGGAGTCTGCACCAAGGTCGTTAGTAAAACTTGCTTCCGGCTTTACGTCTGCTTCATCAACACCGAGTTTGTCAACGATAATGGCTTTTACTTTAGATTCGATTTCTGACATAATTTTAAATTTTAAAGTGTTTGTAAATAATCTTCTTATTTTCCTAAATCGGTGCAAAGGAACAACTTTTTATTTACATAGACAAATATTTTTTTGAAAAATCGACACTTCTTTGCACAAACCTATAACGATTGTGCAAAAAATGCCGTCGTTTTGTTCTTCCAGCCTGATAATCATCATGGTATGTCCGCGTTCGGGAACACACATCGCTGTGTATCAGCGTGTCGGGTGGCGCGAAGTGTGAAAAATAGCCTTATTTATTTGCACATTTGACCCTTTTGAGTTAAATTTGCACGTGCATGTGCCGCCTGCGCGGGCTTTTGGAGACATACGTGCGGCATGGCGGCAGGAGGACGTCACTTATTACATTTAAATCTAAACACAATGTCATTCACACAAATCCGCAGCCGCATGTTCTGTCTGGCGACAGACGGCTACCATGCAAGAAACGCAGGGCAAGGCTCGCCGTGCTTCACGGACAGAGGCAAGTCGTCATGCCGGCGGCAGAAACCCTGCCCGGCGGCGTAGCCGCGTGGCTCAGGCGTATGAGGGTGTACAGACAGATGAGAATGTATGACGGTCAGTCCATGAATCACGTGTTATACGGCAAACAAGCACGTTCACTCATATTATAAACAACATCATCAAAGACGGCATGAAAACCGATCACCTTCTGATAATGAGATTCTCGGGGCTGGGAGATGTGGCAATGACGGTGCCTTTGGTATGGTCGCTGGCACGACGCTACCCTCATCTGCGCATCACTGTGCTCAGCAGCCCTTTCGCAAGAGTGCTTTTCGACAGCATGGCACCGAACGTAGGCTTCATGGAAGCCGACCTTAAAAACGAATACCGTGGCGTGAAGGGACTGAACGCTCTTTACCGTCGGCTCACAGCCAAGCAGTTCACGGCAATCGCCGACCTGCACAACGTGCTGCGTTCAGGCTATCTCCGCATGCGCTTCAACATCGACCGCTACCGCGTGGAGCACATAGACAAGCACCGGCGCGAGCGTCGCCAGCTTGTAGCCACCACCGGCAAACAGCTGGTGCAGCTGCCTTCGGTGTTCGAACTGTATGCCGATGTGCTTGCGCGTCTGGGTTATCCGGTCGACATGGAGTTCGATTCAATGTTCCCTCCCACAGGCGGAAACATACGCCTCATCTCACCTCTCGTGGGCGAGAAAAAGCCGTTCCAGCAATGGATAGGCATAGCTCCGTTCGGCACATATCAGGGAAAGACCTATCCATTGCCGCTCATGGAGGGTGTGATAGACGAGCTTACGCGCCGTCATCCGTCGTGCCGCATATTCCTGTTCGGTGACGGCAGCGAGAGGGAAAGGCTCGCGCTCGACGCCATGGCGGACAGCCGCAAGAACTGCATCAACGCCTCCGCCGCGCTCGGATCGGTTTACAACGAGCTTGTACTCATGAGTCATCTCGACGTGATGCTTAGCATGGACAGTGCCGCCATGCATCTCGCGTCGATTGCCGGAGCCACGGTGGTGAGCGTGTGGGGAGCCACTCATCCGCTCGCTGGATACACCGGATGGCGTCAGCGTGCCGATGACGTGGTGCAGGCAGACCTGTCATGCCGCCCTTGCAGCATCTCCGGCAACAGACCGTGTCTGCGGGGTGACTACGCATGCCTTACGTCGATAGAGCCAGGAAGGGTCGCCGACAGCGTAGACCGCGTGCTTGTGCGGTATGGCGGAGTGTAGGAGCGGAAACATCATAAGGTCATAAATATAAAATGAGGAGATGCCGGGTCAGGCATCTCCTCTTTGTTTTAATCAGTTGTTTTCCGCTTCGTAAGGTAGTATTATAAGGTATATGTGGCTATGCACATATTTATATGTTATTCACGCGACGCTCCGGTCGTCCTGAGACATTGTGTCCGCCGCATGACTCTTCCCTGTGTGTCCTATCCGAATAGCGACATCGCGATGCCGCGTTCGAGCCCCCGCAGCTCTGCCAGTCCGCGCAGACGTCCTATGCAGGAGTATCCCGGATTGGTGTGTTTGTGCAGGTCGTCTATCATCTGATGCCCGTGGTCGGGGCGCACCGGTATAGACACCTTGCGCCTCTGCTGCACCTCCAGCAGTGCCTTCATCATTCCGTACATGTCCACATCGCCCTCCAGATGGTTCGCCTCGTAGAAGTTTCCGTCGTCGTCGCGGTGCGTGCTGCGCAGGTGTACGAAGTTTATGCGGTCGCCGAATTCATACATCATCGCCACAAGATCGTTGTCGGCGCGCACTCCCAACGAGCCTGTGCACAGACAAAGTCCGTTCGACGGGTTGGGCACACGTTCCGTGAGCAGCCTGAAGTCGTCTGCCGTTGAGAGGATGCGCGGCAGTCCGAAGAGCGGGAAAGGCGGGTCGTCGGGATGTATCACGAGGCTTGTGCCGGTCTCGTCTGCCACAGGCGCGATTTCCGAAAGGAAAAAGACAAGGTTGTCGCGCAGCCTCTCGGCACCAATGCCCTGGTAGCGCCGCAGTGCGGTTCTGAACTGTTCGAGTGTGAAACTCTCCTCCGCTCCGGGCAGACCTGCTATTATGTTGCGCGTGAGGACACGTTTCTCCTCCTCCGTCATGCGCTCGTAACGCTCACGGGCAGCCTCTTTCTCCGTGACGGTATATTCCTCCTCAGCCTCCTGTCTTTTCAGGATGAAGAGGTCGAACGCCATCATCGCCGCCTTCTCGAAGCGCAGAGCCTTTGAGCCGTCGGGCATTGTGAACGCCAGGTCCGTGCGTGTCCAGTCGAGCACAGGCATGAAGTTGTATGTCACGCACCGTATGCCGCACTCCGCCAGATTGCGTAGTGTAGTCTTGTAATTGTCTATATGGCGCATGAAGTCGCCCGTCCGCGTCTTTATGTCCTCGTGCACAGGCACGCTCTCCACGACGCTCCACACGAGTCCTGCCTCCTCTATGAGTTTCTTTCTCCGCATTATCTCGTCTGTGCTCCACACTTCTCCGTTGGGTATATGGTGCAGTGCGTGCACCACGTCTGTGGCTCCTGCCTGCCGTATGTCCCACAGGCTCACCGGGTCGTCCGGTCCGTACCATCGCCACGACTGTCTGCATAAATACATGATTCCTGTATGTTTTGTAGTTTTGTTAAAACAGTTTCTCATCAAGCCTTATACTGTCCCGCAAGCGCATGCCACGTATATGGCGTGCCGGACAGTAATGTCCTATCTTCCGTTTTTATGATTATTATATGGAGAAAGCGTCGAAACCGCCGTCCACCACAGTCACCGTGCCGGAGACGAACCGTGATGCGTCGCTGGCAAGCCACTGCAGTGTGCCCAACAGCTCCTCCGGTTCGCCGAAGCGTCCGAAAGGAGTGTGGGCGATGATTGTCTCGGCTCGCTTCGTCAGGTTGCCGTCCTTGTCTGTGAGAAGCGTGCGGTTCTGCTCCGTGAGGAAGAATCCTGGAGCCACCGCGTTCACGCGCAGTCCCGGTCCGAACTTTGCAGCCAGCTCGCCGCACATGTATCTGGTGAAGTTTATCACCGCCGCCTTCGCCACGCCATATCCTGCCACGCGCGTCAGCGGACGCAGTCCCGCCTCCGACGCTATGTTTATTATCGAGCCCGCCTTCTGCCTCACCATAGCCTGTGCGAAAACCATTGTAGGCAGCACGGTGCCGAAAAGATTGAGGTCGACAACCTGCCTCACGGCATCCGTGTCGAGGTCGAAGAACGTCTTGTCCGGTGCTATCGTCGCTCCCGGCATGTTGCCTCCGGCTGCGTTTATCAGCACATCTATGCGTCCGTACATGTTCATTATGGCATCGTAGCTGCCCTCCAGCCTTGTCCTGTCGAGCACGTCGGTGGCGAGGAACACCGCCTCTCCGCCTGCCGCGCGGGCTTTCTCGGCTATCTGTGTGCCCCTCTGGACGTTGCGTCCGAGCATCACCACCTTCGCTCCTTCTTCCGCGAAATGGCTCACCATGGCTCGTCCAAGCACTCCGGTCGCTCCGGTTATGACGATAACCCTGTCTTTTACGCTAAACAAATTCATATTTTTCAGTTTATTTTCCTCTTCTTATAATCTTTTACAGACACCTGCCCTGTTCCGCGCCACAGCCCTGTGCGTGATGCGTACGGTGGCGTCGCAGGGTGCGTGTCAGTCGGTTATGAGCTTGTACTTAGGCACAAGAGTCTTCATGATGGTCCATCCCACGAGATAAGCCACGGAGCAGATGCAGAATATTATGAAGTATCCTGCCGGCTTGCCGGTGAATCCCATGAACTCAAGCTGCACGTTGTCGGCATACACGAACAGGTTGCCCGCACACGTCTGCATGAGCATCGAGCTTACGCCTCCCGCCATTCCGCCTATGCCAGTCACGGTGGCTATCGCCTTTTTGGGGAACATGTCGCTCACGGTTGTGTAAATGTTTGCCGACCACGACTGGTGAGCCGCGCAGCCCAGACCTATGAGCACCACCGGATACCACGGCGAGAGAGTGCCGAGCGGCTGTGCGAAGAGCACCACAAGCGGCACAAACGCGAAGATGAGCATGGCTCTCATGCGGGCGGCATACGGGTTGGAGCCGGTGCGGTTGATGAATATCGTGGGCAGCTTTCCGCCCCATAGCGACAGCATGGTTATGGCATAGAGCGTGAAGATGAGAGCCATGCCGAGCCCTTCGGATGTCTTTATGCCGAACTGGGTGTTGAGATATGATGGTGTCCAGAAAAGGAAAAACCACCACACACCGTCCGTGCAGAACTTGCCGAGCACGAACGCCCACGTCTGCCTGTATCTGAAACACTGCCACAGCGGCATCTTTTTCTCGCCGCCGGAAGCAGGCTGCTCCGCCATCATACCGGCTTCCAGCCTCTTGTCCTGTTCGATGTATTCAAGCTCGGCGTCATTGACAAACCTGCTCTCACGTGGCGGTTTGTACATGAACACCCAGAATCCCATCCACACGAAACCCATCACACCGATGATGACAAACGCCATCTCCCATCCCCAACGCTTCGCAAGCAGCGGGATGGTGAGCGGTGCTATGAGCGCGCCGATGGACGCTCCGGCGTTGAATATGGACGTGGCGAACGCCCTGTCGCGCTTGGGGAAATACTCCGCCGTGACCTTCACAGCCGCCGGGAAATAGCCTGCCTCGCCGATGGCAAGCACGCAGCGCGCCGCAAGAAAGAAATACATGCTCACTGTGGCAATAACCACCGCCATGTCGCCCGTGGCTGCTATGAGCTGTGTCTTGTCCTCCAGCCCCACGCACAGTTCGGTGGCTACACCGCACAAAGCGTGCAGACATGCTCCAGCCGACCATATGCCGATGGACCACATGAATCCCGCCTTTGTCCCGAGCCAGTCCACCGCCCGTCCGGCAAATAGCATTCCTATGGCATATACTATGGAGAATGTGGCTGTGACATATCCGTAGTTTATCTCGTTCCAGTGGAACTCGGGCTTTATGAACTCGTCCCACGTGAGCGAGAGCACCTGCCGGTCGAGATAGTTCACGGTGAGTGCGAGGAACATCATTATGCAGATGGTCCATCTGTAGTTGGTCATTTTCTGTGTCGTTGTGTTGCCGGTCATGTTCATGTCTCAGGTTTTCGTATGGTTGGTTATTGTCATTTCCTTGCGCGTTGTATTATGTCGAGAGCGTATCGGCACTTCTCCGTTATGCTGTTCCAGTCGCCTGCGTCTATGCGGTCTTTTGGAAACAGCTTCGAGCCCATGCCCACGCATGTCGTGCCAGCCTTCATCCATGCCGTCAGGTTCTCCTCTGTCGGCTCCACGGCACCCGTCGCCATTATCATGGTCCACGGTAGCGGAGCCAGCAGGTTTTTCACGAAAGACGGTCCGCCCACGCTTCCCGCCGGGAATATCTTCACGAGGTCGCAGCCCAGCTCGTGCGCTGTCCCTATCTCTGTCGCCGATCCGCATCCCGGCGTATAGGGCACGAGGCGGCGGTTGCAGAGCCGTGCCACATCGGCGTTGAGGTATGGTCCCACCACGAAGTCGGCTCCGTTCTGCAGAAAGAGCGCGGCTGTCGGGGCGTCAACCACCGATCCTGCTCCGAGAATCATTTCCGGACACTCCCTCCGGCAGTACTTCATCAGTGCGGTGAACACCTCCAGCGCGAAGTCGCCCCGGTTGGTGAACTCGAACGCCCTCACCCCTCCGTCGTAGCACGCTTTAAGCACGCGGCACGCCACAGAGGCGTCGCTGTCGTAGAATACAGGCACCATGCCGGTCCGGCGGATGGTGTCCAGCACATGCAGTTTGCTGAATTTAGCCATATCCGATTATGTTTTTTATGTTCTTATCTTGATACACGTCCCGAGCCGTCGCCCCTCATCAGGTTCTCCACCTCGCTCACGCTCACTTCGTTGTAGTCGCCGTATATGGTGTGCTTCAGGCACGACGCGGCAGCCGCGAAGCCGAGTGCGTAGGCGTCGTCGTCCGGATGTGTCATCATGCCGTATATCAGTCCTCCCATGAAAGAGTCGCCTCCTCCCACACGGTCCACAATGTGTGTGATGTCATATCGCGGCGACTGCCAGAGCCTCTTGCCGTCGTAGAGCACCCCACCCCACGTGTTGTGGTTGGCGTTCACCGACCCCCGCAGCGTGATCACCACTTTCCTTGCTCTCGGAAAACGCCGCATGAGCTGCTCGCACACGCTCTCGAACTCGTCCGCGCGCACGTCACCGTCTGTCGCAGTGGCGTCGAAGCCCTCCGGCTTTATGCCGAACACCTTCTCGGCGTCCTCCTCGTTGCCGAGTATCACGTCGCATCCTTCCACCAGCGCGGGCATCACCTGAGCCGCCGTCTTGCCGTATTTCCACAAGTTTTTCCTGTAGTTAAGGTCGCACGACACGGTCATTCCCCGTCTGTTTGCCTCTTTTATAGCCTCCAGACACACGTCAGCCGCGCCCTGACTGACGGCAGGCGTTATGCCGGTCCAGTGAAACCACTCCGCGCCTTCCATCACCTTGTCCCAGTCTATCATTCCCGGCTCTATCTCAGACACGGCGGAGTGAGCCCTGTCATAAACCACCTTGCTCGCTCTCGCCACCGCGCCCGTCTCCAGAAAATATATTCCCATGCGCGTGCCGCCGTATATTATGTTGTCTGTCTTCACCCCATGCTTGCGCAGGTCTCTTACGCATGCCTGCGCTATGTCGTTTTCGGGCAGGCGTGTGACGAACTCCACGTCCATGCCGTAGTTTGCCAGCGACACCGCCACATTAGCCTCTCCGCCTCCGAAAGTGGCGCTCAGCAGGTCTGTCTGACCGAACCTCAGGTATCCCGGAGTGGCGAGACGCAGCATTATCTCTCCGAAAGTCACAATCTTTGCCATGTGTGTCTGTGTTTGTATATGTATGTTCAGAAGTTGAAATAACGTTTTGCGTTGTTGTACGAAATGTCCGCCACCATCTGTCGGATGAAGTCCATTTCGCTCCGCGGAAGCTTTCCCGCCTCTATGTCCTCGCCTATGAGGTCGCACAGAATGCGGCGGAAATACTCGTGGCGGGGATAAGACAGGAAGCTCCTTGAGTCGGTGAGCATGCCCACGAAGCGGCTCAGCAGTCCCATAGCCGAGAGAGTGTTCATCTGCCTGCGCATGCCGTCCTCCTGGTCGAGGAACCACCATCCCGAACCCAGCTGCATCTTTCCTGCCACCGTCGAGTCGTTGTAGGTGTAGGCAAGTGTGGTGAGCACCTCGTTGTCTTTCGGATTAAGACTGTAGAGTATGGTCTTCGTGAGTTTCCCCTCGCGGTCGAGACGGTCGAAGAAGCGGTGTCCGGCAACCGAGCAGTTCACCTCCATGATGGCGTCGAACCCCGTGTCAGGTCCGAGCTTACGGTACATGCGGGTGGAGCTGTTGCGCACTACGCTTATGTGATATTGCTGTGCCCAGCCTTTCTCCCAGTCCATTATCGCCAGCTGGTGGAGCAGCGCGCTTCTGAACATTGATGTCTCTCCGGAGTCAGGTGTCTTGCCGTCCATCACCTTCGCGAACACGCGGCTCACCTCCGCCTCGGTGTAGTCGTCGGCGTAGAAGTTGTCCATGCCATGGTCTGACACCCTGCATCCGAGCGTGGCGAAGAAGTCGTGGCGTCTGCGCAAAGCCTCTATCAGGTCGGTGTATGAGCGTATCACCATCCCGGCAGCCTCTCCGAGCCGCTCCATATATGCCCTGTACGCGTCCGGACAGTCTATGCCCAGTGCCTTGTCGGGGCGCCATGCGGGATACACCCGTGTGCTTATGGGATGGCTTTTCAGCCGGGCGTGATGCTCCAGCGAGTCAGCCGGGTCGTCCGTAGTGCACACCACCTCCACGTGGAATCGCCTCAGTATGTTCTGCACGCGGAACTCCTCTGTGCGCAGCATGGCTGTGCATGCGTCGTATATCTCGCGCGCCGTTGACGGCTTCAGTATGGTGTCGATGCCGAACACGCGGCTCAGCTCCATGTGCGTCCAGTGATACAGCGGGTTGCGCATGGTGTAGGGGACGGTCTCCGCCCACTTCTCGAATTTCTCGTAGTCGCTCTTTCCGCCCGTGATGTATTCCTCGTCTATGCCGTTTCCGCGCATGGCGCGCCATTTGTAGTGGTCGCCTCCGAGCCATATCTCGGCAAGATTGTCAAACTGATGGTTCTCCGCAATCATCTTGGGGTCGAGATGGCAGTGGTAGTCTATTATGGGCTGATGCTCCGCCGCTGTATGATAGAGCTCGCGCGCGGCGTCGTTTGTCAGCATGAAGTCGTTGTCTATGAACATTTACTGATTGTTATGTGGTAAATAAACTTAGCGTCGGCAAATATAAATATAATTCTCCGTGTTCGTGCACGATTATTCTATTTTAAATAACTTTAATATTTCCCGTAATGCCGTTGTCGCATGCCTGCGGTGCGTAAGAGAGTAGGGCGTATTGTTGTGGTAATGCGTTGATAATGTGATATATACATGATTACGCACCGTGCCCGTCCGTATCTTGATGCGTCAGAATACATCCTTGTGGTGCGCCCTGCGTGCCCGTGCACGGAAAAGAGCTGTTCCCGATATGCCATCGCACCCGTCCGTCGGGTGGCGGAGGCTTTGCTCATGGGTTGAGGAAAAGCCTCCGATGCGGTTTCCTTAGCTTAATACAGACAGTTCGTTCCTTTTCAGAGTTGCCTCCGGACGGTTTTTGTATCTCCTGTTCCAAACATGTGGATGGCTGTATCGTGAAAGGTGGAAGCTGTCATGACTTATTTCGCTACGCAATAATGTTCTGCCAATAAACGCATATCCCCCTTGTAGAGACGCAAAATCTTGCGTCTCCCGAGCAACCCATACCGACTTGCGCACGCAATAGTATGTCGACAACAAATGCATGTACCCCCTTGTGAGACGCAAGATTTTGCGTCTCTACTTTAGCGGTAGCGAATATCGGGCTTGATTACATCCTCATCTCCCCAACGGCGTCAGCCCAGTAGAGACGCAAGATTTTGCGTCTCCCGTCCTGCCCATACCAATACACCCATTCAATACACCGCTGGCAATAACAGCATATGCCCCCTTGTGAGACGCAAGATTTTGCGTCTCTACTTTAGCGGTAGCGAATATCAGGCTTGATTATATCCTCATCTACGGTCAGCCCATACCAATATATGCACGCGATAGGTGTGAAGTATGACCGCATATCGGGCTTAATTGACTTTAAAATGAAACATCTTCGGGCTTTTGACGTTATATATGACAATTATGTACTATATTTGTAGGGCTTGACGAAAAAAGCATCAAAACGCTTCTGTAATGAATGAAGAGAAACGCATAACGGTAAAAGACATTGCCACACTTGCCGGTGTGTCGAAGGGCACGGTGGACCGCGTGCTGCACAACCGGGGCGAAGTGTCGGAGGCAAGTCGTGAGAAGGTGATGAGGATAGCGCGGCAGATAGGTTACAAACCCAACATGCATGCGTCGCTACTTGCCTCGCAGAAGAGGTATGTCATGGTGTGCATGATTCCCGAATACGCTCCCGGAGAATACTGGGACCTTGTAGCCAAGGGCATAACGGCAGCGCAGAAGAAGGCGGAGCCGTTCCGCATAAGCATACAGATGTTCAAGTACGACCTGTTCTCCGAGCGGTCTATGGACGAGTGCTTCGCCCGTGTGATGGAGCAGCGTCCCGACGCCGTGGTGATGGCTCCCACGTTCCAGAGCCGTGCCCGTGCCATCATGGACGAGCTGCACGCGCTCGACATACCCTGCCTCCTGATAGACTCGTGCCTGCCGGACTGCACCTATCTCGCCTACTTCGGCATGCACATGATGCGCAGCGGTTATCTGGCGGCTCACCTGCTCACAGACAGGTGCAGCGCGGACAAGATAGCGGTGTTCCGCATACACAAGGACATGGAGAGCCCGAACAACTCCGCCGAGAGCCGTTATGCGGGTTTCAGACAGTATCTTGATGAACATGCGCCGCATACGGAGCTTATACATCTCTACATACATCCTTACGACCGGGAGTACAACCGCACCGTGCTCCGCAGATTCTTCGTGGCTCATCCTGACGTGAGACACATCATAACGTTCAACTCGCGCGTGCATCTCATTGCCGAATATCTCAAACAGGAGGGGCGCGAAAGCAGTACGGTGCTCATCGGGTTCGACCATCTGCCGCGCAATGTAGGCGCGCTCGAGGACGGCACGGTGAAGTTTCTCATCACCCAGCACACCGAGAACATCCTCTCGCTGTGCGCCCAGACGGTGATAAACCACCTTATATATCATGTCCCTCCCGTACAGCGCGACACGTTCCTTCCTATGGATATACTCACGAGATACAACGCTGACTTCTACCGTCCGGTGCTCATATGAGTGTCGAGGCGGCAGATTTCATGGATGATATTTGCCGTCCTAAAAGTAGAGACGCAAAATTTTGCGTCTCACAAGGGGGTATATGCTGTTATTGTCAGCGGTTTATTGAATGGGTGTATTGGTATGGGTAGGACGGGAGACGCAAGATTTTGCGTCTCTACTGGGCGGACGCCGTCGGTTTGATGTGGTGGAGTGGGGCGCATGGTGGGCTCTGGTTGCGGCGTGATGTGTCGGGGACGGAAAGTAAAAAATCTTGACATTGTTTTTTCGTAAAATAGGAATGGGGGAGGCGTGAAGGTGTTTTATTTGGGTTGTTGTGGCTTTCGTGTGTTATGACATGTCTCGTCTTTTATACCTTAAAAATCATATAAATGTCCGTATTTGTGCTCTTTTATGATGTTTTTTACGGTGTGTGAATAACTCACGCATGGTGTTGCTTGCTGTGGAAAAGCCTGTACGGGTGTACGGGATAGCCTGTATGGGCGTGCGGGAAAGGCTTTATGGGTGTGCGGAAAAGCCCATATCGGCGTGCGGAAAAGGCTATATGAGGATGTGATACGGGCTTTTTCGCAGCGTGGAAAAGGCTTTTTCGCGCGTCGGGAACGGACGGATGCGGTGACGGTTCTTTCAATATGCTGATATACAACGTTTTATGCTGTCTCTTCAAAACCATCATATTGTATGCCGTTTTTTTGAATATGCTGATATGAGATGTTTGATTTCATCGCTTCAAAATTCGCGTATACGGTGGCGGGGCGAGTCGTGTTGGTCTGTGCGCGATTCTCAGCGAGTTGACGTTATACTGTTTTTCTCACAATCTCTACAATATGGTGCGGATATGTGAAGACTGTCAATATAAACCGGACGCTTTCTTTCATTCGTGCCGGTGGGCAAATTCTCAGATATGTCAAGGCTCAGTGCGCCGCCTCTCCGGAGAGCGATTCCGCGAAGACGCTCGCGTCGTTCGGTAAGGAGTTCATGGCATACGAGCGGCAGGACAACCTTAAGTTCTGCGTCACGTATGACATCTTAAGCCTGCGCCTCGGCACGTCGTTCTATGACGACTGGGCAGGGACGCTCTTCCCCGACTTTGTTGTATGACATCCCGGAGACTGCCTCACGCATCGTGTCGTGGCAGCATCGGAATGTTGAAAATACGGTAATAACGCGACACACCCGAAACGGCTTGGCTGCCGCTTCGGGTGTGTTCTTGTGTGTGTGGGCTGCCGTTTGCGGTCAGGGCGCGCTTTACAGGTCGTCCTCCAGCGCGGTGCTCTTGGCGTAAGCCGTGCTTTTCGCCTCGAAGAAGTCGGTCTTCACCATGTTCGCGTTGGAATACTGCGACACCCACTGCATGCTCTCAGGCTCTTTCAGGTTGTCCTCAAACAGCGCGCCGTAGCCCAGGCTGCTCCACCGGAGGTTGCCCAGATAGCGGATATAATCGCGTATGAGCTGTCTGTTAAGCCCTTGTATGTTGTCTCCAATGACATATTCGCCCCATGCGGTCTCCTGTTCCACCCCTTCCGTCATCATCGCTTTGTAAGTCTCCACCTTGTCTGGAGTGAAGAGCTCCGGCTCCTCCTTCTTCAGTTCAAGTATGATGTTGCGGAACAGCCACAGGTGAGTGTTCTCGTCGCGGTTGATGTAACGTATCTCCTGAGCTGACCCCGGCATCTTCCCGTTCCGGCTCAGATTGTAGAAGAACCTTAATTCCGCAACACTATTATAAAATATTTTTTTTAAGTACCTGAGCAACA
>OGYZ01000612.1_pt1 | contig 31749 bp, 28 predicted proteins | sample 1576681 | NCBI WGS metagenome assembly OGYZ01 (sample SAMEA3541480, study PRJEB24748) | human gut metagenome | biome: human gut; feature: human-associated habitat; material: faeces | place: China | collected 2012 | reverse complement strand
CTATCGACTTCCGCGCCGCAGCAAGGAGCGTCCTGCTGATCGGGCGCGTGAAGCGTGAGCCGAATGTGCGCGTTATCGTCCATGACAAATCTTCCCTTGCGCCGGAGGGCAAGCCCGTTGCCTTTTGCCTTGACCCGGAAACGGGCTTTGAGTGGATAGGCGAATACGACATCACCGCCGACGAGCTGCTGTCCGGCGCGGGCGGCAACACCGCCACCAAGACCGAACAGGCGGAACGGCTGATACTGGATTTACTGGCAGGCGGGAAAGAGCTTGCCAGTGAGGACATTGTAAAAGCCGCAGCCGAAGCCGGAATATCCGAAAGGACGGTACAGAACGCCAAGCGCAACATGGGCGGCATTTTAGGCGCAAGGCGTGTCGGCGGTCAATGGTACAACTTCATCAAGAAGAAGCAGCCGCCCGAACCCGCAAGCTGAAAGTGCAAAACGCAGAGCCTTTGCGCTTTGCACTTTCGCACTTTCACTATACCGACCACCGCCCCATTTGCTGACCGCATGGGGCTTTATCTTTGAAAGGAGAGCCTATGAGCAACGAAACCAACACCCGCACCGCCACCCCTACCGCTTCCCCTCTGACCGCACAAGGCACACAGCAGCCCGTTATGGTAAAGAGGATTGGAAAGACAACCTATCGTGTCAAGCTGCATTTCAGCGAAACGAGCAAGGAAACGATGACCGATAAGATTAAGCGGCTTATTTTGAATGATTGTGCAAAAGAGTTTGAACAAAGCGAAAAAATTTCTTAAACACCCTTGACAAAGCGTATCAGAAGATACGTTACTTTCGGCTATGGAGAGTGCGGGAAAGGAGGACACGCCGGAGGACGCGGAGCGCAAAGGGTTAGGCACCACCGCGACGCGGGCGGGTATCATTGAAAAACTCATTAGCGCGGGCTTTGCCGAGCGCAAGGGAAAGCAGCTTATCCCCACAAAAGACGGGAATAACCTTGTGTGCATTTTGCCGGACAATCTCACTTCCCCGAAGCTGACCGCAGAATGGGAAAACAATCTGACGCAGATAGCAAAGGGAGCAGCCGACCCCGACGAATTTTTATCCGGCATTGAAGCTATGGCGCGGGAGCTTGTAAAATCCTATCCATTCCTTTCCGACAGCGACAAGGAGCGTTTCAAAACGGAAAAGCCGGAAATCGGCAAATGCCCCCGCTGCGGTTCCCCCGTCCATGAGGGCAAGAAAAACTATTACTGCTCTGACCGGGACTGCGCTTTTGTCATGTGGAAGAATGACCGCTTTTTTGAGGACAGGAAAGTAACCTTTTCTGCGAAGATTGCCGCCGCACTTCTGAAATCCGGCAAAGTGAAAGTCAAAGGGCTGTACTCTCCCAAAACAGGCAAAACCTACGACGGAACGGTTGTTTTAGCCGATACTGGCGGAAAGTATGTCAACTATAAGATTGAGCTACCGAAGAAGAAATAACTTGAATAGCAAGCATAGGAAGCGGGTACCCACTTCCGTAAATCCCCCGTTTTCGTCTGCCGACGATTGCGGGGGATTTTTCTTGTTGGGAAGTTTCCCAAACCCTCTACATTTTTTCAAAATCTTTGGCAGAACAGGCGGCGCGTTGTATTTAGGAGTGTAACCACCAACGCGCAGCGTTCACGCTGCCATTTCAGAAAGGAGCGAATACATGAGCGAACAATTTTCCATTCTTATCGACAGCCGCACCCGCTTTGAAACAGGCGAGCCGGGCGGCGTGTGGCTTTCCATGCCGACCACAAAGGAGCAGCTTCACGAAGCTATGCAGCGCGTCGGCATTACTGCGGATAACCCGCAGGACTTCTTTATCAACGGTTTTATGAACACCGAGCAGCAGCCCTTTGACGTGCCGCTTCCCGTTATCCAGAGGGCAAGCGTGGACGAACTGAACTACTTAGGCAATCTGCTTTCCATGCAGCGCGACGAGGACAGGGACAAGTTTACGGCGGCGGTAACTCTTGGGGAACGTGCCGGGAATATCAAAGACCTTATCAACCTTGCACAAAACCTTGATTGTTACTGGCTTTATCCCACCGTACAGAACGAAGAAGATTACGGCTATTACCTTATCGACGAACTGGACGAATTAGAACTGCCCGAAGAAGCAAAAAAGTATTTCATGTATGAGGATTATGGGCGGGACGCTGCTATCAATGACGGAGGACGCTTTACCGAACAGGGCTATATCTACAACAACAAGAACACCTTTACGGAGTGGTACAACGGCAAGGAAAACGACATACCGAGAGAATACCGCGTTATGAGCTTCCCGCAGCGGTCGCGCCCCGACCCGTCAAAGGTAGAAATGGACGCAGCCGCACCGGGACAGAAAACAGCGCAGACCGCAGAGCAGCCGCAGGAGCCGCGCCCGGTTATCCCTATCGTGCTGACAAGCGAGAAGCCCGCAGAGAAATTGAAAGAGATTACCGACCGTCTGGAACAGGGCATAACGGAACTGTTTGAAAGCGAGCGTTACAAAGAATATCTGCGCGTCATGTCAAAATTCCACAATTACAGTTTTAACAATACGCTGCTTATCGCTATGCAAAAACCCGACGCTTCCCTTGTGGCGGGCTTCTCTGCATGGAAAAATAATTTTGGACGAAATGTGATGAAAGGGCAAAAGGGAATTAAAATCATTGCCCCGTCGCCGTACAAAGTCAAACAGGAAATGAAGAAAATCGACCCCCACACGCAGCAGCCGATTATTGGGAAAGACGGAAAGCCGGTTACGGAGGAAAAGGAAATCACGATACCCGCCTACAAGGTGGTGTCTGTCTTTGACGTGTCGCAGACCGAGGGGAAAGAGCTTCCCGACATTGCCGTTGACGAACTGACGGGCGACGTGGAGCGTTACAGGGATTTTTTCGCTGCCCTTGAAAAGACTTCCCCCGTTCCTATCGGATTTGAGCAGATACCAGGTAGCTCTCATGGCTACTATCATCTGGAGGACAAGCGGATTGCCATTCAAGAGGGAATGAGCGAACTTCAAACCTTGAAAACGGCGATACATGAAATCGCACACGCAAAGCTGCATGACATAGACTTAAACGCGCCGGAGAACGAACAGCAGCCCCGCGCCACCCGGCGCACCCGCGAAGTCGAAGCGGAAAGCGTCGCCTATACCGTCTGCCAACATTACGGGCTTGATACGTCGGACTATTCCTTTGGGTACGTTGCCGGGTGGAGCAGCGGCCGGGAGCTTTCCGAACTGAAAAGCTCTCTTGAAACAATCCGCAGCGCAGCCGCCGAGATTATCAACAGCATTGATGAACATATCGCGGAGCTTTCAAAGGCGCAGGATAAGGAGCAGACCGTCGAACAGGAGCAGCCGGACAAAGAGAAAACCGCCGCGCCGGAGCAGCCGAAACAGGAAGCCCCCACACAGGAGAAAGCAGCCTTTACCCCGGAAACAATTTACCGGGTGCGCCGCAATCCTTACAGCGACAGCAAAGAGAATACCTATCTGCTGCAAGCCTATGTAACGCAGGAAAACGGGCGGGCAAAAATGGGCGCGGTACTTTTCACAGGAACGCCCCAGAAATGCCGCGAGCTTATGGGGCAACTCAAAAGCGGCGAACTGACCGAGGGACAGGTCAAGGAGCTTTACGCAAAGGCACAGGAAACAGCAAAGACCGCCGAACAGGACAAAGACACCTTTTCCATTTATCAGCTAAAACATGGCGACGAAACGCGGGACTTGCGCTTTGAGCCATACGACCGCCTGCAGGCGACGGGAAATAGCGTTGACAGGGCGAACTATGAGCGTGTCTATTCCGCAGAGCTTACGCCGGGGACTTCCCTTGAAGATATTTATACCCGTTTCAATATCGACCACCCCAAAGACTTTAAGGGACATAGCCTTTCCGTTTCCGACGTGGTTGTGCTTCATCAGAACGGGCAGGACGCCGCCCACTATGTAGACAGCTTCGGCTATAAGAGTGTGCCGGAGTTTTTGCAGGAGCAAAAGCAGCTTACGCCCGACGAGTTGGAAACAGGCGAAACAATCAAAACGCCGCGCGGTACTTTCTATGTAACCGATATGAGCCGCGAACAAATGGAAGCCGCCGGATATGGCTTTCATCATCAATCCGACGACGGGAAATATCTGATTATGGGAAACGGAACGAGGGCGTTTGCCATAGCAGCCGAGCAGCGGGAAAATCCCTTGAAAGCAACCGAGCAGACCACCGAGCAAAACGAAAACATGATTGACGGGATTATCAACAATACGCCGAGCGTTGACGAACTGGAAGCAAAGGTTAAGGCAGGAGAAACAATTTCCCTTGTTGATTTGGCTAACGCGGTCAAAGCCGATAAGGAGCGCGGCAAGGGCAAGCCGGAAAAGAAGCCCTCTATCCGGGCACAGCTTAAAGCGGATAAGGAAAAGGCACAGAAGAAAGCCGCAGCGAAAACAAAAAATCACGATTTGGAGGTATGAGCATGAACAGATTTACCGTTGAGGAAACAAACCTTTTGAGCATTTACCATGAGGGAAGCAAGGCGCAGCTTACGGAGAACATCAACGCCGCGCTGCCCTACATGGACGCGGATATGCGGGAACTGGCAAAGCGTGCCCTTTCCAAAGTGGACGCGCTGAATGAGGAAGAATTTGCGGAGCTTACCATTTACGCCGCAGAGGAAGTATGAGTAGTATAAAGCGGCTTTCGCCGCCCCAAAGTCGGAAAGTCAATTCCCTTGTGCGCCGGGAGTGCTGCAACTGCGATAACGGACATTGTATTTTGCTTGACGACGGGGACGAGTGCGTATGCCCGCAGCTTATCTCTTATTCTCTCTTGTGCAAATGGTTTCGGATTGCCGTACTTCCCCTTGATAAGCTCCTGTATGCCGAGCTTTTTAAGACCGAGGATAAAAAGCGTTGTACCGTATGCGGCGCGTTCTTTGCGTCAAAGTCAAACAGCGTCAAATACTGCCCGGACTGCCGCAAGCGTATCACGAACAGGCAGGCAGCGGAGCGCATGAGGAAACGCCGCTCCCTTGTTACGCGATAAGGGCGAAAATAGCCTTGATTTACAGGGCTTGCAGCGCGTGAAAATCACTTAGGCGATACAGAATACCTTTTCCCTCAAAAACAGCGTTCTACTGCGTAACATACTAAAATCAGCACCCACAAAAAGACAGGGCGCGGGAGGTCATTACTGGCTTTCCGCGTCCTGTTCTTTTTTTGCCTATTTCCGGCTTTGCTTCTCTAATTCTTCAAGCGGGAATGTGGGGAGGGCTTCTATCAGCTTCATTGTGATATGCTGACGCATATCTTCGTCAATTACCTCTTTTACGGTTCCGTCCGGCTGACGCTTCCTTACCGTCGCTTGTTTGTTGATTTCATCTTGATAGCACTCTACAACCTTTGCGACCGCCCACTTTTCTCCAGCAACGGCGGCGCGTATGGTTTCATAATCGGGCATTTTCTGATTTGCCATATTCAACGCTCCTGTCTGCATTAAGATAACATCATCATAGCACAGCAGCGGCGATTTGACTATCCTTATCCGCGCTCTGTTTCCTTGCCCCGTTCCAGCTGCTTTCCTGTCTGCAAAATGCTGTCTATGTTCTGCTTGATAACGTCATATTCCCGGACTTTCTTTTTCAGTTTGCCATAGTCGGTGTAAAGGGCTTCTTTCTGCGCTTGGAGTGCTTCATATTCCTTTTGCAGCGTGGCGGGATTGGGGAGCTTGGAAATGCCTGCCGCTTTGAGTACCTTTGCCGCAGCTTCATGGAGGATAATATCACGCTCATGTCCGGCGCGGTATCGCTCTTTATTCTTTGCTTTACGGTATGCGTCATAGACAGGCTTTGTCTTTTGGTAGGTGGCGACGTGCTTCATCAGCACCGCCATATCCGCAAGCCGCTTTTCAACGCTCTTTAATGCGTCGGCGGTCTGTTCGCTTTCTGCCGATACTTCCTCAATCCGGCTGACTAAATCCGCGTACTGTTCAATCCTGTTTTCCGTCAAGAAATTCATGGTCTTAGCTGCCTGTTTCAGATTATGGATTTTCGCCCAGTGTTCATAGCCTTTGCTCTGCGCCGCCTTGATACTGTTCTCAATGTCGATAAGCAGACTAACGCCGCCGCGATCTGCGCGGGGAGCTTTCGCAGCGCGGGCGCGTTTGCCCTCTATCCGTTCCCTTATGGCGTCCTCTGTATAGTCTGCGCCGAGGGTTTTAAGACGGGTAAAGCGTTCCTGTCCGGGAGCGCGGCAGGACACATATTTTCCCGGCTTTATCTCATAGCCCGCCGCCTGTAACCGCGTTAGTAATTCCTCAAAACTTGATACTTGGGGAATGAGTGCGTCAACGGCGATTTTCAGCTTGCCTTTCCAACTGGTTCCCGTCTTTTCTGCTTGATACTCTGCATAACTCTTTCCCTTGTTTCCCTTTTTCGGGACAACGACGGATAAGCTATTTTCTCGGCACAGCCTGTCGCTCATGTTCCTTATGCCGTAATAGCTGCGCTTGTTGGAATTGTACTTGTGGTGGTCTACAAAATTGACCGCGCAGAAAATAATGTGATTATGGACGTGTCCTTTGTCAATATGCGTCGTCAATACATACTCATGCTGCCCTTTTGTTACCGCGTCGGCAAGCTGCTTTCCGATTTTGTGGGCGGTTTCGTAATCCACTTCCCCCGGCTCAAAGGACTGTATCAGATGAAAGGCTAAATTGTTCCCCTTTTGGAGAGCTTGCGACAAGGTATATTCAAACTCAATGTCTGCCGTTTCATAGGAGCAGCCGAAAGAGGACACAAGCATTTTCCCGTCCGTCTTATCGGGATTTTGGATATAGTCCAGGGCTTTCGCTAACGTGCTTTTAATAGGCTTAATCTTTGTAACCGCCATATCTCATTAAGCACCCCCTTAATTTCCTCTATATCCTCTTGATAGACGCTGCCCGTACTGTTCACGCGCTTTGCAATCTGATTGACATTGACACCGATTTTCTGTATCTCCGCTGTCATGGCCTTTATGTCGCTATGGTCTACTTGGATAATATACCCGTCGATTGCCATTTTCCGCAAATAGGCTTCCATATTCCGGGTGGGGACGAGCTTCATTTTTTCAAGAATTAAATCCCGTTCCGCTTCTGTTACTCTGAATTTGATTTGTACCGTTCTTTTGCGTCCGTCCATGCTTTCGCTCCTTTCCATTCCGAGGGTTTGGGACACTTCCCAACAAGCCATTTTCAACCGACGCGCCGCAGCGCAGGAGGGCGAAAATACGGAAGTGGGTACCCGCTTCCTATGCTTGCTACGAAAGTTTTTCCTTAATCCCTACTACGGAGCTACGCCCGATTTTGCCAAACTTACGCAAAAGAAAAACGCTGCAATCTCAAAAAGACTACAACGCTTCCTAAATCCTGTTCAGTTTTGCCGGACACATCTTATTTGCCCTCTTTTTCGACTTTGGCTATTTCCTCTGCTGTCGCGGTCACAATCCGTATGCCTGTATCGCTCATATCGTCAAGGAGCGCGTCAAGCTGCCGCCGATTAGTGTCTTTCCCGGCGGGGCTGTCAAAAAGGAACTGGTCTACGGATATACTGTAACGCTGTATAAGCTCAAAGAAAATCTGCAAACTTGGGTGTTGCCCGTTGTTCTCAATGTTCGCAAGGTAGCGCGGTGAGATATACATTTCGTCGCTTACTTTCTTGCGGCTCTCTTTGCGCCCTTTCCGAGCGTTCTTTATCGCTTCTCCAAAAGCCTTGAAGTCATACTTTTCTACTGGTCTTTTTGCCATATTCATTCACCCGATTACATTTTACTGTTCCCCTTTCCTGTTGGATATGCTTACACAATTCCTGCTATGCACCAAAATAATTCATAATCAGACACTTGCTATTATTCGCCTGTCCGAGTATAATTATACTGATAACGTGTAGAGAAAGGACGGGAGAATTATGGAATATATGTCTGCTCCACAGGCAGCGGAAAAATGGGGCATTTCAGAAAGACGGGTACAGATACTTTGCAGCGAGAACCGCATACCGGGTGTTTCTAAACTTGGGTATATGTGGCTGATACCAAAGGACGCGGCAAAACCGATTGACGGAAGATTTAAGAAAAGAAGTCCTAAGTCATTACAGGAGGAAACCGACCATGAATAAATACAAAATAATGATAGTTGACGACGAGTCGGATATATTGGAGTTACTTGAAAAATCCCTTGCCATTGAGGGCTTCCAAAATATTATAAAGATAGACAATGGGCTTTCTGCGGTAAGCTCATGCCGGACATTGCAGCCCGATATGATTATCTTGGACGTTATGCTGCCAGGAATTGACGGGTATGAAGTCTGTAAACAAATTAGGGATTTTTCTCACTGTCCTATTTTATTTCTATCTTCAAAGAATGACGAACTGGATAAAATACTTGGATTGGCAGTCGGTGGGGACGATTATGTAACAAAGCCGTTCAGCCCGAAAGAGGTAGCTTATCGTGTGAAAGCACAGTTGCGACGTACAGAATACAGGCAGCTTCCGTCAAAGACACAACTCATTAAAGTCGGTGCGTTGAGCATTGACCCGGAGGGCTGCCATGTGACAAAGGACGGAAAGGGAATTGAACTGACCGCCCGTGAATTTGAAATCCTGCACTACATGGCACAAAATATAGGACGTGTTATCAGCAAGGAAAGGCTATATGAAACCGTATGGGGAGAGGATGGCTTCGGTTGCGATAATACAATTATGGTTCATATCCGGCATTTGCGGGAAAAGATAGAAAGTAATCCCACTTCCCCGGAGTACATTATCACAATGAAAGGCTTGGGCTACAAGTTGGTAAATCCTTATGAAAAATAAATTGAGACACAAACCCATTCTATATACAGCGGTCATATTAACAATCCTTTTTGTCATTCTGATTGTTTCCGCAATCGGTATGTTTTACTATGTTTTTTCTATCCCGGAGCCGGAGGGATTAAGCCTTGCGTCATGGCCGCATACGTTTACTGACAATTTTTCCACTTGGATAGAGGAAAAAGACGGAAGTATCGGCGTGAAGCAAATTGGTGTGGAACGCTTGGACGAATACGGCTTGTGGGTGCAAATCCTTGACGAAAACGGACAGGAAATATATGCACACAACAAGCCTGAAAACTACCCGGACGATTACGGCATGACGGAGCTTGTCGAGTTTACGGAAAGCGGCTATGAAAACGGAAATACTGTCTTTGTCAGTAACGTTACCATATCGGGTAGAACGCTTAACTATATTGTCGGCTTCCCTTACGCCATAGGAAAAACTATGATTTACTACAATGGCGAGAATGTGGCGCGGCTGTCGCCATTTACAAAAAGTGTAGTGTTCTTTTCCGCTTGCGTGGTTGTGCTTGTTGCCTTTGTTTATGCGTTTTGGCTGTCCCGAAAGTTGGCAACGATTATCAGCGGCATTAGAAGCATAGAAGCAAATCAATATACACCACTAAAAGAAAAAGGCGTGTTCAGCGAGATTTACGGCTCTTTGAATGAGATGAATATAAAAATTCGCCACAGCGAAAAGGTACAGCAGGAAACTGACCGTACCCGCAAAGAATGGATCGCGAACATTACCCATGACTTGAAAACGCCCCTTTCCCCGGTAAAGGGATATGCGGAGTTGCTTTCAGACGGGAGCAGTCTTGATTTGCAGACCGTACAGGACTATGGAAAAATCATTTTGAAGAATGTCAACCACATGGAAAAGCTGATGAACGACTTGAAGCTGACCTATCAGCTTGAAGCAAACGCAATTCCTTACACACCACAGGAAATCAAGATAGTGCGTTTTCTAAAAGAATTAGTGATTGACATAGCAAACGACCCGGCTTTTTCAAAGCGAGCAATCGAATTTGAAAGTACCATGCCGGAACAGATGATTGCCGTTGACCCCGATTTACTGCGCCGCGCTGTCGGGAATATCATTATCAATGCGCTTGTGCATAATTCTGTTGATACCAAAGTCAAAATTACAATCGGCAATGCCGCGAGCAAAATATTGATTGCCATTTCCGACAACGGGAACGGTATGGACGAAACGGAGTTGTCCGACTTATGGAACCGCTATTACAGAGGGACAAACACCAAAGAGCGGCCAGAGGGCAGCGGCCTTGGGCTTGCCATAGCAAAACAGATTATCACGCTTCACGGCGGCGATATTTCCGTAGAGAGCAATCCTGGATTGGGAACAGAGTTTACAATCCTGCTTCCATGTAGAGCAGACACAAATTAAGGTTAAATTAAGATACGGCAAAGCCACCCATAAGGTAGGTAGTCTATACTATCAAGCATAGGCGACCTACCTTTTTTCTGCGCCTATCACAAAGACAAGGAGGTTTTCATATATGGAATTGCAATTACAGCATTTGTGTAAACATTATGGTACAAAACACGCTGTTAATGATGTCAGCACTACCTTGACACCGGGGGTATATGGTCTGCTTGGCGCGAACGGTGCGGGCAAGACAACTTTAATGCGTATGATTTGCGGCGTTCTAAAGCCTACTTCCGGCAATGTCTGTTTGAACGGAAAGAGCATTGACGAGTTGGGAGAAGATTATTACGCCCATTTGGGCTATATGCCGCAGGACTTTGGCTTTTACCCGGATTTTACAGCCCGTGAGTTTATGTGCTATATGGCGGCGGTAAAGGGGTTGGATAAGAAAGAAGCAACGACACGGACGGAGGAATTGTTGAAATTAGTTAATCTGCATGAGGTGGCAGACAAAAAAATCAAGTCCTTTTCCGGCGGTATGAAGCAGCGTTTGGGAATTGCACAGGCAGAGCTGAACGCCCCGGACATTCTCATTTTAGACGAGCCGACCGCAGGACTTGACCCGAAAGAACGTGTCCGTTTCCGCAATCTCATATCTGACTTTGCAAAGGAAAAAATAGTTATTCTGTCTACGCATATTGTATCGGACGTTTCCTATATCGCTGATACCATTCTGATGATGAAAGACGGTACGTTTTTACTGCAAGAGCCTATGGCTACCGTCACAGACAGTATAAACGGCAAGGTGTGGGAGCTTTTAGTGAGTGACCGGGAAGCAGCAGAATACAGTAACCGTTTTTCAGTTGTCAATCTGCACCACGAAAACGGCAAGGTACGGTTGCGTATGATACATGATACGGCTCCAACCGCTGACGCTATCACTGTACCGCCGAGCTTGGAAGATTTGTTTTTATACCACTTCGGTGAAGAAGCCGGAGAAGAAAGGGGCGAATGAAACAATGCTTATCAAATACGAATTTTTGAAAATCCTGCGTAAAAAATCGACGCTTATCGTCATGGCGGCAAGTTTGCTTATAACTGCGATTTTATTTGGTTTACCGATTTTGCGGTATCAGACTTACAATCAAGAAGGTGTAATCAATGGCCTTGCAGGTATCGAATATGAAAAGGAACAAGCAGAAAAATATTCTGTTCCTTTAACAAATGAATATATCACTGAAACAATCCGGGAAGTACAGCAGCTTTTTGAAAATCCCGATAATGTGGGATATGACGGTTATGAACAGTTTTTGGTTGACAGCGCATATTGGGACGGTATCGCCCCACGGGAACGTCTGCTGAATATGATTGCGAAAAACTATGTCAATCCAAACGAAAGTGTAGGGTATAGCTCATTAGCAGATTTGGATATTTCAGAGGGCGCGGATTTTTACGCTGCAAGGCAGGAAAAAATCGAAAAGCTACTTAATACCGCTTCCCGCGAATTATCCGAGAAACAGAAAGCCTATTGGCAGGATATGAACAGCAAGGTTGACGAACCTTTTCAGTATGGCTATTACGAGGGGTGGGAAATCATCATTAGCAGCTTTGAGTTGCTGATGTTTGCACTACTGGCTGTCTGTATCGTGATTGCCCCTGTCTTTTCCGGCGAGTATGAAGCCGGGACGGACGCGGTAATCTTATCCGCAAAATACGGAAAAACCAAATTGACAACGGCTAAAATCATAGCGTCTTATCTATTTGGTGTGCTTGCTTTTACGCTCAATGTAATTGTTGCATTAGGCCTGCCCCTTGCCGCATTTGGTTTTGATGGTTGGGATTTGCCGCTGCAAATCGCAAACACGACTATACCGTATCCGTGGACATTCCTACAAGCTGTCCTTGTGAATTTGGGAGTAGTTTACATTGTACTGTTTGCCATGCTTGGCTTGACGCTCCTGTTGTCGGCAAAGATGAAAAGCCCGTACCTTGTGCTTATTGTGCTTGTACCCGTCCTTTTTATTCCGCTGTTTCTCTCGCCCAACGGGACAACAGGCGCGTACAATCTAATCTTGTTCCTGCTTCCGTACCGTTCTACCATGCCGGAGATTGGAAAATACATTACCTATCAGATTGGTGGGCTTATTTTGGACGCCTTTACCATGAGGGCCATTCTGTATGCACTATTAACTGCGGTTATGCTGCCGTTTGCAAGACTTGGATTTAAGAAACATCAAGTCGCATAAGGAGGGGGAAGATGAAAAAGAAAAAAACTATGATTATCCTTGCGGCGATAGCTGCGGTTGTTATCGTAGCAATCGTGGTAATATCGCAATCGTCAAATTGGTCTACCCTCTCCTATGAAGCGGTTGTGCAGGAAACCGTCACAATGTCGGACGGGGAAATCCGTCTGATTGTAGAACGTACAACGGAGATTTATGGAAATCCTCTGAACTCTCTGCATATCGGGGAGGAAACAGAACTGCTTGATATAGACGGAAACAAAATATCCGTTGAGGACTTGCAGCCGGGAATTAAGGTCAAAGTCACTTTGAAAGACTCATTTACAGAAGAAACGCCTTTTTACTATCCGATTGTCTATGAAATTAAGACAATATAAGACGCTTTATAGCTGATGAATAACTTATCAATCTGCCGGACGACGGCAAAAGAAAAAAAGCCGTCGTAGAGCAGAAGCATTTTCACGCGCCTACTATTTTTCGGCGGCTTTGATTTTCAGAGCCGCCGTTTCTTTTTGTCTATCAGAAACTTACGACGACCCTAAACCATGTAAAAGACATGGCGGCTTTAGGAGGAAGCCGCCATGAATTATAAACCGTATCGACAAATTCTTACATTCTTTGACTTGTCAAAAAAAGCCCGACCGCCGCCGGGGACATTTCTACCCTTGAATATGAACTGTCAAATCATCTGAATACCTTTTATAATACCTTTGCGCCTGTCCGGGCTTTTCGGACGGGCGCATTTTGCTTTTTCAAAAAAATTTTGAAAAAGTTTGCTCCACAGTTGGCAAAATCTTTCGCGCGTCCGTCGAGGGCTTGCGAAAGGGGAGAAATAAACCCGCCCCCACCGGGTTACGAAAGGGGGTGAGAATATGGAACCTAATCGCATTGAATGGCAGAAACGCTGCACGTTCAACGGCTTTTGCAAAGCGGTATTGAGAAATGAAGCTATCGACGCTATCCGAGAAAGAAAGTATCGGAAAAAGCATGAAGTCACTTTTTCAGACCTGTCGCCACAGGAAGAAAATCAGCTTTACACTTGCGACCAGTATTTTGTAAATGATGAAGCTGAAAAATCTTTCTTTGTCGCCGGGAAAGAAATTACGGCGAAACAGCTTGCTGACGCGCTTCACTCTTTGCCGGAAGAAAAACGTCAAGCTGTACTGTTGTATTACTTCTTTGATATGAAGGACGCAGAAATCGCGGAACTGATGAAGATACCGCGCAGCACAGTACAATTTCGACGGACAAGCTCTTTTGAGCTGTTAAAAAGATTTTTGGAGGAAAGCCGATGAATGAACAGATTAGCAACAATCCCGACGAACGCGGTTTATTGCCTTACCCAGTTATTTTAGCCGCAACAAAGGGCGACCCCGAAGCAATGAAAATCGTTGTGCAGCACTACGCAAGCTACATAGCCTATCTGTCTACCCGTAAAGTGCGTGATGAATACGGCAATGTTTATTACGGCATAGATGAGGATATGCGCGACCGACTGCAAGCGAAACTCATGCGGGCTGTTCTGGACTATAAGATAGACTGACATAGTATGTGGACGTTCCCCTTTCCGTTCCACATATTCGGACTATCGCAGCACCTTGACAAAGAAAGCGGCGCAAGAGAACGGCGACGCAGCATAGGGCAAATCAGATACATTCGATATGTGGGGAGCCGTTGGGCTGATACGCGATGACCGAGAGGAGGGAGAAACACCGAGCGAGAACTATCAGCGTTCCATAGCAGACATTGGCACGTCTGCCGCCACAATCCGCATATCGGTACAATGATACTCCCTTATAGCCACAATCCGAGCGTTAGAAGCGTCGCAGGTAATGGGTAGGGCTGCATGAGGACCATGCAGGGGTGCAATTCCCGTGGAGCTTGCCGAAGCCGTCTGATTAAAGCCCGCTTTTTATAAATCTGACTTTTTAGCCATTTATGAAAGGGGGTATTTTCCTATGGCAAAAAAGGAAACTGCAAGCCCCGCTATCCCTGTATTCCCTATGTTAAAGACCGTTGAGCAAATGAGCAAAGTTAGCGGTATCGGGGAAAATAAGCTGCGCGAGCTTATGGATAGCGGCGAGCTTGAATACATACAGAATGGAAACCGCCGTTTGATAGCTGACGCGGCAATCTGGGACTGGTATCACAGGGCAAAGACAAAAGCGAAGCCCCCGGCACGACAGGGAGGTTAAGCTATGGCGGTATCATCAAGACAAGTTAAGAACAAACGCGACAGTAACGGCGTACTGACCGGGCGACCGGGTACAGTTTACGACGTGAATATAAAGTACACCGCCCCGGACGGGAAAAAGAAGTCCTATGCGAAAAAGGGCTTTGCCACCAAAAAGGAAGCGACGCAGCACGAAGCGGAAATGAAAACGAAGCTCCAAAATCCGGGGCAAATCGCGTCAATCACTTCACAGCGGAAACAGACCGTCGCAAGCTACCTTAACGATTGGGTGGAAAGCTACGCAAGAGTGAACTTGCGCCCCTCTACCTATGACGGGTACAAAAAGACGATTGCAAACTATATCAATCCCTATATCGGCGGCGTTGCCCTCAATCAGCTTACCCCCGCTATGGTAGACAAGATGTTTCAGCAGATTATCGACAAAGGCTTGAAACCGTCCACCGCTGCCGGGGCAAAACGTGTTTTAAGCGTGGCGTTGAGCCATGCCCGCAAATACCGCTATATCGAAACAAACGCGGCAAAGGACACGCTTACGAAGTTTGGAAAGGGCGACAAGACCCCCGACCCATACACGCCGGAACAGGTAAAAACCCTTATGCAGCGCGTCGAGGGTACCGTTTGGGAAATGCCCGTTATCTTAGGCGGGCTTTACGGTATGCGCCGTTCTGAAATCCTGGGCTTGCGCTGGCGCAATGTGGATTTGGAAAACAACACCTTTGACGTTTCCGAGCAGCTACCCTTTAAGGTGCCGCCGAAAACAAAAGTCATTGAAGAAATGGCACCGCCGAAATCCAACGGACGAAAGCTGCCTATCACAGAGCTTGCCCGCCCGTTCTTTCTCAAACAGTTTGCTATGCAGGAAGCACAGCGCGAACAGGCAGAAAAGGACGGAAAGCCTTACTATGACAATGACCTTGTTGTAGCGAAGCCGGACGGTTCCCCTATCTCTGCGTCGTGGGTATCTTCCCAGTTTGGAAAGCTGCTTGAAGATTTGGATATGCCGCATATCCGCTTTCACGATTTACGCCATACGGCGGCTACGAATATGCACCAACTGACAGGCGACTTCTACACCGTAGGCGAAGTGTTAGGACATACGCTTGCGGGTATCGGCGTATCGCTTGGGCTATCTATGAACTTTGAAGCTGTTACCGCCCGTTATGTGGACGTGCGGCTTGAACGCAAAAAAGAAGTCTTAGACGCTTATCATGGGGCGGTCAAACAGGCAGACCCGGCAAAGGCAGAGAAAGCCGAGCCGAAGAAAGCAAAGAGCGCAGCAAAGAAAAAGAGCAGCGATTTAGAGCTTTAACCGCTGTATCTCTTTACCGCTTCTTATATCGTTTTATAGCCCCGCGTGGGATTAGGGCACCATTTGGGCACCATTTACCGAAAAGCACCACTAACACAGGCGATAAAAGAAACGCCGAGAACACGCAAAAACATAGAGTTTATGCGGGTTTCCGGCGTTTTCTAATCCCTCAACCGACCTAAAATCATCTTGCGGCAGAGAGAAAAATTCTACTATTTTTTATAGTTTTAGCACCGCTTCCGCCACGTTAAAGTAGATGAGAAGCGACAGGGCATCAACTATTGTGGTTATAAACGGACTTGCCATTACCGCCGGGTCAAAGCCTATTTTTTTAGCGAGTATAGGTAGTGTGCAGCCTACGAATTTAGCAAGCATTATTGTAAATATAAGCGTTAAGCAAACCGTGAGGGCTACAAGCACCGTTACTCTGTCTATAATCATCATCTTTATGAAATTGGCAGTGGCAAGTGTAAGACCGCAGAGTATCGATACGCGAAATTCCTTCCAGATAACCTTGAAAATATCTTTGAATTCAATGTCGCCGAGCGAGAGTCCGCGGATTATCGTTACCGACGCCTGACTTCCGCCGTTTCCGCCTGTATCCATAAGCATCGGGATAAACGCCGTGAGTATGACGCAGGACTGAAGCGAGTCCTCGAAATGCGTTATTATTTTTCCGGTGAAGGTTGCGGATACCATTAAAAGCAAGAGCCACGGGAAACGCTTTTTCCAAATCTCAAAGACGTTCATTTTAAGATACGGCTTGTCCGTGGGGGTTATAGCCGCCATTTTTTCAATATCCTCTGTGTTCTCGTCCTGAAGAACGTCCATGGCGTCGTCGATGGTGATTATACCTACGAGACGGTTTTCCTGATCGACAACCGGCATTGCCAAAAGGTCATATTTACGGAACTTTTCGGCAACTATTTCCTGGTCCGCTAATGTGTTTGTGGATATAATGTTTGTTTCCATTATATCCGCTATTTTTTCACTCTTTTCGGAAAGCAGCAGTTTCTTTGCGGTTACAACGCCGAGCAGTTTGCGGTTTTCATCGGTTACATAGCAGTTATAAATGGTTTCCTTGTCTACGCCTGTGCGCCTGATTCTCGTAAAAGCGTCGTCAACCGTCATGTATGTTTTGAGGTCAACATACTCAATAGTCATTATGCTGCCGGCAGAGTCCTCCGGATATTTGAGTATTTCATTTATGCTTTTGCGGATATTCGGATCGGTGTGCTGCAGTATTCTCTTGACCACCGTTGCAGGCATTTCTTCAATGATGTCAACGGCATCGTCTACATACAGCTCGTCGAGAACCTCTTTAAGCTCTGTATCGCTGAAGGCTCTTATGAGTATCTCCTGCGCGTCCGAATCCATATTTACAAACACGTCTGCCGCAAGCTCCTTCGGTAATATACGGTATAAAAGCGGCAGCGTTTCCTCCGGTACGTCGGTGAGTATTGATGCGATATCCGCCTCGTTCATATCGGAGAGGAGCTTTTTGAGCTCGGAATAATTTTTTTCTTTTAATAATTCAAGGACCTTATCGTACACCTTGCTTCCTCCTTTTTGGTTTTTGTCTTATCATAGGAAACAAAGCGCAAAGCTCTTATGTGAATAAAACAATGAACGCCAAAGACGTTATGCTATTCACGCAGCCGATAGATCGCGGCTTGGGCTTTGCACTTTTTGCGCTTCCTGCGTCCATTATTTTTCACCTCACAATATAAAACGCTCATATCGATAGGCGATATGAGCGGAATTGATAAAAATATTTCGTTCAAGCTTTAGCTTCAGAGGGCGATGAAACTGCGTTAGAACACACCTTACTTTTCGATGTGGCCTGTTGACCTGCTTACAGTGTCTCCACTTTTCGCGGCAGCAGCCCGTATCCCTGTGGGAGCCTTACCTACCGATATTTATTTATTTGCTTTAAGCCTTATTATTATCGGCTCATTTCGGCTGTTTGTCAACCCTTTTAAGCACTTTTTTGAATATAAAATCAATGTTTTAAAAAACGGTGAAATATAGTGCGTTTTACAAGGCAAAATTCATTGAAAATTACTTGAAAAGTTAATATAATACAATAAAAAAGGAAATACGGCAAAGGAGCGGAAAAATGACGAATACGGAAAAACTTCAAAAAATGTATGACGAGAGCGACTACGTGGTGTTTTTCGGCGGAGCGGGCGTCTCTACCGAGAGCGGAATACCTGATTTCCGCTCGGCCGACGGGCTTTACAATATGCATTACAGCGTGTCGCCCGAGGTTATCCTCAGTCACTCTTATTTTATGTCTCATCCCGAGGAGTTTTACAGGTTTTACAGAGATAAGCTGTTAAATCCCGATGTAAAACCGAATATCGCGCATCTGAAGCTTGCCGAGATGGAGCAAAAAGGTAAATTAAAAGCGGTAATAACGCAAAATATAGACGGACTTCATGAAAAAGCCGGAAGCAAAAACGTTTATAACCTGCATGGCAGCGTTTATTATAACCATTGTATGAAATGCGGTAAGGCTTACACCTTTACAGATATGCTGCCATGTAAAGGTGTTCCCCATTGCTCCTGCGGAGGTATCATAAAGCCCGACGTCGTACTTTATGAGGAGCCGCTAAACGAAAGCACGGTTAACGGTGCCGTAAGGCATATTATGAACGCCGATATGCTGATTGTTGCCGGAACGTCGCTTACCGTTTATCCTGCGGCAGGGCTTATAAGATATTTTCGCGGCAGGAATTCGGTGCTCATAAACCGCGATGCAAATGTAGGAGATGACGAGTTTTCCCTTGTTATTCACGGTAAGGTAGGCGAAGTCCTCGGCAGCCTTGTCGTATAGCTGCAAATCAAAACGGCTGTAAGACTGTTTTGTGCGCGAAACGGCGATATATACAGTCTTTTTATTGACATTTATCGACAACGGATATAAAATATATTTTAAATTTATTTATCGGCAGGAGAAAAAGATGAAGCTTAACGGATCGGATATAATCGCTGAGGTGCTTATAGAGCAGGGGGTAGACACAATTTTCGGCTATCCCGGCGGAGCGGTACTCAATATCTATGATGCACTTTATAAATACAGAGATAAAATTCATCATATCCTGACAGCTCACGAGCAGGGCGCGTCCCATGCTGCTGACGGCTATGCAAGGGCAACCGGCAAAACGGGGGTTGTAATTGCGACAAGCGGTCCCGGCGCCACAAACCTTGTTACGGGAATTGCCACGGCATATATGGACAGCATACCTATGGTAGCCATAACAGGCAACGTCGGAACATCTTATATAGGTAAGGACGCTTTCCAGGAAGTATACATTACAGGCATTACAATGCCTATTACAAAGCATAATTTTTTTGTCAGCGACATAAAGGAACTTGCTCCGACGCTTAGAGAGGCTTTTAAAATAGCAAATTCCGGAAGGAAAGGTCCCGTACTTGTTGATATACCCAAGGACGTTACGGCGGCGATTACCGAATACGAAAAAGCTGCTCCCGAGGTTATAATTGACAATACAGTAATAAATGAGGACGAGGTCAAAAAGGCTGCGGCCCTTATAAACAAGGCAAAAAGACCGGTTATAGAAATAGGCGGCGGCGTGGTGTCGTCGGAAGCCTCGGACCTTGTGCGTATGCTCGTAAACAAAACGGGCGCGCCGTGCTGTCATACGCTTATGGCGGCGGGAGTTCTCGGTTACAGCGAAAGGCTGAATTACGGCCTTGTCGGTATGCACGGCAGCTTTGTTACCAATAAAGCTATTGACGAAGCAGACGTGCTTGTTGCGATAGGCACAAGATTTTCCGACAGAGTCGCTCTCAATACAAATCGTTTTGCTCATAAAGCAAAGGTAATACAGATTGATATTGACTTGAGTGAGATTGATAAAAACGTTAAAGTCGATCACGCTTTGGTGGGCGATGTTAAGACTATCGTTATGGACCTTTTACATTACGTAAAGCAAAGCGACCGGACCGATTGGCTTAAAACCCTTGACGAATACAAAAACAGCGATTATCATCCGGTAGATTCCGATAAATTTATTACGCCGCATCAGCTTATAAGGGCGATTTGCGAAAATGTACCGAAGGATACTGTTTATGTTACCGATGTCGGCCAGCACCAAATGTGGGCGGCTCAGTATTTGGAGCATACCGATCCGCGTTCGTTCTTGACAAGCGGCGGTCTCGGCACTATGGGCTACGGCTACGGAGCGGCAATAGGCGCCAAGGTTGCGTTCCCCGATAGGAGAGTTATACATATCACGGGCGACGGCTCTTTCCATATGAATATGAATGAGGCGTGCACCGCAGTCAGCTATAATTTGCCGATAATAACCGTGATTTTTGACAACGAGGTTCTCGGTATGGTTCGTCAGTGGCAGACCGCATTCTACGGCAAACGCTATTCGCAGACCGATCCGCACCGCAAAACCGATTATGTTAAGGTAATAGAGGGCTTCGGCGGAAAGGGATACAGAGCGCATACTTTAGCCGAGTTTAACGACGTATTCCAAAAGGCACTTAAGGAGGATAAGTGCCCCGTTTGGATTGACTGCGCTATACCCAAAGACGAAAAGGTGCTTCCTCTTATACCGGCAGGCAAAACGATAGATGATATGATTATTGAGGATTGCGACAAATAGTTAAAGTGTCCGTATAAATAAAAGAGTCAGTAGTCTCTTGACTATTGACTCTTTTTGTTTATACAATAAAAGCTCCGCACAGAGAATTTTCTTTGGCGGAGCTTTGTTTTGTTCACTTAGAATTTCATAACGGCGCCGTCCTTGGCGGAGGAAACAAGCGACGCGTATCTTGCGAGCCAGCCTGTTTTGACGTTAGGCTCATGAGGAACATAGTGCTTTTTACGCTCTGCAAGCTCCTCGTCGGATACTCTGACATTTACCTTTGCGGCAGGAATGTCAATGTCAATGATGTCGCCCTCTTCTACAAGGCCGATTTCACCGCCTGCGGCTGCTTCGGGAGCAACGTGGCCTATCGAAGCACCCCTTGAAGCTCCGCTGAATCTTCCGTCCGTGATAAGGGCAACCGTTTTGTCAAGCTTCATACCGGCAAGTGCCGAGGTTGGATTGAGCATCTCTCGCATACCGGGGCCGCCTACGGGTCCTTCGTAACGAATTACAACAACATCTCCGTCCTTGATTTCGCCGTTGTAAATTGCTTTGATTGCTGTATCCTCGCTGTCAAATACACGCGCCGGACCTGTGTGAACGAGCATTTCGGGTGCTACCGCACTGCGTTTTACAACACAGCCGTCCTTTGCTATATTGCCCCAAAGAATTGCTATGCCGCCGGTTTCCGAATATGGATTGTCTATCGGACGTATCGCATTTGTGTTCTTTATGTATGCTCCCTCTATGTTTTCACCTACGGTCTTTCCGGTAACGGTCATAAGCGAGAGGTCAAGCAGTCCTTTCTTAGCAAGCTCCGCCTGAACCGCTCTTACGCCGCCTGCGTTGTTGAGGTCGTGCATATGTGTGGGGCCTGCGGGTGCCAAGTGACATAAATTCGGAACCTTTGCGCTCATTTCGTTAAATACCTTGAGGTCCATCGGGCAGCCTGCCTCTTTTGCGATTGCAAGCAGATGCAAAACGCTGTTTGAGGAGCAGCCGAGAGCCATATCGCAGGCGAGCGCGTTGCGGAGCGCCTTTTCATTTATAATATCGCGGGCTTTAATGCCTTTTTTCACAAGCTCCATAATCGCCATTCCGGCGTGCTTTGCAAGCTGGGTGCGGCCTGCGTGAACGGCGGGTATGGTGCCGTTTCCGGGAAGCGCGATTCCAAGTGATTCGCAAAGGCAGTTCATACTGTTTGCGGTATACATTCCGGAGCATGAGCCGCAGCCGGGGCATGTGTTATTTTCAAATTCACAGAGCTTTTCTTCGTCTATAATGCCTGCTTTGCATGCGCCGACAGCCTCGAACATCTTAGAGAGCGAGGTTTCAACGCCGTCAACAAGACCCGACATCATAGGTCCGCCGGAGCAGACTACCGTGGGGATGTTTATCCTGAGTGCGCCGAGAAGCATTCCGGGGACTATCTTGTCGCAGTTCGGAACCAAGACAAGACCGTCGAAGCCGTGAGCCATAGCCATGGTTTCAACGCTGTCGGCAATAAGCTCGCGTGACGGCAGAGAGTATTTCATACCGATATGACCCATCGCTATACCGTCGCATACGCCGATTGACGGAATCATAACGGGTGTGCCGCCTGCCATTCTCACGCCGGCTTTAACTGCTTCTGTAAGCTTGTCAAGGTGAAAATGACCCGGAACTATTTCGCTGTGTGCCGAAACAACGCCGATGAGCGGTCTTTCAAGCTCTTCCTTTGTATATCCCATGGCGTAGAAAAGGCTTCTGTTCGGAGCACGCTCTACACCCTGTGTTACATTTTTGCTTCGTAAATCCATAATTTTTCCTCCGAAGAAATAAATCTGATAAAATTATATCGTCTTTTATAACTGTTTTCAAGTGCTAAGTAAATTCGGTTGCTTTTTTTTCGCGGATGTTGTAGTATTAAAATGTAAATTTCCAACAGGAGATCGGGGACCGCTATGCAAAAAGAAAACCTGTCGCAGAGAACTGCCGAAACGCTGCAAAAGATGATACTTAAGGAGCATATCTACAAATACGGCGAAAAGCTCCCCAACGAAAACGAGCTTTCCGCAAAGCTCGGCATAAGCCGTACAACCCTGCGTGAGGCAATACGCATACTTGCGTCCGACGGGTTGCTTGAAGTCAGGCGCGGGCTCGGTACTTTTGTGGCACAGCCGCTCAATCAATATGCCGAGGGAAGCATAGACTTTCAGGAGTTTTCAAAGCTCAAAATAACGCTGAGAGACCTGTATGAGACGCGTATGATTTTCGAACCCGAAGCGGCGGCTCTTGCCAGCCGCAGAGCTACCGAGGACGAGATAAAGGAGATACTGCGTCTCGGAGACATTTGCCAACAAGAACTTTTGCGCGACCCGCAGGGCAAGCGAAGAATAGACTCCGAGGCGGCTTTTCACGGCGCAATATTAAAGGCGTCGCATAATGACTTTTTAAGTCGGTTTATGCCGATACTTACCGAGACCATAGAGCAAACCTTTGCCCTCAATTTCAATCTTGATATGATAGCCGAACAGGCGTACAAAGATCATATACTTATAATGGACTTCCTCGAAAAGCGTGACGCGGCAGCTCTTAAAAGCGCAGTTACCATTCATTTGCACCATGCGTTGCTCACGGAGCAAATATCTCTGGAAGAAGACGAAAAAAAGTATTGACAACCGTTGTTTTCGCGTTATAATGGTTGTATGACAACGACTTACAGATGTCGTACAACTAAATATAAATATTTGTTAATGTTCAGGAGGAAAAATTATGGCAGAAGCAAGAATGTTTTATGAGAAAGACTGTAACCTGTCCTTACTCGACGGTAAGACCATCGCCGTAATCGGCTACGGCAGCCAGGGTCACGCTCACGCTCTTAACGCAAAGGAGTCGGGCTGCAATGTTATCATCGGCCTTTATGAGGGCAGTAAATCATGGGCTAAGGCAGAGCAGCAGGGCTTTGAGGTTTATACCGCTGCCGAGGCTGCTAAAAAAGCCGACATTATTATGATTCTCATCAACGATGAGCTTCAGGCAGATATGTATAAGAAGGATATCGAGCCCAACCTTAAAGAGGGCGATATGCTTATGTTCGCTCACGGCTTCAACATTCATTTCGGATGCATCAAGCCGCCGAAGTTTGTCGATGTTACAATGATAGCTCCCAAGGCTCCCGGTCACACCGTCAGAAGCGAATATCAGGCAGGCAAGGGTACTCCGTGCCTTGTAGCTGTTGAGCAGGATTACACCGGCAAGGCTCTTGATATGGCACTTGCTTACGGTCTTGCAATAGGCGGTGCAAGAGCAGGCCTTCTTGAGACCACGTTCCGCACCGAGACCGAAACCGACCTCTTCGGAGAGCAGGCTGTTCTTTGCGGCGGCGTTTGCGCTCTTATGCAGGCAGGCTTTGAGACTCTTTGTGAGGCAGGCTATGACCCGAGAAACGCTTACTTCGAGTGCATCCATGAGATGAAGCTCATAGTTGACCTTATTTATCAGAGCGGCTTTGCAGGTATGAGATATTCAATCTCCAACACCGCTGAGTACGGCGATTACATCACCGGACCCAAGATTGTTACCGAAGACACCAAAAAGGCTATGAAGAAGATCCTTTCCGATATTCAGGACGGTTCTTTTGCCAAGGAATTCCTCCTCGATATGTCACCGGCTGGCCGTCAGGTTCACTTCAAGGCTATGAGAAAGCTCGCTGCGGAGCATCCGTCGGAAAAAGTAGGCGCAGAGGTAAGAAAGCTCTACACCTGGAACAACGAAGACAAGCTTATCAACAACTGATAAGGCATATACATACTTCGTTTACCGAAAAATACAGCAAAGGGAATGTAAAAGCTTTTTTACATTCCCTTTTTTTGGCTTTCTTCATACCGAATTTCTGCACATGGCAGAGCTTTGCGTACAAGCTTTGTTTTTGTCGAATTTGCACAGCAATATAGTTAGCACACTCTAACTCATATTGCGTTTTGCCGAAATTAAAATATATGGTTGATTTTTCCGAAAAAAGCATTGACTTTTTAGTTAGCCGGTGCTAATATTTATACGGTTAGCGAGAGCTAACCAAATTAAAAAGCATTCGGTTAGTTTTAACTAACTTAATTTTATGCAGTGATGAGGGATGTTAAATGATGCCTTTAACACTTGCCGATATCGGCGAGAAAAATATTATAAAGCATATCGGAGGCAGTCCCGAGGTGAAAAAACACCTTGAAAATCTCGGCTTTGTGGTAGGCGGCGAGGCTACGCTGATAACCTCCATGGCAGGCAACGTAATTGTAAATGTCAAGGAGACAAGAGTTGCAGTAAGCAGGGAAATGGCACAAAAAATCATGGTTTGATTTTTTGTTTCGTATCATATTCAATATGGCAGAAGGAGGAAGAACTATGGAAACTTTGCGTAATGCAAAAGTCGGTCAAACCGTTAAGGTTGTTAAGCTTCACGGTGAGGGCGCCGTTAAACGCAGACTTATGGATATGGGTCTTACAAGGGGAACCGAGGTTTATATCCGTAAGGTTGCACCGCTCGGTGATCCGGTTGAAGTTACGGTTCGCAATTACGAGCTTTCGATTCGTAAGGCGGATGCCGAAATGATTGAAATCGAAGCAGAATAAAAGGGAGAACATTTCTCCCGTTTTTTCAGAACAGTTGGTTAGCAAATGCTAATCATGAAAGAAAGGAACATACTAATGGATTTGCGAATTGCCCTTGCGGGAAATCCTAACAGCGGTAAAACAACGCTGTTCAACGCACTTACCGGCTCCAATCAGTTCGTAGGTAACTGGCCGGGCGTTACCGTTGAAAAAAAAGAAGGTAAGCTTAAAAAGCACGACGGTGTAACAGTAACCGACTTGCCCGGTATATATTCACTGTCTCCCTACACCTTGGAAGAAGTTGTCGCAAGAAACTATCTTATCGGTGAAAGACCCGACGCGATACTTAATATCGTAGACGGTACCAACCTTGAGAGAAACCTTTACTTGACCACTCAGCTCACAGAGCTCGGTATTCCGGTAGTTATCGCCATCAATATGATGGACGTTGTTAAGAAAAACGGCGATAAGATAAATGTTCCGGAGCTTTCAAGAGAGCTCGGCTGCAAGGTCGTTGAAATATCGGCTCTTAAAGGCGACGGAGTTATGGAGGCGGCAGAGGCTGCAATCGACGCTGCCAAGAATTCCAAGACTGTACCCATGCACACTTTTTCGGGTGTTGTTGAGCACGCGATAGCTCATATCGAAGAGGCTGCCGTTCACAATATGCCCGAGGAGCAGCAGAGGTGGTACGCTATCAAAATATTCGAGCGCGATGACGAGGTCTTAAAGCAGTTAAATCTCGACCCGAAGGTTCTCGCTCATATTGAGGACGATATAAAAGCGGCCGAGAAAGAGCTCGACGATGACTCTGAGAGCATCATCACAAACGAGCGTTATATTTATATAGCTTCCATTCTCAAGGCGAGCTATAAGAAAAAATCGGCAGGCAAGCTTTCCGCTTCGGATAAAATCGACCGCGTAGTTACAAACCGTTGGCTTGGTCTTCCGATATTTGCGGTAATAATGTTCCTCGTTTATTATCTCTCAATGGTAACCGTAGGCTCCGCAGCTACCGACTGGATGAATGACGGCGTGTTCGGCGACGGCTGGCATCTCTTCGGAATAGGCTCCGCAAAATATGAAGAGGCCGCCAAAAGCTACGGTGACAGCGACCAGATAATCGACGCATTCATAGCCGAGTACGGCACAGATGAAATGAAAGACGCTGTTGACATCAGTGCCGATGAATATAATGAATCTGTCGCAAAGGACGCTCTCGCTTCTCTTGTTGCAGAGACTCCCGATAACGCAAACGTAACTTACGAGACCGAAGACGAAGAGACGCTCGAAGTTACCGAGCATCCGGGCGCAACAAAAGCCGTTCTTGAGGCCGCTGTTGACAATTATCTCGACACGGATTATAAAGAGTCCTTTGGTGCTCCCGATACTTCAACATACGGCGTATGGGTTCCGGGTATTCCGGTGCTTATTGGGAACGGACTTGATAAAGCAGGGGCCGCAGATTGGCTCAGCGGTCTTATCCTTGACGGTATCGTAGCCGGTGTCGGCGCGGTTCTCGGATTTGTTCCTCAGATGCTCGTTTTGTTCCTCCTGCTTGCTATCCTTGAGGCTTGCGGTTATATGGCACGTATAGCATTTGTGCTTGACCGTATATTCCGTAAATTCGGTCTTTCCGGTAAATCGTTCATACCTATGCTTATAGGCACAGGTTGCGGTGTTCCCGGTATTATGGCTTCGAGAACGATTGAAAACGAACGAGACCGTCGTATGACGATTATGACGACAACCTTTATCCCTTGCGGAGCTAAGGTCCCGTTCATAGCAATGATCGCAGGTGCTATCTTCGGCGGCTCGGCTTGGGTTGCAACTTCCGCATATTTCGTAGGTATGGCGGCAATCATAATCTCGGGTATTATGCTTAAAAAGACAAAGATGTTTGCCGGCGATCCCGCTCCGTTCGTTATGGAGCTTCCCGCTTACCACTGGCCCACTCTTAAAAACGTACTCCGTTCAATGTGGGAGCGCGGTTGGTCATTCATTAAAAAGGCCGGTACAATCATTCTCCTTTCAACAATATTTGTTTGGTTCACAACCTACTTCGGCGTAGTAGACGGTTCGTTCCGTATGCTTTCGGAGGACGAAATAGACAGCTCGATATTGGCTGCTATCGGTAGCGCGATTTGCTGGATATTCAAGCCTCTCGGTTGGGGCGAATGGCAGGCTGCCGTTGCTTCTATCACAGGTCTTGTCGCAAAGGAAAACATTGTCGGTACTATGGGTATTCTTTACGGCGGAGAAGGCAATGTATATGCTACTCTCGCAAAGGTGTTCACGGGTCTCAGCGGTTATTCGTTCCTTGTATTCAATCTTCTTTGCGCTCCCTGCTTCGCGGCAATCGGTGCTATCAAGCGTGAAATGAACAGTCCTAAATGGACTTGGTTCGCTATAGGCTATCAAACATTGTTTGCCTATGCGGTATCGCTTATGGTATATCAGTTCGGTTCGGCATTTACAGGCAATGTTAACGTGGTAGGACTCATCGCTGCGATACTTGTTCTTGCACTTATCGTTTATATGCTCTTCTTCAAGAAGTACAAAGAATCCACCGTTCTTACTGAAAAAGTCAGAGTTAAATAATTTCAACCGATATTAAGGAGGAATACGAAATGCTTTCGTGGCTTTCACAAAATCTTGCAACGATTTTGATAACGCTTTTACTTGTTGCGATAGTTGCGGCCATCATTATAAGTATGGTCAAAAAAAGCAAAAAAATTAAATCCTCCTGCAGCGGCGGATGCGCCACTTGCCCGTACAGCAGTTGCGGTTGTAACAACCACAAAAGGAAGTAACATTGAAAAAGCGGGGGATGACAAGCTTCGTCTCCCGCTTTTGTACTCGGAGGTATAATTTTGGTAAGCCAAAAGTCTACACTTTCAGCCTCTAATATCAAATATCTTTTGGCAATGAGAGAGCTTAATATGGAACCGCGCGGGGTACGCAGTACAGATCTTGCACGCTCCATAGGCGTTACAAAGCCGAGCGTTTACACAATGGCAAAATCACTTTGCTCTCTCGGCCTTGTAGAGAAAGACAGATACGGCGCAATTCGCTTCACACAGGACGGAGAGGACGTAGCAAAGCGGTATGAACGATATTACAATACGCTTTGTTCGTGCCTTTGCACCGTGTTTCCGAAGGAAACCGATATTCGTTCGGCTGTGTGCGCAATGCTTGCCGAAATGCCCGAAAATAACATAGAGGAAATGTGTAATACAATATCGGAAAGAACCAAAAAACTGTAGCTTTCCGAAAAGATATTTAACAGAAAATAAATCACCGCGGAAGAATATTCTTCCGCGGTGATTTGTTTGTATTTATTTGTTTATTCCTTCGGAGGCAAAATTGAAAATTCCTTATTTAACAACAAATATCGCTTTATTTCCGCTCCAATAGTTCGTTTCATATTCAACATCTATCGAGTTTGCGTTCTGCGGAACTTCGAAATACACATTTCCGGTAGCCTTTCTGCCGGAAGAAAGAGTTGTTGTTGATAATCCGTTATCGCCGTAGTAATACGCAGATGAAGCAACGTCATCTGAATAACATTTAAAATCGTAAACGCTTACTATTTGGTCGGTTGATGAAATGTTCTCTATTTCAAATGTAAGCTTGATTATTTTATTTCCGCTTGCAGCCGGGAAGTATTGCGCTCCCTTGTCATCGGCACTTGACTTATATGTTATTTTAAGAGTGTTTGTTGTGAGTGTTTCGCCCACCTCAACCGATTATATTTTGGGCTTGACCGACAAAAGGTAAGCTCAATTTTAAAAATTACAACAAAAAACGGATACCGTATTTAAATACGGTATCCGTTTTGTTTTAAGTCAGAACCTTAATTACTTGTTGTCGGGTTCAAACATTTCCTTGAGTTTGAGAAGGTGAGCATATCTGTTTGTAGCAGTCTCCTCAGCCTTTTCAAAGAGCGCTTCTGCTCTCTCGGGGAACTCACGCGTAAGACGTGAATAACGAGCCTCGTTCATTATAAAGTCACGATAGCTTGCCGAAGCGGGCTTGGAATCAAGAGTGAACGGATTCTTGCCGGCTTTCTTGAGGTCGGGGTTGAAGCGGAACATATTCCAGTAGCCTGCGTCAACAGCCTTCTTCATTTCATCCTGGCAATGAGTCATACCGCCCTTGATTGAGTGCATTTCGCACGGAGCGTAGCAGATAACGAGTGACGGACCGTCATAAGCCTCAGCCTCTGTAAGAGCTTTGATTGTCTGATTCTGGTCTGCACCCATAGCTACCTGTGCTACATAGATGTAGCCGTAGCTCATAGCTATCTCGGCAAGGCTCTTCTTAGCGGTTTCCTTACCTGCGGCAGCAAACTGTGCAACCTGACCGATGTTGGAAGCCTTTGAAGCCTGTCCGCCGGTGTTTGAGTAAACCTCGGTATCAAATACAAGAATGTTGATATCCTTGTTCTGTGCGAGTACGTGGTCAACACCGCCGAAGCCGATGTCGTATGCCCAACCGTCACCGCCGAATACCCAAACCGATTTCTTTGAAAGGTATTCTTTGTGCTCAAGAATGTCTTTTCTCATCTCGCAGTCGCAGTCGAATGCGGTAAGAGCGTCAACAAGCTTCTTTGTTGCCACGGAATTCTTTTCGCCGTCTTCCAAAGTAGCGAGATATTCGTCGCAAGCAGCCTTTACGTCCTCGGAAGCCTTGTCGGAGTCCTTAATAGCGGCAACCTCTTCTACAAGACGATTGCGAATGGCTTCCTGACCGAGATACATGCCGTAGCCGTGCTCTGCGTTGTCCTCAAAGAGGGAGTTAGCCCAAGCGGGGCCGTGACCGTTCTTATCAACGGTATAGGGTGATGTGCCTGCGGGGCCGCCCCAAATTGAGGAGCATCCGGTAGCGTTTGAAATATACATTCTGTCGCCGAAGAGCTGAGTTACAAGTCTTGCATATGAAGTCTCGGCGCAGCCTGCGCATGAGCCTGAGAATTCAAGAAGCGGAGTCTTGTACTGGCTACCCATAACGGTGTTGTTTGCAAGATCCTCTTTGACCGTAACGTTTTCAACCATGTAGTCAAATGCAGCCTGCTTAGCATCCTGAGTATCACGTGCAACCATCTTAAGAGAATTGGTCGGGCAAACGCCTACGCAAACGCCGCAGCCCATGCAGTCGAGCGGAGAAACAGCCATTGTATACTTGTAAACGTCCTTGCCTTTACCTTTCTTGTCAACTATTGTTGCAACTGCCGGAGCATTAGCTGCTTCCTCAGCGGTAAGAGCATACGGACGGATTGTAGCGTGCGGGCAGACATAAGAGCACTTGTTACACTGAGCACAAGTCGCACCGTCCCACTCGGGAACCATAACGGCAACGCCGCGTTTTTCGTAAGCCGAAGCGCCCTGCTCGAAGGTGCCGTCAACGTGCTCGGAGAATGCGGATACGGGGAGACGGTCGCCGTCCATATTGCCTACGGGCTTCATGATGCTGTCAACCATCTTGACAAGCTTCGCCGGACCGTGCTCTGTAACAGCTTTGGGGGCGTCCTCTGCGTCAGCCCAAGAAGCCGGAACATCAATCTTAACGTAAGCGGAAGCACCTGCGTCGATAGCCGCCTCGTTCATCTTAACTATCTCAATGCCCTTCTTCATAAACTTCTGAGCTTTTTCTTTCATGTAGCCGATTGCTTCCTCAGCGGGAAGAACCTTAGCAAGCGAGAAGAATGCAGACTGCAAAACGGTGTTGGTACGCTTACCGAGACCTATTTTAGCGGCTATGTCGATAGCGTTAACGGTGTAGAGCTGAATGTTGTTCTTTGCGATGTATCTCTTAGTCTCTGCATTGAGCTTTTCAGAAAGCTCCTTTTCATTCCACTGGCAGTTGATGAGGAATACGCCGCCCGGCTTTACGTCCTCTACCATTCTGAAGCCCTTCTCTATGTAAGAGGGGTTATGGCAGGCAACGAAGTCGGCCTTGTTTATATAGTATGAGCTCTTAATGGGCTTGTCGCCGAAGCGAAGGTGAGAAATTGTAACACCGCCGGTCTTCTTTGAGTCATACTGGAAATATGCCTGAACATACTTATCTGTATGGTCACCGATGATCTTGATAGAGTCTTTGTTTGCACCGACCGTACCGTCGCCGCCGAGACCCCAGAACTTGCACTCGATAGTACCCTCTGCCGCGGTAATGGGAGCCGGCTTTTCGGGAAGTGAAAGGTGAGTAACATCATCGTTGATGCCGATTGTGAACTGACGTGCGGGAGTCTCCTCCTTAAGATGCTCGTAAACAGCAAAAATGCTTGCGGGGGGAGTATCCTTGGAACCGAGACCGTAACGGCCGCCGGAAACCTTAAGACCTGTTCTGCCCATCTCGTCAAGAGCTGCGATTGTGTCAAGGAAGAGCGGCTCGCCTATTGAACCGGGCTCCTTGGTTCTGTCAAGAACAGCGATTTTCTTAGCAGTAGCCGGAATAGCCTCAACAAATTTTGCAGCCGAGAACGGTCTGTAAAGACGAACCTTGACAAGACCTACTTTTTCGCCCTTTGCAGTGAGGTAATCGATAACCTCTTCCGCAACATCGCA
>OGYZ01000598.1_pt1 | contig 32143 bp, 29 predicted proteins | sample 1576681 | NCBI WGS metagenome assembly OGYZ01 (sample SAMEA3541480, study PRJEB24748) | human gut metagenome | biome: human gut; feature: human-associated habitat; material: faeces | place: China | collected 2012 | reverse complement strand
GGTATATTCTGATGATTTTTTTGATTTTATCGTATCTTATGAGGAAACCAGTGGACAGACGATCGCAGAGGCTTGTATCCAGAGAATCGATGAAGGGTATGATATCTATTATTATCCGAGGGAGAGATTACCTCCGCTTAGTGTAGGCGGTTATTCTTATTCTGAGATCCCAAAATGTTATGGACTGCTGGATCGGACAGCACTTGAGGTGTCCGGTATTTTAAAAATGCAGAATCAGCCTGTTCTTGCATTAAAGGGAAACGGTGTGCTGATCGGATTTATTGATACGGGGATTGATTATACAAATCCGGCATTTCGCTACAGTGACGGGAGCAGCCGGATCGTCCGTATCTGGGATCAGACGATACAGGAGGGCGAGCCGCCTGCCGGAATTTATTATGGAACGGAGTACCGAAGGGATGTCATCAATGCCGCCCTGCAAAGCGGGGATCCCTTAAGCATTGTTCCGAGTGTGGATGAAAACGGACACGGAACTGCGCTTGCCAGTGTGGCAGCCGGGAGCCTTTTGAATGAAGGCTTAAGCTTTGCTTCAGGAGCTGCGGATGCCGATCTTGTCATGGTAAAGCTCCGGCAGGCAAAGCCTTACTTAAAGGAATTCTATGGAGTATCTCAGGAAACGGAGGGCTATGCGGAAAGCGATCTGCTGGTAGCAATCCGTTATCTGGAAAGCTATGCGATTTCCCTGTACCGGCCGCTCATTATCTGTATGGGAATGGGGACCTTTATGGGAGATCATGAGGGGCATTCGGTGCTGGCGGATTATTTAAGCAGCATTGCCCTGCGCAGAAGCCGCTGCGTGATCTGCTGTGCCGGTAATGAGGGAAACGCCGCGCACCATTATGAGGGCAGCTCGCGTGCCGGACAGACGGAAGCCGTGGAGATCCGCGTGGATGAGCGGGAAACTGGGTTTGTGATGGAACTCTGGGGGAAAATACCGGATCGTCACGCCATATTAATCCGGACACCTGGAGTGGAGATCACGCCGCAAGTGGATTTCCGGGAGAGAGATGTCCGGGAATTTTCCTTTGTCTATGAGAATACGAAAATCCAGGTTGGGCATGTTCTGGTGGAGCAGCGCTCCGGTGAGGAGCTGATTTTTTTCCGGTTCCTTGATCCGGCACCCGGTGTATTTACCATTTATGTGACGGCGATGGGAACGGGAAGTCAGGAGAATCAGGACAGCTTTCACATGTGGCTGCCGCTAAAGGAATTTTTGCGTGGAGAAACGTATTTCCTGCGTCCGTCACCCTATACAACAATTCTGGAACCGGGAAATGCAAGGGAGATCATTACGGTGAGTGCTTACGATGACCGGAACGGGAGCTTTTATACTTCTTCGGGAAGAGGATATACGAGGCAGGGACTCATCAAACCGGACTTTGCAGCTCCCGGTGTATCGATCAGCACAGCCCTTGGCAAAGGAACGGGAACCAGTCTGTCTGCAGCAATTTCGGCAGGCGCAGCTGCACAGTTCCTTCAATGGGCCATCGTTGAAGAAAACCAGCCCTGGGTCGGAAACCGGGAAATCCGCAACTATCTGATTCGCGGAGCAAGGCGTCAGAGCGTAAGCGAAGCCACCTACCGGATTTATCCAAACAAGGAGGAGGGCTTCGGAAAGCTCAGTATTTCGGGAACCTTTGATATTCTGGCCGGAACAGATTGATTCTGTAGGAAGTAAATGTGACACAACAGAAAAATAATATGACGGAACAAAGATAATATAACAGAAAAAGACATAATAACACCCCAATGACACAATAGAGCAATATTTGATTAACAGACGGTCGGGATTGCAAAGAAAAATTGTCCGGATGCTTCTATACTGTTGAGTAGGAAAGGGTAACGGTTTTAGAAGGTTACCGAAATGGATGCAACAGAGAGGTTTAGCAGGGGGGACGGGCAATGAGCGAATTACAATTACCGCGATTGATCAGCAATCATATGGTCTTACAGAGAAACAAGGAGATCCATATCTGGGGACGGGATCTTCCGGGACACCGTGTCATGGTCTCCTTCCGGGGAGAGGAGGCTGTGGCGCAGACGGATGAGAAGGGAAATTTTTCACTCTTTCTGCAGAAGCAGGAGGCGGGGGGACCGTTCAGTATGCTGTTCCGGGATGACCTTGGAAATGAAGAGGTTGTCGGGGACGTGTATATTGGCGAAGTCTGGTTCTGTTCCGGGCAGTAGAATATATACGTCGTTTTAAAAATGAAAAAGATCCTTCCATTGTTGTTACTGTAGATTTGTTGACTACAGGTGTTGATGTGCCGAAGATAGATACTTTAGTATTTCTACGTAGAGTGAAATCTCGTATTTTATTTGAACAGATGTTAGGCAGGGCAACTCGTCTATGTCCACAAATTGATAAGACTTGTTTTGAGATTTATGATCCTGTAGGTGTATATGAAGCTTTAGATAGTGTAAATACTATGAAACCTGTCGTAGTAAATCCTAATATCAGCATAGGAGATATCATCAATAAAATAAAAGAAGATAATGGCATATATACAGCAGATGAACTGAAATATAAACAAAATCAATTAGAGCAATTAGTCGGTAAATTAAATCGTAAACAGCAATCTATGAGCGATAAAAAGAAAAAAGATTTTAAGACAATGACAGGTAAATCAACAACTGATTTTATTGATGAATTAAGAGCTTTGCCAGTAGAAAAAATTAGCTCTTATATACAAGAGCATGAAAGCTATTTTACTTTTTTACAAGAAAAAGATGCTTGTCATGGCAAAACTCGCATTATTTATGAGGGTGAAGATGAAGTAGTATCTCATACTAGAGATTATGGAAATACGCAAAAACCACAAGATTATATAGAGAGCTTCACTCAATATTTAAAAGATAATATGAATGAAATAATGGCTTTGAAATTAATCTGTACAAAACCTAGCGATTTAAAACGTGAAGATTTAAAAAGATTATGCTTAAAACTAGATAGTAATGGTTTTAGTCAAACACATTTAAATACAGCTTTAAACCAAATGACTAATCAAGAGATAACAGCAGATATCATCAGTATAATTCGTCAATGTATGCTTGGCAGTGCTAGAGTTAGTCATGAAGAACGTATAAAAAAGGCTATGGAAAAATTGAAAGCAAATCATTATTTTTCTGTAAGTGAAGAAACTTTCTTGAAAAGTATAGAGAAATATTTATTGCATGAGTCTGTAATTAATAAAGAAACCTTTGATACCGATACAAGATTTGTAAAAAAAGGTGGTTTTAAAACTATTGATAAAAAATTTGGCGGACATTTAGCAGAAATTATAGTAGAATTAAACCAATATTTATATGAAGATGGAGGAAAAATAGCTTGAATACACAAGAGATAGTAGCAAAACTTTGGAATTTATGTAATGTACTAAGAGATGACGGTATAACTTATCATCAATATGTAACAGAACTCACCTATATTTTATTTTTGAAAATGGCAAAAGAAACAGGCGTAGAAGCAAATATTCCTGAAGCATATCGCTGGGATAATTTAGTAAATAAAAGCGGTATTGAATTAAAAAATTTCTATAAAGAATTATTAGATAAATTAGGCACTAATACTACAGGCAGAATTAGAGAGATTTATCAAGGTTCAGCGACCAACATTGAAGAACCAAAGAATTTAGAAAAAATAATTAAAACTATAGATGAACTTGATTGGTACAGTGCTAAAGAAGAAGGCTTGGGCAATCTTTATGAAGGTTTGCTCGAAAAAAATGCCAATGAGAAAAAATCTGGAGCAGGGCAATATTTTACCCCTCGTGTACTCATTGATGTGATTGTAGAGCTTGTAGCACCACAAGCAGGCGAACGTTGTAATGATCCAGCTTGCGGAACTTTTGGCTTTATGATTTCTGCAAATAATTATGTAAAATCTCAAACTGATGATTATGATGATTTAGATGAAGAACAAAGTGATTTTCAATATAAAGAAGCTTTTACAGGTTGCGAATTAGTACATGATACACATAGATTGGCTTTGATGAATGCAATGCTTCACGATATTGATGGCGATATTATGCTTGCTGATACATTATCCAATCAAGGAAAAGCATTAAAAGATTTTGATGTAGTGCTTGCCAATCCTCCTTTTGGTACGAAAAAAGGTGGCGAACGTGCAACACGTGATGACTTCACTTATCCTACGAGCAATAAACAGTTGAATTTCTTGCAACATATTTATCGTAGTTTAAAAGCCAATGGCAAAGCTAGAGCAGGTGTTGTACTTCCAGATAATGTATTATTTGCTGACGGTGATGGCGAAAAAATCCGTGCTGATTTAATGGATAAATGCAATCTGCATACAATTTTGCGATTACCTACAGGGATTTTCTACGCTCAAGGTGTAAAAACGAATGTATTATTTTTCACACGTGGCAAAACAGATAAAGATAATACAAAAGAAGTGTGGTTCTATGATTTAAGAACGAATATGCCTTCTTTTGGTAAAACAAATCCACTCAAAAAAAGTGATTTTGCCGATTTTATCAAAGCTTATACAGCAGAAGATAGACATAAAATACAAGATGAAAGATTTTCTGTATTTACAAGAGAGCAAATCGCCGAAAAAGGCAATAGCCTTGATTTAGGCTTGATAAAAGATGATAGCATCTTAGATTATGAAGACTTGCCAAATCCTATTGATTGCACAGAAGAAATGATTGCAGACTTGTCTGAAGCACAAGCCTTGCTTAGTGAAGTTGTAAATGAATTAAAATCCTTAGAAAATGGTGAGGCTTAAAATGGCAAAGAAAAAACAAATAGAGTTAACCATAGAAGAAAAATTACAAAATGCCTTAGTACCAAAAGAAGAACAACCATATAAAATACCTAGTAATTGGTGTTGGACATATATACATAACATAGCAATTGTTGTAACAGGGAAAACACCAAGTAAAAAAAATAAAGAATATTATGGGGGTAAGTTTCCTTTTTTTAAACCAGCTGATTTAGATGCAGGTAGAAATATGCAATATGCAACAGAATATCTATCAGAAAAAGGAAAATCTATATCTGTAATAATTCCTGAAAAAGCAACTGGAATTTGTTGTATAGGAACAATAGGAAAATGTGGATATTTTTTAGTTGAAGGAACAACTAATCAACAAATAAATACAGTAATTTCAAAAATAAATCCTTTATATAGTTATTATTTTTTTAATACAAATAGTTTTGTTAGAGAATTAATATCTAAAGCATCAGCAACAACGATAGCTATAGTTAATAAAAGTAAGTTAGAATCATGTTTATTTCCTGTTGCTCCATTAAATGAACAGCAAAGAATAGTAAACAGGATAGAGTCTTTATTTGTTAAATTGGATAGAGCAAAGGAATTAATAGAAAATACTTTAGCTCAATTTGAACAAAATAAAATGGCAATACTGCATAAAGCTTTTACTGGTGAATTAACAGTAAAATGGAGAAAAGAAAATAATATTAATGAAAAAAATTTTTTTAATAAAGTTAAATTAAAGAATGTCATAAAATTAATTTCAGGTAGAGATGTTAGTGTAAGTTTATGTAATGATAAATCTATAGGAATACCATATATTTTAGGTGCAAGTAATATAAAAGATAATAAATTTTTTATTGAACGATGGATAGAAAATCCAGTAGTAGTATCAGAAAAAAACGATATATTACTCAGTGTAAAGGGAACAATAGGAAAGCTTTATTTACAAAAAGAAGAAAAAATAAATATTAGTAGACAAATAATGGCATTAAGAGCTTTAAATGAATTAAATACGCATTATCTATATTATTTTTTATTGAGAGAATGTGAACGATTAAAATTTGAAGGAAATGGATTAATACCAGGAATTTCAAGAAAAGATATTTTAGATTTAAATATTTTATTACCTACTCTTGAAGAACAACAGGAAATTGTTAATATTTTGGATAATTTATTGGCTAAATATAATAAAATAAAAAACTTAGAACAGCAATTAGAAAAAATAGAATTACTGAAAAAAGCAATACTAGCTAAAGTTTTTCGTGGTGAGTTAGGCACAAATAATCCTGACGAAGAAAGTGCTGAAAATCTATTAAAAGAGATTTTAGCTGAAAAATAATTTAAGAAAGACTATCTCAAAAAATGAGATAGTCGTTTTTTTATAGATTTAGTAGATAACTCTTTTTATGTTAAAATAAGTGTACTAAATAAAATAATAAGAGGTAATCATGGAGAATATGAATAAGAATATTGCCTATGAGCATATAGATTTTTCGGAGATAACGAAGGTGCGTTTTTGTACTTTGGTGGAAAAATGTAATTATATACCTAATCATTGGCATCAATCCATAGAGTTTATTTATCTAATCAAGGGCGAAAGATTGGCGACTATAGAAAATAAATCGTTTTTGCTTCATGATGGTGATTGTGTTTTAGTAAATGCAAATGCTATTCACTCTATGAAATTGATGGAAACAAATACGATTATTTTGTTGCAAATTCCTATAGATTTTTTAGAGCAGTTTGTACCAGATATACAAGAGATTATATTTGTACTCAATGATAGTAAAAATACACCAAGAAAACAGGAATGTTTAAATAAGGTAAAATCTATATTATTGGAAATGAAAAGGGTTTATGACGCAAAGGAAGATGGATTTTTATTGAAGTTTAATAGTTTATTGTTTTCATTATTGTTTGAATTGAAGACTCATTTTAGTGTGAAAATGATGAATGTCAATGTAGGTCAACGGAAAAAAGATTTAGCTAGATTGAATATAATTTTAAAATATTTGCAAGAGAATTATAAGCAAAATATAGCTTTAGAAGATATAGCAAAATTAGTACATTTTCAGACGAATTATTTTTGTAGATTTTTTAAAAAGCATATGGGTGTTACTTTTATCGAGTATCAAAATCAAGTGAAATTAGCTTATGTTTATCGAGATTTAATCAATACAAAAGATAGTTTGTCTATGATTTTATCAAGACATGGTTTTAATAATTATAAATTATTTAGGACTTTGTTTAAAAAGCATTTTGGCGATACACCAATGAAGGTGCGTAAACATATTGTTGAGCAAGATTGATAGTCGGTTGGAGGTGAAGTGATGAAAAATTATTTTAAATATTTTTTGAGTATATGTTTTATTATTAGTTTATGTTTGCATAGTGAATTTGTTTTTGCTGAAAGTTTGAAGGGTAATGCTCTAAAACAAGGCGATTGTATAGGTATAGTAGCACCTGCTTCAGGTATTGAAGATATGAATATAGATGACGCTACCAATAAATTGCAAAATTGGGGTTATAAGGTGAAATTATCACCGAATTTGTATCAGCAATCAGGATATTTAGCTGGTAGCGACCAAATGAGAGCTGAAGATTTAAATAATTTTTTTGCTGATGATGAAGTTGATGCGATACTTTGTCTTCGTGGTGGTTATGGTAGCGGTAGAATACTTGATTTATTGAATTATGAAATGATAAAACAGCACCCTAAAATGGTGATTGGCTATAGTGATATAACGGCATTGCATATGGCATTGATAAAAAAAGCGGATTTAGTGCCAGTACATGGGGCTATGGTTATAGATATCAACGACAATGGCTATAATTATACAGATAATCAATTAAAATTGGGTTTGGCAAATGAAAGTTTGGGTATGAATAATGAATTTGTTTTGCCAAGCAATCATAAATTAAAAGTATTAAAAGAAGGTTATGCTAAAGGTAAAATCATTGGCGGTAATTTATCTGTATTAGCTTCTTTATCTGGCAGTGAATATCAGCCGAATGGTGAAAATTGTATTTTATTCATTGAAGAAGTCGGTGAGGACTCTTATGTAATAGATAGATGTTTTCAGCAATTATGGCAAAGTGGAGTGTTAAAGCAAGTGAAGGGATTAATCATTGGTAATATGCGAAGATGTGAACCAACAGAGCCGACACAGTTTGATTATTCTGTGATGCAGGTAATCAAGCAATATACAGATAAAGCCAATATTCCTGTAGTCTATGATATGCCAGTAGGTCATGGAGCGATAAATGGATTTTTGCCTTTGAATGTAGAAATAACACTTGATGCAAATACTTCTAATCCACAGATAATTTTTAATGAAAGTTATGTAAAATAAAAAAGAGTAGTTTGATAAATATAATATCAAACTACTTTTTTTTGAAGATTTTTATAAAATTTCTTTTAATGTATCAATAGATGATTGTGGTGTTGCCCAGCTAGTGGCAAAACGCACTACTGTATGTGTATCGTCATATTTTTCCCAGAAACTACAGCTGATTTTTTGGCGGAGTTCTTTTAATTTAGTATCTTCTAAAATGATGAATTGCTGATTAGTATCTGTTTCTAAGAAGAATTTATAATTTTTTTCTTTGAAGATAGCTTTTAATTGTTCAGCTTTTTCAATGGCATTTTTAGCGATTTTAAGATAGAGATTATCAGTAAATAATGTATCAAATTGAATACCGAGTAGTCTACCTTTAGCAAGTAATGCCCCATGTTGTTTGATGATAGTGAAGAAATGAGGTATTAAATTTGGTTTTGTGATTACTACTGCTTCACCGAATAATGCACCAACTTTTGTACCGCCAATATAAAATACATCACAATATTTAGCAATATCTTGCATAGTAACATCAGTGTTTAAAGAAGCAAGACCATAACCGAGTCTAGCGCCATCTAAAAATAATGGTAGATTGTATTTGTGGCAGATAGCGGATAAATCGGCTAATTCTTGTTTAGTATATAAAGTACCCCATTCAGTAGGGTGGGAGATATATACAGCTCCAGGAATAGTCATATGTTCAAAGCTTTCATCACCATAAAATTTAGTGAGATATTTTTCTACTTCACTAGCTTTGAGTTTACCTTCTTCTTGTGGCAAAGTGATGACTTTATGTCCACCAAATTCAATAGCACCAGCTTCATGAAGTTCGATATGAGCGCTATCTACGCCGATGACACCTTCGTATGATTTTAATAAACCATCGATTACAGTAGCATTTGTCTGTGTACCGCCAACGAGAAAATGAACTTGTGCTTCAGGACAGTTACAAGCTTGACGGATTTTTTCGCGAGCAGATTCGCAATATGTATCATTGCCATAACCAGGAGTTTGTTCAAAGTTAGTAGTTACAAGTTTTTCTAAAATAGAGGAATGTGCTCCTTCTAAATAATCGCTGTCAAAATATAACATCATATCACCCTTTTATATAAAATTAGATAATCTATATTATATCGTAAAGAAATAAAAAAATGAATATTTAAAGTTATTGTCAATTTTCTATATTATATGTTATGATAATAAATCATATAGAAATAGTATGAAAGGTGGTATGATTATGAATGGCGATTTTTGGCAATCATTTTTGATGATAAGTGATATATATACGGTAGGATTTTTGATTTTATTATGTATTTTCTTTGGCATTATTCATTATCTCTATCGCAAACGTAAAATGGATTTTTCCTTAGTGGTATTAATCGGTATGGGTCTTGGCTGTATTTTAGGTATACTCATGCAGTATATGGCAGGTTTTCCTAATGACCCAATGAAGATTACTTTTATTAAAGAAACAACGAATTGGTTACAATTATTTGGTAATGGTTATATTGATTTAATCAAAATGATAGTAGTACCACTGGTAATAGTTTCTATCGCTCATGTTATTGTGAATATGAAATCTGAGCAAAAAATGAGCCGTTTAGTGAAGAAAACTATTTTAGTTACAATGTCTATGGTAGCTGTGGCTTCTATAGTTGGTATAGCTTTCGGGATTTTCTTCAATGTTGGTGGCGATGTTTTGACAAATGTGGCAACAGAGGCAAAAGCGAAAGAAATTGTTTCTGTAGCGACTACACTTAGAGGGCTGATACCAGGGAATTTAGTTGATGCTATGGTAAAAAATAATATTATTGGTATGGTTATTTTTGGAGCATTTTTAGGTAGAGCTATTTGGTGGATAAAAGCGGATGAGCCAAAAGTTGAGGAATTTATGCGCAAATTAGTCAATGGTTTGCATAAAGCTTTGATGAATATGGCGCTTTTGATTTTAGATTATATGCCATGGGCAGTAATTGCATTACTAGCTAATACTATTGCGCAAAAAGGTTTAGATAGTATTTTAAGTGTAGTACATTTTATTTTTGTATTGTATTTAGCGATTATTGCACAGTTTATTATTCAGTTGATAGCATTGAGTGTAAATGGCATAAATCCTATTGTGTACATGAAAAAATCATTAGCCCTGCTTATTTTAGCCTTTACTTCTCGTTCTAGTGTAGGGTGCTTGCCTGTTACGATTGAAACTTTGACGCAAAAATTAGGCGTAAATCAAGCAACAGCAAGTTTTGTAGCTGGTTTTGGTACAACAGCGGGTATGCAAGGTTGTGCAGGAATTTTTCCTTCACTATTAATTGTCTATGTATGCCATTTAACAGGAACAGCTATGGATTTTAGCATGATCGTCATGACGATAATCGTAGTAACATTAGGTTCACTTGGTATAGCAGGTATTCCAGGAACTGCGACAATGGCAGCGTCTGTAGGTTTATCTGGTGTAGGTATGGCGTCTTCTTTTAGTTTGATTGGCCCAATTTTGGCTATAGATCCATTGATTGACATGGCTAGAACTATGTTGAATGTATCTGGCTCAGTAACGAATGCTTTGATTATTGATAAAAGATTAGGCAATTTAGATGAAAATATATATAATGAAATAAATAAAAATTAGTATGTGAATTTGTCAAAGAGGTGATATATTATAAATTTCTTGTAATATATTGCCTTTTTGCTTATTTTGCGATATTTTTTTTATAGAGGATATAATTAATTTTTTAATAGAAAGGTTGGCGTAATACGATGGAGCAGAAAATATACGATAATTATATAAATATTTTAAAAGAGGAATTAGTGCCAGCTTTGGGATGTACTGAACCTATTGCTATAGCTTATGCTGGTGCTAAAGCTCGTGAAATTTTGGGAACATTTCCGCAAAAAGTAATAGTAAAATGCAGTGGTAATATCATTAAAAATGTAAAAGGTGTAACAGTTCCAAATTCTGGCGATTTAAAGGGCATTGATACTGCAGCGCTACTCGGTATTATCGGTGGTGATGCTGATATGCAATTAGAAGTTTTAGAATCTGTAACTGATGAAGATAGAGTAAAATTAAGAGAGTTATTAAAAGCTAAAATCTGTAGTTGTGATTTAGTGGAAAATACAGACAATCTATATATAGATATAACAGTAGTAGCAAATGAACATAAAGCTCAAGTCATTGTATCTGATTATCATACTAATATCATAAGAATAGTAAAAGATGATGAAGTATTATATGATAAAGTGAATAAAATAGATAATCAAGCTGATAAAATCGAAGCGGATAGAAATTTATTAAATGTAAAAGATATTATTGAATTTGCTGATACTGTAAATTTAGAAGATGTAAAAGATATATTATCAAGACAGATAAATTGTAATATGGCTATTGCGAGAGAAGGTATAAAAAATAATTTTGGTGCTAATGTAGGGCTTAATTTATTAGCTTTATATGGCGATTGTTTACCTGTTCGAGCTAGAGCTATGGCAGCAGCTGGTTCTGATGCTCGTATGAGTGGTTGTTCATTGCCTGTAGTAATCAATTCAGGAAGTGGCAATCAGGGAATGACTGTAACAATTCCTTTAGTAGTGTATGCAGATGAATATAAGATTTCTCAAGAGAAATTATATAGAGCATTGCTTGTAAGTAATTTATTAGCTATTCATCAAAAGAAATATATAGGAAAATTATCTGCTTTTTGTGGTGCAGTAAGTGCAGGTTATGCTTGTGGTGCGGCTATTACTTATATGTTAGGTGGTAATTTTAATCAGATTGCCAATACTATCATTAATACTTTAGCTAATACAAGTGGTATTATCTGTGATGGGGCAAAACCTTCTTGCGCAGCGAAAATTTCCTCAGCATTAGATGCAGCACTTTTAGCTCATACAATGAGTATGCATGATGATGTATTCCATGCTGATGAAGGTATTGTAAAAGATGATTTAGAAAAAACTATTAGAGCGGTAGGATATATTGGTCGAGAAGGAATGAAATCAACAGATATTGAAGTGTTGAATATTATGATTGATAAAGTCTGTCCGTGAATTAATTTGATGAAAAATAAATAAAAGAGGTCTTGAAGATGGCAAGATTAATAGATAAAGGTACTAGAGAATATACCTGTGCATTAATCATGATGTTTTTTGGTAGTTTGGCAGCATTTGGGGCAGAGTATTGTTTGCAACCAGTTATACCTATTTTGGCACAAGATTTTAACTTGACTCCGACACAAGCAAGCTTATCCATGTCTTTTGGTACAATCGGTATGGCTTTTTCAATGTTGTTGATAGCTAGTATTTCCAAACATTTGGAACGTAAAAAAGTCATGGTAATCGCTTTGGGGATTTCTTCTATATTGATATTGTTGATGTCAATTACAGAAGAATTTGCATTGATTTTGGCTTTGCGTTTTGTACAGGGAATTTTATTGGCAGGTTTTCCTTCTTTAGCTGTAGCTTATATAAATGAGGAATTCAATCCTAAAATAATCGGTGTTGCTATTGGTGTTTATGTAGCAGCAACGCCTCTTGGCGGTCTAGTTGGTCGTATTTTAATCAGTACCTTAACAGATGTAGCTTCATGGAGAATGGGCTTGATGATTGCCGGTATATTATATTTATTGAGTGCAATCATGATGTGGATTTTCTTGCCACCATCTTTAAATAAAAAAATCGAACATGGCAAAATTAAAATACAATGGAAAGATTTTTTGAGTTTATTGCAAAATAAGAAAATAATTATGATATATTTAATAGCTTTTTGTGTAATGGGCTGTTTTGTATGTACGTATAATTTTATTTCTTATGTATTGATGGCAGAACCTTATAATTTGAGCCAAACTATAATTGGCTTTATCTTTGTGCTTTATTTAGTAGGTTCAGTAAGTTCAGCCGTTATGGGAACATTATCTGACCATTATGGTCATGGAATAATAATCGTGATTTCTGTTATTATTCAATTAGTTGGTATTTTATTGACTTTATTTATGCCTTTAATCGTGAAGATAATAGGTCTTGCTATATTTACTTATGGCTTTTTTGGTGTGCATTCAAATGCTTGTGCGTGGGCACCGCAGAGTTGTCAAAATGATAAAGCACAAGTTTCTGCGATGTATATGCTATTTTACTATATTGGTGCTAGTACATTTGGTACAATTGGTGGTACTTTTTTAAGTAATTATGGTTGGAACGGTATAGTAGTATTTGAAACTGTTATTTTGACTATAGGTTTAATTTTGGCAATAATCTTATATAAAAAGAAGGAATAGTAAAAGTATAATTTTTAGAGATTTAGGATGTGTAAAATTTGTTTTTTAAACAAGAATATATTGCATCAGTAGAAACAAATCCCTCTATATTATTTTTTGATTTAGAAATGACTGGTGGCAATACTAGATATGATGAAATTTTACAATTTAGTATTGTGGATTTATATAAAGGTGTGGTATTCAATGAGTATATAAAGCCACGAAAATGTAAATCGTGGAAAGATACAGAAGCTATACACCATATAACACCAGAAATGGTAAAAGATTGTTTTACGATAAATGCTCATCAAGCAACAATAAAAAATTTATTTAAACATGCAGATATGGTCATTGGCTATGGCATTGAAAATGATTTGCGCTTTATGAAAAAAGATAAAATTTTTGTAGGTAAAAATACTATTATTTATGATTTACAAAAATCTTTTTCACGAGTTTATAGCAATGATAATAATATGCCTAGCTTGAAATCTTGCGCGCAGTATTATAGATGTCCAAATTTAGGAAAAGCTCATGACAGTTTGATTGACACATATATTACCGTTTATTGTTTTGTATGCATTTATGGATTAGATATGCCGAAGTGGCTAAAAGATATAGTAGAAAAGCAAAAAAGTAATTAATTATTTATTAGAAGCTGTATAAAATCTCATTATCATAAATAAAATTTATGATAACATTAAATATGTTAAAAAAATCACATAAAGTCATTGACAATAGTTTTATTAATACCTATACTGTAAATAGAATGTTATGTTCTATTTTTTATATTGTACATAGGTTAATTTTTGGGTATTTCATAAGTAATAAGTATGAAAGATTTATTTGTGAGAATACTTTATAAAAACTTAAAATATGATATAATAGATATAATTAATATTATATGTGTTGTATGACTTTGGTATAACATAATGCTCTTAATTTAAGAGCGTATGAATATAAAAGGTTGGGGCAACAACCTCTAAGATAGATATTTAAATCCTATGTTATAAATTAATATAGGTAGTGTCATTATGTCTTAAAATCACATAGATATGTGAATTGTCAATTGCATATATATGAAGGAGTGTTTATTTTATTATGGCAAAAGTAAAAATTACTGAAACAGTATTACGCGATGGCCATCAGTCCTTGCTTGCTACACGTATGCGTCTTTCCCAGATGCTTCCACAGCTCGAAGCTCTCGATGCTATTGGCTACAAATCTTTAGAAGCTTGGGGCGGAGCTACATTTGATAGCTGCCTTCGTTTCCTTGATGAAGATCCATGGGAACGTCTTGACACATTAAAAGCTCATCTTAAAACTCCTATTCAGATGTTGCTTCGTGGTCAGAACCTTTTAGGTTACTACCAATATCCAGATGATGTTGTTCGTGCTTTCGTTAAAAAAGCTGCTCAACATGGTATTGGTGTATTCCGTATCTTTGATGCTCTCAATGATACTCGTAACCTCAAAACAGCTGTAGAAGCTGCTAAAGAAGCTAAAGCTGAAGTTGAACATTCTGTAGAAGTTCAAGGTTGCTTAGTTTACACAGTTGGCGGTCCTCACACTATTGCTGAATTTGGTAAATTAGCTAAAGAACTTGATGCTATGGGCGTTGATTCCATCTGCATTAAAGATATGTCTGGTTTATTAAAACCATATGATGCTTATGAACTCGTTAAAGAATTAAAAGCATCCACAAAACTTCCTATTCAGTTACACACTCACTATACTAGCGGTTTTGGTTCCATGGCTTACATGAAAGCTATCGAAGCTGGTGTAGATGTAATTGACTGTGCACTTTCTCCATTCGCTATGGATACTTCTCAGCCTTGTACAGAAACTATGGTTGCTGCACTTGAAGGTACTGAATATGATACAGGTCTTGACCGTCAGGCTATGACTCCAATCGCTAAACACTTCCTCGGTGTTAAAAAAGAAATCATTGACGAATTTGGTTTAAAAGGTTACTTCGATGTTAATCCTAACGTTCTTGACTTCCAGATTCCAGGTGGTATGTTATCCAACCTTGTTAATCAGTTAAAAGAAATGGGTATGGCTGATAAATATCAAGATCTTCTTGATGAAATGCCACGCGTTCGTGCTGACCTTGGTTACCCACCACTCGTTACTCCTTCTAGCCAGATTGTAGGTACTATGGCTACATTCAACGTTATGACTGGCGAACGTTATAAAATGGTTCCAGATGAATTCAAAAAACTTGCTCGTGGTGAATTTGGTCGTACTCCACAGCCTGTTAACCCAGAAGTTCTTGAAAAATGCGGCATTAAAGAAGAAGACTTGGTTACTTGCCGTCCAGCAGACCTTCTCGAACCAGGTATGGATAAATTCAAAGCAGAACTTGCAGATAAAGGCTTCCCTAACGCTAGCGAAGAAGATGTATTATCTTATGCTCTCTTCCCAGCTGTTGCTGAAGAATTCTTCAAAAAACGTACTGTTAAAACTCTTAAAGAACTTGGTGTTGCTAACCCAACTGATGAAGATGTTTTACTTTACAACCTCGATGCTGAAGTTGCAAAAAAATTCTTTGCTGCTAAATAATTTTACTTTTAATTTTAAATATGAAAAGGCTCCACTTCTTGTGGGGTCTTTTTATATTAGTTTTTTTAATGACTTGAAATATAATTAAAATATAATAAAAACAGCTTTTTAGATATTGATTTATAGTTAAATTTTTAGATAAAATATTTTACTGATAAACTAACTTGAAGTAGTTATATAGAGTTATATAAGGAGAAATAGAAAGCGATGCAGTTGAATATTACAACAGACTATGCTATTAGAATTATTTTAGCATTAGCTAATAGAGATGGCGAAGTAGTATCTTCAAAAGATATCTCTATGACGATGAAAATTCCTCAAAAATATGTATTGAAAATAACACGCAGTTTAGTAGCTGCTGAGTTGATAGAACGTCGTTCGGGTGTATATGGTGGTTTTTTATTGGCTAAAAAGCCAGAAGAGATATCTTTATTAGAAATAGTTAAAGTAATGGAACCAACGATGTATGTAAATCGTTGTTTAGAAGAAGATAATTATTGCAGTAGAGATGCTGTTGATAATTGTTCGATAAGAAAATTTTATACTAATTTTCAAAATATAATTGAAGAAAAATTTTCAGAGATTACTATAAAAACTTTGATAGACAATAAATAAAAAAGATGTTTTCTTTTGAAAACATCTTTTTTATTTTGCCTATATATAATTGAATTAAGAATTTTGTTCTTGGTATTGTTTAAAGTTTTTAATTATAGCAATTGGTGTTTTTTGAGATGCGTTACCAAATGGATTATCGATAAGTAATTTAGCAACCATTTGACCATTACAGCTATCTGTTACATCTACGATACGAGAACGTTTTAAGTCGTTAACATCGGCGATTACAGCACCAAAGCAGTTAAGGCGAGATTTTAAATTATTAACTACTTCTTTTGTGTTTTCAGGGCCATAAACGATAGATTTATCAAATGGTGGCATTGTGCCAGTTACATCATCAATAAGAGCTGTTTGACGGCCAGCGATTTGATAGAATACACCGGATTTACCTACTAATTTTGCTAAGAAGCCGATGAATAAGCCAGCAGCTACACGGAAATGACCTTCTTTAATCATTAATGATTCCATGCCGTGAGGAGTTGCAAGACTACCATAATCTGGAATGAAACGGCAACAAAATTGAGCCATATGAGAAATTTTGAGGTCTTCAGGACGAATGTATAATCCTTGAGTGATAGCTACAACGCTTTCAGCTACAGTGATAACATCATCAGGACCAATTTTATCTTTTGTATATTTTTCGATAGTATCTACAATATCATCTTTTTTTGTTAGAATACGAGTCGGAATGGGTATAATTTTAACTTCAGACATGATTTACCTTCCTTTTTTACAGTTATAAATTTAAAATATTAACAAGTTCTTATAAATTAATCTGCAAGCTTGATATCTGCTAATTTAGCGATTTCTTCAGATGTAAGCACGATTGTTTCTTTGGAGATTTTCCATGGGTAACGTGCAGCATGCTGATAAACGATATCAAGTGGTAAATCAACCATATGAGTAAGTGTTTGTTTGATATCATTGTTTTTTCGGTCAATTAATTTAACGCGAATAACAATGTCAATGCTTTCTTTTTTCTGAATTAATACAGCTTCAAAATAATCATCTTCACGAGGAACGCCTTTTAATTCAGCTTTTGCTTCAACTTTTACACCATCGAATTGTTCATATGGTAAAAGTTGACGAACGTAACAGTCCATGATTGTAGCACATTGTTTACCTTCATTGGCAACATTGATAGTAGTGCTAAGTGAAATACTGTCTTGAGTGATTTCATCAACAGTAAATGGTGTATGTTCGCTAGCTTTCATGTTGACAATAGCATCACCAACAACACGAATGATTACTTCATTGAGTAAGAATAAAATAATTAAAATCCATAGAATAATTGTGATAATAAAATCCACATCAATGCCCCCAATTGTGTTATTTTGCAAATGTAGTTAAATCTACATCTGTAATAGGTGGAATATCACTACCTAAAATAATTTCAGCCATTTTTTCAGAATTATTCTGTTTGGCAGAAAAGCGTAATTCAAGAGAACCAGATTGTTCTTGTGTATTGAGTAAATTATTTTTTGTAAGTATAGTAGCAGCATCTTTAGCTGTTTCTAAGGCTGGATTGATTAAAGCAACATCTTTGCCAAAATGTTTTGTTAAAACTTCACTGATGATAGGATAATGTGTACAACCTAAAATCAAAGAGTGAATATCGCTAGTTTTAAACTTGTCTGCATATTCTTGTACAGCTTCATCAATAGCATCATCATGAATATGACCTGTTTCAATCAATGGTACAAATTTTGGGCAACCTACACCAAAAACCTTTATCTGTGGATCAAGGTTAGAAGCTGCTTGTTTATGCATACCTTTTTTGATAGTAGCTTCTGTAGCGATAACACCGATATGTTTATTTGCAGAAGCTTTAACAGCAGGAATGATAGCTGGGTTCATAGGAACTAAAGCAAAAGAAGTTTTGTCTTTAATTACTGGATAACCATAAGATGTCATAGTATTGCAAGCACAAACTGCCATTTTTACGCCACGAGATTGGAAATAATCCATAAATTGTTGTAGAAATGAAATGATTTCTTCAGGAGTGCGTGAACCATATGGGGCACGAGCTGAATCTCCGACAAATATAAAATTTTCATGAGGTAAAAGGCGTCTTAGTTCTTTTAATACTGTGAGGCCTCCAAGACCAGAATCAAAAACACCTATAGGTGAATTGCTATCCATTACTGTTGCTCCTTATTGTTATTATTTTAAAGCATTTTGCATTTTTGTATAGTATTTTTCAGGCAAACGAGTTATATGACCAGTAGCTTTGCTTGTGAATACATTTTGAGTGAAACCTTCAACTAATAAAGTATTATCACAATCGCGATAGATTTTATAGCTGAATTCCATTTTTACTTTGGTTAAAGCTACAGGTGTAGTTTCTATGCGTAAAACATCATCAAATTTACCTGAAGCTATATATTTACATTTCACTTCGGTGATAGGAAAAACATAGCCATCTTCCATCATTTCGCCAAGTGTGATACCGATTTCACGTAAGAAATTAACACGGCCAATTTCAAACCAACGTATGTAGTTAGAATGATGTACGACAGCCATAGCATCAGTATCATAAAAATTAACACGATGGATAGAGGTACTAATCATAAAATCATCTCCAATATAAAATAAAACACCGCCAAAAGGCGGATACAATAAACTATGAGTTAGATAAATATATGTATATGCCTCATAGCCAAACTTCATTATACTAATAATTGAAGTGCTTTTCAAGATTAATTTTGAGGAATTTATCTTCCAGGTCGTTGCAAGCGATAGGAAATTTTGGCATCTTTTTTAGTGAAGGCAACCCATAAATCACAAGCAGTGCAAAAAAAGCGACCTTTGGCTTCTGGTCTTGCTACATGACCAAGTTTTCTACGACAGACTGGGCATTTTATATCCAACAGAAACACTTCCTTAATTTAATGAGATTAAAATAAAAAGCACAGATTTTTCTGTGCTGATACTTAGAATTGGTGTGCCCAACAGGAATCGAACCTGTATTTTTGACTCCGGAGGTCAACGTTCTATCCATTAGACTATGGGCACATATAAACTATATTATACTAAAAAAATAAAATTTTTCAATGATAAAGATATGATATCTATTTATAAAAAATAAAGGTACTTTCAATTAAGAAAGATACCTTTATTTTATTTATTATTCCTGTTGGGATAAATTTTGAGCTACAGCAATAAAAGATTTTTCACAAAGTTCATCTAAGCGAGCAAAATCTTTATTGAGATATAGATAACCTAAAACTGCTTCAAATCCTGTGCTTATATGATAATCATGGACTGAAGCCACACGTGGAGCATGTGATTTAGCATTTTTTCCACGCTTGAAGACATATGCTTCATCTTCCGTTAAATCATCTTTGATAGCTTTATAAGCTTGTGCTTGAAGTGTAGCTGAGACTAATTTCATACTGAAATCATTCAAAAGATGTACGCGAGATTGTTCAAAATTAAGTAATCTTGTGCGTATATAAAGATGATAATAAGCATCACCTACATAGGCTAAAACAAGCGGAGATAGATTGCGCGTAGGTATATCTTCATAACGATTTTTTAATTCATCAGGTGCTGTAAATTCAAAAAGATGTTGTTTTAAATATTGATATTGTTTGAATTTCATTATTTTTTCCAGCGAACACCAGTAGGAGAATCTTCTAATGTAATACCGATATTTTTAAGTTCATCACGGATTTTATCAGCAGTTGCCCAATCTTTATTTTTACGAGCATTTTGACGAATATCAATGATTAAATTCATGAGATTATCCACAAGTCCATCATCAGCGGAGTTATCATCGTCTTCTAAAATACCAATGATATCAGCCATTTCACTGAATACATCAAGAGCAGTATCAACAGCTATTTTACTGCAAGCTACTTTACCGGAAGTTACTTCATTGTAGTAGATATTGATTTCTTTAGAAAGGTCAAACATATTTGCAATAGCAAGAGCTGTGTTGAAATCATCGTCCATAGCTTCAAAGAAATTTTGTTTGCACTGTTTTGCTTTAGCGATAAGTTCTTCACCAGATGTAGCATCAGTTGTGTTTTTAGCTAATTCTTTAAGATTATCAAGAGCATTTTTTAAACGGTTTAAGCTAGTTGTAGCTTCATCAAGACGAGCATCACTGAAATCAAGTGGGCTACGATAATGAGTGGATACGATGAAGAAGCGAAGTACTTCTGCTGGGTATTTATCAAGGATTTCTTTTACAGTGAAGAAGTTACCGAGAGATTTACTCATTTTTTCCTGATTGATTGTGATAAATCCATTATGGAGCCAATAGCGAGCAAAACTATGGTCATCACCACAATAAGCTTGAGATTGAGCAATTTCATTTTCATGATGAGGGAAGATTAAATCGCTACCGCCACCATGGAAATCAAATGTTTTACCAAGATATTTTAAAGACATAGTAGAACATTCAATATGCCAGCCAGGACGACCATTGCCCCATGGGCTTTCCCAGAATGGTTCACCTGGTTTTGCTGCTTTCCAAAGTGCAAAATCCATAGGATTGTGTTTGCTTTCATTGACTTCAATGCGAGCACCAGCCATCATATCTTCAAGTTTACGGCCACTTAATTTACCATAACCTTTGAATTTTTCTACGCTGAAATAAACATCGCCATTTAATTCATAAGCATAGCCTTTATCAATGAGTACAGATATCATGTCAATGATTTCTGGAATAGTTTGAGATACTTTAGGATAAGTATCAGCATGTTTTACATGAAGTTTATCCATTACTTCAAAATAAGAATTGATATATCTTGTGGAGATATCGCTCCAATTTACACCTTCTTGGTTAGCAGTGCGGATGATTTTATCATCTACATCAGTAAAGTTTTGGATATGTTTTACTTTATAACCAAGATGAGTGAAATAGCGTTTGATTACGTCCCAAGTAACAAATGGGCGAGCATTACCAATATGAGGGTGATTATATGGTGTAACACCGCAAACATAAATGCTTACTTGTCCCTCTTTTAGTGGTTTAAATTCTTCTTTTTGTTTTGTTAGAGTATTATAAACTTTAAGCATGATTATTCTTGGAATCCTCCAATTCTTTTTTTAGTTTTTCTAATTGTAATTGTAAATCAGAAATACGATGAGAAAGTGTTTTAATCATATCTAATTCAGGGTCTGGTAATTTATCATGAGATAAATCGACGTCAAGTTCTTCAGCTAATTCACGCATTTTTGGAGAAATTGGTTTTTCTTCAACTTGTGTTTTTTCACCTTTGATTAAAATGACTCTACCCGGAATACCTACAACAGTAGCATATGCTGGTACTGGTTTTACTACGACAGACCCAGCACCAATTTTGGCATGGTCGCCTACAGTGAATGAGCCTAAAACTTTAGCACCACAAGCCACTACGACATTATTACCAATAGTAGGGTGGCGTTTCCCTTTTTCTTTACCTGTACCACCCAAAGTAACTCCTTGGTATAAGGTAACATTTTTACCGATAATAGTAGTTTCGCCAATGACGATACCGGAACCATGGTCAATAAATAAACCAGGGCCTATTTGCGCACCAGGGTGGATTTCAATTCCTGTCAAAAATCTACCTAAATGAGAGATTAAACGAGGAATGACTACCCAATTTTTTTTGTAGAAATAATGACTTAAGCGGTAAAGCCAAATAGCATGCAAACCAGGATAACATAAGAGAACTTCAAATATACTTTTGGCAGCAGGGTCACGCTCAAATACAACACGAATATCTTTTTTTAAAGTTGATAATAAGTTCATAATGCTCACCGTTATAATGTATAACCCAGCCAAAAAATAGCTGGGTTATATGGATTATTTCTTTATAAATTTTAATTAGATTTAAGCTAAAGTGCGTTCAATGCGTTTTGCTGCACGTTCATAGCCTAAAACTTCTACAAGACCAGCAAGGTCAGGGCCATGCATTTGACCAGTTAAAGCAATACGAATAGGCATATAAACGGATTTTCCGCCTAATTTTATACCTTTATTAGCTTTGAAGTCTTTCATGATTTGTTTGAAAATTGGTTGGATATTTTCAGCTGTGAATTCTGTAAGCTCAGCTAATTTATCTTTAAACATAGTGATAACTTCAGTTGCAGTTTCTTCTTCAAGAACAGCTTTACATTCATCATCTTCTACTGTGAAATCATCTTTATAATAGAGGTCAGCGAAATCTACATATTGAGCAGCAAAACTCAAATGATCGCGAATAACTTCTGTGAAGCGATTTAATCTAGCCATTTCTTGTTCATCTGGAGTATCAGAGATATAGCCTTTTTCGATGAGATGAGGAATAGCCATCTGTGTGATTTGAGAAGCAGGGATTTTTTTCATGTATTGAGCGTTGATCCAGTTTAATTTGTCGATATCAAATACAGCTGGATTTTTAGCTACATGGTCCATAGAGAATTCTTTGATTAATTCATCAATGGAGAAGATTTCTTGTTCACTTTGAGGAGCCCAGCCTAAAAGTGCTAAGAAGTTAACGATTGCTTCTGGTAAATATCCAAGGTTTTTATATTGTTCAACAGAAGTTGCACCATGACGTTTACTCATTTTTGTATGGTCTTTACCTAAGATAAGAGAAATATGACCAAATTTTGGTACAGGGAAGCCAAGTGCTTCATATAAAACTACTTGACGAGGAGTGTTGGATAAATGTTCTTCTGCACGGATTACATGAGTGATATGCATTAGAGCATCATCGATTACTACTGCGTAGTTATATACAGGGATACCATCAGCTTTAACGATAACGAAATCACCAATACCGTTGGAGTCAAAGCTCATTTTTCCACGAACCATATCATCAAAGTTTACGGATTGGTCGCAAGGAGTGCGAAAGCGGATAACAGGTTTTCTACCTTCAGCTTCATATTTTGCGATTTGTTCAGGTGTGAGGTTACGGCAATGACCACCATAAAGAGGCATTTTATTTTGTGCACGAAGAGCTTGACGTTCAGCTTCGATTTCTTCTTCTGTGCAATAGCAGTAATAAGCTTTACCTTCAGCTAATAATTTATCAGTGAATTTTTTATAAATATCTAAACGTTCAGTTTGACGATAAGGACCATATTCGCCACCTACATCAATACCTTCATTCCAATCAAGACCGAGCCATTTTAAAGCAGCTTTGATATTTTCCTCAGATTCTTTTGTAGAGCGAACTCTATCTGTATCTTCAATACGTAAAACAAATTTTCCATCAGTGTATTTTTTCGCTAATAACCAGTTGAATAATGCACTTCTTGCCCCACCAATATGGAATGGACCAGTAGGACTTGGTGCAAATCTAACTCTGATTTGTTCAGACATTAGTGATACCTCCAAATATATGAATTGATAATTATGAAATTTATTTAGCAAATTCTATTATACCATACAAAGGCAAGCACTTGAGCAGGGAAATAAGGATAAATTAATTTTTTATAAATTTAATTTATCAATGCTACAAACAGCATAAGATGAAATACCTTCTTCACTACCTGTAAAGCCCAAACGTTCTTCTGTAGTAGCTTTGATATTGACATCTTCAATAGGCAAATTCAAAATTTCAGCCACATTTTTTTGCATAGTAGGAATGAATGGCAATAATTTTGGTCGTTGAGCAACAATAGTAGCATCGATATTGTTGATTTTATAGTTTTTAGCTTGTAAAAGTTCTCCTACATGTTTTAACAATATTAAGCTAGAGATACCTTTAAATCTTTCATCTGTGTCAGGAAAATGTTTGCCGATATCACCAAGAGCAGCAGCACCAAGTAGAGCATCAGAGATTGCATGAAGTAATACATCAGCATCAGAATGACCCAGTAGACCTTTTTCGTGAGGAATATCAACGCCTCCTAAAATAAGCTTGCGGTCAGTTACTAATTTATGCACATCATAGCCTATACCAACTCTAGACATAATTAAACCTCTTTTCTATTCTATTTATTATTTTTATTTTGAGACCTTAGTGAAGACTTCATTAAATAATGAAGAGATTTTTATTTTAGCGTGATTTTTTACTTTTTGTCCGAATAACATTTCTGCGATGACTAAATCTGTAGGAGTTGTAACTTTAATATTATTATAATCTCCCATAACGAGTTTTACTGCATGGCTAGTGCGACGAACAAGGCTAGCTTCATCAGTACCTAAGAAATTATCTTCTTGAGCTTTTTTATGAGCTTCAATTAAAATTTCTTTTTTAAAACCTTGTGGTGTTTGAATTGCCCATAATTTGTTTCTATCTGGTACTCGTTCGATAAAGCCCATTTCATTGATTTCAGCTGTAGTATCTTTTACAGGAACGGCACAAACAGCTGAACCAGATATCATGACTTCATTGATTACATTTTGGATTACTGTTTCAGAAATTAAAGGACGAGCAGCATCATGAACAAGTACGATATCAGAAGCAGGATCTACTGCCATTAAGCCATTATAAACAGAATATTGGCGTTCAGAACCACCTGCTACGATTTTGTAAGGTTTTAGTTTAGGAATTTTACTTAAGACTTTGCGAATAATTTCCATCTCATTGATATCGACAGCAATGATTAATTCATCAACACAATCACAATGAGAAAAAGTAAGTAGAGTTTGAATTAAGATAGGTTTACCTGAAAGCTCAGTGAAAATTTTGTTGAAGCCAAGTCCCATGCGTTTTCCTTGACCGGCTGCGGGAAAAATAACAGAAACCATAAGAATACCTCCTTAAAAAAAGACTACGAAGTATAAACCCCATAGTCTTTTCATAGTTTTTATTTTGGTTTGGCAAAAATCATGCGTCCTGCTGCTGTCTGTAATACAGAAGTAACAACAACTTCTAATGTTTCATTGAGATGTTTATGACCACCTTCAACGACAATCATTGTACCGTCGTCTAAATAAGCAACACCTTGCCCTTGTTCTTTACCATCTTTTACTACAGTTACTACCATAGTTTCACCAGGAATAACTACTGGTTTTATAGCATTAGCTAATTCGTTAATATTGAGAACTTGAACGCCTTGTAAATCAGCGACTTTGTTTAAATTAAAATCGTTAGTGATGATTTTAGCACCGATTTCTTGTCCTAAACGGATTAATTTGGAATCAACACCTGTAACATCATCATAATCGTGATGGTCGATTTTTACAAGCATATCAAATTCTGTTTGAATGCGTTTTAAGATATCCAGACCGCGTCTACCGCGTGTTCTTTTGAGTAAATCTGAAGAGTCAGCGATAAATTGTAATTCTTCCAATACGAAAACAGGGATTAATAAAGTACCTTCAATAAAACCTGTTTTGCAGATATCAGCAATTCTACCATCAATAATAACACTTGTATCGAGTAATTTATATGATGGAGTGTTTAATTCTGTCTTTATTTTATCCACAGATGAATTATTATCATTTTTGTTAGCATCTTCTTTAATGCGAGAAGGTAATAATGCAATAATATCTTTTCGTTTCTTTATGGTAATATATAAACCTAAATAACCAAAGACAATACTGAAAATGATTGGAATGTAAGGACCGATTAAAGGAATTCTAGAGAATGCGACACCTAAAAGATTAGCAAGAATAAGACCGATAGCTAAACCTAAAACACCAGCAACAACATCATGTGTTGGCATTTTACTGAGCTGACGTTCTACCCATATAGAGAAGATACGTAATTTGTTTATACAATAAGAAGAAGAAATAAATCCAATAGAACCACCAATAATACCACCGATGAGAATAGATAGAGCATTCATCATAGTCATATCTAAAATATCGAGGTTAATTTGTAAAAATTCAGCACTAATAATATAGGCTAAAACAGGACTAGCAAACTCTAGTAAGGTTGCCCCGATAATAACAGCAAAGACTGTTATAAAAAATTTTAAAACTCTATTTAATAACACTGTTGAAATTAAACCCCCTTTACGAATGTGTTATAAATTTATTCTACTAAAATAATGAACAAAAGTCCATTAAGATTGCAAAATTATAATCAAATTATAATTTTTTAATCATAAACTCATAATATATTCGGATTGATTTTGAGAAACGATTTTAAAACCTAATTTTTTGTACATATTTACAGCATAATTATTCTTTTGCACGGATAGTGATATTTGAGTATAATTTTTTTTCCGTAAAAAAGTTAAAAAGTTTTTTAATAAAGAAGTACCAATACCTTTATTTCGATATTGAGGGTATATGGACATAGCTAGTTCAGGAATATTGTCATTCAGATGACCAAATCCTTGAATACAGCGTATCCATACAGCACCTACTATATAATTATCAACTTGGGCAATAAAACAATAATCATCTTTTTCTTTACCAAAATTATTTATATAACGCCATAAACTAGGTTCTTGAATTATTGTTCTGGGTGGAATTTGGTCAGTATCTGCAAGAAAAATTGCTTCATATAAAAAATCGGTTAATAAAGGAATTTCATTTTCTTTTATAGGACGAATTATTATATTCATGATAAAACCTCTAGTTAAGTGCAATTTTTAAGGCTTCACTTAAATAACGAACACCATGGATTTGTACATTTGAAGCAAAATGTTCAAGGCGTTCTAAGTTTTTGGCAGGTAAGATGATATTTGTAAAGCCCATGCGAATAGCCTCGCGAACTCTTATATCCGGCTGACTGACAGAGCGTACTTCGCCAGAAAGTCCGACCTCACCAAAGATAATAGTTTGAGGTTTGATACTTTGATTGCGAAAACTTGAAGCCATAGCACAGCAAAGAGCTAAATCGACAGCTGGGTCATCTATTTTTATGCCACCTGCTACTTTTACATATACATCACAAGTACCCATATTTAAATGCACGCGTTTTTCTAAGACTGCTAATAACAATTGAATTTTTTTGATGTCTATAGAGTCAGAAGTTCTGCGTGGCGGTACGTATGGTGTAGGAGCTACTAGAGATTGTATTTCTACTAAAAGAGGTCGAGTTCCTTCAAGGGCAGGTATGATTACTGTACCAGATTCATTGCTATTTTCTTCAGATAAAAACATTTTGGAAGCATCAGGAACATCGACAAGACCAGTTTCACGCATTTCAAAAATACCGATTTCATTAGTATTACCAAAGCGGTTTTTTACAGCACGTAAGACGCGATATTCAGCATTGCGTTCGCCTTCAAAATAAAGCACAGTATCAACGATATGTTCAAGTACACGAGGGCCTGCAAGTGTACCGTCTTTAGTTACATGACCAATGATGAAGATGGAGATATTATTTTGTTTGGCAATGCGAAGTAAGCTTACAGAACATTCACGTACTTGGCTGACGCTACCTGGTGCACTTTGGACATCAGGGCGAAAAATAGTTTGAATGGAATCGATGATTAATAAATCTGGCTTTGTTTCAAGTACATGACGTTCAATGCGTTCTAAATCTGTTTCGCTTAGAACAAAGAGATTATCTTGAAGTGCATTTAATCTATCAGCTCGCATGCGAATTTGACGAGCACTTTCTTCACCTGTTACATATAAAACTTTATGGGTAGTAGCTACATTAGCACAAATACGCAAATTTAAACTGGATTTACCAACACCAGGGTCACCGACCATGAGAACAAGTGACCCTGGAATTATACCTCCACCTAAAACGCGGTTCATTTCTACAGAGCCAGCACTAAATCTAGGTAAATCTTCTGTAGCAATTTCTTTTATGGGTTTAGGTGAACTATTTGTTTTGTTTGTACTAAGGCTAAAACCACGATTATTAGAAGGAGTAACTTCTTCTAATTCTTCAACTAAAGTATTCCACTGACCACAACCTGGGCATTTGCCAAGCCATTTAGGAACACTATAGCCACATTCTTGACATACATATAAGGTTTTGCGTTTAGCCATAATAAGTTTCCTTGTAATTTTTTTATTATTTGGATTTAATGTGTAAATATTTTTTGAGATATTTTGCCATGGATTTTACTAGCCAAACAATGGCGATTAAAAAATTTAAAGTAAAATTTTTTATGCGTTTTATCAAAGATTTTTCAGCTAAAAAATTTTTTTGTACTTTATTCATTATTTACTTGTAACCTCAAAATTATCTGTTAGATTTTCGATATTTTCTGTAGGCAATACATCATCAACTTTAAAAGTCAATTTATCCTCAACACAATCTACAATTATTTTTTGCATGGATTTTATATTTTTTTGTAATAATTGTTCAGCAAGTGGGTCTTGGAGATAGCGTTGAACAGCACGTTTTAGCGGTCTAGCACCATAGATTGTATCAGTGCCATGTTTTAAGAGATAAGATTTTACTTCATCTTTGATGATTAATTCAATATCCATTTCAGCTAATCGCTTTTGAACATCATTTAATAATAAAGTAACGATTTGAGTCAATTCTTTATCAGTTAGTGGTTCAAAGATGATTATTTCATCAATACGATTGAGAAATTCTGGCTTGAATTGTCTTTTTACTTCGTCCATGACGATTTTTTTGGCGTTTTGTTTAATCTGTTTATCTTCATTGACAGCAAAGCCCATGGTATTTGTCTTTTGTGGTTGCAATTTAAAAGCACCTGCATTTGATGTCATGATGATGACTGTGTTTTTGAAATCAACAGTTCTGCCTTGGCTGTCAGTTAGGCGACCATCATCTAAGACTTGCAGAAGAATATTGAAAATATCTGGGTGGGCTTTTTCGATTTCGTCTAATAAAATAACAGCATACGGTTTGCGACGAACAGCGTCGGTTAATAAACCGCCTTCATCATAGCCGATATAACCTGGAGGAGCACCGAGCATACGAGATACTGTATGTTTTTCCATATATTCGGACATATCAAAGCGTATCATGGCGGATTCATCACCGAAAATAGCTTCAGCCAATGAGCGTGCTAATTCGGTTTTACCTACACCAGTAGGGCCTAAAAATAAAAATGAACCAATAGGACGTTTGGGGTCTTTAAGTCCTGCTCTAGCACGGCGAATAGCTTTAGCTACAGCGTTTACACCTTCATTTTGACCTACTACACGTTTATGAATTATATCTTCAATATGCAAAAGTCTATCTGCTTCTTTAGCTACTAATCTTTTTACAGGGATACCAGTCCAAAGAGTAGCGACATCGGCAATATCTTCTTCAGTTACAGCTATTTGAGCATTATTTTGTGTTTCCCATGCAGTTTTAGCAGTAGCTAATTCTTCTTTGATTTGTATTTCTTGGTCGCGGATAGTAGCTGCTAATTCATAATCTTGATTATCAATAGCTTTTTCTTTAGCTTTTTTCAAATCTTGAATTTTTTGTTCTAATTGTGAAATATTTGTAGGAATATTTACTGTTTTTAAGCGAACTTTAGCAGCTGCTTCGTCCATTAAATCAATGGCTTTATCTGGTAAAAATCTATCTGTGATATAGCGCTGAGATATTTTTACAGCAGCTTTGATAGCTTCATCTGTAATTTTGGCACAGTGAAATTCTTCATATTTATTGCGAATGCCTTTTAAAATGCTGATGGCATCTTCGGCGCTAGGTTCATTCACCATGATAGTTTGAAAACGTCGTTCAAGGGCAGAGTCTTTCTCAATATATTTTTTGTACTCTTTTAAAGTAGTAGCACCGATTACTTGGATTTCTCCACGAGATAGAGCTGGTTTTAAAATATTAGCAGCGTCCATAGAGCCTTCAGCAGCACCTGCACCTACAAGAGTATGCATTTCATCAATGAATAAAATAATATTTTTATTTTCAATGATTTCATCAATGATTTTTTTGAGTCTGTCTTCAAAATCACCGCGATATTTAGTGCCAGCAACTAAACTTGCCATATTTAAGGAAATGATGCGTTTAGAAGCTAAGACTTTAGGAATATTACCATTGATTAAACGTTGAGCCAATCCTTCGGTAACAGCAGTTTTTCCTACACCTGGCTCACCAATGAGAATTGGATTGTTTTTAGTACGGCGAGATAAAATTTGAATTACGCGTTCAATTTCATGATTGCGACCGATTACAGGGTCTATTTTTTCTTCTTGTGCCAATATATTCAAATCTCTACCATATTTGTCTAATAGAGGTGTAGCAGAATTATTTTTTTGCTTGTTATCTTTGGTATTATTATCTTTTTTAGGAGCTTTATTTTCTTTAAAGACATTTAATTTAGGCATATCGTTTAAAGTATCTTCATTTAATAAATCCAAGATAGCATCATGGATAATATCTAAATCAGCGCCTAAAGAGATGAGGATTTCACAAGCTATACTTTCAGTATCGTAGATGATACCAAGTAAAATGTGTTCAGTGCCAATATAATCATGCCCTAAAGCTTGTGCTTGTTCAACAGCGTATTCCATGATAGTTTTAGCTTCAGGAGAATAGCCTATTTCTTCAGTTTCAAGATCGTCAAAATCTTCTTTTTCCACTAATTCATGAACTCTTTGCCTTACTGTATATAAATCTATACCTATAGAAGAAAGAGCTTTGGCAGCTACATTTGTACCTTCATGTAATAAGCCTAATAAAATATGTTCAGTACCTACATGGCGATGTTTTAAATGTTTTGCTTCATATTGAGCTAATTTCAAGACTTTTATAGCAGATTGAGTAAAGCGTCCTTGCATAATAAAATCCTTCCTCTAGTTTAAAATCAGCTCTTCGATATATCTGGGGCTAATTCTTGCAATATTTTTCTGATGATATGAGCACGTTGTTTATCAATTTCTTGTGGTGTCATATTTTCATTTTGTTGTAAGTTTTGAATATAATTTTTTTGACTGGCAATCAATAAGATATTTAAAAGCTCTGGTTTTGTTTCATCAATGATATCAAGGTCAACGCCTAAGCGCACTTTACTTACTAAATCAAGCATTTCATTTTCGGAGATAAAACGAGCGTATTTTAAAATACCGAAAGAGCGCCATACACGATTAGCGAGTTTATCAGGAGAATAATTTAAAAGAGCTTTTCTTGCTTCACGTTCATGGGAGATAATTTCAGTTACAGTACTATTGAGATTATCGATTAATTCTTGTTCTTTAAAACCTAGAGTTAATTGATTATCTATTTGGAAAATATTACCTGCATTATCTTCGCCAAAGAAATTGCGAATAGCTAAGCCTAATTGTGGTGAAATGTTGACAATTTTTGATAATTGTTGAGTCATCACAAGTGCAGGTAAATGCAGTAAGACAGAAGCACGAAGACCTGTACCTAAGTTGGTAGGGCAAGCTGTTAAATAGCCCATTTTTTCATCAAAGGCAATATTTAAATAAGCTTCAATGGCATCATCAATGGCAAAAGCTTTGGATAAAGGTGTATTTAAATCTAAGCCTGAAGCCATACATTGAATGCGTAAATGGTCATCTTCATTTACCATGATAGCTACAGAAGCATCATTGCTCAAAATTAATAATCTATTTTCTGGGTTGGTCAATAATTTTTTACTGATGAGATGTTTTTCTACTAAAACTTGTTGTTCAAGATGAGTTAATTTATCAATTTCCAAATAGTCAAATTTTAGACCTGTAGCACTTTCTATGGCTGGAATTAAGCGAATGATTAATTCTTTGATTTGAGCTAAATCATTGATATTAGCACGATTAGGAAATGGTAAATTTTTTAAATTACGAGCGAGGCGAACTCTGCTTGCTAAAACAATATCTGCTTCTTTACCTAAAGTAGTAAGCCAAG
>OGYZ01000590.1_pt1 | contig 32534 bp, 30 predicted proteins | sample 1576681 | NCBI WGS metagenome assembly OGYZ01 (sample SAMEA3541480, study PRJEB24748) | human gut metagenome | biome: human gut; feature: human-associated habitat; material: faeces | place: China | collected 2012 | reverse complement strand
CCTATTGCATCCAGCGTGTAGTTGAGGACCCTGCCGTTGGGCTGTTTCTCCGTCCCGGCCTTGGAAAAACGGTCATCACTCTGTCAGCGGTCAATATTCTCAAGTATTTCCGCTGGCAGGTGCAAAAGGTCCTGGTAGTGGCCCCCAAAAAGGTGGCAGAGGCCACCTGGAGCAAGGAGGCCGCCAAGTGGGACCACCTCCAGCACCTCCGCACCTCCGTGGTGCTGGGCAGCGCCACTAAGCGCATCAAGGCCCTCAACACTCCGGCGGACATCTATGTCATCAACCGGGAAAATGTGGAGTGGCTGGTGGACTACTACAAACAGGCCTGGCCCTTTGACATGGTGGTGCTTGATGAGAGCACCAGCTTTAAGAACAGCCAGAGCAAGCGCTGGAAAGCCATGAGGCGGGTGCGGCGTTTCATCAAGCGGATGGTCCTGCTGACCGGCACGCCGTCCTCTAAGGGCCTCATTGACCTGTGGGCACAAGTTTACCTGCTGGACTGCGGAGAGCGCCTGGGGCAATCCCTGAGCGCCTACCGTGAGCGTTATTTTGACCCTGACCAGCGGAGCCGCACACAGATTTTTTCCTACAAGGCCAAAGACGGTGCGGAGAGCGCTGTGTTGGATGCCATTTCTGACATCTGCATCTCCATGAAAGCGGAGGACTACCTGGAGCTGCCGGACTTCATCCAGCATGAGGTGCCGGTGCTGCTGGATGCCAAAGCCCGCCGGGCCTATGACCAGTTTGAGCGTGACCTGCTGCTGGAGGTGGACGAGGATGTCATCACCGCCGCCTCTGCCGCCGTTCTTGTGGGAAAACTCCTGCAAATGTGCAACGGTGCTGTGTATAGCAATGATGGTCACATCGTGCCGGTCCATGACTGCAAGCTGGAGGCCTATCTGGAGCTGCTGGAGCAGTTGAACGGAGAGCACTGCCTGACTTTCTACGGCTACCAGCATGACCGTGACCGCATCCTGGAGGCGCTGAAAAAGCACCGCAAGGACCTCCGGGTGAGGGTCTACAAAACCGTGGAGGATGAGGAGGCCTGGAACAACGGAGAGGTTGATGTGCTGCTGGTGCATCCGGCCTCCTGTGCCTACGGCCTCAACCTCCAGGCAGGCGGCCAGCATGTGGTGTGGTACGGCCTCAACTGGTCCTTTGAGTTGAATGACCAGGGCAACTGCCGCCTATACCGGCAGGGCTCCCCCTATGACAAGGTTTTTGTCCACTATCTTGTGGTGCAGGGCTGCCAGGATGAGGATGTCATGGCTACGGTGCGAGATCGCCAGGACACCCATGAGGCCGTCATGTCCGCACTCAAGGCCAGAATTAAGCGAGTAAAGGAGAGCGCAAAATGAGCGATAATCTGAATATTAAACTGCTGAAACAACACGCTGCCATCTTGGAAACGGCCCTCCAGACCGTCAACAATGTTTCCAAGAGCATCACGGAGGAGGCAGCGGCCCTGGATGCGGAGCTTGCCCCCGTCCAGGATGCCACGGATGCGCTGGTGGCCTGCGAGAGGGCCCAGGAGCGTGCCCGCTTTGCTGAGGCGAAACTGAGCAATGCCGTGGCGGACCTACGCTTTGTCATGGCCGGTGGTGACCCTTGCCGGGTGTGTGCCGTCAAGTGCACTTTTGGTGAGGGCAACTGCAAACCCGTGTGGCGTGGAGAGGCTGGTGCTGATTTGTGACTTTGAAAGAACTGTCCCAGCTTTACTACCTCAACCGGGAGATCGAGATGGACAAAAAGCGCCTCCTTGAGCTGGAGGCCAGGGCGGTGTCCTGTTCGTCAGATCTGTCCGGGATGCCCAGGAGCTCCGGCGTGGGGGACCGTGTTGGCCGCTATGCGGCGGAGATCGTGGACCTCAAGGGCATCATTGAGGCCAAACTCCAGCAGTGCATCTATGAGCGCAACCGTTTGGAGAGGTACATCACCACCATTGAGGACAGCCTCCTCCGGCAGGTTTTCACATATCGCTTTGTGAATGGACTGCCGTGGCAGCAGGTGGCCGCATGTATCGGCGGGAGTAACACTGCTGACGGCGTGCGGATGATGTGCAACAGGTACATCAAGGCCACGGAGCCGGAAACAGATGACGGCACAGAGCCTTGATTGTAACTTGTTCGTTCTGTTCGGTGTTTCTGTGGTACACTATATCCTGCGGGTAGTGCCTCAAGATGATGCAATGCCTCCTTGGTTGAGCAGCGGCAAGGTGACGGATGATGAAACCCAGACCCTTGCCGCTGTTTCATTCTAACGATTTTTTAGAGCCGTCCGATGAGGGCGGCTTTTACTATGTGATGGGGTGGTGAGATGGCAAAGCTGACTGAAAAGCAAAAGCGATTTGTGCAGGAATACCTTGTGGACCTCAATGCCACGGCGGCTGCCAAGCGTGCCGGATATAGCGAAAAAAGCGCCTCCCGGATAGCCGTGGAACTACTCAATAAAACTCAAGTTTCTGCCGAAATTCAAAAGCAGCAGGCCAAGCGTCAAAAGCGGGTGGAAATCACCCAGGAAAAAGTGCTTGAGGAGCTGGCTGCAATCGCCTTTGCTAACGGTGCTGACTTCGCCACCGTCAACCAAAATGGCATTGTCCGCATCACCCCCACCTCTGAGCTGCCGGAGGAAAAGCGCAAGGCCATTGCCTCCATCAAGGAGGGGCAATATGGCACGGAGGTCAAGGTGCACGATAAGGTCAAGGCCCTGGAGCTGCTGGCCAAGCACCTGGGCATGTTCGACAGCAAGAACGGTGGCAGCGAGGCCCCAGAGAATAACATCTTTGAGGTCATTGACCAAAGCACCAGAGAGGAGATAGGCACGGATGAAATACCAGAGATTGAGCACCCGGCAAAACCTGGCCATGACCTGGTGGAATAGGCCCGGCTTTGAGGTCTATGACGGCATCATCTGTGACGGCTCCATCCGCTCCGGCAAGACAGTGGCCATGACGGTGGGCTTTATCATGTGGGCCATGACCCGCTTTGACGGCTGCAATTTTGCCATCTGCGGCAAGACCATTGAGAGCCTGCGCCGCAATGTGACAAGCAACCTGCCCGTCTGGCTGGCGGGCGTTTTCTCTTTCAAGGAGCACCGCACTGAAAACAAGATCGTGGTGAGCGCCAACGGCAAGAGTAACAGCTTTTACCTGTTCGGCGGCAAGGACGAAAGCAGCGCCGCACTCATCCAGGGCATCACGCTGGCGGGCATCCTGCTGGATGAGGTGGCCCTGATGCCGGAGAGCTTTGTCAACCAGGCCACGGCCCGCTGCTCTGTTGAGGGGGCCAAGCTGTGGTTTAACTGCAACCCGGAGGGCCCCAGCCATTGGTTTTATACCAAGTGGGTGCTGGAGGCCAGCAGGCGGAAAATGCTGCACCTCCATTTCACCATGGATGACAACCTCAGCCTCTCCGCCTCAGTCAAGGCAAGGTATGAGAGCCTTTACTCTGGCGTTTTCTATGATCGCTTTATCCGGGGCCTGTGGGTGGTGGCGGAGGGGCTTATTTACACGATGTTCAACAAGGACTTTCATGTTGTGCCCAGTGTCCCCAGGCCCTATGAAAAGTATGTGATGTCCTGCGACTACGGCACCATCAACCCCACCAGCATTGGCCTCTGGGGCAAGGCTGGTGGCAAGTGGTACAGGATGAGGGAGTATTACTATGACAGCCGCAAGGAGGGCCGCCAGCGCACCGATGAGGAGCACTATACGGAGCTGGAGCGCCTGGCTGATGGCCTGCATGTGTCCGCCATCATCGTGGACCCATCGGCGGCCTCTTTCATTGAGGTCATCCGCCGCCATGACCGCTACCGTGTAGAAAAGGCCTCCAACTCCGTACTGGACGGCATCCGCAATGTGGCCACCCGGCTCCAGAGCGGTGACATCTTTTTCTGTGACTGCTGCACGGACTGCATCCGTGAGTTTGGGATGTATCGCTGGGATGAAAAGGCCCAGATGGACCGTCCCATCAAAGAAAATGACCATAGCATGGACGATGTGCGCTACTTCGTGCACCGTGTCTATGCGCCTGATCTGATTAGCTTTAAGTGAGGTTTTACTGTGCGAGTTTCTGTGTTGGGTGTGCAATATGCTGTGGAATATCGGACAAGGGCCCAAGACCCTGAGCTTGAGGCAGCAGATTGTGATGGCTACTGTGACACCAGCATCAAGTTATGCGTGGCCCGTAAATATACGGCGGCAGAGCGAAAAGAGCCCGGCAGCAAGAAATGCCTGGATGACTACATGCGTAAGTGCATGAGGCATGAACTGGTCCACGCTTTTCTTTATGAGAGCGGCCTGAGCATCAATAGCCTCTCACCGTCGGGCTGGGCCTCTAATGAGGAAATGACGGACTGGATGGCTATACAAGGGCCGAAACTTTATGATGCTTGGAAACAGGCAAAATGTTTGTGAGGTGAGAAACCAATGGTGACACTCAATCTGAGGGATGATTGCAATGGCCGTGTGGCCACCAATTTCAAACGGGGCATGACGGACAAGCGCTTTCTGGAGCTTGAAATCACCGCATGGCTCACCAGCCCGGAGCGCAAAAAGCAGCTTGAGGGTGAGGCCTACTATGACGGCTACCAGGATGTGACCCACCGGGAACGCCTGGCGCTGGATGAGGACGGCAAGCCCATTGTGCTCAAGAACTTGCCCAACAACCGGCTGGTCAACAACCTCTATTCCAAGATGGTGGACCAAAAGACCAACTACTCCTTTGGCCGTCCGCTGTCCTTTGACACCGAAAACAAGGAGTATGCCAAGGCCCTGGGGGCTTTGTTCGGGGCCCGTTTTCTGCGTACCATGCACAATGTTGGTGAGGGCGCATGGATTGGTGGAAAGTCCTGGCTCTATCCCTACTACGAAAACGGGGAGCTGGCTTTCCGGCGCTTTCCTGCTGATGAGGTCCTGCCATTCTGGGCGGACGCTGACCACACCGTCCTGGACGCTGCTGTCCATGTCTATGTGGTGCAGGAATACGATGAGGCCGAACATGCCAAGGATGTTGTCAAGGTTGAGGTCATGCACGGCGGAGGTGTGGACTGTTTCATCCGCACGGATGACGGCGTGCTGGAGCCGGACAGCTTTGCCTACTCCGGCCCCTATATCATCACACGGCAGGACGATGAAACCGGCAAAGTGGAGGGCTACAACTGGGAGCGCATCCCGTTGGTGTGCTTTAAGAGCTCCCACCATGAAATCCCACTCCTCTCCAAGGTCAAGTGCCTCCAGGATGCCTACAACAACATCCTGAGCAACTTTGCCAACCAGATGGAGGAGGACATCCACACCACCATCCTGGTCATCAAGAACTATGACGGTGAGGACCTGGGCGCATTCCGCCGCAACCTGGCCACCTATGGTGCCATCAAGGTGCGGTCCTATGAGGGGGCTGAGGGCGGCGTGGACACTCTGGAAATATCCGTCAACGCTGAAAACTACAAGACCCTGTTGGCCCTGCTCAAGGATGCCATCATTGAGAACGCCAGAGGCTATGATGCCAAGGATGACCGCATGAGCGGTGACCCAAACCAAATGAACATTCAGAGCATGTACTCTGACATTGACCTGGATGCCAATGGCATTGAAATGGAGTTTCAGGCCAGCATGGAGGAGCTGCTTTGGTTTGTCAACAAGCACCTGGCCAACACCGGCGGCAGGAGCTTTGAGGGTGAGGATGTCACGGTCATCTTTGACCGGGATGTGCTCATCAACGAAACGGAGGCCATCAACAACTGCAAGAACTCCGTGGGCATCCTCTCTGATGAAACCATCGTCAAGATGCACCCCTGGGTCACTGACCCGGAGCAGGAGCTCCAGCGCATCAAGGATGAGAAAGAGGAGGCCATGCAGGCTGACCCCTACCAGGCCGCTTTTCTGGCCAACCGCAACCAGCCGCCGGTGAATGGTGACGAGGGTGGTGGCGATGGCAAGACAGACTAACGCCGCCTACTGGGCCCAGCGCATGAAAAACATGGAGGATGCGCTGCTGGACCAGTCCTACTCCTATGTGGAAAACCTTGAAAAGCAGTTTGCCACCGCCCAAGCTGAGATTGAGCGGCAGATGGCCCGCTGGTATCAGCGCTTTGCCACCAACAACGAGATTGACCTGGCAGAGGCCAAGCGGCTGCTCAATTCCAAGGAGCTCAAGGAGTTTCACTGGACCGTGGCTGAGTACATCGCCTATGGTGAGCAAAACGCCATTGATGGTGCCTGGATGAAACAGCTTGAGAACGCCAGCGCCAGGGTGCACATCTCCCGGCTGGAGGCTCTAAAGCTCCAGCTCCAGCAGCAGGCAGAGGTCCTATACTCCAACCAACTGGACTATGTGGATGCCGCCGCTCGCAAGATGTATGAGGGCAGCTACTATCACACGGCCTTTGAACTGCAAAAGGGGCTGGGCGTGGGCTGGACCATGCAGGCCATCAATGAGGAAACTATCACCAAGGTGCTCTCCCGCCCCTGGACCACGGACAACCAGACTTTCCGTGATCGGTGCTGGACAAACAAGCAGAGCCTTGTGAACAGCGTCAACACCCAGCTCACGCAAATGGTCATCCGGGGCGAGGCCCCGGACCGTGCCATTTCTGCCATCTCCAAGCAGTTTGATGTGTCCAGGGCAAAGGCTGGCCGCCTGGTGATGACGGAAAGCGCCTATTTCTCCAGCGCCGGGCAAAAGGACTGCTACAAGGCCCTGGATGTGGAGCGCTACAAAATCGTGGCCTCCTTTGACAAGGACACATGCAGCTTGTGTGCCGACATGGACGGCAAGGTTTTCAAGATGTCAGAGTACCAGGTGGGGCTCACCGCTCCACCGTTTCATCCGTGGTGCCGGTGCTGCACCTGCCCCTACTTTGAGGACATGAACGGCATGGGTGAACGCTATGCCCGTGACGCTGTGACGGGTGAGCGCTTCAAGGTGCCCGGCAACATGACCTATGACCAATGGAAATCCCAGCAGGATGCTCTCCATGGTCAAGGAACTGTTGATAAGATGCAGAAAATCAGCTATAATGAAACCGCTGACAGAGCCCAGTTTGAAAAGTACAAGGAGCGCCTGGGTGCGGATGCACCCCGCTATTTCAAGGACTTCCAAGCCTTGAAATATGACCGTGCTGCCGAATACAAAGACCTGGCTGGGCTCTATTCCTACAAGGGCCGTGTGCCGGAGGCCTCCAAGGCTGACTACAAGGCCTATAAGGCCGTAAAAGCCACCGGCGTGATTGGCACCGTTCGTGTGCCGCCGGAAACTATTGATGCGGACATCCTCACTTTCAATGATGCCCACGCCGCACGCCACGGCTGCACGCTGGACGATGCCAAGGGCTATGTAAGAGCCGCCAAGTGCACCGTGCGGCGCAAGCGCTGGGATGGTGTGAGCATCAACTGCTATTCTCTTGACGGTGCGGCATATATTGATGCTGATACCATGAAAGTCAAGACGGCATTTTCCGAAAAAGACTTTGACCCGACAACCAAGGCCATTGCGGAGGTATTCAGATGAACACAGTTTTTTGCCCTGTTACGGGTGGGCAGGTTGATGGGACCACTTGCCTGGAAATTGTCCTTGTGGCAGACCATGAGGCAAAGCCCTCTATTCTGCCCAATGGTATCACATGGAGTGAGGAGCAGCGTGAGCGGTGCCTCAAGTGCCCCTACCACGCTGATCTGGAGAGCTCCGAGGAGTAACCCCTTTTTGATGTTAAAAGCATCGTGCTGAAAATGCACGGTGCTTTTTTCATACCCAAATACCGCTGGCCCAGCGGACTACAAGATGGGCACTGCAACACCGGGACTGGCCGGATAAAAAGGACAGCAGACATGCAAGGAGGTAACAATCATGTTGGAATGGCTGAAAACCGTATTGGGGGATGCGTACACCCCCGAAATTGACACGGCAGTTTCTCAGGAGATCGGCAAGGGCTTTGTGGCCCGCACCGACTTCAACACAAAGACTGCCAAGGTCACAGAGCTGGAAACCGAGGTCAAGCAGCTCCGTGAGGGTATCAAGACCCGTGACACTCAGCTCTCCGAGCTGAAAAAGTCCGCCGGTGACAATGCCGAACTGCAAAAGCAGATCGACACGCTCACCCAGCAGAACAAGGACCAGAAAGCCGCCTATGATAAGGAGCTGGCCACGGTCAAGCTGACTGCTGCGGTGGATGCGGAGCTCACCGCTGCCGGGTCCAAGAACAACATCGCCGTCCGTGCGATGCTGGCGGACTTCCTCAAGGATGCCAAGGTGGTGGATGGCAAGGTCACCTCTAAGGAGAACGGCGAAACCGTCACCCTGGGGGCCAAGGTCGAGGCGATGAAAAAGGACGCTGCTACTGACTTTATGTTTGGAGATGCGCCCAAGTATAGCGGCTGGAAACCCGGCGAGAACGGGGACGGGGGCAAGCCCGGCAGCACCAAAAAGCTGTCTGAGATGTCCTACTCCGAGCTGACCGAGTACATGGCCAAAAATCCTGACGCAAAGCTGGAATAACCCCAACAACACAATCATTTCAAGAAAGGAAGTATTGAATTATGCCTAACGCTAAGTTTGACGCAAAATCTTTCAACCCTGAGGCTTTCAAGTACATCATGGACCGCATCCCCCGCACCCGCCTCAACGAACTCCGCAGCACCAGGGCGTTGACGGCCAGGGTGGTGCCCACGGTCACCCGGTCCGCGGCACGCAGGCGCGCCGGGCCCTCGGGGCCGAATTTTTCTTCCAGAGCCTTTTCCAGAGCGGCCAGTGCCGCACGCACCGAAGAGGGCAGATCTTCGTGGCAGGTGGGCGCCTTGGCCCCGGCCAGGATGCCTTCCGGCCCGCAAAGCACGGCATCGGTATGCGTGCCGCCCGCATCGATCCCCAGAAACGTCTGCGCTGTCATGCTGCCTCCACAGGCATCGCTGCCTGAAATGTTTGTCTGCTGGGTTGTAAACTTTCGTCCCGCCACTGACAAGCAAGGCCCGTCCACTGCCCTGACGGGGGGAATCCCCGGCCCGGCATACGGGGAGGGGCCGGAAAGACCGCCGGAGGATGCCCAACTGCCGCCGGGATGCAGGAAAGCGGCCCGGGATGCCCCGCCGGAAGGGTGCCGGAGCTCTCCTCTCTGCGGCACGGCAGCCCGCGCCCGGTAGCGGGCTCCCGCCTCTTCCCGTTGCGGGCAGCGCATCTTCCTGCCCGCGGACGCTTGCCATACGCGGCGCTTTCCAGTAAATTTTTACCCTTCGGACAGGCCCCGCCGCGCGCGGAAGATCCGGCCTGGCCAATATCGCGGAATATATTGAGGAATGTATCATGCAAACGACCGATTTCATCTGGTTTGACGGCAAAATGGTCCCCTGGGCCGACGCCCAGGTTCACGTTCTCACCCATGCCCTGCATTACGGCAGCGCCGTTTTCGAAGGCATCCGCGCCTATGCCTGTGCTGACGGCACTTCCGCCGTTTTCCGCCTGAAGGAACACAGCCAGCGCCTACTCAATTCCGCGAAGATCCTGCGTCTGAACATTCCCTACACCGTCGACGAGATCAGCCAGGGCATCCTGGACACCCTGAAGGCCAACAAGATGAAGGAAGGCTACATCCGTCCCCTGTCCTTCGTGGGTGATGGCGAAATGGGCGTCTACCCCGGCAACAACAAGGTCCACACCATCATCGCCGTGTGGCCCTGGGGCGCCTACCTCGGCCCCGAAGCCCTGGAAATGGGCATCCGCGCCAAGACCAGCTCCTTCGCCCGCATGCACGTCAACACCCTGATGAGCAAGGCCAAGGCCGCCGGCAACTACGTGAACTCCATCCTGGCCAAGATCGAAGCCAAGGAAGACGGCTACGACGAAGCCGTGATGCTGGACACCAACGGTTTCGTTTCCGAAGCCACCGGTGAAAACATCTTCATCGTGCGTGACGGCATCATCAAGACCACGCCCTGGACCTCCATCCTGGGCGGCATCACCCGTGACTCCGTCATGAAGGTGGCCCGCGACCTGGGCTACACCGTGGAAGAACAGCAGTTCACCCGCGACGAGCTGTACATCGCCGACGAAGCCTTCTTCACCGGTACCGCCGCCGAGATCACGCCCATCCGCGAAGTGGACAACCGCACCATCGGCGCCGGCCATGCCGGTCCTGTGACCAAGCACCTGCAGAAGGAATACTTCGGCGTGGTCAAGGGCCAGAACGCCAAGTACGCCGACTGGCTGAGCCACTACACGTTCTAGCACTCTCTTCCGGCGCGCCTGTAACCTTCAGGGGGACAGGCGCGCCCTGCCGTTTTTTTTCATGAAGCACCTCTCCCTCGCCGCAAAATACCGCCCCCAGACCTTTGCCCAGGTCGCCGGACAGGACATGGTCAAGGCCGTGCTCTCCCGTGCCGCCGCCGAAGACCGGGTCGCCGCCGCCTATCTGCTCAGCGGCACGCGCGGCGTGGGCAAGACCACCATCGCCCGCATCTTCGCCAAGGCCCTCAACTGCCGCCATGCGCCGGGCCCCGAGCCCTGCAACCAGTGCGACCAGTGCCGCAAGATCACCCAGGGCAGCCATGTGGACGTCACCGAGATCGACGGCGCCTCCAACAACAGTGTGGAAGACGCCCGCGCCCTGCGCGAGAACATCGGCTACGCCCCCATGGAGGGCCGCTACAAGGTCTTCATCATCGACGAAGCCCACATGCTCTCGCGCAGCGCCTTCAATGCCCTGCTCAAGACGCTGGAGGAGCCGCCCGCGCGCGTGGTCTTCATCTTCGCCACCACCGAGGCGCACAAGTTCCCCATCACCATCGTCAGCCGCTGCCAGCATTTCGTCTTCCGCCATCTGGGCGAGGACGCCCTCGTGCAGCACCTTTCCCAGGTCCTGAACAAGGAGAACGTCCCCTTCGAGGAAGGCGCCGTGCGCCTCATCGCGCGCCGGGCCGCGGGCAGCGTGCGCGACAGCATGTCCCTTTTGGACCAGACCCTGGCCCTGGGCGGCGACAACCTCACCAGCGCCGTGACCCGCGAAGTGCTGGGCCTGGCCGGACAGGAACTGTTCGCCGACCTCTTCGACGCCCTCCATGCCCGGGACTGCGCCGCCGTCTCCCAGCTGTGCGCCAGCCTGTTCCGCCAGGGGGTGGACATCGGATTTTTCGTGCGCGAGCTGGCCGGACATCTGCGTGACCTGTTCCTGCTGCGGCAGGGCGGCGAGGCCGTGGCGCCCACTTTGGGCCTGCCCGGCGAGGAGATCCTTTTCTGGCAGGGCCTGGCCCCGCGTTTCTCCGCCGGTCACCTGCACGCGGCCTGGCAGATGGTACTGGACGCCCAGCGCGGCATCGTGCAGAATCCCGAGCCGGCCGCGGCCCTGGAGCTGTTGCTGCTCAACCTGGCCCTGCTGCCGCAGCTGCTGCCTTTGGAGCGCATGGACAGCGTCCCGGCACCGTCCGCGCCCGTACAGGGGCATCCCGCTCACGACAGGCAGGAAGGCAGCCCCCTCCCGCCCCGGGACATGGGCCATGCCGCACCTGTCCGGGCCCCGGCGACCCGCGCCCGTGAACACGGGACCCCGGCGGAAAAGAGCGCCGCTGCCGGCAGCAGCGAACCCGCTCCCGAGCCTGCGCCCTCCCGGCAGCCCGGAAGTTGCGCCCGGCCCCAGCGGGAAATGCCCGCCGGACAGACAGCCCGTCCCGCGCGGGTGACGGAAACCTCGGCCCCGAAAGCCGCCCAGCCCCGACCCGAGGCCCCGGAACATCCGGAGCATGTGGGGCCCAGCGAAGCGGGCATGATCGAAGCTGACGACATCCCGGCCGCCGCGCCGGTGGAACCTGCCCGGCCCGCAGCTCCGGCCGCCCCTGTGGCATCGGCAGCACCTGCCGTGTAGACGCGTCCGGCAGCCCCTGCGGCTGCGGAAGGCTTCCGTCCCGACTGGCAGGCCTTTTGTGATTTCTGCGCCCAGCGTCTGGAAAAGGGCGAGGCCGCGCCGCAGCTCCATCTGCTGCGCCAGTTGCGCGCCAGCTGGGAAGCGGACTGCCTGCGCCTGACCCCGCGGGCCGAGACCCTGCTGCATCAGACCGAGAAGCAGCGGCCCCAGCTGGAACAGGCCCTGGCGGCCTGGGGCGCCGGGCATCTGCGCCTGGAGTTCGTGGCCCCGCGTCAGGCCCGTACCGAGGCGGAACTGATAGAAGAATTTCGGAACAGGCCCGAGATGCAGGCCTGCCTCCGTCTGCTCAACGCCAATATCGAACATTGTACCGAATCCAACCAAGGAGATACCCATGCGTAACATGAACGATATCCTGCGCCAGGCGCAGGTCATGCAGAACAAGCTGGCCAAGCTGCAGAACGAACTCAACGAACGCACCTACGAAGCCAGCAGCGGCGGCGGCATGGTCAAGGCCGTGGTCTCCGGCAAGCAGGAACTGCGCGGCCTCATCATCGACCCCAAGGCCCTGGAAGGCGGCGACGTGGAAATGCTGCAGGACCTCATCATGGCTGCCGTCAATGAAGCCGGCCGCATCGCCCGCGAGACCCTGGACCGCGAGATGAGCGCCATCTCCGGCGGCATCCGCCTTCCCGGCGTGTTCTAGGCCATGCACAGCCAGATTCCCGAACCGCTGCGCGCCCTGGTGGAACAGCTGGCGCGCCTGCCCGGGCTTGGCCCCAAGTCGGCCATGCGCGTGGCCATGACCCTGCTCAAGTGGCCCGAGGCCGAGACCCGGCGCCTGGGCAAGGGCATCCACGACCTGCGGGACAATCTGCACCTGTGTTCGCGCTGCGGCGGCCTTTCGGCCACCGATCCCTGTGACATCTGCAAGGACGAGAACCGCTCCCGGGACACGCTCTGCCTGGTCAACGAGTGGGACAGCATGCTGACCCTGGACGAAGGCGGCTTCTATCACGGCCAGTACATGATCCTTGGCGGCCTGCTGGCCCCGCTGGCCAACATGGACAGCGACAGCCTCGACCTCGACCGCCTCATCTCCCGGCTGGAGGAAGGCGAGATCCACGAGCTCATCCTGGCCCTGGGGGCCACCATCGATGCGGAGAACACGGCGTCGTTCATCAGGAACCTCGTCCGCAAGCGTTTCCCGCACATCAGAGTGTCGCGTCTGGCCCAGGGCATCCCCCTGGGCGCGGAGGTCAAATACATGGACCGGGAGACATTGCGCCAGTCCCTGCAATACCGGCAGGATATCTAGCGCGTCCCGGCAATTTCCAGACGGGAAAGGGAGCCTTGCCCAAGGCGCCCTTTCTTTTTTTCATGCCCGGGACAGGGGCGGCCCGTCCGCCCCTGTCCCGGCACGGGGATCTTCCCGCAGGGACGGCCAGCGCCGTCCCCTCCTTCCCGCACATACCGGGAAGGCGTCTTCATCACGCCGTCATGTACGCATGTCCGGTGGCTGCCGTTCCGGGGGGCGCGGCAGGCCGCAGGGATGCCGTTTTGCGGTGTGTTCCGTGGACCTTTCGCCTTACAGCCCCCCGCCGGTCATACCGACGGCCCCGGATGCCACGCCCGGCCTTTTGCCGAGAGTCTTGGCCAACGGGCACGGCCTTACGGCCGCCATCCGGTCGCGCGTTGCTGTCGATGCCCGTAGTGGCCTCGCGGCCAACGGGCACGGCCTTACGGCCGCCATCCGGTCGCGCGTTGCTGCAACAGCGCGTGACACATCGGGCCCGGTCTGACCAACCAGAAGGAGAATGTTCCATGGAAGCACTTTTTGGTCATCCCATCCTGCAGTCCCTGCTTGCCGGTATCCTTTCCTGGATCTCGGTCAGTCTGGGGGCCAGTGCCATCTTCCTGCGCCGCGAGTTTTCCCGTCTGGCCATGGACTGCATGCTGGGGGCCGCCGGCGGCATGATGCTGGGCGCGGCCTTCCTGGGCCTGCTGCAGCCCGCGGCCGAGATGGCCTCCCATATGGGGCGCCTGCATTTCATCCCCATCGTCTGCGGCCTCATGGCCGGTGCCGCCTTCCTCATGGGCCTTGACCATCTCCTGCCCCATCTGCACATCCGCCAGAAGCAGCAGGAAGGCCTTTCCACCAGCTGGCGCCGCAGCGTCCTGCTGGTCACGGCCATGGCCCTGCACCACATCCCCGAAGGCCTGACCATGGGCGTGGGGTACGGCGCCGTGGCCGCGGGCAGCACCCTGCCCTCGGGCGTGGCCCTGGAGATGAGCTCCGCTTTCATGGTCACGGGTACCACCCTGCTCCAGAACCTGCCCGAAGGCCTGGTGGTGGCCACGGCCCTGCGGGCCGAAGGTTTCTCGGCCAAACGGTCCTGGCTGTGCGGCGTCTTTTCCGGCTGTACGGCCCCCATCGGCGCCATCCTCGGTGCCGTCGCCTCCCAGGTGGCGGGCAGCCTGCTGCCCTTTGCCCTGGCTGCGGCGGCAGGCGCCATGGTCTATGTGGTCATCGAAGAAGTCATCCCCGAAGCCAATGCCTCCGGCAACGGCAACGCCGCCACGGTGGCCTGCATCGGCGGTCTCTGCCTGGTCATGAGCTTCTCCAGCCTGGTGGGCTAGAACGAAGAGAAAGCCCGCAGGCCGCCGGCGTCGCACCGTCGACCGGCGGGCAGGGCGTCCGGCCATGCGGCCGGCAGGAACCAGCCAAACGAAAAGGGCGCAGCTCCTTGGAGCCGCGCCCTTCTTTTTATCCTATGCTTTCAGGCAGGTATGCCCGGCAGCGGGGTCCCGGACCTAGGGATGGTTTTCGAACTTGTTCAGCAGGGGTTCCGCGCCGTTGTGGCAGGGGGTGCAGTCCATGACGCCCTTGGCCCAGTTGGCATCGTTGCCCTTGGTCTGATGGCATTCGCCACAGCCGCTCACGGCGGGCTGCACGGCGAAGGTGCCCTTGTAGTTCTTGCCCTGTTCGATCTTGGCGTTGAAGATCTCCACGGCCTTGTAGGCCACGTCGGCGGTCAGACGGCCGCAACGTTCGCTGCGGGCCTTGCTGGTGGCTTCGATCTTGTTGGCGGCACACCATTTGGACACGGAGATGTGGCAGAGCACGGAGCCGGAAGCGTTGTTGGGCAGGTCGCCCTTGACGCCCTGGGCCAGGTCGCCGGGGTTGTAGATGGGCAGTTTGGTCACTTCGTACCAGCGGTACAGCTCGTTGACCATGGGGGTGCGTTCCTTGCGGCCCCAGAACAGGGCATAGGCCGCCGCAGCACCGTACAGGGCGCCGCAGATGGTGCCCCAGTCGGAGATGCCGCCCTTGTTGGCTTCCAGCATGCTGAAGGGGAACTGGTTGTACGGGGCGCCGTATTTTTCGCCCAGCAGACCGATGATGCTGTAGAAGGCACCGTAACCACAGGCGTAGCCCTTGTACCAGTAACCTTCATAGGCCACCTTGGCGCATTCCTTGGGATCCAGCTTGTGGGGCTTCCAGCCGAATTCGCCGTTGACCTGCTCGAAGCGCTTGGCCGGAGCCGCCGCCTGGGCGATGCTGCTGCCGGTACCCACCAGGGCTGCCACGGCCCCGCCTACGGCCAGACCACCGAGGCCACACAGGCAATTGCGTCTGCTGTTGTCCATATATCCTCCTTCTTCGGCGCGTTGCGCCCTCTATGATAGTCGTTACTTTTTTCACTACATTTTTCCAGCGGGGAAAGCAAGACCGCGTCGCATGGAACAGGGCTACTTTCCCTCCGCTCCGGCCGGGTCCCCGCCCCCGACAAACAGCCCCGCTTCCCTGCCGGTCATGCCGGCCTGAGGTGCTTCCGCCCGCCCCTCCCGGCCTGGGGACAAGGCCTGCCGCCAGTGCCGGGCGGCTGTCTTTTCATGGCTGTCCATCCTCCGCGCTTCCCCTTTCCTCCCTGCCTTTGTGCCGGGCCCACAGAAAAAATTTTTCATTTGCCACTGGACGAGCACGCAGAAAGACTTACTTAGAGGACGCAAGCGAAAGAGACGCCGCTAAGGCGTTCACCGATACAGTTTTTATTTCTCCGAGGAGGATCCACATATGTCCAAAATCATCGGCATCGACCTTGGGACCACCAACTCCTGTGTCTACGTCATGGAAGGCAAGGACCCCAAGTGCATCACCAATCCTGAGGGCGGCCGCACCACTCCCTCCGTGGTGGCTTTCACCGATAAGGAACGCCTGGTGGGCGAGATCGCCAAACGTCAGGCCGTGACCAACCCCAAGCGCACCATCTTCGCCATCAAGCGTCTGATGGGCCGCAAGTACGCTTCTCCTGAAGTGGACCGCTGGAAGGAACATTCCCCCTACACCATCACCTCCGCCGCCAACAGCGACGCCGGTGTGGAAGTGGACGGCCGCACCTACACCGCTCCTGAAGTTTCGGCCATGATCCTGGCCAAGCTGAAGGCCGACGCCGAAGCTTACCTGGGCGAACCCGTGACCGAAGCCGTCATCACCGTGCCCGCCTACTTCAACGACGCCCAGCGTCAGGCCACCAAGGACGCCGGCCGCATCGCCGGTCTGGAAGTGAAGCGTATCATCAACGAACCCACGGCCGCCTCCCTGGCCTACGGTTTCGACAAGAAGGCCAACGAAAAGATCGCCGTGTTCGACCTGGGCGGCGGCACCTTCGATATCTCCATCCTGGAAGTGGGCGACAACGTGGTGGAAGTGCTCGCCACCAACGGTGACACCTTCCTGGGCGGCGAAGACTTCGACCAGCGCGTCATCAACTACCTGGTGGAAGAATTCAAGAAGGAAAACGGCATCGACCTGTCCAAGGACAGCATGGCCCTGCAGCGCCTGAAAGAAGCCGCTGAAAAGACCAAGAAGGACCTGTCCACCTCCATGGAAGCGGAAGTGAACCTGCCCTTCATCACCGCCGACCAGACCGGTCCCAAGCACCTGGTGGTCAAGCTCTCCCGCGCCAAGCTGGAAGCCCTGGTCAGCGACCTGGTGGACCGTACCATCGCTCCCTGCCAGAAGGCTCTGGCCGACGCCGGTCTTTCCCCCAACCAGATCGACGAAGTCATCCTGGTGGGCGGCATGACCCGTATGCCCCTGGTGCAGAAGAAGGTGGGCGAGTTCTTCGGCAAGGATCCCAACCGTTCCGTGAACCCCGACGAAGTGGTGGCCATGGGCGCCGCCATCCAGGGCGGCATCCTGGCCGGTGACGTGAAGGACGTGCTGCTGCTGGACGTGACGCCCCTGTCCCTGGGTATCGAGACCATGGGCGGCGTGTTCACCAAGCTGATCGACCGCAACACCACCATCCCCACCCGCAAGAGCAACGTGTTCACCACGGCCGCTGACAACCAGCCCTCCGTGTCCATCCATGTGCTGCAGGGCGAACGTCCCATGGCGGCCGACAACATGACCATGGCCCGCTTCGACCTGACCGGTATCCCGCCGGCACCCCGTGGCGTGCCGCAGATCGAAGTGACCTTCGATATCGACGCCAACGGTATCGTCAACGTGTCCGCCAAGGATATGGGCACCGGCAAGGAACAGTCCATCAAGATCCAGTCCTCTTCCGGTCTGTCCGAAGAAGACATCCAGCGCCTGGTGCGTGAAGCTGAAGCCCACGCCAGCGAAGACAAGAAGAAGCAGGAGACCATCGAGGCCCGCAACCACGCCGACAGCCTGATCTACGGCACCGAAAAGTCCCTGAACGATCTGGGCGACAAGGTGGACGCCGCTGTGAAGAGCGACGTGGAAGGCAAGATCGCCGCCCTGCGCAAGACCATGGAAGGCGATGACGCCGCCGCCATCAAGGCTGCCACCGAAGAGCTGGCCAAGGCTTCCCACAAGCTGGCCGAACAGCTCTACCAGCAGCAGGCCCCCAACGGCGGTGCCCAGCAGCCCGGTGCGGGCGCCAACCCCGGCGCCGGTGCCGCCCAGGGCAACAACAACGACGACGTGGTGGACGCCGACTTCACCGAAGTGAAGAAATAATCCCCATACCCTATGCATCTCAGGGACGGCCCTTCGGGGCCGTCCCTTTTTTTATGCCCGCGGCCTCTTTTGTTCCTTGGCCGGGGGTGCTATCCTGGAGGGAACCAAGGAGTGCCTATGCGTACGCATCCCGCTTTTGTCAGGCTCCTGCATGTCCTGGCCCTGATCCTGCTCTCCGGGCTCTTCGTCCTGGGGACAGGCTGTGTGCATGACAATGACCCCTGGTATGACGACCCGCCACCGCCGCGCCATCACCGGCAACCGCCGCCACCGCCGCACAGGGTCCAGCCCAGCAAGCCTGCGCCGCCGCCCCATGTGTCTCCCCGCCCGGAACCCCGCCACGGGGACAACAAGCCCGTCCCGGTCCATGACCGCCGCGACGACAGGCGGGACCATCCCCCGCGCCGCTGATCCCCTTTGCGGAAGCTCCCCGGAGCTTCCGCATTTTTCGTCTCCGGCCCCGCACAGGGCATGGAACGGGGATGGCCGCAGCCCCGCACACGGCCTGCAACAGGCCCTGCGCACACCGCCGGCCACTGCCGGGAAACGCTTTGTCGGGACAAGGATATTTCCTGCCATGACGCATCTTTACAAAAATTTTTTTTTGCTGCATAACTTTCTGGATTTGCAGATGGTCCCTCCTTCCGGCACGCCGGAAGACCTCCATATTTGTGCCTCCCACAGGCACAGCCGCGACGCGCTCCGCTCCAATCCAATCCTTGGGCGCGTCGCGTTTTTTTGTCCCTTTCCCCTCCCCGCCTGCCTCTCTCCCGCCCCTTGCGCCACGCCGCAGAGCGGGCTATGATTCCAGACTTGCCCGGGAACGCCGCTCCTGCCCGTCCCGTGCCCGGCAGCATGTCCGTCATGCCGCCTGCCTGAGGCATGCCATCACCGGCCATCCGGTCCCGGCCCGTCCCGCGTCCGGAAACGACGCATCCTTTCAGCCCTGTACTGCCATGAAAAACAGCTGCTCGCCCCGCGTTTTTCTCCCGATCCTGCTGCTCCTGGCTCTGGCGCTCAGCGCCTGCCAGTTCTCTTCCTCCGCTCCCAGCAAGGCTCCGGCTCCCAAGCCCGCCACGCCCACGGGGCCTCACATCGCCCTGGCCCTGCCCAGCAGCGGCCCCTATGCCGGCGTAAGCGCCAAGATCCGCAACGGCGCCGAGATCGCCCTGCGTGAACTCCAGGCCGGCGGTCTGCTGGCCCAGCTGCATATGGTGGATACCAGCAAGCCCGACTGGAACGCCCAGCTTGCCGCCCTGCCCCCCAACTGCATCATGGTGGGCGGCCCCCTGCAGGCCCCCGTCTTCAAGCAGCTCCAGACGTCCGGCATGCTGGAAAAGCGCGTCTTCTTCGCCTTCATGCCCAGCCTGCTGCCCGGTGACGAAGGCGTGCGGGCCTGGCGCTTCTTCCCCAGCCCCCAGGACCAGATCGACCGTCTGGTGAGCTTCGTCACCGAAGACCTGGGCCTGCGCACCTTTGGCGCCTTCTATCCCACGGACAACTACGGTCCCCGCATGACCGGCCTGCTGGACCAGAAGCTCACCGGCATGGGCATCACCCTGCATTCGGCCAGCTACACGCCCGGTCAGTCCAGCACCTGGAGCGGCCAGGCCGCCACGCTCATCAATCCGACCACCCAGGAGAACATCACCGCGCCCATCCCCCAGACGCAGTTCGAGGCGCTCTTCCTGCCCGACTCCTGGAAGAACATGAACCTGCTGACCACCAGCCTGATGTACAACGGCGAGGACCGCCTCGTGCTGCTGGGCACCACCCTGTGGGAGCAGGGCCTGGACGGCAAGACCGTGGCCGAGCCCGACCGCTATGCCCTGGCCGTCTTCCCCGCCGCCTGGGACGCCACGCAGGCCCCCGCCGCCCTGCGGGCCCCCGGCACCGATTTTTGGGTGGCCCTGGGCTATGACTTCGTGCGCTTTGCCGTGCGCATGGCCTTCGACAGCCGCCCCCCGGCCGCCACGGTCAATGCCCAGGCTGCCAACATGAAGATCCAGTGGGCCATGGCTCCCCTTTCCTGGGACGAAAAAGGCATCGCCCACCAGAAACTGCATCTGTTCCAGCCCGGCGCCAACGGTATGGAGCCGCTGGATCTGACCCGCTTCCGCAACATGCGTGAAGCCATCCTGCAGCGTGCCGCCCTGCGCATGCAGGGGCTGCCCACCGTGGACGAGCAGGGCAACTCCCTCATCCCGGGCCTGCCCGGCATGTCGGCCGGCCCTGCCGTGCTCAATACGCCCGCGGCCACGTCCCCGACGCCCGGTGTGGCGCCCCTGTCCACCACGCCCCAGCCGTCGTACAAACTGCGCCTTTCGCCGGCCACCACCGGCACAACCCGTACCGCCCGATAACGGTGCCCCTCAAGGTAGATCCCATGTCCGAAAACAAGAATATCAGCCAGGACGTCGTGGCCCACATGGCCCAACTGTCCCGCCTTGCCGTCAGTGACGAGGAAAAGGCCCTCTTTGCCCGCCAGTTCGGCGACATCCTCGCCTATATGGATGTGCTGGCCCAGGTGGACACCAGCGCCGTGGAACCCCTCTACAGCCCCGTGAGCCATGCCACCCCCATGCGCGACGACCAGCCCGAGCGCAAGCGTCGCCGTGAGGACGTGCTGGGCAACGCTCCCGAACATGATGAAGACTATTTCATCGTGCCGCGCATCGTCTAAAGGAGACGCATCATGAACGAGATCTGCTCGCTGAACCTGACCGCGCTGGCCGATGCCCTGCAAAAGAAAGAGATCGGTGCCGAAGAAGCCACCCGCGCCTGCCTCGACCGCATCGCCGCCACTGAAGAACGCGTGGGCGCCCTGCTCCATGTGGATGCCGAAGGCGCTCTGGCCCGTGCCCGCCAGCTGGACGCCCAGGGCCCCGACGCCTCCCAGCCCCTCTGGGGCGTGCCCGTCACCGTCAAGGACGCCCTGTCCACCCAGGGCATGCCCACTACCGCCGGTTCCCGCATCCTCGAAGGCTACATGCCCGTGTACGACGCTTTTGCCGTGCAGCGCCTGCGTGAGGCCGGTGCCGTGATCCTGGGCAAGAACAACCTCGACGAGTTCGCCATGGGCTCCACCACGGAGAATTCCGCCTACAAGACCACGCACAACCCCTGGGATCTCCAGCGCGTGCCCGGCGGCTCCAGCGGCGGTTCCGCCGCATCCGTGGCCGCCTGCCAGTGCTTCGCCTCCCTGGGCTCCGATACCGGCGGCTCCATCCGCCAGCCCGCCAGCCTGTGTGGCTGCACCGGCATCAAGCCCACCTACGGCCGCGTGTCCCGTTACGGCCTCATCGCCTACGGCTCCTCCCTGGACCAGATCGGTCCCCTGGGCCGCAGCGTGGCCGACTGCGCCCGCGTGCTGGGCGTCATCGCCGGTCATGACCAGCGCGACGCCACCTGCGATCCCCGCCCCGTGGACGACTATAACGCCGCTGCCGCCGCGCCTTCCCTCAAGGGCGCCCGCCTGGGCCTGCCCAAGGAATTCTATGCCGAAGGTCTGGCCCCCGAAGTGCGCGCCGTGTGCGAAAAAGCCATCGAAACGGCCCGCGCCGAAGGTGCCGAGATCGTGGAAGTGAGCCTGCCGCATACCAATGCGGCCATCGCCACCTACTACATCATCGCCATGGCCGAAGCGAGCTCCAACCTGGCCCGCTTCGACGGCGTGCGCTACGGCCATCGTGCCGCCGACGTCAAGCAGCTGGCCGAGCTCTATGTGCGCTCGCGCAGCGAAGGCTTCGGCCAGGAAGTCAAGCGCCGCATCCTGCTGGGCACCTATGTGCTCTCCTCCGGTTACTACGACGCCTACTTCCGCAAGGCCGCCCAGGTCCGCCGCCTCATCCGTGACGAATACCTGGCCGCCCTCGAACAGTGCGACGCCCTGCTGGCTCCCGTCTCCCCCGTCACGGCCTGGGAAATGGGCTGCCACAGCGCCGATCCGCTGCAGATGTACCTCATGGACGCTTACACCCTGTCCCTGAACCTGGCCGGTCTGCCCGGCCTGTCCCTGCCCGTGGGCATGGCCGCCGAAAGCAGGATGCCCGTGGGCATGCAGCTCATCGGCAAGGCCTTTGACGAAGCCGGCCTCTTCCGCCTGGGCGCCGGTCTCGAAGCCGCCCTGCCCGGCATCGGTCTGGCACAGCTGTAGGTCGTAACGTCAGACTCAAAGGGAAAGCTGAGGGGAGGGACACCTTTTCGGGGAAAAGGTCCTCCCTCCAGCAGCTCTCGATGCCCGTAACTTCCTTCGTCGTAACGGGCACGGCCCTGGTCGGCCTTTCCCCCTCCCTTCCAAAACCTTTTCTTCCGATCTGCATGCAGGTCCCCGTCTTCGGATGAAGGACCGCCAGACGAGAGGAGCCTGGTCAGTTCCTGACCGGGCTCCTCTCGTCTGGACATCCTTTGAGCAGGGGACAAGGGCGTCCCGCAGTCCTCCTCCTGCCCCTTGGACCGCAGCCCCCGACTGCCCCAAGTGGACGCCATGGTACACAGTGGAGGAAACACGGCCTGCCCGGTCCCTCACCCTGCCAATGCAAAAGCGCCCGGTCGTTGTGACCGGGCGCTTTTTTATTCCTGAGCAAGGCCAAGCGTGCCATCTCCCTCCATGTTCTCCAGGGGACTGGCCATCTTTTTTCCGCCTGTGGCGTTACGCCACCTGCCAGGGACCAGAGCAAAAGTTTTGGGAAGGGAGAGGGGAGCATGAGGGGAGAGGGAGGACCCTTTTCCAAAAGGGTCTCCCTCTCCCCTCAGCAAACGTTTTCTTCCCCCCCTGCCTAGGACTTTTTGAGCATGATATCCAGGATGACCTTGTCGGCCTCCTTCATGCCCGTGGAGCCCAGACGGCCCAGGTTGGCGATGCAGACTTCGATATCGTCATCGGTGATGCCTTCGTTGCCGGGCACCACGGAGCCGTCCAGGGCCAGCATGACGGCCTGGATGCCCGCGCCCACGGCGGTGGCCACCTTGAGGGCGCAGCTGCTCTTGGCGCCGTCGCAGATCATGCCTGCCACGTTGCCCACCATGTTGCGGATGGTGCGTTCCATGACCGCCAGATCGCCGTCCAGCAGCAGGGCGATGCCGCAACCGGCGGCCGTGGCGGCCACCATGGCGCCGCAATGGGCGGACAGGCGACCCAGATGATGCTTGATGTGGATGGAGGTGAGGTGGCTCATCATCAGGGCGCGGGCCAGATCCTCGTTGCTGCTTTCCTGCCGGATGGCGCAGGCCACCACGGGCATGGTGCAGGTGATGCCCTGATTGCCGCTGCCCGAATTGCTCATGACGGGCATCATGACCCCGGCCATGCGGGCGTCGGCCGCGGCGGCGGTCAGACGGATGGCGAAGGTGGGCAGGTCATCGGAAAGGATGTGCTTGCGCACCCGGGCATCCATGGATTTGCCCACGCCCAGACCGTACTGGCTGGAAAGGCCTTCCTCGGCCACCTGACGGTTCATGCGCGCGGCTTCAAGGATGAAGCTGATCTCTTCCAGCGGCGCGGTGGTGGCGAATTCGTAGACCCGGGCCAGGGTCAGGGGCCAGTCGGCGGGCGCAGCCTCGTTGGCTTCCGCAGGCATATGGTCTTCCACCAGGGCGCCGTCCTGCCAGACACGGGTGATGTTGTCATGGCTGTCACGCAGCTCGGCGGCGGCGCTGTGCCCGTCGGCATGGGCCGTGACCAGGCAGTACAGCAGCAGGTCGTTGTCCGGCAGGTGCAGTTCCACGGCGTCGGCGGCCACCATGGCCCGGGCGGCTTCGGCCTGCGCGGGATCGAGCGAGGCCAGGCACTCCAGGCCAAGGGCGCTCTTCCCGCCCAGGGCACCGGCAGCGGCGGCGATGGCCAGGCCCATCTCGCCCGTGCCGGGGACCATGACGCCCATGCCGTTCTTGAGCAGATTGGCACTGACGGCCACGTCCAGGCGTTCCGGCTTCCGGCCCAGCGCCTCGGCGGCACGGGCCGCGGTCAGCGCCACGGCGATGGGTTCGGTGCAGCCCAAGGCGGGCACCACTTCCTGATGCAGCAGGGCCAGGATGGCCTGCCTGTCGGCAAGAGACAGACTCATGCATTCTCCGGGCCTGAGGCCCACGATGTAGAAGGTTGGAGCAAGGAACGGGAGACAGGCTCCCGGGGATAGCGGGCGGATGCCCTTTTCGGCAACGGTACGACGCGGACAGCGGGGGCCACTTTCGGCGGACACCCGTTCAGGGATCCCGGCAAGGCAGGGGACGCACGGGCAGCCACGAAGGGGAAAAGACTGCCGGAGAGGGCACAACAAGACGGGAAAGGCCCGGAGACAGGGGCCGGAGCGTACCTGCCGCCGGGCCCCTCCCCGTCAAACGATCGAAACTGAAACGGCTAGACCTTTTCCGCCGGGGCCACGTCCTGCAACGGCCCAAGTTCGCCATTGCGGTTGAACAGGCCTTCCAGCATCAGGGTCAGGGCGCCGTCGCCGGTCACGTTGCAGGCCGTGCCGAAGCTGTCCTGCAGGGCAAAGATGGCGATGAGCAGGGCCACACCATTGGGGTCGAAGCCCAGCACGCCGGTCACGATGCCCAGCGAGGCCACCACGGTACCACCGGGCACGCCGGGGGCACCCACGGCAAAGATGCCCAGCAGCACGCAGAAGAGCAGCATGGTGCCCACGGAAGGCAGGGAACCGTACAGCATCAGGCTGATGGTCATGACAAAGAAGGTCTCGGTCAGCACGGAACCGCACAGATGCACGGTGGCGCCCAGGGGCACCATGAATTCCACCATGGTGCGGCTGAGGACGGAGGACTTGCGGGCGCATTCCAGGGCCACGGGCAGGGTGGCGGCGCTGGACATGGTGCCCACGGCGGTCAGATAGGCAGGCGCGTAATGGCGGAAGACCTGCGAGGGATTGCGGCCGGACAGGGCGCCGCCGATGCCGTAGAGCACGGCCAGCCAGATGAAGTGGCCCACGATGACGATGAGCACCATCATGATGAACACGGGCAGGTGGCGGCTGAGGGAACCCTCATAGGCCAGGCCCAGGAAGGACAGGCCCACGAAGAAAGGCAGGATGGGGATCATGATGCGGTTGACCAGGGCGGTCATGATGCGTTCCATCTCGCAGAAGATCTTGCCCAGGGTCTCGGACTTGGTCCAGACGATGGCCACGCCCATGGTCAGGGCCAGCACCAGGGCGCTCATGACGCTGAACAGCGGCGGGATGTCCAGACGGAAGACCATCTCGGGCAGGGAGCGCAGGGTCTCGGTGCTGGTGGCGATGGAGAGGTTGGGGATGATGCAGTAGCCGGAGATCATGGAGAACAGGGCCGCGCCCAGCGAGGAGACGTAGGCCAGGGCCACGGCCACCAGCAGGATCTTGCTGGCGTTCTGGCCCAGACGCACGATGGCGGGGGTGATGAAGCCCACGATGACCAGGGGCACCAGGAAGAAGATGATCTGGCCGAAGATATGGCGCAGGGAGACCACCACGTCCATGACGTGCTTCAGGGAGCCTTCGGCGTTCTCGCCGATGTACAGACCAAGCAGGGCGCCGATGATGATGCCGCCCAACAGTTTGAGAATAAGGGAAAAATCGCCGACCTTAGCAGCCATCCTGCACCTCCGGGGGGTTAAGATACGCAAACCATAGACACCGTGGCTACCGTAGCGCAGGCCAGAGGCTTTTGCAATGTGCCGTGCCGCATGGCCTGCTTTCCCCGACAAAAAAGGAGGCCTGCAAAGCAGACCTCCTGCGGATTCCTTAACCGGAAAAAGACAGTGCCCTAGCGGGGACGGGGACCGTCAGGCCGATGATCGGGCCGCGGGCCGCCGGGGCGGGGGCCGGGACGGTGGTAACCCGGACGAGGACCGGGGCGGTCACCGGGACGGTGATAGCCGGGACGGGGGCCAGGACGGTCGCCGGGGCGATGGTACCCGGGGCGAGGTCCGGGAGGGGGCCCCTTTTTGTAGTGTCCCTTGGGACGGGGCTTGTCCTTGTACCAGCCTTCATGGCGGCCGTTGTCGTTGCGGGCCACCAGGGTCCCGGGCAATACGCCCATGTGGTCCACATGATCCGCGACCACGGGCATCCCGTCAGCGACATGCTGCGCGGCCTGTCCTTCATCCGCAAAAGCGAACGTAGCCATACAGGCCAGGGCCAGGGCCGGCAGCAACAGACGAAAGTTCTTTGCGCTCATGGCAAAACTCCTTGCGAGCCGGGGACTGCCCGTTGCGGGCAGATTTGCCCCACATTTCCCGCATAGCATTCCCGCAGGAACGGAGCAAGGCTAAATATTTTTACAGGTAGCGGAAAAATTTTCATTTTCTCCCAAAGCGCAACGCCGGGGCCCCCAGTCCGAGGGCCGTCGCCTGACGGGCCACGGCGTCGGCCTCCGGCCGGACATACATCCTGCCTTCCAGTTCATATTCCTTGGCCGGCAGGCTGGCCCCGCCGCAGGCACAGGTCGTGGCCCTGCGGGGCAGCACCAGACGTTGCAGCAGCTGGCGCCGCAGGCCCAGGGTATGCGTATGCCGCAGGACGGCCCGGGCGACATTTTCCGTATCGGCAGGACGGCAGAGCACCCGCAGCAGGCCCGCGGGACGGTTCTTCTTGCCCGTGCCCGGCAGCCACAGCACGTCCAGCACGTCGGCGGCAGCGGCCAGCTGCTCCAGGGCCGTGCCCAGCTCCTCGCCGGTCAGATGGTCGAGATGGCACTCCAGCTGCATCACGTCTTCCTCGCCCCCCTGGCCGTGATCGGCCTGCCGGGGCTCCCGGGCCTCCACGAGCCAGGCCCGCAGGCCGGTGGGCGCCGGACGCGCGCCGTAGCCCGTGCCCATGGCCAGCAGGCGGCCTTCCGGGCCTTCCACGAATTCGTCCACCAGCACACGGGCCAGGGCCGCGCCGGTGGGGGTCACCAGCTCCGTCTTCGCGTCGGTGGGGTACACGGGCAGACCGCGCATGAGGTTGGCCGTGGCGGGCGCGGGCAGGGGGATCTCGCCATGGGCACAGGTGATGCTGCCCCCGAACCAGGGCAGCGCACAGGCCGTCACCCGCTCCACGCCCAGCTGGTCCAGCGCCCAGCAGGCGCCCAGGATGTCCACCAGGGTGTCCACGGCGCCCACTTCATGGAAATGCACCTCTTCAGGGGCGATGCCGTGGGCCTCGGCTTCGGCCAGGGTCAGGGCCTCCAGCACGGCCAGGGCCTTGTGGCGCACCCTGTCGGCCACAGGCACGGCGGCAAAAATGGCGGCGATGTCCGCCGGGTGCCGCAGGGGCTGGCCCTCCGCCTCCCAGCTGACCTCCACCCGGCAGCCGGGACCGCCGCCCCGCTTTTCCTGCCAGACCTCCAGCCGGCAGGCCACGCCCGCCTGTGCCAGCAGGCCCGGCAGAGGGGAAAGGTCCACACCAAGATGGGCAAGGGAAGCCAGGGTCATGTCCCCGCTCATGCCGTGACTGCAATCAAGGAAAAGATGCTGCATCTGATAATGACTCCGTTATGAAACTCCGCGCTGCCACTTTTGCTTACAGGCTTGTTTGTGGGCGCAGCTTGGTATATGGTGAGAGGACAGGACAGAAAAGGGAACCTTCCCGCCCGCGGCATGCCGCAGGGTCTCTGTTCAACAGGAGGATCCATGCTCGTAGAAAACTGGATGGCTACCAACGTCATTGCCGTCAAGCCCGACACGTCCCTGCTGAAGTGCCGCAACCTGCTCAAGGAACACCAGATCCGCCGCCTGCCCGTGGTCGATGACCAGAACCGGGTGGTGGGTATCATCTCCGACAGAGACGTCAAGGGCGCGTCGCCCTCCAAGGCCACGGCGCTGGAAGTGCATGAAATGCAATACCTTCTGGCAGAACTCAAGGCCAAGGACATTATGACCGCCAAGCCGGTCACTATCAAGCCCTGGGACAGCGTGGAACAGGCGGCCATCATCATGATGGACAAAAAGTTCGGCGGTCTGCCCGTGGTCTCCGAAGACAACAAGCTGGTGGGCATCATCACCGACCAGGACATCTTCAAGCTGCTGATCAACATCACCGGTGCCCGCGTGGAAGGCATGCAGTTCGCCTTCGAACTGCCCGATACCCCCGGCAGCATGCGCGTGATCTTCGATACCATGCGCAAGCACAATGCCCGCATCATTTCGGTGCTGTCCTCTTATATGGAAGACAACAAGCGCCAGATCTACGTCCGTATCCGCAGCATGGAAGAATCGGCTGTCGAAGCCCTCGTCAAGGATCTGGAAGCGACCGGCACGCTGCTGCTGGCTGCTCCCTATGACGTGTAGCTGACCGCCTCCCTGAAGGAAACAGCAGACGCAAATCTTCGTATATGCGTAGGTTTTGACGGTTTTTTCAGGGCTTGCCAAGATTATTTTTTTGTGGCAAAAGAAGTGTGCATTTGCGATTGCAGAGCTTTCGCAATTAATGGGGAATGAGCCGAACACCATATGCTTCGGCTGTCTGGCTCGGGCCGCAAGGCCCGAATAGAGCAAACGTCCAAGGAGGACACGCATGGCTGAAATTAGCTTTCAGGGCAAAACCTTCGAAGTTGATGAAGACGGCTTCCTGCTCCGTTTCGACGACTGGTGCCCGGAATGGATGGAATTCGTGAAGGAATCCGAAGGTATCGCCGAAATCACCGCTGACCATCAGAAGATCCTGGACTTCCTGCAGGACTACTACAAGAAGAACGGTATCGCTCCCATGGTCCGCATTCTGTCCAAGAACACCGGCTACAAGCTGAAAGAAGTGTACGAACTGTTCCCCTCCGGCCCCGGCAAAGGCGCCTGCAAAATGGCTGGCCTGCCCAAGCCCACCGGCTGCGTGTAGTTCTCAGCATTGCTTGAAAGGCGGGGCTTCGTCCCGCCTTTTCCCTTTCAGGCGTCCCCTCTCGCAGGCGGACGCCTTTTTCTTTCCCGGCCCGCGGCGCCCCGCGCCCTCCCTTTACGCGCAGACAAAAAAACGGTATCCGCCTTGCCATGAACGTAAAAAAAGTCTTCCTCTGGTCCTTCGGTCTGCTGTTCACGCTGGGCATCCTCGGCTGTGCCGCCGTGGCCGGCCTGTTCTACTGGGCCTCACGCGACCTGCCCGACCTGGAACGCCTTACCGGTTACGAAGCTCCGCAGGCCACGGTCATCCTGGCCCGTGACGGCTCCACCATCGGCACCCTCGCCACGGAAAAACGCTACAGCATCACCCTCAAGGAGATGTCTCCCTGGCTGCCCATGTCCTTCCTGGCTGCGGAAGACGATTCCTTCTACCAGCATCATGGCGTCGATCCCGTGGCCATCGTGCGTGCTTTCATCTACAACCTGCGCAACAAGGCCTCCGGCGGCGGCCAGCAGGGCGGCAGCACCATCACCCAGCAGATCATCAAGCAGCTCCTGCTGAGTTCGGAACGCAGCTATACCCGAAAGATGAAGGAAGCCATCCTGGCCTACCGGCTGGAGCACACCGTCAGCAAGGACGACATCCTCCAGACCTACCTCAACTATATCTATCTGGGACAGCACTCCTACGGCGTGGAAGCCGCGGCCCGTACCTATTTCGGCAAGCACGCTTCCGACATCACCCTGGCCGAGAGCGCCGTCATCGCCGGTCTGCCCCAGGCCCCCAGCCGCTACAACCCCTTCCGGCATCCCGAGGCCGCCAAGGCCCGCCAGATGTATGTCCTTGGCCGTCTGCGCACCCTCAAGTGGATCACCGAGGAACAGTACCAGCAGGCCATCAACGAGCCCCTGGTCTACTGGAGCATGCCCGAGAACCGCGGCGGGGCCTCCAAATGGTATTTTGAAGAAGCCCGCCGCCTGCTGGTGGAATTCTTCACCGAAGAGAACCTGCGCACCCTGGGCATCGATACCCTGAAGAGCGGCGAGGAATACGTCTACACCGCGGGCCTCACCGTGCGCACCGCCATGGACCCCGTGCAGCAGGATGCCGCGGGCGCCGCCCTGCGCCGCGGTCTGGAAGAACTGGACAAGCGCCAGGGCTGGCGCGGCCCGGTCAAGAAGCTCTCCCCCGCGGAGGTGACCGAGTTCCGCGAAAAAAGCACCTTCGCCCCCGCCGACCTCATGGGCAAGGCCTGGGTGCAGGCCGTGGTCACGGCCGTGGACGCCAAGGGCGCCCGCGTCCTGCTGGGCAAGGGCTACACCGGCTACATCCCCGTGGCCAACATGTCCTGGGCCCGTACCCCCAACCGCAAGATCTCCGGCTGGGGGGCTCCCGCCGTGCGTGACGCCCGCAAGGTGCTGAACGTCAACGACCTGATCATGGTCTCGGCCGCGCCCGTGACCGTCCAGGCCGAAGGCGGCAAAAAGGGCAAGGCCGCCACCAAGACCGTGGACTTCGATCCCGCCACGGCCTCGCCGCAAAAGCCCATCACCCTGCTCCTCCAGCAGGAGCCGCTGGTGCAGGGCGCTCTGGCTTCCGTAGAGACCCAGAGCGGCGACGTGGTGGCCCTCATCGGCGGCTACCAGTTCGGCGACAGCCACTTCAACCGCGCTACCCAGGCCCGGCGTCAGCCCGGTTCCAGCTTCAAGCCCGTGGTCTACTCCACGGCCCTGGACTTCGGCTTCACGCCCACGTCCTCGGTGCTGGACGGCCCCTTCGTCTACGTGAACCCCTACACCAACGAAGTCTGGCGCCCCGGCAACTACGAAAAGAACTTCCGCGGCATCATGCCGCTCTATGAGGCCCTGACCCTTTCCCGCAACACCTGCACCGTGCGCCTGGCCCACAAGGTGGGCATCAGCAACGTCATCCAGCGCGCCAAGATGCTGGGCCTCGAACCCCACTTCCCGCAGGAACTGTCCATCAGTCTCGGTGCCGTGGCGGTCTCGCCCCTCAACCTGACGCAGGCCTACGCCGCCTTCGCCAACCAGGGCCTGGGCGTGCGCCCGCGCATCATCACCTCCATCACCGACAACAACGGCCGCGAGCTCTACCGGCAGGACATCCAGCACTGGCAGGCCCTCACCCCGCAGAACGCCTACCAGATGGCCATCCTGCTCAAGAACGTGGTCAACTCCGGCACCGGCAGCCGCGCCCGTGTAGACGGCCACGTCATCGCCGGCAAGACCGGCACCAGCAACGACGAGAACGATGCCTGGTTCGTGGGCTTCTCGCCCTCGCTGGTCACGGGCGTCTATGTGGGCTTCGACCAGCTCCAGTCCCTGGGCAAGCAGGAACAGGGCGGGCGTACCGCGGCCCCCATCTTCCGCTATTACCGCAGCCAGATCGAAGACCTGTACAACGACCAGCCCCAGGACTTCACCATGCCGCCCGGCATCACCATGCCGCCCGGCATCACCATGCAGGACGGTCTGGCCTTCCAGGGCGTGCCCGGCCCCGGCCTCTCGGCCATCGACAACGCCAGCGAGGACCCGGCCACGGGCAGCAGTACCCCGGAGACTCCCGATACCTCCGGTGGCGGTGAAGACCTCATGCGGCAGATGTTCTAGCTCCTGAAACAGGGCCGTCCCCACAGGGGACAGTTCTGAAAAACAGACACACGCACACTGCGGGGCCTCCTTCCGACGGATGGAGGCCCCGCCTGATGTACCCGAAGCCTCCGCAGCACGGGCTGCGGCGCTGCCACATAGCACAGATCGCCCTGCCCCGCCCCTTCGCGGACAGGCAGGCCCGGACCATAACGAAAGGCCCCGGCCGCCCGGCAGCCCCTGCCCTGCGGCGCCCCTTTCCGGGCAGTGCCCGCGCCCTGCCCCGACCCACTCCAACCACAAGGAAACACATGATCCCCTACGGCTCTCTGGTGGTCTACGTCACCCCCAACAAGGACCGGCGCTACATCAAGCGCCTTGAGGAAGGTCAGGACTGGCACAGCAACGACGGCGTCCTCAGCGCCGAAGCCGTACACGCCGCCAACTTCGGCAGCGAAGTGCGCACCAGCCTGGATATCCCCATCCGTGTGCTGGAAGCCACCCTGCACGACCGTCTCAAGGGCCTGAAGCGCCAGACCCAGATCATCTATCCCAAGGATATCGCCTACATCTGCCTGCGCCTCGGCGCCGGTCCCGGCCGTACCATCATCGAGGCCGGTTGCGGTTCCGGCGGCCTGACCACCGGTCTTTCCTGGTTCTGCGGCCCCACCGGCCGCGTCGTCAGCCACGAGGCCCGCGAAGAATTCATGAAGCTGGCCCGCCGCAACCTCGAATGGGCCGGCGTGGGCGACAACGTGGAGATCGTCCACCGCGACATCGCCGACGGTTTCTGCATCGACAACGCCGACGCCCTCTTCCTCGACGTGCGCACCCCCTGGGAATACCTCGACCACGCCGTCAAAGCCGTAAAGCCCGGAGCCATGTTCGGCTTCCTCGTGCCCACCGTGGACCAGGTCAGCAAGCTGCTCATGGGTCTGGAAAAGGGCCCCTTCGCCGACATCGAAGTCTGCGAGATCCTCATGCGCAACTGGAAGCCCGTGGCTGACCGCCTGCGCCCCGAAGACCGCATGAACGCCCATACCGGATTCCTCATCTTCTGCCGCCATCAGGAGCGCAGCGCCGACTTCGAATACAGCCGCCCCCTGGGCACCCGCCAGCGCAAGCAGGAAGCCGCCCGTCAGGCCCGCCTTGCCGAGAGCGGCGCCAATCCCTACGACGACGGCGAGACCGCCGGCGACGACGAATAGTTTCCGCAACGCTTTTTTGAACGAGAGGGGGAGGGACGTTTTTTGTAAAAACTGTCCCTCCCCCTCT